>ENA-OQDA01000574-OQDA01000574.1-human-gut-metagenome-genome-assembly--contig:-NODE-574-length-14811-cov-5.696609_pt1 | contig 14811 bp, 13 predicted proteins | sample MGYA00242771_ERZ504603 | MGnify/ENA primary metagenome ERZ504603 (study PRJEB26092, sample SAMD00036328) | human gut metagenome | host: Homo sapiens | study: EMG produced TPA metagenomics assembly of...
GAAAAAGGAGGTGGCGCACCATGGCGAAGAACCGGAAAACGCCTGATATGAATTTGCCTGTCTGGTTTGATGGGCAGAACATCAACGAAGCTCTGTTTTGTGAAGAATTTCTGCATGAGCGCAGAATCATCTTCGCAAACGGAGCTTTTTTTACGCCCGATGGTCGAGTGACGGACGATCTCCCACTGCGTGGGGAGATTTACGACAAGCTGAAATTCTGTGCCGTGAACAACATCCCCCGGAAGATCACCAACATTCTGGAAGTGCTGAAACTGGAAGCGCAAGTGCCTGACTTCCCACCGGAGCAGGATCGCATCCATGTGTTCAACGGTACGCTGCTACTGAACGGCACATTTACCGAGGGCAGACCGGCTATCGTGCGAAGCCGTCTGCCTGTTGTCTACAATCCCGATGCTCCTGCGCCCGTGATCTGGCTGAACTTTTTGAATGGACTGCTCCATGCGGAAGACATTCCCACCTTGCAGGAGTTTATCGGTTATTGCCTGATCCCCTCCAACAAAGGACAGCGCATGATGGTGATTAAGGGCAACGGTGGCGAGGGTAAATCCCAAATCGGTGCGGTGCTTTCGGCTATCTTTGGCACAAACATGAAGGACGGCAGCATCGGCAAGATTTCTGAAAACCGCTTTGCCCGTGCCGATCTGGAGCACATCCTGCTGTGCGTAGATGATGATATGCGGATGGAAGCTCTGCGCCAGACCAACTATGTAAAATCCATCGTGACAGCACAAGGCAAGATGGATTTGGAACGTAAAGGCAAGCAGAGTTATCAGGGCTGGATGTTCGCCCGGCTGCTGGCATTCAGTAACGGTGATCTGCAAGCCCTGTATGACCGCAGTGACGGATTTTATCGCAGACAGCTTGTGCTGACCACCAAGGAAAAGCCGGTGGACAGAGCTGACGATCCTGATCTTGCAGAGAAGATGAAAGCTGAAGCCGAGGGTATCTTCCTGTGGGCATTTGAAGGCTTGCAGCGGCTTGTTGCCAACAACTTTAAGTTTACGGAGAGTGACCGTATCCGGGAAAACCGGGAAGCGGTCAAACGTGACAACAACAATATCTTTGATTTCATGGATTCCGAGGGATACATCCGGCGTAAAGCGGATGCGTCCATCAGCTCCAAGGATTTCTATGAAATCTATCGGATGTGGTGCGAGGAAAATTCTCTTGCTCCGCTGAAAGCCCGCAGCTTCAGCGACGCCATGATTGCCAATGCCAAGAAATTCAATCTGGAGCATTGCAACAACATCACCAACTCAGCCGGACGGCGGGTGTGGGGATTCATGGGAGTGGAAGCCATTGCACGACCTCATATAAATGGGTTTTACGGAGATTCGCCGTGTACGTACGTACCGGAGGACATTCCGGAGGAATGGCGGCAGGTCGAGTAAATCCCATTGCTGGTATGTATGTACGCAGCAAAAGAGCGTAAAACGCTTGTTATAGAAACAGCACACATCCTCTCGTTCGGGCTGTTTCTATGTCCACAGGCTTTTGAAAAAGTGTCTGTGGACACCGACTGCAAGAGGAAGTTGACACAGAACAGCTTCATGCAGACGGGCTGACCATGGGAAAAGGCGCAGACATTTTCGCCTTGGTCAGCAGAGGTCACCGCAGTGACCGCATTCCCCCTCGGGAGAGCCCTCGGAGAGCCCACGGCACTTTGCAGCCAGTATGGATGAAAGTGTCATAGTGGGTTATTACACTTTGAAAAAGTGCCGTTCTCCAGCCTTCCGCTGTCTGCAAATCTCAAAGAAAGGAAAAATCCAATGGCAAGAAATGATGGAATAGACCGTACCGTAGCCAGAAATCAGGACTTGGAAACACCGGCTGATGTGGCGAAGGTACAGGAACACAATGAGCGTGAAAAGGACAGCTACAGCAATCAGGACATCGTGCCGGAACGTACTGCGCTGAATGTTCACTTCAAGTCTCCCACTGACGATTATGTAAAAATGTTCGAGCAGATGGAACAGGATGGCGTGATCTCCACCAGAGGTCTGAAACCGGATGCCGTCAAATACGGTGAGTTGATCTTTGATGTGAACTCTGCTTACTTCTACAATCACGGCGGCTATGAATTTGCAAAACAGTTTTATGCCGATGCCTATAAAGCCGCCGTGGAGATCGTAGGCGGTGAGCAGTATATCCTATCCGCTGTGATGCACGCCGACGAGCGCAACCAGGCAATGTCCGAAGCTCTGGGCGAAGATGTGTACCACTACCACCTTCATGTGGTTTATATCCCGGTGGTAGAGAAGCAAATTCTGTGGTCGAAGCGATGTAAGGATGAATCCCTCCGGGGAACGGTAAAGGAAACGATCACGCAGGTCAGCCGCAGTAAAAAATGGGAGTCCAAGCCGGTGCTTGACAAGGATGGTAATCCAATGTTGAACGCAAAAGGAAAAAAGATTTTGAAGTCGTCCTACAGTGTGTTGCAGGATGACTTTTTTCATTTCATGCGAAATGCCGGATATACCGATGTGGAGCGTGGAGAGCGTGGCAGTACAGAGGAACATCTGACTGTGACCCAGTTCAAGGTGCAGGCAGAACAGCAGCGCTTGGAAGCTGTGACCGGGCAGGTGGCACAGGCGAAGCGGGGGTTGGAGAATGCCAAAGCTGCCACGGAGAAACAGAAAAAGAAACTGGAAGCTCTGCAAAAGGAAACCAAAACAGCAAAGACCGTTGCTCTGACGGTGCAGGAGATTGAAACGATGGGAAAGAAAGCCACATTCGGAAATAATATCACGCTGACACCGGATGAATGCGACACGCTCAAACGCTATGCGGTCAACGGCATTATCGCCAATGCTGACAACAAGCGCTTGAAGGAGAAACTGGCTTCCGCTGAAAAGACGGTTTCCATCTGGAAACAGCGGTATGAAGCAGTAAGCGAAAAATATATGGAACTGAAACAGAAAGCCCAGCCTTTTCTGGATGCACTGGAAATTGCATCCGAAAGGGTTCGGGCTTTTATCAATTCTATCCTCATCAGAGGAAAGGAAACGCAGGAACACAAACACCCTGCCCAGAAGCGTGGACAGGATATGGAACTTTGATGGAGGAATTGCCTATTGAAGAAATATTATGAGGAAGCGAAATATAATGCGGCATTTGACCGCTGTGTGGATGTTATGAGCCAGATGCTCCAGAAGTACGGGCATCAGGTTTTGGATAAATTAGAGCAGGATACTCCACAAACGGTGGAGTGTTCCAAGGATGATAAGCAAGCGCAGCCTTTGACGGATAAGGCTGCGTAAAAATTTACAATTTACACGTTGCGTACTTGTTGTGGCTATGCTATAATATGTACGCAACGTGTATTTTTGCTTTTTTGGAGAAAAGACGAATGGATTGTAAAAACAGAATTATTAAGTTGCGTGAAAGCACAGGACTGAACCGGAAAGATTTTTGCAAGCTCGTCCATATTCCTTACCGGACTATGACCGAGTGGGAATTGGACAACCGCCATGCACCGGATTATGTGCTTAGACTTTTGGAGTATTATATCCGCAACGAGGGATTGATGGTAAAAGAAATGAGCGAAGGAGGTAGCGATTCTGAAAAAGAAGCAACTTAAATGTTATCTATATACGAGAGTGTCCACCTCCATGCAGGTAGACGGATACAGCTTGGATGCCCAGCGGGACAAGTTGCGGAAGTATGCGGCATACGAGGATATGGTCGTTGCCGGGGAGTATTCTGACGAAGGATTTTCCGGCAAGAACATCCAAGGGAGGCAGGAGTTTCAACGGATGCTGAACGACATCCAGGACTGCAAAGACGGCGTTTCCTATGTGCTTGTCTTTAAGCTCTCCAGATTTGGCAGAAATGCAGCCGATGTTCTGAACTCTTTGCAGCTCATGCAGGATTTTGGTGTCAACCTGATTTGCGTGGAGGATGGCATTGACAGCTCCAAGGATGCCGGAAAGCTGATGATCTCTGTGCTGTCTGCGGTGGCAGAGATTGAGCGAGAAAATATCCGCACACAGACAATGGCAGGACGGGAGCAAAAGGCTCGTGAAGGCAAATGGAACGGCGGTTTCGCTCCCTATGGATACAAACTGGAAAACGGAAACCTTGTCATTGCAGAGGATGAAGTGGAAGTTATCCGAGTAATCTATGATCGTTATATTCATACAAACGAGGGTGTTGCAGGAGTTGCAAAATATCTGAACCGCAATGGTTATGTAAAGAAACTAAGACAGAATAATACCATTCCGGGATTTTCAAGAGATTTTGTGAAAAATGTATTGTACAATCCTGTTTATATGGGAAAGATTGCTTACGGCAGACGAAGAACTGAAAAGAAACAGGGTACAAGAAACGAGATTCACGTGGTTGAGCAGTCGGAGTTTCCGGTTTATGAAGGACAGCACGAAGCTATCATTTCTGAAGAGGATTGGTATCTGGCACAGGAAAAGCGCAAGATCAATTCCTTTAAGCGGGAAAAGGTCAACAATCCAGACCACGCACACATCCTGTCCGGTATCTTGAAATGCCCATGCTGCGGAAAGAGTATGTACGGCAATATTGCCAAGGCTCATAGCAAGGACAAGAAAACACGGTATTATTACTACTGCAAAAATACAGTTACGCCGACAGGGCATGAGTGCAGTTTCCGGCTGAATATCGAACAGACAGAGATCAACAAATTTGTGGCGAAGGTTATTTCCGCTATGGTCAACAATCCCCGATTTGTAGAAGCAATTCAAGCGAAAATCGGAACAGCGGTTGATACAGAGGATATGGAAAAGCAGATCGCCGTCCTGCAAGGGCAGCTAAAGCAAGCCTTTGGAACGAAAAGCCGCTTGGAGCGTCAGATGGATACCTTGGACATCAACGATGCCCACTATGACAGAAAGATTTTGGACTTGCAACGCCGCTATGATGAGCAGTATGATACGATAGAGGAAATCGAAGTTCAGATTGGCGAATTGCAAAGTCAGATCCGCAACATACAGCAGGAGAAGATTTCCGGTGACAATATCTATCGCTTGTTACTGGCATTTGATGAAGTCTACCATTCCGCAACGGAAGCGGAGCAGAAGAAGTTTATGAAGGCCTTTATCGAGCGAATTGAGATGTTCCCGGAGAAAAGGAAAGACGGAAGCTGGATAAAGAAGATCGTATTCAATTTTCCTGTGCCTGTTGATGGTGAGGAAGTGAAAGAACTTCCCTTGGAAACTGAAACAACCGTTGAGTGTGTGGCGGTGCTGGCCAAAATCCGCGGAGGTGGTATGTGAGGTACGCCGCCTCCGAAGTCAAAACAGCATGGGAGCCTGGCGCGCAACGTGCGGCGCCAGGCTCCCATTTTACTTTGTATGCTACGCTTCCTTCGGCGGCATGGCGGTAGCCACGCCTTTGATCACCACGTCTCCGTGCTGGTTGGTGCATACGGTGTCCAGCTTGACGATATTCTTTTCCGGAAACAGTTCCTGGACGGTACAGGTCGCCGTGACGGTGTCCCCGATATAGACCGGCTTGGTGAATTTCAGCTCCTGGCCCAGATAGATGGTGCCGGGCCCGGCAGCTCATGCCCAGCACTGCGGAGATAAAACCGGCCCCCAGGATGCCGTGGGCAATCCGGCCGCCGAACTGGGTCTGGCTGGCGGAAACCTCGTTGGTGTGGGCGGGATTGAGATCGCCGGTGATGCCGGCAAACAGGTATACGTCCGTCTCGGTCACGGTCTTGGTCACGCTGGCGCTGTCGCCCAGCTTCATTTCCCGAATAAGCATTGTTTGACCTCCTGTTCCTGCGTTGTTCCGCTTGAGCTGGGGTTCTGCTGCGCAAGCCCCATTCGCTCCTCCCGGAAGATGCGGCTGTCCATAGTCGTTACATCTGTGATGACTGGTGTGAACTCCATCTGGTCAAGGATATCGCGCTGGATGTCCACGCCCGGGGCGACCTCTTTGAGCGCGACGCCCTCCGGTGTGAGGGCAAACACCGCCCGCTCAGTGATATAGAGGACGGGCTGGTTATGCTTGATTGCGTAGCGGCCCGCAAAGGTCACCTGCTCCACCTGCCTGACCAGCTTTTTGACCTTGCCCTCCCGGAGGAGCTTCAGCGTACCGTCTGCGGCTGAGACCTCCAGGCCGCCGGCGGTGAAGGTACCGCAGTAGACCACCTTCTTGGCGTTCTGTGTAATGTTGATGAAGCCGCCGCATCCGGCGATCTTCGGGCCAAATTTGCTGACGTTCACATTCCCGTCCCCGTCCATTTGGGCCAGGCCGAGAAATGCCGTATCCAGTCCGCCCCCGTCATAAAAGTCGAATTGAACCGGCTGCTCCAGAATGCAGTCCACATTGGTGGCGGCGCCAAAATCCATGCCGCCGGCCGGGACGCCGCCGACGGCACCCACCTCGGTTGTGAGCACCATGCTCTCCAGTCCCTCCTCTGCCGCCACAGAGGCTACGCCCTCCGGCATGCCGATGCCCAGATTGGTCACCGCACAGGGGGTCAGTTCCATGGCTGCCCGCCGGGCAATGATCTTCCGCGTACCCATCGGCAGCGGGGACAGAGCATTCAGAGGGGTGCGGATCTCTCCGGAAAAGGCGGGGTCATACTGGGTGCCGAAGGTCTGCATGTGGTTCTCCGGCCGGGCCACCACAAGCGCATCCACATAGATACCGGGGAGGCGGATGAGCCGTGCGTCCAGGCAGCCGTAGGAGACCACCTTCTCCACCTGGACAATGACCCTGCCGCCGGAGTTATGGGCGGCCTGCGCCTGGGCCAGGGCCTCGGCGTAGACACCCTCCCGCTCAAAGGTACAGTTGCCGCGCTCGTCGGCATAGGTCGCGCGGATAACTGCGATATCAATGGGGAAGGCGGGATAAAAGAGCTTTTCCTCGCCCTCCAGCTCAATCAGCTTGACCATATCGCCCGCTTCATGGGCGGCGCGGTTCATCTTTCCGCCCTCCAGGCGGGGGTCCACAAAGGTGTCCAGGCCGACGTGGGTGATCACGCCGGGCCGCTTCGCGGCGATCTCCCGGAACAGCCCGGAGATGACCCCCTGGGGGAGGTTGTAGGCCGCCAGCTTATTCTCCGCCGCCAGCCCTCCCAGCTTGGGCGCACCCAGCTGTCCGCCGCATCACCGTTGTGCACATCCCGTCTACAGCCAGGTGGTTAAGCCCCCGCTCGCCGCTGTCGCCCTGCCCGGACGCATACACGACCCTCAGCCCTCTCGGGTGTCCACTGCTCCTGGCGGCCTCCTCCAGCGCAACCATAATCTCCTCCGGATGCATCAGACCGTTTGCAAAGCCGCCGAACGTCACAGTTGCCCCATCGTAAAAATAGGTGTCTACCGCTTGGCGGGCGGTTAATATCTTTGCCATATCGTTTCGTTCCCTTTCTGTAACATAGAATGGCTGTTTTCCTGAAGGCAAAAGCGGAACGGGTCGGCATCCGATTGCGCGGTGCTGACCCGTTCGGACCGGTCCGTTTTATGTGGACTCTGAGTGATCAGATCAGCCCGATGATTGCCATTGTTGCAGCGATCAGCGCCAGGGCGATGGGGGTGATCACGGTCATGACCAGTACGTGAGGGTAGGACTCCTTGGTGGTCACGCCGCAGACCTGGGCCTCCATAACGAAGGTGGGGCAGTGGGGCAGCGTGTCCATGCCCATCGCGGCCATGCCGACGACCTTGTAGAGCGCCTGGGGATTGACGGTGCCCAGGGACATGAACTGGTCGGCCATGGTGCTGCAGAAGATCTGGGTGCCGCTGAGGGAGGCGCCGGTAATACCGGAAAATACGTTGGTTACGATGACGGCGGAGATGTAGGGGTTCATTTTGTCGGCGAGCATCATCGCAAAGTTCATGAAGTACTGGAAACCGGCGCAGGCATTGACGACGGACGCAAAGCCCATCAAGCAGCGGCGGTAGGCGAGTCAAGGGGATTCAGGCAAGGGATTGGCATTGGGCATGGGGATGGTAAAAAAGGCCCCTGGTAAACCCAGGTCCCTGAAACGATGTGGCCCTTGAGATACTTATAATTGGTAATAATTAGAACAATAGCGCCCACGCCCATGGCGGTGTTGATGCCGTCGGAGGCGCTCATGGAGTTGGCCAGCACCAGCTTAAGCACAATAATGACAATATAGGGCAGAATAGCCAGGTGAATGGGGGGCAGTTCCTTACCGCTGGTGCTTCCGGCGATGAGTTCGGCGTCGCTCTCAGAGGCTACAAAGCCAATTCCACGGGCACGCAGGGAGTTGGAGGCCCAGGTGAAGTAGAAAATGCCGAAGCCGAAAGCCACTACAAGGAGCACAATTGCCATCGTGGGGGCCGCAAAGGTGGTGACGCCCAGCTTTTCGGACAATGCGATGCACAGCATAGAGGGGGCGCCCGGGGTAACGACATTCAGAACCACGGCTCCATACAGGAAGATGGCGGGCATCAGGAGTTTTGAGACATTGGCTTTGCGGAACATGGGCACAGCCACGGGATAGACGGCAAAAATAATAATAAATGCATTTACACCGCCATAGGCCAAAAGGAAGGTAATAATCAGGGTTCCGGCGACGGTGGCTTTCACGCCGAGGAAGGCGAACAGAAAATTTGCGATAGACTCGGCGGCGCCGCTCTTTTTCATCAGCTCGCTGTAAGCCGAACCAATGGTGAACAGAAACAGGTACGAGCCGAAGGTACTTCCGAGGGAGGCCGCGTAGGTGCCGGTCAGAGTCCCCCAGAACGGGAGCCCGCTGCTTACAATCACGATAACCGAGCCGACCAGGGATGCCACAAAGCCGTTGACACCCTTAAAGGTCAAATAGATCAGGACTGCAACGCCAAGAACCATGCCAATTACGCTGATGATCTCCATACGTTTTCCTCTCTTTCTTATCCAATGATTCCGTACTGGGAGGCGCTCGCTTAACGCTAGGTCAGGACAGTAAAAGCACTATATTTCCATTAAAGAATAATAATGGAATTTAAAGGGCGGACAAGCTCCGGAGGTACTCTGGCCCGTCCCAATTTACCAAATCATATTCCGTTCGGCCTCTTCTCTCAGCCAGTCCCGGAAGTCCGGGTGGGCAATTTTGACCAGGGCCTCAACCCGCTCCCTGATATTCAGTCCCCGCAGCCAGGCGATACCATACTCCGTGACCACGTAGTCGGTGTCGTTTCTGGAAGTGGTGACCGCGGCGCCCCGCGCCAGGAAGGGGACAATTTTTGAGTGCAGCACCTCTTTGCCGTCTGCATCTGTGGCCGAATAGGTGGAATGCATTGCAATGATGGATTTCCCGCCCGGGGACATCTGCGCGCCCTGTACCGTCTCAGACTGCCCTCCGGTGCCGGACCACTGAAGGTTGCCGACGGTTTCAGAGGCGCACTGTCCGGTGAGGTCGATCTCCAGGCTTGCGTTGACGGAGACAAACTTGTTGTTTCTGGCAATGGTGTAGGGATCGTTTGAGAAGGTGGAGGATTTAAAGAGCACGGAGGGGTTGTTGTGGACGAAGTCATAGAGCCTCTGGCTGCCCATGGTGAAGGAGCACACGGAAAAACCGTTCATAAAGCCCTTCTGGGAGTTGTCCACCGCGCCGCACTCAATGAGATCCACCATGGTCTCGGTAAACATTTCCGTGTGGATTCCCAGATGCCTCTTGCTCCTCAGCTCATTTGCTACGGCGTTTGGGATGTTGCCGATACCGAGCTGGATGGTGGAGCCGTCCTCTACAAGAGAGGCCACAAAGGCGCCAATTTTTTTGTCTACCTCGGTGTAGGGCACCAGGGACTTGGTGGGGATAGGGCGGTCGGACTCCACAAGGGCATCCACCTCGGAAATATGTACCTGTGTATCACCAAAGGTGCGCGGAAAGTTGGGGTTGACCTCCAGCAGAACCAGCGCACCCTGATCGATCAGGTCCCGCTCATAGATTGCGCTGACCGAGAGGGAAAAGTAGCCGTGGGAGTCCATGGGGGAGACCGTGGCCAGCACCACGGGCCGGCGGCCCTCGGCCTGCAGGCGCTGTAGAGACTTTCGCAGAACGGAGGTGGAGCTCTGAGGAACGGCGCTGACCAGCTTCTTTTTCTGCGCGTCCCGGAGTCCGGCGGTAAAGAACCAGCCGTTGTGGCTCATGATACCTGCCATCTCGGGATCCTTCATCGCATCATAATACTGAATGGGAAGGCAGGAGTTCAAAGTAGTGCCTTTTACCCCCGTCTCCTTCAAATGCTGTAGCTTGGACAGGATGGCCTGGGGCTCCGCCGCAGCCTGAGCGGAAAACATGGAATCTCCGTCCTGAATAAGCTCCAAAGCCTGTTCAGCGCTCATTCGTTTCTTCTTGTACAATTCCTGATACTGGTTCACAGGATAACGCTCCTTTCTCGTGGGGCCATGTCTGGTGCGTGGGACAGGGCGCAGAGGAAGGGAATGAACCCCGCCCCACACACCGCCTTTTGAGGAATTTGTCCGGTTATGGGGATTTTGTCTTGCCTGCTTCGACAATTTGATTATAGTTGAAGGGCTATGGTTTGAAAAATACACCTTTTTTATCGCCGCATGAATTTTGGTTATGCCTAAAATAATGTTGCTGTTTTTTGAACTTTAGCCCCGTTTTATTGGAAATTATCCTATATTATAGTCTGTTTTTTCTCTCTGGCTAGTGGCCCGGCACTCTTTGCCGCATCCCGTGTTCCGAAAAGAAATTTGCGAAAAGGCGTCATGTACTTTATAATAAAAATACAATTCGCTCGACTGTTCGAATGGTTTTTTGTGTAGGAGGAATCATGGCTTTGCGGCATCACGGCCTGCGGCGGCTGAGGGAGTATGTATGAAACGAATGCAGCTAGAATATTTTGTGCGTATTGTGGAGGAGAAAAGCTTTACAAAGGCCGCAGAAAAGCTCTTTATCAGCCAGCCTGCACTGAGCAAATCGATCCGCGCCCTTGAGGCGGAGCTTGGTGTAACGCTGTTCAAGCGCGATCCCCGCGAGCTGAGCCTGACCAGCGAAGGGGAAAACGTCTACTGTTATGCGGTGGATATTTTGAATTACTGGCAAAGCCGTACCGCCGAGCTGTTTTCTTTGCTGGAACAGGTAAAGGGTTCTCTGCGGTTTGGGCTTCCACCGTCGGTTGGGAGCGTTTTTTTTTCAAAGATTCTGTTTGAATACGGCTGTAAATATCCGCAGGTTGATTTGCAGATTGTAGAGGGAACCTCCAAAAAGATTGAAGCACTGGTCATGAATGATCAGGTAGACCTGGGCGTGGTGATTGAGCCATACGAAAATCCGCATATGAGGTTAAAGACCGTCTACCGTTCTGATGTGGTGCTGGCAGTGGCGCGGAATCACCGGCTTGCAGAGCGGACAGAAGTGGAGATTGCCGAGCTTAGGGATGAGCCGATGCTGATGGTCTCGAAGGACTATATGTTTCACGACCAGGTGCTTGCCCATTGCCGGCAGGCGGGGTTTACGCCAAATATCACGTTTACCACATCCCAGTGGGACCTTTTGCTGGAAATGACGGCTGAAAACCAGGGTGTGACCCTAATTGGGCGGCCTTTGGTGGAAAAGCTGTACAGCGGCAGGATCAAGTGCATCTCACTTCAAAATCCGGAGTTTTTGTGGACACTTGGCTTAATATCAAAAAAAATGTAAAACGCTTTCCGGCGCTGCAAAGAGCCTTTGGAATTTTTGCGATGAAGTTTGAGGGGACCAGACATCACAGCCGGCTGCAAACCTGCCTGCTCCATCTGAAAAAACGCCGGGGACAGAACTGTACCGCACAGTCCTGTCCCCGGCGTTTTAGAACATTCTATATGTGAGGGCCTTCCGTACGAGGCTCCGGAGGGCCTATTCCAAATCATATACACAATATGAAGGAACGCCCCGCCTCCCGTTCGGGAGGCGGGGCGCTCTGCTGGCCGGGCACGGGGGACGGGGGGAGGACATAGGATAGGATGCAGAGAAAACGGCCCGACAGCCGCTCTGCCAAATGCTCTGAAAAGGAGAATGCCGCGTGTCAGAATATTGTATGCCTCCCCTTGGGGGGTATTCCAACGGAGAGTGCGCCATGAACCGCATCAATGCCCAGCCGGAGCGGCGGCCCTGTGTGTGCTCCCCCTGCCATCCGGTTCCGCCCTGCCCGCCAATTCCACCCTGTCCGCCGACTCCCCCTCCCATTCCAGGCCCTACCGGCCCGGTTGGACCGACCGGCCCTCAGGGGATTCCGGGACCGGACGGTCCCACCGGCCCTGCGGGCCCCATGGGTCCCCAGGGCGGGACAGGTGATCCAGGCCCCACCGGCCCGACGGGGCCCACTGGCTTGACGGGTGCGACGGGCCCAACCGGCCCCACCGGCGCCGTGGGTCTGACGGGTGCGACAGGTCCCGCAGGCCCGACGGGGCCCACTGGCCTGACGGGTCCGACCGGCCCGACTGGCCCAACTGGCCCGACTGGGCCAAGAGGCGAGACAGGCGCAGCAGGCGCCACAGGCCCGACCGGCCCGTCCGTGACCCCGGCGGCCGCAGTGGCGAACGCCACCAGCGCCACGGACGTGGTGACACAGTTTAACCAGCTTCTGGAAAATCTGCGGGCGGCCGGGCTGCTGGGGACCTGAGCACAGACACCAAGAAAAAACGCCGTGGGCGGCGCTGCTGCGCCGCCCGCGGCGTTCCTATAGGGGGGGATTGCTTTGTGAAGATTGTGGTTTATGCCATCTGCAAAAACGAGGCCGGACATGCGGAACGCTGGATGGCCTCCATGGCGGAGGCAGACGGGGTGTATGTGCTGGACACCGGCTCCACCGACGGGACCGCGGAGCGCCTGCGTGCCCTGGGGGCGGTGGTTGTGGAAGAGAGGGTGGAGCCCTGGCGGTTTGACACGGCCCGCAACCGCTCTTTGGAGCTGGTACCGGAGGACGCGGACATCTGTGTGTGTACCGATCTGGATGAGGTGTTTCACCCGGGCTGGCGGGCGGCGCTGGAGGCGGCCTGGACGGACGGGACCACCCAGGCGGTCTACCGCTATACCTGGAACTTCAACGCCGACGGCTCCGAGGGCACCGTGTTCTGGATTGAAAAGATCCACGCCCGCCGGGGGATACCGCTGGACCCACCCGGTTCACGAGGTGTTGGAGCGGCAGGAGGGCTGGGGACCGGGGCGGAAGTGCACAGCGGAGGGGGTGCAGTTGGACCACCACGCCGACCCCGCCAAATCCCGGGGGCAGTACCTGCCCCTGCTGGAGCTGTCGGTGGCGGAGGCCCCGGAGGACGACCGCAACACCCATTACCTGGGCCGGGAGTACCTGTTCTACGGCCGGTGGGACGACTGTATCCGCACACTGGAGCGCCACCTGTCCCTGCCCACCGCCGTCTGGGCGGATGAGCGGTGCGCCTCCATGCGGTTTCTCGCCCGGGCGTGGCGGCAGAAGGGCCGGCCGGAGCAGGCCCGGTGGTGGCTGTGGCGGGCCATCGGGGAGGCCCCTCACCTGCGGGAGCCCTACCTGGAGCTGGCGCGCCTACTCTATGAGGAGGCGGAGTGGGACGGGGTGGTGTACCTGTGCCGTCAGGCCCTGGCAATTACCGACCGCCCTCAGACCTATATCTGCGAGGCGGAGGCGTGGGGGAGCCTGCCCTGGGATCTCCTCTCTCTGGGGCTGTACCACACCGGGCGGCGGGGCGAGGCCCTGGAGGCCGCCCGGCAGGCCCTGGCCCTGTCTCCGGAAGATGGGCGCATCCGGGACAACGTGGCATTCCTGGCGGGCTAGCTCTCCCGGGCCGCCGCCGTCCGGCGGCGGGACAGCGCGTCCAGAAGCCAGGGCCATACCAGTGCAAAGAAAAGACCAAACAGACTGCCCAGCACGTTGTTGCATACCCGGATGGCGGCCGCGGGGCCGGGACCGAAGAGGGCGCTGGCGGTGAGCAGGGCGCCCAGACAGTTGAACACGGTGCAGAAGCCGTAGCTGGCGCACAGGCCCAGGCAGAGCCCGCACAGGATGCCCCAGGCCGCCGTGGAGGGCGGGCGGGCAGAGCTGATAGAGCAGGCAGAACAGCAGGGAGCCGCCCAGCACGCCGCCCACCCGGCCTGCCGCCCGCCGGACGGGGTGGGACCCGTAGGCGGTGAGAATGGAGCTGCACGAGAAGCCCACCCACATGATGCGGGGCAGGCCCAGCAGCTCCCCAGTGAGCACCGCCAGGCTGATGCCCACGGCCACCCGGAGCTGCCAGCGGCACTTTCATCGGCGAGGGAAAAGGCGCGGAGTACCGCCCGGAAGGGGCGCTCCGGTGTCCTGCCCCGGTGGTTATGGTAGAGCACCGCGGCGCACAGGGCGAAGCCCAGCAGCATCTCCAGCCCCGCAGGGCGAGCGAGCGCCCGCTGACCGGATTTCCATACAGGAAAAGATAGCTGAACAGGTAGAGGGAGGCGTTGCCCAGCTCGGGCTGGTCGGCGGTGATGAGCAGCAGCACTCCGATACAGAACAGGTTGAGAAGCAGGTGGAGCAGGGGCCCGCCCAGAGGGGCCAGGGCGGGCCCGAGCGTGAGCAGGGCGAAGGCGGCCGCCATGTTCCGCAGGGTGTCGGCCATGCGGTAGTTGTAATGGACAAAGCGGCAGCTGAGTAGCAGACAGAAAATGACCACCGCCGCGGGGCTGTTGGCCCCACCGAACAGGGCGGTGAGGGCGGAGATAAGCACCACCGCAAACCCCACACAGGCGGCGTCCCGGGCCAGCAGGGCCAGGAGAAGCCGCCTGCGCTCGGCCCCGGCGGCCTGGCGGAGCAGGCCCTTGAGCTGGGGGCACCCCCAACTGCATCAGTCCATAGAAGGACCACGGACGTCCCCACCCCC
>ENA-OQDA01000579-OQDA01000579.1-human-gut-metagenome-genome-assembly--contig:-NODE-579-length-14684-cov-4.829017_pt1 | contig 14684 bp, 10 predicted proteins | sample MGYA00242771_ERZ504603 | MGnify/ENA primary metagenome ERZ504603 (study PRJEB26092, sample SAMD00036328) | human gut metagenome | host: Homo sapiens | study: EMG produced TPA metagenomics assembly of...
AGCTGGTGGGATGAGCGTCTATTAATGATGATGAATGAGTCTTGATGTGGCCAGTGGGCTTATTGCCGCTTGTATGGTGCTGGGTTTCAGGAAGCTTCCTTTTTCGGGCTTGGGCTTGTCTTTGAAGGGATGGGGCAGAAGCCTGCTGAACGGAGCTTTGTTTGTCGTGTTCTTGTATGTAGTTGGTTTGGCTTGTCTTTATTGTTGGGGGCTGTGGAAGTGGCAGGGGTCTTGTTTTCTCCCATTTCGTTGTTGTCGAGTCTTTTGCTTTATTTTTAGTGGCAGTTACGGAAGAAGTTATTGGACGCGGTTTCATTTTAGGGCGTATGCTGGATGGAGGCGTCAATAAGTTTGTGGCATTGCTTATCTCTGCGGTGTTATTTTCGTTGATGCATCTTTTCAATCCCAGCTTTGCCTTCGTCCCGTTTTTGAATATCATGCTGGCGGGTTGTTTCTTGGGAGCTTCCTATATATACACGCGTAACCTCTGTTTTCCCCATTGCCTTGCATTGGTTCTGGAACTGGATTCAAGGTTCTGTTTTGGGATATAAAGTCAGTGGAAATGAATTTAGCAATGAGAATCTGCTGATTCTTCACTTTCCGGAAGAAAATCTGATAAATGGAGGAACTTTCGGGTTCGAAGGCTCTATTCTGTGTTCACTACTTTTAGTGCTTGGTACAGTAATTATCTTAAGACACTATTATAAGGGATTAGTGATTAATGATTTCCGTATTAGTCATTAATCACTAATCATTAACCCCTAATTCTGTTCCACTCCTTTCATTGTCAGCTGTATGCGTTTCCGGTCCATATCTATGCTGAGTACCTTTACGCGTATATGCTGGTGAATGGACACTACTTCATTAGGGTCTGATATGAATCTGTCGGCGAGTTGGGAGAGGTGTACCAGTCCGTTTTCCTTGATGCCTATGTCGACAAATGCGCCGAAGTTGGTGATGTTTCCTACGATGCCGGGCAATTCCATGCCTTCGCGCAGGTCGTTGATGGTGCGCACGTTCTTGTCAAATTCAAATATCTTTATCGGTCCGCGTGGGTCACGTCCGGGCTTGTCCAGCTCTTGCAGGATGTCTTTCAGTGTCGGCATGCCCACGGTGGGGGAGAGGTAGCGTTCGGGATTAATCTTCAGACGCAGCTCCCGGCTGGCTATCAGCTCGGCTACGCTGCAACCCAAGTCCTTTGCCATTTGTTCTACGATACAATAGCTTTCCGGGTGTACGGCAGTATTGTCCAGCGGATTTTTTGCCTGCGGAATACGTAGGAAGCCGGCACATTGCTCAAATGCCTTGGCACCCATGCGCGGTACTTTCATCAGTTCCTTGCGCGAGGTGAAGGCACCGTTTTCGGCGCGATAGTTCACAATGTTCTGTGCCAGTTGCGGACCCAATCCCGAGATATAGGTCAGCAGATGGCTGCTTGCGGTGTTCAGGTTGACACCTACCAAGTTTACACAGTTTTCTACGGTCTGGTCCAGTGATTTTTTCAGCTTGGTTTGGTCCACGTCATGCTGGTATTGCCCCACACCAATAGATTTCGGGTCAATCTTTACCAACTCTGCCAGCGGGTCCATCAGTCGTCTGCCTATGGACACAGCACCGCGTACGGTGATGTCGTAGTCGGGAAACTCGTCCCGTGCAATTTTAGAGGCCGAATAGATGGAAGCTCCCTGCTCGCTGACGATGAATATCTGTATGTCGCGGTTGAAGCGCTGATGTTTCAAGAACTCCTCCGTCTCGCGGCTGGCAGTTCCGTTACCTATGGCAACGGCATCTATCTTATAAGACTCTATCATCATTTGCAGCTTGGCAAATGCCTCTTTCTGCTTGCTGACCGGAGGGTGGGGGTAGATGTTCTCATTGTGGAGCAGATTTCCTTGTGCATCGAGGCACACAACTTTACAACCCGTACGAAATCCGGGGTCTATACCCATCACACGCTTTTGCCCCAGTGGTGAAGCCAGCAACAACTGACGGAGGTTTTCGGCAAATACCTTGATGGCTTCCTCATCAGCACGTTCCTTACTTTGCGTGGCGAATTCCGTCTCTATGGATGGCTTCAATAGGCGTTTGTAGGAATCCTGCACGGCTTCCGCCACTTGCTGTCCGCAGGGGTTGTTGCTCCGCACGAATTGGCGTTCCAGCCGTTCCACGCACTCCTCATCGTCCGGGCTGATGCTGACTTTCAGCAGGCCTTCCGCTTCGGCACGCCGGATGGCGAGCAGGCGGTGGGAGCTGCATCGCTTCAACGATTCGGAGCAATCGAAGTAGTCGCGGTATTTGGTCGCTTCCTCTTCTTTGCCTTTCACCACCTTGGCGGTCAGTGTGCCTTGGCGGGCAAATGCGTTGCGCACGCTGTTTCGGGCACGTTCGTCTTCGCTAACATGCTCGGCTATGATGTCACGGGCACCTTTCAGTGCATCTTCCACGTTCTTCACGTCTCCTTTCACGTAATTGGCGGCGCGTTCCTCCGGATGAGGCTCACGTTGCAGCATCAGCAGGGTGGCGAGGGTTCCAGTCCTTTTTGACGGGCTGCTTCGGCACGTGTTTTCCGTTTGGGCTTGTAGGGGAGGTAGATGTCCTCCAGTAGGGTATTGTCCCAAGTCTCCTCGATACGTTTCTGAAGTTCGGTGGTCAGTTTACCTTGTTCCTGTATGGTGTTCAGGATGGTTTCTTTACGTTTGGCGATTTCGTTCAGCTTTTCATAGTGGGTCTTTATGGATTCAATCTGCACTTCGTCCAGTCCTCCCGTCACTTCCTTTCGGTAGCGGCTGATGAAGGGGATGGTGGCACCATCGTTCAGCAATCCGAGGGTCTGTACTATTTGTTTCTCTGATATGCCGAGGGCGGCAGATATCATGCGGTGGAAATGTTGTATCATCGGTTCTCTCTTTTTATAATGGATGCCAAAAGTACGAAAAACAATCGTCGTACGAAAATAAACCCCATATTCTTGGAAAAATCATTTATTATTGCGAAGTTTGTCAACTATAACGAACTAATAAACAATAAATATGGAAGAAGCTAAAGGTCAATCGATTTTAGATAAAATGCTCACTACATTTATCAATACGTTAGTGAAAGCAGCCGAAAATGAGGCTCAAACACATTTCGGCAAAAACCTTGAGGAGGTATTGAAGCATTTCATGGCAAAAGTGAATAGCGATTTTGAAAAACAATGCCTGCTTTGGTATTTTACAAAAAAAGGTCAAACTATGACCGTGTCGTCAGAAGTCTTTGAGCGGATTGCGAAAGCGGCTGTTGCCTCGCGTGCGGCAAGCGAGAAGCTGTTTCATGGCCCACAGAAGGTAATCATTAAAGGAAAGGTCTATTATTCCCAAACCATCTCTTTCTATGAGAATGATGAATTTGATTATGCCTTGGGCTGTGCGACAATCTTCTTTGATGAGGAGGGCGTTCCCGTAGGCCTGAAGGATATTTATGACTTTAACGAAGCAAAACATCGTGATACCAATGCCGAGAGTGACACCACATTTATGGCTAAATTTGAAAAAGCAAATTTAGCAAAGTCCTACGCCATACTTTATGGCATTAATGACTATGACCTTCATGACTGATGTGTTTCGTACCATATCGTCATGTATCATAGCATTATTCTGCTGTCTGTTACCGGTGTTCTCTATCACAGGAGAACATCCGATACTGATTATCAGCTCCTATAATCCGGATGCCGGCCGTACTTCCGGCAACATCTCAGACTTTATGGAGGAGTTCCAACGCCTGGGCGGGACAAACACCATCGCATTGGAGAACATGAACTGCAAGAGTTTTTCCGAATCCCCTCTTTGGGAGAGGAGAATGGCTGAGCTGTTGGCTAAATATCAAGGTGATAAAAGTCCGGCGCTGATTGTACTTATAGGGCAGGAAGCCTGGGCTGCCTATCTTTCTCTGGAAGACTCCATATGCGGCAATACTCCGGTAGTGAGTGCACTGTCCAGCCGGAACGCCATATTGCTGCCGGGTGATACCGTTGACCTGAAGACCTGGATGCCCGAATCCGTCGACTTCTTCACGGATTTCCCCAGTTCGCCTATCAAGGCTGGCTTCGTTTATGAGTATGATGTGGAGGCCAACATCAATATGATAAAGCAGATGTATCCCGGCACCAAGAATATCGCTTTTGTCTCAGACAACAGTTATGGTGGTGTTGCCATGCAGGCCTATGTAGTGAAGGAGATGCAGAAGTTTCCGGAACTAAACTTGATTTTGCTGGACGGACGCGTCAATACCATATATACCATTTGTGACAGATTGCATGAGTTACCGGAAAATACAGCTATATTGATGGGGACATGGCGTGTGGACATGAACGATGGTTACTTCATGCGGAATGCAACCTACGCCATGATGGAAGCAGCTCCCACTTTGCCCACTTTCTCGCTCAGTTCCGTAGGCTTGGGATATTGGGCTGTGGCAGGTGTCGTTCCTGCCTACCGTGCTTTGGGCAAGGAGATGGCAAGACAGTCCTACCGCCTGCTGACCACCCCTCAGGATAGTGAGACCCATATGGAAATCATTCCGAATGAGACCATACTGGACGGTAAACTTGTGAAGGAAAAGAAACTGAATATCACCGGCCTTCCGCAGCCGGTAAAGATGCTGAACGTAACCCCTTCTTTCTACGAACAGTACAAGTATCATATCTGGTCGGTCGGTGCTGTTCTGTTGGTGCTGTTGGGCGGTTTGTTCGTTTCCCTTTATTTTTATTATCATACAAAGAAGTTGAAGGATGAACTGGAGGTATCCGAAGGTGCCTTGCGCGAAGCAAAGGACCGTGCCGAAGAATCCAGCCGCCTGAAGAGTGCTTTCCTTGCCAATATGAGCCACGAAATCCGTACTCCATTGAATGCGATTGTGGGCTTCTCGGACGTGCTGTCTGCCGGAGGAGCCTCGGAAGAAGAACAGCGTGGCTATTTCGAGATTATCAGGACCAACTCTGATTTGCTGCTTCGGCTAATCAATGACATATTGGATGTGTCCCGTTTGGAGGCCGACCGCGTCATCCTTTCTTTGGAGAGCTGCAATGTAGTGCAGATATGCCAGCAGGTAGTAGCTTCCGTGGCCCAGGCACGCAGGTCGACCAATCAATTCTTATTTGAGTGTGAACGTGAGGTAGTGGAGATGCGGACGGATGTGCAGCGTTTACAGCAGGTTGTGATAAATCTGCTTTCCAATGCGGACAAGTTTACAAAAGAAGGCACGATAACCTTGAAGCTGGAACTGGATACAGCAGGGAATGCAGCAGTGTTTTCGGTGACCGACACCGGTTGCGGTATTCCTTTGGACAAACAGAAACGGGTGTTCGAGCGTTTCGAAAAACTGAACGAATATGTGCAGGGAACCGGTTTGGGCTTGTCCATCTGTAAGCTGACCGTCGAGAAGTGGGGTGGTGAGATTTGGATAGATCCTGCCTATACGGATGGAGCGCGGTTTATATTTACCCATCCCATGAACTTATAAGGACCGACAAGAAATAAGGATATATAATGAAAAGATTTAGTTGTTTTTTTATCTGGATTTTTGTCCTGACAAGCATACTGCCTGCGCAGGAAAGCGAGGTGAAACTGAAAGTCGTACAGACCAGTGATATACACGGCAACTACTATCCCTACGACTTTATACGCCGCCGGGAGGCAACCGGCAGTCTGGCACGTGTGCATGCTTTGGTGCAAAAGGAACGTGAGGTTTATGGCGAAAACCTGATTCTTTTGGACAATGGCGACATTCTGCAGGGACAGCCCACAGCCTATTATTATAATTACATAGATACCGTTGCCCCTCATCTGGCAGCGGAGATGATGAATTTCATGGGGTATAATGCCGGTAATATGGGTAACCATGACGTAGAGACCGGCCGTACCGTTTTCGACCGTTGGGCAGGTGACTGCCGTTTTCCGATATTGGGTGCCAATATTGTGGATACTGCTACCGGAGAAACCCATTTCAAACCCTATGAGGTGCTGGAACGTGACGGAGTGAAAATTGTGGTTCTCGGTATGATAACTCCTGCCATCCCCGTATGGCTTTCAGAGAATCTGTGGAAAGGGCTGCGTTTCGACGATATGGAGGAGACTGCCCGCAAATGGATGAAGATTATCCGTGAGCAGGAAAAGCCTGATTTGGTTATCGGTATGTTCCATGCCGGCCAGGATGCCCAGCTGATGGGAGGCAAGTATCGCGAAAACGCTTCGGTGGAAGTGGCGTGCAACGTGCCGGGATTCGATATTGTCCTGATGGGGCACGACCATGCGCGCGAATGCAAGAGGGTGTGCAACATAGCCGGTGACTCGGTACTGGTGATGGACCCTGCCAGCAACGGTGTCGTTGTGAGTAATGTGGATATAACCTTGAAACTGCGTGATGGTAAAGTTATAGACAAGAAGATAGACGGCATACTGTCCGATACGCAAGACTACGGCGTCAGCGAAGAGTTCATGCAACGCTTTGCCCCCGAAAATGAAGCTGTGCAGAATTTTGTTTCCAAGAAGATAGGTTCCTTTACCGAGACCATCTCCACACGTCCTGCCTATTTCGGCTCTTCCGCTTTTATAGACCTTATTCATGAGTTGCAGTTGGCAATCAGCGGAGCGGATATTTCTTTTGCGGCTCCTTTGTCCTATGATACGGAAATCCGTAAAGGAGACATTTTTGTGAACGATATGTTCAATCTGTATAAGTACGAAAATATGCTTTACACCATGCGTCTGACGGGAAAGGAGATACGCGATGCCTTGGAGATGTCGTATGATTTGTGGACCAATCGGATGAAGTCTCCGGACGACCATATCCTTCTCTTCCGTGAGAAGCGCCGCGAAGGTGCTACGGATAGGGCCTCATTCAAGAATTTCAGCTTCAACTTCGATTCTGCGGCGGGTATTATCTACACGGTGGATGTGACCAAGCCGGATGGCGAGAAGGTAACCATTCTCAGCATGGCAGACGGTACCCCGTTCAATATGGATAAAATGTATAAGGTAGCGGTGAATTCTTATCGTGGAAACGGTGGTGGCGAATTGCTGACAAAGGGTTCCGGCATCTCGCAGGATGAATTGAAGGAGCGCATCATCCACTCTACGGATAAGGACTTACGCTATTATCTGATGCAGTACATCGAGCGAAAGAAGGTGATTGAACCGCGTGCGCTGAATCAGTGGAAGTTCATTCCCGAAGAATGGGCGGCTCCGGCTTCCAAGCGTGATTATGAGTTCTTGTTTGGCAAAGTTAAAGAATAATTCACTATCTTTGCGGCTCAGAATCTATAGTATAAGTTTTTGGACGTGAAGCAGAAGAAAAAAATTATAGGCGCATTGAGCTTGCTGGTACTGTTTATCATGTACCAGGCAAGCATCACCGCGTTCACTCACGTCCATTATGTGAATGGGGTGCTGATAACGCACTCGCACCCTTTTCATGGCACACATTCTCACTCCCAGACTTCCCTGCTGGTCATCGGGCATTTGTCGGCATTCTGCTCTTCCGGGGCGGATGTGTATGAGGTTCAGCACCCGATGCGTCCTTTGCTGGCCATGCTCAGAGCCAAACCGGCAACGCCTACTGTTAAGGGGGAAGTGATACGTACCCTTTCCCTTCGCGCTCCTCCCGCTCTTTTTTCATAGTCATTAGGTTTAAAAACGCCTGGATTTTTTGTATGTAGATACCAGGCTTTTTAGTCTCGAATGTCTGGCATTTCAGTGAACGAAGTGCGGCATCTCGGATGATTATCTTTTTTCAGACTTGAATTATTTTTTTTATTTAGAGCGCTAATTTGATGAAACAATACATTTTGGCGTTGGTACTTGCAGTGGTAAGTGCCAGCGTAGCTTTTGCCGTAAATCCTATAAAAGAAGGCAATATGATTTCCGGCCATGTGATAGTGAAAGGTACGGAGGAAAATATACCGTATGCCACGGTTTTGATTATCGGCAGTGGTCAGGGAACGGTTTCCAATGAAGAAGGACAATTTGAGTTCCGCAAGCTTCCGGCGGGAAAATACAAGCTCCGCGTGTCGGCAGTGGGTTACAAGACCCAAGAGAAGGAGGTGACGGTGAGCAAGGACTTTACTGCCGTCATACATTTCCCGATGGAAGAGGAGAGTTTCATGACCGATGAAGTGGTGGTATCCGCCAACCGCAACGAGGTAAGCCGCAAGGCAGCTCCGGTAGTTGTAAATGTGATGAGTACCAAATTGTTCGAGATGGTCAACTCCACCGACCTTGCCAAGACACTGAACTACCAGTCGGGCTTGCGTGTGGAGAATAACTGCCAGAACTGTGGTTTCCCCCAGGTGCGCATCAATGGCTTGGAAGGTCCGTATTCGCAGATATTGATAAACAGCCGTCCCATCATCAGTGCATTGAGCGGTGTGTACGGATTGGAGCAAATCCCCGTGAACATGATTGAACGGGTAGAAGTGGTGCGTGGCGGAGGCTCTGCCTTGTTTGGCGCCAATGCTGTGGGAGGAACTATCAATATTATAACCAAAGACCCCATCAACAATTCCTTTCAGGTATCGAGCATGTTCTCCAATATGGACGGCAAGTCCTGGGAGCAATATATGGGTGGCAATGTGTCGCTGGTTGCCAAAGATAACTCTTACGGCATTGCCTTTTATGAGAGTTACCGCAACCGCAACCCCTACGACCGCGATGGCGATGGCTTTTCCGAGCTGGGCAAGCTGAACATGAATACTTTCGGCTTCCGCGCCTATTACCGTCCTACGCATTTCAGCCGCATCAATCTGGAATACCATACCACCAACGAACTTCGTCGCGGAGGCAACAAATTCGATTTGCAGCCGCATGAGACGGACATTACCGAGCAGACCAAGCATATCATCAATAGCGGAGGCGTGAGCTACGATTTATTCTGGAAAGAGTACAAGCATAAGATTTCAGCTTACACCTCCATCCAGCACACCGATCGCAACAGTTACTATGGTGCCCAAAAGGACATGAATGCCTACGGCAAGACGAAAGACTTGACTTGGGTTGCCGGTGGCATGTATGTAGGCAATATGGACAACTGTTTCTTTGCTCCCGCTACCTTCACCAGCGGACTGGAATATCAGAACAACTCCCTGCATGACATTATGACCGGCTATCATCGTGACATGGAGCAGGATGTCCGCATTGCCAGTGCTTTCGTGCAGAATGAGTGGAAAATGAATGTACTGACCATGTTGGTCGGCGCCCGTCTGGACAAGCACAACCTGATTGACAAGCTTATTTTCAGTCCTCGCGTCAACCTGCTCTACAAGCCGACAGATGATTTTCAGGCACGCTTGACTTATTCTACCGGTTTCCGTGCTCCGCAGGCATACGATGAGGACTTGCACGTAACGGCAGTAGGCGGTAAGGGTGTCCAAATCAAACTGTCCGACAATCTGCGTGAAGAGCGTTCCAACAGTTACAGCGGTTCGGTAGACTGGACTGCCCATTTGGGGCACTGGCAGGCAAACATTCTGGTGGAAGGTTTCTATACAGACCTGCGCCATGTCTTTGTGCTCGAAGATATCGGCAAGAACGAAGTAGGGGATGTTATTAAGGAGCGCCGCAACGGAAACGGTGCACGTGTATATGGTGCCAATCTGGATGCGAGGATTGCCCATGGTAAGGAGGCGCAGTTCCAACTCGGATTTACGGCACAGCGCAGCCGCTATACCCATGAGGAAGCTTGGACAAAGGTGGACGGAAAAGACCTTACCACTAAGCGCATGCCCCGTACACCGGATTATTACGGGTACTTCACTTTCTCTTCCGCACCGGTAAAGAATTTTGATTTCTCTCTTTCCGGCACTTATACGGGAAAGATGATTGTTCCGCACTACGCACCGGAAGATGCTCCCGAGGGTGCCTTCTGTAATATCACTTCAGACCGCATGGAGCATACTCCCCAATTCCTGGACCTGAATGTGAAGTTGAACTATACTTTTGTGCTTCACGACCATATCAAGCTTCAGTTGAATACGGGTGTACAGAATATTTTCAACAGTTTCCAGAAAGACCTGGATAAAGGGGAATTCCGCGATGCGGGTTATTTCTACGGACCGACGCAACCGAGAACCTTTTTTATCGGTTTTCAAGATAATGAACTAAAAGTTTCCATTTAAGAATTTTTAGAGCTAAATTCCGCAAAATAGTCCTACATTTGTCGCCAAAGCACAAAAACCATGGATACTAAGAGAATACGGAATGTAGACATTTCCCAGATACATCATTTGCCGATGATTGATTTCATCGGCAATGATTTTGCTATTTTTAATGATATCAAGGACATGCCTTTGAGCTCTTATCCCACCCGTTTGAATGCTGCTTGCCTGACTGTCTGCTTGAAAGGGTGGTGCAAACTGGAACTCAACCTGCAGCAATGTGAAATGCGGGAAGGTATGTTGGGTATTATTCTTCCCGACCAGATTGTTCTGCAGCGCGAGCGTTCCGATGATTTTTCCGGTCTTTTCATTGCTGTCTCAAGGGATTTTATGGATATGGTGATACCTACCATGCAACAGCTTTTCCCTATGTTTTTCATGATTAAGGAGCGGCCCTTCGTTCACATCACTCCGGAGGAATCCCAATCGTTTCAGGAGTATCACTCTTTTCTTTGGAGCAAGGTGAAGCTGAAAGACAATCCTTTCCGTAAGGAAATCACTCAGGGGTTGCTGTTGGCCCTTTTTTATGAGATATATAATATCTATCAAGGACATGTCATCCAGGAACGCATTCCCAAAAGCAGGAAGGAAGACTTGTTCGAGCGCTTTATCCGTGCTATTTCCGAGTCCTATAAGGAAGAGCGCAGTGTGTCCTACTATGCTGATAAGATGTTCCTCACTGCCAAGCACCTTTCCACCGTAGTGAAGGAAATCAGCGGAAAGACGGCGGGCGAATGGATTGACAGTCTCGTCGTTTTGGAAGCCAAAGCCTTGTTGAAGTCTTCCGAGCTGAGCATTCAGGAAATTGCAGACGAGCTGCACTTTGCCAACCAGTCGTTCTTTGGCAAGTATTTCAAGCATCACACCGGTATGTCACCTAAAGAATATCGCCGGCAATAGGTTCAATGTGACGGAATAATGTTTATTTTTGCGGTAAAGATTTACCCCCAAAATAAACTATCATGGAAAAAAGAGAAATTGACCTTACTGTTTCCTGCTATGGAAAGGTGAAAGGAGTGAAGTATGACGTTGTCATCCTACCTTGGGGAGCTACGGAGCCCCATAATCTGCATCTGCCTTATCTCACTGATTGTATTCTGCCGCATGATATTGCCGTAGATGCGGCTGCACTGGCTTTGCAGAATTCCGGTGTACGCTGTATGGTGATGCCTCCCGTACCTTTCGGTGCACACAATCCGGGGCAGCGCGAACTTCCGTTCTGCATCCATACCCGCTATTCCACCCAGCAGGCCATTCTGGAAGACATAGTTGCTTCCCTCTATGCACAAGGCATGCGTAAGCTGATTATTCTCAGCGGTCATGGCGGCAACAACTTCAAGGGAATGATTCGTGACCTGGCGTTTGTGTATCCCGATTTTCTGATTATCGCTGCCGACTGGTTCAGCATCGTCCCTCCCAAAGACTACTTTGAGGCTGTTGTCGACGACCATGCCGGCGAGTCTGAGACTTCCGTCATGATGCATTACCATCCCGAGCTGGTGAATCTGGCTGAGGCCGGTGACGGAGAGTCCCAACCGTTTGCCATTCCTTCCTTGAATGAAAAGGTTGGCTGGGCTCCCCGCCATTGGGATAAGGCTACAGTCGACAGCGGGGTAGGGAACCCCAAAAAAGCTTCTGCCGAGAAAGGAGAACGTTATATGAAACCGGTGGTGGAAAAGTTGGCGAAACTCTTTACGGAAGTCGGCCTGGGAAGTCTGTATTGATGTACTTGGCTTCCGGCTATATATAAAAATAGGCAATAACCGTTGTGGATATTGCCTATTTTTTTAGTGCACCCTAAAAACTAATCTCTTTACTCTTATAAAAACTAATCTTTCTCTATTTCGAGTACAAAATTAGAAGGTTTTTGCGGGTTATGAATTGACATAAGTCAAAAATCTCATTCGGATATTATTTTTTCAAACGTGCCCAAAAGCCCTTCTTTTTCTGCCGGACCGGTTCACTGTTTTCGCGGAACAGTTCTTCGTAGGTCACTCCGTCATGTATCATGCGGTAGATGCTTCCCCAGTCAGGCAGTCCACCTAGGTTGCGGTCATCGATAAAGAGATCGGCTTTTACTTTGCGTGAAAAACCGGTGTGTGCGATGTCTTCTTCCGGATAGTCCCGGTTGACGGCATAGAATTCCACACCCCGTTCCCTGCACCATTCCACAGCTTCCTCCAGGAGCTTCCCTTCACGTACCGACCATAAAATCAGCCGGTGACGCTCGTTTATCAGCATCTTCAGCGTAGCGGTGGCAAAGGGAATTTCTTCTCCTATCTGGGGATAGCGGTGTTCTACAATGGTACCGTCAAAATCAACGGCTATGGTCATAAATGAATAGTTTTTATTGGTTTCAGACTGCGGAGAAAATTATCCTTGACCGCCTGTGGTGCCGCCAGAGTGCTGGCTGACCGGATTGTTTGAATATTCTTCCTGATGTCCCGTGTAGCTTTTCAGCTCTACTTTTACGTCTTTGCTCTGGTTGCCTACCACTACTTTAAAGGTATATGTTTTCACGCGTACCATGCGCTTGCTGCCATACAGCAGTACATGGTTGCCACTGACACTTGCAGTCAGCTTTTGTTCAATTTCATAAGAACCGTTCGTACCTCCCTCTTCAGTTTCAATGTAGTTGTTGATGTATGTGGCCAGTGCATCGGATGCTCCTGCAGCTTTCAGCGCTTCAGCCGGAGAAACGGTATAGTCCCATCCGTTCTTGATTTTAAGGGTCAGGGTGATGTTTTCCAGCGCATCGTAATCTCTGTTCTCAATCTTGATTATCTCGGCTTTTCCATTCACTTCGTTGTAGCCGTCTGCTACACTGGCGGCAGCTTGTTTGGTAAATTTCACTCTAGGTGAATATTTGCCGGCTATCTTCTCGCCTTGCGGAATGGTAATGATGTAATTGTTATTGTTGAATCCTACGGTTTTAGCAGCGGCTCTGGTTGCAGGTGCCTCGCTGGATTCCACTTCCATGTTTTCCGGATCAAAATAGCCCAGGTTGGCATCAGTCGACGGATTGGGAATGGCAATGATGATATCTTCCTTGGCAACAGCGTCAGCCGGCTCTGTCTTGATGGCTACGTTATTTACAGAAGCCTTTGATGCTTCCGGTTGTGTGGAAGTTGCCGGATTGGCCTCACGTGCCTCTTCAAACACGACGGCTGCAATCTTGGTGTTTTCTTCCGTACCTCCGGTGGGTATGTTGATGGTGGCGGCATTCTCCTTTTCCGGATTTTCTATTTTCGGAGCCTCAATGGTGCTTCCGTCAGCCTCCTGCATCTCGCCGAATTCTATGGTTGTTGACATTTTTACATTTACCACCATCAAGCTGTGGTTGGCTGTTCCGTCTGTAAATTCTGCTGTGGCCTCGTAGTCATCATGTCCTTCAGCTGTTACGGTGAGCGTGTAGATGCCGGTTTTGTTCACAGTCAGTGAGTATACGCCTTTTGCATCGGTTGTGGCAGAGTATTCGCCGCTTTTTACGGTGGCTCCTGCCAATGGACCGTTGGCATCGGTAATGGTACCTGCAATGTAGTAGGCTGTTTGACTTCTTAGCGGGTCTTCCACTTCTTCATACTTCTTGTCGTCATCGTGGCAAGATGTAAGGACTGTTGTGCTGAAGGTCATTGCAAACATCAATGCACCTCCTAAAAATAAACTTTTCTTTTCATAATTTTCGTCATTTGATAAAACTAATCTGTTTAAATTATACTTATTTCGATTTTTCTTTTTGCAGTTCCTTTATAAGGAAATAGCGTATATAGTCCGGCTGGTAGAAGTTGCTGCTTCGGTTTTCGTTAGGGCGTGTACTGTAACTTTTTCCCAGTTGTTTTTCTATGTACTCTCCATCTGCCACCATGCCGTATGCCCATGCAAAGTAGTCAGCCGGTTTTACTCTGAAGAATCCTTTTCTACTCCATTTTTTTCCCGGCAGGGGGATGGCAAAATGAAATCCTCCGTTTATCTCTCCGTCTGTACAAAGGGCATACAAGCCGATGGCATACTCTCCGAAGTGCCGCGTACAGTCTCCTCTCACTCCATAATCACCGTAAATATATCTTCCTGCTTTCAAGTCGAACTGCAAGTTGAGGCGTGGTTCGTAGTACGAAGCATTCAGTGAGGCATTGATACGCTGTTTTCTGCCTATATACCAGCTGTCTTCCCGGGTGATGGCGGAAAAACCGGTGGAGCCTGCCGTTCCGCCCAGTTCCCAAACGTCCGTTGTTGGTGCGGTATTTTATTTCCAGTTGTGCACCATATCTGTTGTTGGTGAAGTTACCCACCGTCATTTTCCCGAAGATGTTGTGCCTGAAGCGTACATCCTGCGATAGAGCTATGATTCCCGGTCTTATCCGTTTCATTCTCTCCACTCAGATTGGTGGCTACGGGCAGTATCACTTGTGCGGTCATTTTCCCACCTTTCCATAGAGCCATTTCCACTGCCGGATTCAGGTTGATGGCATACGTATACAGTTCGTCAAACGTATTGTTCTCT
>ENA-OQDA01000581-OQDA01000581.1-human-gut-metagenome-genome-assembly--contig:-NODE-581-length-14668-cov-106.990235_pt1 | contig 14668 bp, 12 predicted proteins | sample MGYA00242771_ERZ504603 | MGnify/ENA primary metagenome ERZ504603 (study PRJEB26092, sample SAMD00036328) | human gut metagenome | host: Homo sapiens | study: EMG produced TPA metagenomics assembly of...
GCGTAAACCAACAGGTCGCGGATATATCCGTACAGGTAGGACAGACCCCACAGGGATGGAATGGCAGTATTTTCAGTATGATTGAGAATCTGTCCAACTCCATCATGGTGCCGATTGCAGGCGTGATTCTGGCTATCGTGATGACCGTAGACCTGATCCAGATGATCGCAGACAAGAACAACCTGCATGATGTGGATACCTGGATGATTTTTAAGTGGGTGTTGAAATCAGCCGCTGCCATCCTCATTGTCACAAACACATGGAATATTGTGATGGGCGTCTTTGATATGGCGCAGAGCGTGGTGGCACAGGCGGCAGGGATCATTGGTTCGGATGCGTCCATTGACATTTCCTCAGTTATGACCGATCTGGAACCGAGACTGATGGAAATGGATCTGGGACCGCTGTTCGGGCTGTGGTTCCAATCCCTCTTTATCGGCATTACCATGTGGGCGCTGTATATCTGTATCTTTATCGTCATTTATGGCCGTATGATCGAGATTTACCTTGTGACTTCGGTGGCTCCCGTTCCAATGGCTGCCATGATGGGCAAGGAATGGGGCGGTATGGGACAGAACTACCTCCGTTCCCTGCTGGCGCTGGGCTTTCAGGCGTTTCTCATCATCGTCTGCGTGGCAATTTATGCTGTGCTGGTGCAGAACATCGCTCTGGAAGATGACATCATCATGGCAATCTGGAGCTGCGTGGGCTACACCGTACTGTTGTGCTTTACGCTGTTCAAAACCAGCAGCCTCGCAAAATCAGTCTTTCAGGCGCATTAAAACGGAAGGAGGTTTCCACATTGGCTTATGTACCCGTACCCAAAGATTTAACCAAAGTCAAAACCAAGGTCATGTTCAACCTGACCCGAAGGCAGCTGGTCTGCTTTACCGCCGGGGCGCTTGTAGGCGTGCCGCTGTTCTTTTTGCTCCGTGAGCCTGCGGGAAACAGTATGGCCGCCATGTGTATGATGCTGGTCATGATGCCCTTCTTCCTGCTGGCAATGTATGAAAAGCATGGACAGCCCCTGGAAAAGATCGTCGGCAACATCCTAAAAGTGGCTGTGATCCGTCCCAAGCAGCGTCCCTACCAGACCAATAACTTTTATGCCGTATTAAAGCGGCAGGAAATGCTTGATAAGGAGGTGTATGACATTGTTCACCGCAATGAAAAGCTGGCTACGCCGTCTGCTGGGAAAACCAGAAGAAAAGACCGTGCAGCCGGTAAAGACAAAGAAAAAGCTGTCCCGCGCCGATAAGAAGCAGATCGAAGCGGCCATTGCCCGCGCCAACCGCACGGACAAAAAAGGAAAATCGGCACAGGACAGTATCCCCTATGAACGGATGTGGCCGGACGGGATCTGCCGTGTATCGGACAGCCACTACACAAAGACCATTCAGTTTCAGGACATCAACTATCAGCTCTCCCAAAATGAAGATAAGACCGCGATCTTTGAGGGCTGGTGTGATTTCCTCAATTATTTCGACAGCTCGATTCACTTCCAGCTGTCTTTTTTGAACCTTGCGGCATCGGAGGAGACCTTTGCAAACTCCATTTCCATCCCTCCCCAGGGGGATGCCTTTGACAGTATCCGTGAGGAATACACCACGATGCTGCAAAATCAGCTGGCCAGAGGAAACAACGGTCTCATCAAGACCAAATACCTGACCTTTGGTATCGACGCTGACAGCATCAAAGCTGCCAAGCCCCGTCTGGAGCGTATTGAGACCGATATACTCAATAACTTCAAGCGTCTTGGTGTAGCTGCCAGAACACTGGACGGTAAGGAAAGGCTTTCCCAGCTTCATGCGGTATTCCACATGGATGAACAGCTCCCATTCCAGTTTGAATGGGACTGGCTGGCCCCTTCCGGCCTATCTACCAAGGACTTCATCGCACCAAGCTCCTTTGAGTTCCGCACCGGCAAGCAGTTCCGTATGGGCAAGAAATACGGGGCTGTTTCTTTTTTGCAAATCCTTGCACCGGAGCTGAATGACCGTCTGCTGGCTGATTTTCTGGATATGGAAAGCTCGCTCATTGTGAGTATGCACATTCAGTCGGTGGATCAGGTGAAAGCCATTAAGACGGTAAAGCGTAAGATTACCGACCTGGACCGCAGTAAGATCGAGGAACAGAAAAAAGCAGTCCGCGCAGGATACGACATGGACATCATTCCCTCTGACCTTGCCACCTACGGCAGTGAGGCGAAAAAGCTGTTGCAGGATTTGCAGAGCCGAAACGAGAGAATGTTCCTTGTCTCCTTTTTGGTGCTGAACACAGCGGACAATCCCCGTCAGCTTGGCAACAACATCTTTCAGGCAGGCTCCATTGCCCAGAAGTATAACTGCCAGCTGACCAGACTGGACTTTCAGCAGGAAGAAGGACTGATGAGCTGTCTGCCTCTGGGACTCAATCAGATCGAGATCCAGCGAGGGCTAACCACCAGTTCTACGGCTATCTTTGTACCGTTCACCACCCAGGAATTATTCCAGAACGGCAAAGAAGCTCTGTATTACGGCATCAACGCTCTGTCCAACAACCTCATCATGGTAGACAGAAAGCTGCTGAAAAACCCCAACGGCTTGATTTTGGGTACGCCGGGTTCCGGTAAGTCTTTCAGCGCCAAGCGTGAGATTGCCAACTGCTTTTTGCTTACCAATGATGATGTTATCATCTGTGACCCGGAAGCAGAGTACGCACCTCTTGTTGAGCGGCTGCATGGGCAGGTCATCAAGATCTCGCCCACCTCAACCAACTACATCAATCCGATGGACCTGAACCTGGACTACTCGGATGATGAAAGCCCGCTGTCCCTCAAGTCTGATTTTATCCTCAGCTTGTGTGAGCTGATCGTGGGCGGTAAGGACGGATTGCAGCCGGTGCAGAAAACCATCATCGACCGTTGTGTGCGTCTGGTCTATCAGACCTATCTCAATGACCCGCGCCCGGAGAATATGCCCATACTGGAGGACCTATATAATCTGCTCCGGGGACAGGAGGAAAAGGAAGCCCAGTATATCGCCACGGCCCTTGAAATCTATGTAACCGGCTCCCTCAATGTGTTCAACCACCAGAGCAATGTGGACATCAATAACCGCATTGTCTGTTATGACATTAAGGAGCTGGGAAAGCAGCTGAAAAAGATCGGTATGTTGGTGGTCCAGGATCAGGTATGGAACCGCGTTACCATCAACCGTGCCGCTCACAAGTCCACCCGCTACTACATCGACGAGATGCACTTGCTTTTGAAGGAGGAGCAGACTGCCGCCTATACGGTGGAAATCTGGAAGCGATTCCGTAAATGGGGAGGTAAATTACTTTGTGTTTTGATTTTGCATGGAAACACAGAGTATGCCGTCCTGACCGAAGCCGATTCAGACAATCAGGATTATCAGTGGGAAAGAAACGGAAAGGGTTTTGCAATCCTAATCCGAGTGGAAGTCCCTGTGTAATAGCAGGTACACACGCAACGCATAGAGCTTGACCCCTGGTCTGTGATGACCCGGAATATAATAGCTCCACGAGTTCCCGCTATCATTTCGGCAGGCAGCGCAGAGCTGTCAGATAAAAAGATATGCTATGCCGGGTGTGAAATGACACACCGCTGAAAATGGGAGAAATCCCCGGAGAGACAGATAAAAAACTGTCTGATAATCACAAACAGATCCCAACAGGAATTACCCAGAATGTCAAAGACCTGCTTTCCAGCCGTGAGGTGGAGAACATCTTTGAAAACTCGGACTTCGTGTATATGCTCAACCAGGCAGGCGGAGACCGACAGATCCTTGCCAAGCAGCTGGGCATTTCCACGCACCAGCTTAGCTATGTGACCCACTCCGGTGAGGGCGAGGGCCTGCTGTTCTATGGCTCCACCATCTTGCCGTTTGTAGACCACTTCCCGAAGAATACCGAGCTTTACCGCATTATGACCACCAAACCCCAGGAACTGAAAAAGAAGGAGGATGAATGATGATGAACCCCAACATTTTGAATAGAACCCCGCTGATGTTTTTTGACAGGGCGGTAAATGCCCAGCGCAGCCAGCTGCTTACAGTCATGGCCGATGCGGTAAGTGAGTGCCGCACGGCGGTAGATCAGGCAGCCGAACTGAATGAGACCGGTCAGGTGGGGCTGCTCCGTCTGGCAGAGGTCTGGAGTGCCATCCGTGCCAAGGAAGGCATGGGCGGTCTGGTTCTGGAAGGAACCGAAGCGAAGATCCTGTCCGATGTGGTGGCACAGTTTTATGCCTACCTGTCCGGCTGTATGTTCAACGATCCTGTGGGAATGGCCATTTATGCAGAGCTGCACTACATGATGTCCTCCCTCATGCTGGGAGAATGGTTTGAATAAGGAACCGCGCCTGCGCTTTACCGATGAGGAACGGGCTGACCCTGCACTGGAAAAGCCAATCCGTAAAGCGGAGAAAGCTGCGGCCAGAGCAGATAAGGCGCAGGAGAATATTCCAAAGAAAAAGGTCAGGCAGACGGTCATTGACCCGGATACCGGAAAAAAGACCTCGAAGCTGACCTTTGAGGACAAGAAAAAGCCACCCTCCAAAGTTTCTCAAGGGGTCAAAGAAGCTCCCGTCCATCTGGTCGCGGGCAAGCTCCACAAAGAGATCCGGGAAACAGAACAGGACAATGTGGGCGTGGAAAGCGCCCACAAGTCCGAGGAGGCGGTGGAGACCGGCGCTTATCTGGTGCGGGAGGGCTACCGTAGCCACAGGCTGAAGCCGTACCGCAAAGCAGCCCAGGCAGAGCGCCAACTGGAAAAGGCAAATGTAAATGTCCTGTATCAGAAATCTTTGCAGGAAAATCCCCAGTTTTCCAGTAATCCTCTTTCCCGTTGGCAGCAAAAGCAGGCCATCAAAAAGCAGTATGCCGCCGCCAAGCGCACCGGTCAGACTGCCGGAAATACCGCCCAGGCTGCGTTCAAAACCGGAAAAGCCGCAAGGACGGTAAAAGAAAAGGCACAGCAGGCAGGGGCATTCGTCATGCGCCACAAGAAGGGCTTCTTGATCGCAGGGGTTTTGTTCCTCATTGCCTGTATGCTGATGAATACCATGTCCTCCTGCTCTATGATGGCGCAGAGCATCGGTTCCGTTCTCTCCGGCACCACCTATCCGTCGGATGACCCGGAAATGCTGGCGGTGGAGGCAGATTATGCAGCCAGAGAAGCCCAGTTGCAGGAGGAAATCGACAACATCGAAAGCAGCCACCCAGGGTATGACGAGTATCGGTATGCCCTTGGCATGATCGGCCATGACCCTCATGAGCTGGCGGCATTTCTCTCTGCTGTCTTGCAGGGCTATACCCGGCAAAGCGCCCAGGCAGAGCTGGCGCGTGTGTTTGCAGCACAGTATCAGCTGACGCTTACCGAGGAAGTGGAGATCCGCTATCGCACGGAGACCTCCACCGACCCGGAGACTGGCGAGACCACCTCAGAAGAAGTCCCCTATGAGTATTACATTTTGAATGTGAAACTCACCAGCAAGCCCATTTCCGCTGTGGCGTCGGAGCTATTGACCCCGGAGCAGATGGAAATGTATCAGGTCTACCGACAGACCATGGGCAATAAGCCGCTGTTGTTTGGCGGCGGTTCCCCTGATACCAGCGGCTCTGAAGATCTGTCCGGTGTGCAGTTCATTAACGGCACCCGCCCCGGCAATCCGCAGCTGGTGGAACTGGCGAAAAGTCAGGTGGGAAATGTGGGCGGTTATCCCTACTGGAGCTGGTATGGCTTTGACAGCCGCGTGGAATGGTGCGCCTGCTTCGTATCCTGGTGCTATAACCAGGCAGGAAAAAGTGAGCCGCGCTTTGCAGGCTGTGAGTGGCAGGGTGTTCCGTGGTTCCAGTCTCATGGACAGTGGGGCGCAAGGGGGTATGAGAACATCGCCCCCGGTGATGCCATTTTCTTTGATTGGGATCTGGATGGTTCCGCAGACCATGTGGGAATCGTTGTCGGCACCGATGGCAGCCGTGTTTATACCGTGGAGGGAAATTCCGGCGATGCCTGCAAGATCAAAAGTTATGACCTGAATTATCAGAGTATCAAAGGCTACGGCCTGATGAACTGGTAACCGAGATTTATTAGAAGGAGTGATAGACGATGGCAAAGAACAAAATTGAACGCATTGACCAGGAGATTACAAAGGTCCGCGAGAAGATCGCAGAGTATCAGGAAAAGCTCAAGGCGCTGGAGGCACAGAAAACCGAGGCGGAAAATCTGGAGATTGTCCAGATGGTGCGCGCCCTGCGTATGACCCCGGCTCAGCTAAGCGCCATGCTGTCCGGAGGCATAGTTCCCGGCAGTATGGTGGATGACAACAACGAACAGGAGGAAAACAGCTATGAGAAATAAACGATTGCTCCGAACACTTTCCGCCCTTTGCCTGACGCTGGTTCTGGCATCGGGCTTTACCGTTCCCGCTTTTGCCCAGGGCGCAGCGCCTCCCCCGGCAGAGGATACCACCAACGACAGCAATGTGGTGGTGGAAGAACCCGAAAAAGCACCTCCGCTGACCCCGGATGGCAATGCCGCTCTGGTGGATGATTTTGGGGGCAATAAACAGCTCATTACTGTTACCACCAAGGCAGGCAACTATTTTTATATCCTGATCGACAGGGCCAACGAGGATAAAAAGACTGCTGTTCACTTTCTGAACCAGGTGGATGAAGCGGACCTGATGGCGCTGATGGAAGATGGAAATGCCAAAGAGGAGCCGCCTGCGGTGTGCAGCTGCACGAAGAAATGTGAAGCAGGGGCAGTCAATACGGCCTGTCCGGTCTGTGTAACGGATAAGAGTAAATGTATGGGAAAAGCACCGGAACCTCCGGCAGAAACACCGGAGCCGGAAAAAGAGAAGCCTGCCGGACTGAACCCGGCTGCGCTGATCCTGCTGCTGGCTCTGCTGGGAGGCGGTGGCGTATTTGCCTACTTGAAGCTCGTTAAGAATAAGCCTAAGACCAAGGGCAATGACAGTCTGGACGATTATGATTATGGCGAGGAAGATTCCGAGGAATGGGAAACCGAGGATGAGGAGTCGGACGAGCCTGACGCTGACGGGGGCAGCGCAGAAGAAGATGACGAGGACAGCGTGAAATGACCCGTTTCACAGACAGTCCCTATGAACTCATGATGACACGCAGGCCGGAGGGCGGGAAGGAAACTTCCCGTCCTCCCTCTTTACCCCAAAGCCACCCCTGTTATGGCTGCGGGAATTATGGAAGCCCCTGCGTAGGCGTCTGCCACCGTGAGATGGAACGCTGGCTCAAAGAAAGGAAACGAAAAAAATGAGTGTTCTGATTACATTTATCAAACTGATTGCTGTTTTTGACCTGCTGGTGATCGCCGTGTATTTTGGCGGCGACATTCTTTCTACCATGTTAAACAAACTTCGGAGAACGCCAAAGCAAGATGACCCCTTTGATTTCTCCTTAGATACCGTGATCGTTTCATTATCCATAGATTCTATCCGTCAGCTTTATTCCGGTGACGCGGCAGATTTTGTGGAAGATAAGATTCTGCCAAATGCGGAGAAAACGATGGCTGTTTTGACGGACCGGGAACAGACAGCAGCCCGTCTGCTCTTATCTGCCCTGATCGGTTTTCTTGCAGCAGAAGCTCCTATGGATGAACAGAGCTTTCCTATGGTAATGGAACTTCTGAACTGTATGGAGGGTGAAAAAGAGGATGGTTGTCAGGATGCAGTAGAAAGTTTGCTTGAAGATGCTGTCCGCAATACCCACCGCCATGAAGAATATTACAGCAATTATCAACGCTACCAGCTGATGCAGGTGGATAAAACTCGTGTCATTTTGGCTTGCCGCATCATCATCAATGACCTGCTGGGGAAACTGTACCGCTATGACTACCGGTTTGGTTATAACCTGCTTCTGGATGAGGAAAACAGCATTGAGAAAAAACTGCACACGCCTGTGCGGGAAGAATGGGAGGTTGAAGAATATGAAGCTGGTGATTGCTGAAAAACCATCAGTTGCCCAGAGTTTGGCGGCGGTGATCGGTGCAACTGCCCGTAAGGACGGGTATCTGGAGGGCAACGGCTGGCGTGTCAGCTGGTGTGTGGGCCATCTGGCCGGTCTTGCGGACGCAGACATCTATGACCCCAAGTACGCAAAGTGGCGATATGATGACCTGCCTATTCTGCCGGAGCATTGGCAGATGGTGGTGGGAAAGGATAAGAAAAAGCAGTTTGATATTCTCAAAAAGCTGATGAACGCCCCGGATGTGACGGAGGTGGTAAATGCCTGTGATGCCGGACGCGAGGGCGAGCTGATTTTCCGCAGCGTCTATGAGCTGGCAGGCTGTCAAAAACCGATGAAAAGGCTCTGGATTTCTTCGATGGAGGACTCCGCCATAAGGGAGGGCTTTGCAAACCTGCGCCCCGGTGCGGACTATGACGGACTTCGGGATGCTGCCCTCTGCCGTGCCAAGGCCGACTGGCTGGTGGGGATCAATGCCACAAGGCTTTTTTCCGTGCTGTATCACCGCACACTCAACATAGGGCGTGTTATGTCCCCAACGCTGGCACTCATTGTCCAGCGAGAAGCTGAGATCGACACCTTTAAGCCGGTTCCCTTTTATACCGTGGCGCTGGAGCTGCCCGGTCTTACCGTATCCGGGGAGCGCATGGCGGATAAGGCTGCTGCCGAGCAGCTGAAAGAAGCCTGTCAGGGTGCAGCTGTCACAATCAAAAAGGTGGAGCGCAAGGAAAAGTCCGAAAAGCCGCCTGCCCTCTATGACCTGACTACTCTGCAAAGAGATGCCAACCGCCTGCTTGGATTTACAGCCCAGCAGACCCTGGACTATCTGCAAAGCCTGTATGAAAAGAAGCTCTGCACCTATCCCCGTACTGACAGCCGCTATCTGACCGGTGATATGGCAGACAGCCTGCCGGTGCTGGTGAATCTGGTTGCCAATGCTATGCCGTTTCGCAAAGGGATCGCCATTACCTGTGATCCGCAGACGGTCATCAACGATAAGAAAGTAACCGACCACCACGCAGTAATCCCTACCAGAAATCTCAAGGATGCAGACCTTTCTGCCCTTCCTGCGGGAGAAAAAGCAGTGCTGGAGCTGGTGGTCCTGCGTCTGCTGTGCGCCGTAGCCCAGCCCCATATCTATTCGGAAACCGTTGTGATTGCAGCGTGTGCCGGTGGGGAGTTTACCACAAAAGGAAAAACGGTGAAGCACCCCGGATGGAAAGCACTGGAGGACGCTTACCGTGCCAAAATGAAGGATGCAGAGCCGAAAAAAGAGGGCGCAGAGAAAGCCCTGCCGGAGCTGACCGAAGGACAGACCCTTTCGGTTGCTGCTGCAATCATCAAAGAAGGCAAAAGCAGTCCGCCTCAGCACTTTACGGAGGACACCCTATTGTCCGCAATGGAGACTGCCGGAAAAGAGAATATGCCGGAGGACGCCGAGCGAAAAGGTCTGGGGACACCGGCCACCCGTGCCAGTATTTTGGAAAAGCTGGTATCTGCCGGTTTTCTGGAACGAAAAAAGAGCAGGAAAACGGTGCAGCTTCTCCCTTCCCACGATGCAGTTTCCCTGATCACAGTGCTGCCGGAACAGCTGCAATCGCCGCTTTTGACTGCCGAGTGGGAGTACCGCCTGGGAGAGATCGAGCGCGGGCAGCTTGCCCCGGAGGAGTTTTTAGACGGGATCAGCACCATGCTGAAAGATCTGGTGGGGACTTATCAGGTCATCAAGGGAACTGAGTATCTGTTCACTCCGCCCCGTGAGGTGGTGGGCAAATGCCCTCGCTGCGGCGGTGAAGTTGCAGAACTGCAAAAAGGCTTCTTCTGTCAGAATGATTCTTGCAAATTTGCAATCTGGAAAAACAACAAATGGTGGGCTGCCAAGAAAAAACAGCCGACCAAGGCTGTGGTGTCTGCACTGCTGAAAGATGGCCGTGTCCGTGTAACGGTCCTATATTCGGAGAAAACCGGCAAGACCTACGATGCCACTGTGGTTTTGGAGGACGATGGACAGTACGCCAACTTCAAGCTGGAATTTGACCAGCGGAAAGGAGGCAGCCGATGAAGCTCTCTTTAGTGGAACGGGAAACCATTCTCCTCTATAACCAGGCAGAACCAATGGCTGAGGTCTACACCCACGATCCCCATCTGATGGAGAAGCTGGAACTGCTGGCAAAAAAGCACCCCGACCAGATCATCCGAAAGGACGCCCATAACTTTACCGTCCCCAAGCGGTGTGTATCAGTCCGGGAGCCATACAGCGCCGAGCGTCGCAAAGCTGCCAGTGAGCGTGCGAAAGCCGCCGGATACCAGCCCCCTGTGAAAAAGTCCGGCAGTTAAAGGCATATGGCAGAGAATGTATTTGAAGCGGTCAAGCAGTCGGTCAGCACCAGAGAAGCGGCAGAGTTTTATGGGATAAAAGTCAGGCGAAATGGCATGGCCTGCTGTCCTTTTCACGATGATAAGAACCCCAGCATGAAGGTAGACCAGCGATTCCACTGCTTTGGCTGCGGTGAAGATGGGGATGTGATCGACTTTACTGCAAAGCTCTTTGACCTCTCTCCAAAAGAAGCGGCGGAGAAATTGGCACAGGACTTTGGCCTGATCTATGACAGTCAGGCCCTTCCCCGCAGGAGGTATGTCCGGCAGAAAACCGAGGCACAGAAGTTTCGGGAGGACCGACAACGGTGTTATCGCGTACTGTCCGATTACTACTATCTGCTGAAAAAATGGGAGGCCGACAATTCGCCCAGGACACCGGAGGAAGAACCGCACCCCCGCTTTGTGGAAGCAATCCAGAAGAAAACCTATGTAGAGTACCTGTTGGACCTTTTTCTTTATGAAAGTGAAGAAGAACAAAAGGCATGGATTGCAGAACACACAGCAGAAATCACACACTTGGAAAGGAGATTGAAAATCATGGCTGAGAATAAACCCACCAACCGAGAGCGGCTAAGGGAAATCACAGATGGCATCGAGCAGGGTATCAAGGAACTGTTCGAGAGCGAAAAGTATATGCGCTATCTGTCCGTCATGTCCCGATTCCACCGCTATTCGGTAAACAACACCATGCTCATCTATATGCAGAAGCCGGACGCCACTTTGGTAGCCGGATACAATAAGTGGAAAGACCAGTTTGAGCGTCATGTAAAAAAGGGCGAGCATGGCATTACCATCATCGCCCCCACACCGTATAAGAAGAAAATCGAGGAGCAGAAACTGGACCCGGATACCAAGGCTCCGATTTTGGATAAAGACGGAAAGATCGTCACAGAGGAAAAAGAAATCGAGATCCCCATGTTCCGCCCGGTCAAGGTCTTTGATGTGAGCCAGACTGATGGGAAACCTTTGCCGGAGCTTGCTTCCTCCCTTTCCGGAAATGTACCCAATTATGAGGCATTCATGGAGGCCCTGTGCCGTAGTGCGCCGGTGCCGATCACTTTTGAAGCAATGGCCGCCGATACGGACGGCTATTTTTCTGCCGATCATCAGAAAATCGCCATTCGTCAGGGCATGAGCGAGGTGCAGACGGTTTCGGCCACAGTACACGAGATTGCCCACAGCAAGCTCCATGACCCTAAAAAATATGAAATGCTACCGTCATGGAAGGTTGTGCTGGAGAGTGAAGGTGGAACCAAGCATGATTTCAAGCTGGATTTTGCCACAGAAAGAGAAGCTGAACAGTTTGCTTCTGATATGGATTGGCGCTATGTGGACGAAAATCAGTTTGAATGGCGTCTTGCAGTTGAGGAAGATCCAACCGCAGAAAAACAGGCAATCAAAAATCGCCACACGGAGGAAGTGGAGGCTGAAAGCATCTCCTATGCGGTCTGCAAGTATTTTGGCATTGAAACCGGAGAAAACAGCTTCGGCTATATTGCAAGCTGGAGTCATGGCAAGGAACTGAAAGAGCTGAGAGCCAGTTTGGAGACCATCAACAAGACCTCCGGCACTTTGATCTCTGACATTGAGCGCCACTATAAGGAAATCTGCAAAGAGCGTGGAATGGACCCTAATGCAAAGGCAGAGCCGGAAACCGCCCCGATAGAGCAGCCGACCGGCAATCTGACCTACTATGTAGCAGAGTGCATGGAGTTTCCAAACCTCGGAGAATACCACGATAACCTGTCTTTGGAGGAAGCGGTTCGCATTTATCAGGAGATTCCGGCAGAGCGAATGAACGGGATCAAAGGAATTGGTTTTGAGCTGAAAGACGGAAGCGACTATGAAGGACCGTTTCCGATTTTGACCGGGCAGACCATTGACCTGGATACCATCCAGGCAATCGACTATTACCATGATAATCCTCTGGTGCAAAAAGCGGTAAAGGAACTGGCTGCGACCATGCCGGAAATGGAGGTGCTGGGGGCGGACGCCAACCAGCAGGAGGCTTTGTTTCTGATCGACGATGCCACCTATCTTCATATCCAGCCCTGTGACAGCGGCTGGGACTATACCCTTTATGATGCTGCGTCCATGAAAGAGATGGATGGCGGTCAGATAGATATGCCGGAGCTTTCCCGCATGAAGGCAGTTCTTCAGATTTGTGATGACAACGATTTGGGCGGAGGCTCGGTAAAATACGCACCGTTGTCCATGATTGAGACCTTGCAAGAAGCTGCCTATCAGCAGATGCAGGCAGAGGTCGGTCAGATGGCTGTTTCTTCCCAGCTGCCGGAAGCACAGGAGCAGGCACTGGATGAATACCCCATGCCCGATGAGCAGGTATCCACACCGGATATGCAGGAATACGGCTATTCCTATGATGGGATGCTCCCTGTTACCAGAGAACGGGCGCTGGAACTGGATGCCGCCGGTTTGACTGTCTATGTGCTGCATGAGGACAATACGGAGAGCATGGTGTTTGACCCGCAGGAAATCATGGATCATGGCGGTCTTTTCGGCGTGGATCGTGAGGAATGGGAGAAAAGCCCTCAGTTCCACGAAAAGGTCATGGAGCGTCAGGAACATCAGCAGGAACGAGAACAGGCATTTCTCTCCCAGAACAGAGATTGCTTTGCCATCTATCAGGTAAGCCGTGACGATCCGCAGAATGTGCGCTTTATGAATCTGGACTGGCTAAAGTCCCATGATATTTCCATAGACCGCAGCAATTATGACCTAATCTACACCGCTCCGCTGAGTGAGTCTGGTACTGTGCCGGAGCAGCTGGAAAAACTCTATCAGCAATTCAATCTGGAAAAACCCGTGGACTTTCACAGTCCTTCCATGAGTGTCAGCGACATCGTTGCGATCAAGCAGGATGGTAAGGTATCCTGTCATTACTGCGACAGCGTTGGTTTTACCCAGATCCCTGGATTCTTTTCGCAAAATCCTCTGAAAAATGCGGAGATGGCCGTGGAGGACGATTACGGCATGATCGACGGTATCATCAACAATGGCGCAAAAGAGCCTACGGTGGCAGAGCTGGAACAGCAGGCCCGAAGCGGTCAGCCCATTTCCCTGATGGACTTGGCTGACGCCGTTCATCGGGAGGAACGGGAAAAGAAAAAATCCGTTGTGGATCAGCTGAAAAACCAGCCCAAAGCAGAACACAAAAAGACAGCACCCAAAAAGAGTGCGGAAAGGGAGATTTGATATGGGAAACTTTACTTTTGAGGAAATGAACCTGATGTGCATTTACAATACCGGCAGCCGCACCGGATTGATCAACAGCCTGCGTGAGATGCGCGGCGAGCTATCACCGGAGGAAACGGAACTGAGGGAGCTGACCGACAGCGCCCTTACGAAGCTCTGTGCGATGACCGATGAGGACTTTGCCCAGCTGGAGCTGTACCCGGATTTTGACCAGTAAATTTATCGTGTAAAAAACATAGTGAGAGAAATTGTCTGACGGATAAGCGATTTCTCTCAATTCTTTACAAAATCCCACTATACTTGGAGGGATGAATGAACTATAATGTAAGCAACAAATAGGAAGTTATGGAGATAAAGCGAATGGAATTTAGAAATTTATTGAATGTACAAAATCGTGATGAATTACGGCAATGGCTTTTGGAAAATTATAATAAAGAACCTGAATGTTGGGTAGTTGTAAAGCGTGGGCGTCCTGTTGATGATGAAACATTTTGGTATATAGACGCAGTTGAAGAAGCAATGTGCTTTGGTTGGATTGACAGCACAACAAAGAAAATGGATAACGGAGTTACAGCACAAAGATTAGCTCCTCGAAGAAAGGGAAGTTTATGGTCTGAATTGAACAAAGAACGCTGTCGCAGAATGGAACGATTAGGACGAATGACAGACGCCGGTCGTGCTGTATTGCCGGATATGAGTGAGAAGGGATTTGTGATTGATAAAGATATTTTGAATGCACTTCAAGCGGACGCAGAGGTTTGGGCGAATTTTCAAAGTTTTCCGCCACTTTATCAGCGTGTGAGAATTGATACAATTCAAATTAAGAAAAAGCAGCCGGAATTGTTTCAGAGTCGCTTACAGAAGCTTTTAGATAACACAAAAGCGGGAGTTATGTATGGCGAATGGAATGATAATGGGCGACTGCTTACAGAATGACAGCTCTCAGTTTGTATGTGCATTGACGATTATCTTGAATTTAGGAGATGTTTAGTGAAAACAGTTTGGCTTCACAAATATTTTACTTTCTCTTGATAGTTATTTTTGCTCTGCTATATTATAATGGTGCAAAC
>ENA-OQDA01000583-OQDA01000583.1-human-gut-metagenome-genome-assembly--contig:-NODE-583-length-14656-cov-12.397274_pt1 | contig 14656 bp, 17 predicted proteins | sample MGYA00242771_ERZ504603 | MGnify/ENA primary metagenome ERZ504603 (study PRJEB26092, sample SAMD00036328) | human gut metagenome | host: Homo sapiens | study: EMG produced TPA metagenomics assembly of...
TTTTTAATAGGCAGGAACACCGTAACCATAGATGGAGCTGCTTCCAACCGTATATTGCTTTTGTCTGCAAGCATCGCCAGAATTACCCTCCACGGTGTAAACGACACCGTTTTCGCATTTCTCCACAATGCCTACATGGTCGGTTTCTCCGTCGCCTTCCCAATCAAAGAAAATAATATCGCCTGCCTGCGGCTCGTAGTTTCTGTCTTGCCATTGTCCGTTACCCTTAAACCAATTTGAGCCGTCCACGCAGCCTGCGAATTTCGGGATAATCCCGCTTTCGATATAACCACACTGGTCGGCACACCACGATACGAAGCAGGCACACCATTCTACACGCCCATCAAAGCCATACCAACTCCAATAAGGCTGACCGCCCTCATTTCCGAGCTGTGTCAAAGCGACCTCTACAATGGCTTGGTTGCTGCCGCTTGTGAACGCCCGTCCATACGGATAATAGCGTAACACATGGGCGGGGTACTGTGTGTCGCCGTATTTTTCCCACCCTAACCGCTGTGCCTGCATGGTGGAAAACTCTACCGCATTGGCGTAGGAATAACCGCCGTAGTTGGTTTTCGCCCATGAGATATACCCATTGCCGAAGTTATAGCCCTGCAAGGCGAGCTTGATACGCTCCATGTCAATCGGGTTTTCCACCTCGGCAGAGATAAGGGCGGCTTTCAGCTCCTGCACGCCGCACTGGATGGAATACTCTGGGTCTTGTATCCCGTTCGGCTCATGGGGATACCTTGTGTTAAAGCTGCCCTCCGCCGCCTGCATGGGGTCAAGCCCACGCCCGCCAGACTCCTGCATCATCACCGCCTTGATAAGCTCCACATATTCGGGGATGCCGTACTGCTTAGCGTATTTCTGTATCAACGGCGTGTAGGCTTCCACCTCCGCACTGACGGGGGTATAGGAAGTGCTTTCGCTTCCTCCCCCAAATAAGGACACGGCACATCCGAGTAGGACAACAATCAAGATAATCACGACGGCAATCCAGCCGCCTGCGATTAAAGCGGAAATCAGAGCCTTTGTTCCTGCAATAATCGCCTTGACCGCAACTATAGTGGCTCTGACCGTAGCTTTTGTTGCTTCAGCGGTTGCCTTTGCGGTGGCTTTTGCCGCCTGTGCTGCCTTTTGGGCAGTTTTCGCAGAAGCCTTTGCCGCTGCATGTGCCGTTTTTACCGAGGTTTCCGTCGTTTTGATTGCCGCCTTAGAAGTTGCCTGTGCGGTTTTAATTCCCTTTTCGGTAGTCTTGACTGTTCCCTTAGCAGTTGTTTTCACCGCTTTTTCTGCATTTCGGGCTGTGCTCTTAATCATTTTTTTCCCCTGCTGTCGGGTCTTTATCAACTGCGATTTTGCTGTCTGAGAAACATCGGGGGCAGAGGAACGGCTTGCAGCCCCGTGACGGATCTGCAAGCCGTGTTGTTCTGACATATTCTGTGCTGCTTTCTGTTCTGCGGCTTTGACAGCCCGACTTTGCTTGAAATCGGTTATTTTATCTTTTGCCTTACCGATATTCTCCTGCGTTGTCTTGACTGCCTTTTGCCCCTGCTTATTGAACTGGTGGACACCTTCGTCCTTTGCACGGTCTGCCGCAAAAGAAATCCTGTCCGCAGCATATTCTGTGGCAGAGTTTTCATCAGCGTAATATCCCTGTTCCGCTTTTTCCTTTATCCCCACATAGGCAGACTTCATACGCTCACTGGCTATGGCGGCTTTATCTATGGTCTTTATCGTACCTTTGACCGCATCTCTGGTTTTTATATCAGCCATAGAAAACCTCCTTTCCCAGAGAATTTGCGTTCAAATCAGCCGACCTTTTTTGCCACTACAACGAGCCTGCCGTTCTGTGCGGAGTATTCGCAGGTGGAAAGGGTAATGAGCCTGTCGCCGTATCCAGCGGTCACACCTGTATCATACAAAGCAAGCTCCTTGCACTTCCCGATATAGGAATTAAAATCTTCCTCATTCTCCGCATCAACAAAGTCGTAGTATCGGAAGCCCTCAGAGCTGTACGCCACAGTCTTAAATACAGCGACGATTTCATACTCTGCCTGCTCTGTGAGGGTATCAAACTGAATATTCTTGTGTTCCTCATAAAAGCTCTTGGACTTGTAATCCTCCAACGCTCCAAACATCTTGCCGCCCTTAATGTGATGACCGTAGATAACCAGATTGTCACTTTCAGCAATATCGCAATTCTCCTGCACATAAGGCGTTCCTAAATCGCTGTACTCTTTTTCAAAATTGTGCTTCAGATAAAAATTCGGATTGTTCCTGCTCTGCATCACAGGATAATTGATTGTCGTGCCGGCAATGGAAATCCAACCGACCATATCCTCATTCTGTAAATACAATTCCTGATACTTGGCAAGCACATCTTCCCCCTCGCTGACAGGGGCATCGTCTGGCACGGTTTCATCCGTGGGAGCCTGCTCTACCATCTCGGCAATCTCCTCAAAGGCTTCCGTCTGCTCGTCCACCTCTGCATAGTAATGATAAATGTGGAAGCCGCAAAAAGCCGCCGTACCTAACAGGCACACGGCGGCTACAACACAGATAATAGATTTATAATTCTTCATAGGCTTTTCCTTTCTTATCTTGAAATTTCCGTCTGTTTTCTGGGAGCAGGAAGCTCCCTGCAATATTCGGGGTATCTGACCTTGATACCCTCCATAAAGTAGGGAGCAAACTCACAGCAAAACAACTCCTCTGGCGTGAAATACCGTTCCCGCCCTTCCTCTGCATACCCGTTCCAAAGGTTAAAAGCAAGATGGCAGACCTTGACTGTTCCGCTTGTCTGCCAGCCGCCGTGCATACCCTCTGGCTCGATGCAGTCCTCCTTGAAATTGAACATCTGGTTGATGTTCGCCCTCGTTTCCGAAGCGATACCCATCACATAGAAAAATGCCCTGTGATAACAGTCGTTCACTCTGCATTTCATCATATTTTCCAGAAAGAAATCACGATGAGCCGTATCACGGAATTTAATATCAGCCATAAAAGACCTCCTTTCTTAGACCTCACCGAACTTGGTCGTCATCAACTTGTAAAGCTCGGTATTGCGTGGGAACTTGTTTACAAACGGTACAAGAGAGCTGCCAACTTTGAGTAATCCCTGTCCTGCACCGACATTCGTGATATAGCTCATCTGAAGGTCGGAGATATTAAGGAGCTTGGCAAGCTCAAGTCTGTCCGTAGATGCTTGGTTAAGCATAATGATAAATTCGCTGTTAGCAAGCATCGTCCTTGCCGTATGGCTCTGCAAAAGGTCGTCCACATTCTGCGTAATACCCGTACAGTACGCACCGTATTTACGCACACGCTTCCAGAGGGTAAAGAGGAAGTTTGCAGAGTATTCATGCTGAAAGAGCAGATAGATTTCATCAATGAAAATAAAAGTGTTTCTGCCTTTGGCTCTGTTCTGCGTGATACGGTTTAAGATGCTGTCAAGCACCACAAGCATACCGATAGGCTGTAACTGCTTGCCCAAATCCAGAATGTCATAGCAGATAAGACGGCTGTGGGTATCAACATTCGTGTGCTTTGCAAAGGTGTTGAGCGACCCGTCCGTAAACAGCTCAATCGCAAGGGCGATTTCCTGTGCTTCTGGCTCATTCTGTTTTAACAGCTCCTCACGGAAGTCCTGCAAGGTGGGCGGCGTTCCCATATAGTTGCCCTGCTGATAATAGCGGTACACGCTTGCCGTGCAGCGGTCAATGATGGATTTCTGCTTTGCTCCCAAGCTCGTGCCACCGATGAGCTGTTCGCAAAGGGATAAAATAAACTCCGATTTCAAAATGACAGGGTTTGCACCGTCACCGTAATCGGAGTTCATATCCATAGCATTGATGTGATTTTCACTTGTCGCAGAGATATGAATGACTTCTCCCTGCATTGCCTTAACAAGCGGGGAATACTCACGCTCTGGGTCAATGATGATTATATCGGCATTAGGGTCGGTCAGAATGATATTCGTCATTTCTTCCTTTGCAGTAAAGGATTTTCCTGCACCCGACACACCGAGAATAAAGGAATTGCCGTTAAGGAGCTGCCTGCGGTTGGCGATAATCATATTTTTGCTGATGACATTCTGACCATAATACACACCATTTTCGTGGTAGATTTCCTGCACTCGGAACGGGATAAACACTGCAAGGCTCTCTGTTGTGAGGGTACGCAGGGCATCTATCTTCCGTACACCAAATGGCAGGGCTGTATTCAATCCGTCCATCTGCTGATATTTCAGCACCGCAAACTGGCACAAATGCTTTCTTGCGGTAGTCAAGAGAGCTTCTGTATCATTGTCGAGCAGCTCTTTGGTATCTGCCGTATGCACCATCGTCAGCACGGCAAACATCATTCTCTGGTCACGGGTTGTAAGGTCATCTAAAAATTCCTTGCTTTCCTTTCGCTGCTGTTCCAAGTCATAGGGAATAACGGCAGAAAAATTGTTGTTCTGGTTCTGCTTCCTCTGCCAATTCGTGATATTGGTTTCCACACCAAGCAGACGGTTTTCCACCTCCCGCACGGCTTCATCTGTGGAACGGGGATAATGTCAACGGACAGCATCATATTCCTGTTCATCTCACAAAGCTCCGCCACCATACTGTCCTTAATATATGCTGCATATTCACGCAGGAAAATCACACGCCCATATCTGTCACCCATTCTGAAGCAGTCGCTCTCAAATTCAAAGGTATCGGGACAGATAAAATCCTTGAAATCGTGACCTTTCCGCATCGTCTGGGTAATATCGAAGTGGAACGCTGTTTCTTCTCCTGTACGGTAGAAGTCGTGGAAGATACGCAGCTTGTCGCCTGCGTCCAGTTCCACACACTTCGACCCCAGACGGTTAAAGTGGGCAATAAGGTCAGCACCCACACGGGCGAAGTAGTTTCGGGCTTCCTCGATATTCTTCTTGCAGACGGATACGGTTACATACTTATCCTGTACGATGGAATTAGCCCCTGTCGCCTTATCCAGAAGCATTTTGTTGTATTCCTTACGGTACTTATCCAGACCGTCATCAGCCGTTGGGATTAAAATGGTCTGTTCAAAATCAGCTTTGTTCAAGCGACGGTTGTTGATAGTGATTTTCGTGGTCGCACCGCTATCAAGGGAATTAAGAAGCTCCGAGTATTCAAGGAACATCGCTTCCTTATCCTCACGGCTTGCCACGGCATAGTTTATATCCTCAAACTTAAAGGTCTTTGCGTACTTGTTCCTGCCTACAAGGAATATGCCGTCCTCCCAGATTGTCTTAATCGGGATAACATTCTGTACCGACTTCGGCACAACAAACTTTTCCCTGTCCTGCTTGAACAGATTTTTAAGAGTTCTCAGCATTGTTTACCTCCTTGCTGCGTTTCGCTTTTTTCTTTTTCGATTTCTTTGGTTTTGGTGTCCTGCCTTTCTGCTTTTTCCGTACTGTAGGCAACCCTTTTTCGTGGGCTTCAATGGTCGGCTTCATCGTTTCGTAATAGAGATTATCTGGCAGGAACATCAACTTTTTCGGCATCAGAAATTCCGATTTAATCCACGCCCAGACAAACTGCTCTGCGGTCATACCGTTGTATTTGATAAATCCCATAGCCGCAAAGGGGAACGCACCTAAGATACAAACCCAACTGAGGGTTTCCGTACCAAACTGTGGACGGAGAAGGAAATACAAACCCACCGCCACGCCGCAGGCAAGGACAGAAAAAATGAACTGTCTGAGGGACAGTCCAAAAAACATACTCTCCGTATAATTACGGATTTCCTTATTTATCTTGACTTCCAATCATAGCACCTCCCTTACAAGCCCATCATTTCTCTTACAACACGGTCTGCCATTTTGACCGCACCGACAAGGACGAGCATATTGAACACAAGCTCCCCGATATAGCTCCATACCATTGTAACCGCCGCCGCATCGGGATTGACCACAGGCGGAGAAGAAGCAAACAGAGAAAAGATAATGCAGGCAAGCACGATAACCGCACCTTCAAGGCATACAGCAGCATAGCTCTTAATGAAGCTCTTGCCGACGCTTTGGCTCGGCTCTCCAGCAAAAGCGGAAAGGGGTACGGGTGCTATGGCAGTATAGATATACAGCTTGAAAAACCTGCCATATACCGACATAATCATTATGAATGACAGCACCGTAATAAACAGTCCGCCTATCAGCGTGACCGCCCATAGCGGGATACTCTCAAAAAATCCGCAGTCTTCAACGGCTGTCACGATTTCCTGCGGCAACACCGTCTGCTGTGCCGAGCCAAATCCTACGGCATTCATAATCGTGGAAATCATACCCTGCACAATCTTAAACAGTGCCATCATCAGTTCTAATCCGTAGGTCACTGCACCTTTGGCAATGGCAAAGCGGATAAACAGCTTCAAAGCCTGCTCTGGTCGCTTGACTTCTGCAAAATTTCCGCAGGTACGCATCACACCCACAACAAAGAACAGCACGAGCAGGGCAAGTCCAATAGCCTGCACCGCACCGTGAATATCCACGATGACATTCCATATCGTGCCTCCCTTAAAGTTCTCTGGGGATTGGGTAATGAGCTGCCATACCTCGGCTAATTTCTCATTCCAAGTGTTTAGGGCGTTCTCTAAATTCTGTACCACCCAGTTATCAGACATTTGACCACCTCCTTGATGATATTAGATAACGGGAGCGAGTTCCGCACTCGGCGGATCTGCTCCCGTTATCTTTTTGTGTCAGTCTGTTATCTTAGCCTGTGATAAGAGTCAAGATTTCTTTTGCGAAGGTAATGACAACGCCGCCTGCAAGGGTCAAAAAGCCGTTAGCTCTCTGGGACGGGTCATGGGATTTGAGGGAAAGACCAATCTGCACGATACCAAAGCCGAGCATAATCATACCAACAGCCCTCACCAGACCGAAAATGAAATCGGACAGATTGTTGACTACCTGAATGGGGTCATTGGCAGCAAAGGCGGTTACGGAAGTACCAAGCACAAAGGTCATTGCCATAACAGCCATACAGTAATAGCGGAAGCCTTTCTTAACCTTTTTAGTCATCGGCAGCTTCGTGGTTTTCTTGTTCTCGTTCTTCTTAAAAAGTTTCATAGGGTAAATCCTCCTTATAAATTGAATATTTCTTCCAAGTCCTCATCGGACAGAAGCTCATAGGAAGTGCTGACAGCTGTCACGCTCACGGCGTTATCTGGAATATCACTGTCAAACACAAGAGTTGCGACAGCCTGCGTAGGCTCTCCGTGGATATACGGCGGTTGCCCTCCGTCAGCCGTCAGCTTCACATTCGGGTGCTTCAAGATGTCATACTTGAAGTCCATAACGGGGCGTTCTCCACGCACAAAAAGAAGTGCGTATCGGTTATCAAGCATACGCACTTCGTCTGGGGTCATCAGCTCACGCCCCGAAATCTGATAATTTGTTGAATAGTTACCACTCCGCCCAGAGCTTTTCCCATAGGTGTTGGTATCAATGGTTTCCTTGCCCAAAAGTTCTGACACATATTTGTGGGTGCTTTGCTCGTTGCCGCCCAAATACAGAAACTCATCGCAGTTGCCGACAATGCTTTCCCATTGCTTTTCAAAAAGGGCTTTGAGCTGTGCCAGATTTTGCAGGATAATGGATACCGATACCCCTCTGGAACGCATAACAGACAGGATTTTATCAAAGTCATCAGGCAATGAAACATTCGCAAATTCGTCCATTATAAAATGGCAATGCACAGGCAGGCTTCCGCCGTACTTGTGGTCTGCAAGATAAAAAAGCTGCTGAAAGAGCTGGGTATAAAGGATACTGACAAGGAAATTAAAGCTCGTGTCGTTGTCTGGTATCAGAGCGAACAGAGCGACCTTCTTTTCTCCCAGACTTGGCAGGTCAAGCTCATCGGTGGCGGTAAGCCCTGCAAGGCTCTCCAGATTGAATTTTTCAAGCCTTGCGGCAAGGGTTATCTGGATACTCTTTAAGGTCTTTGCACTACCAGAGTGGTAATCCCTGTAATACTTGAGGGCGATATGCTCTGGGTTTACCATTTCCAGACGGTCAAACAGCTCGTCCAGAGGGCTTACATAGCTGTCATCGTCCTCTCGGACTTCGCCTGCACGGAGCAGCTCCATAACCATCGGGAAATTCTGCTCGTCTGACGGTGCTTCATATTTCAGATAGAACACCAGAGCCAGAAGCAGCATACTTGCCGCCGTATCCCAGAACGGGTCTTGCGACTGTGAGCCTTTCGGCGTGGTCGCTTTAAACAAATTTGTTACCAACCTCTGAACATCGTTATCGTTCCGCAGATAGACAAAAGGATTGTAACAATGACTGCGGTGCATATTGATAAGGTCAAGTACACGCACCTCATAGCCTTTATTTTCCAACAGACCGCCGATGTCACGGACGATTTCGCCCTTTGGATCGAGTATTACAAAAGATGTGTTGCACTGCATAGCATTTGGCTTGCAGAAAAACCTTGTTTTACCCGCACCAGAGCCACCACATACTAAAATGTTCAGATTCCTGCGGTGCTTTTTCCCGTCCAACCCGATACGGACATTCTGGGTCAAGAGCTTATTAGCTGACGGGTCTTTATCTCGGTACTTCTTATTCAAAGCACCTGCGTTGCCCCATTTCGCAGAGCCGTGTTCCTCACGCCTGCGGTAATTCCTGCGTGTAGAGAAATAAACGCCGATGCCCATAGCGTAGGCAAGCAAAAAAATAAGGACAGTCTTTACGCTGTCCTCACACATCGTTATTTCAAGCGGATTGCCCATCGCCACGGGTATACCTCGGATAATCTCTACAAGACCGCCGCTGACATAGGGTGCTGTCAGCAGGGCAAGCCATACAACAGGAAGTATGCCGCAAACAGTAAGGATTAGGCTCGTTTTCTGGTCATCGTTCCTCATTACACCTGCAATGCACGACCTTAACCTTTTTTGTCGGAGCGTGTGCCACCTTACTTATCAGCTCGTCAACAGGCTCGGTGGGGCGTTCCTCCTGTAACTGCCTTGTACGCAGGGTGTTTAAGGCGTTGATGACGATATTCTTATCGTACTTATCAAGTGCGATATGGTATCGTTCCTCTCTCATAGTCTGCACCTCCGATTAGCGTTCCTGCTCTTTGTTCTTTGCAGGCTTGTTCTTCTCCATACTCTTATACATATCGCTCTGGATTTCGCCCAGAACATCACGCATCGTGCCAAGCTCTCCTTTGAACGCCTGCGTATCCATTTCCGCATACTCTCTGGGAAGTCTGGAAAAGTCAAAACCTCTGGTATCCACGCCGTAACGAGAGCTTACCATATAGGCAACGCAGAAGGAGTTGAAATCGGAAACATCACGGCTCTCGTTGTACTTAAAGTCATAGACCGCCGCCGACACTTCTTTTGCCATACTCACGAACAGCACTTCCTCGGAAAGCCCCTTCTTGACAAAAATGGTCTGCTGAGAGCTGTCATAATAGGCAGGCAGTTCAAGCTCATCGACAGGAACACAGGGTACAGGGCTTGCATCAATCAGAGCCGACACAAGCTCACGCATGGATTTCGGCTCCTGTTCCTGCTGCCTGTCCTTTGCCGAGGTTTCAGAAATGTCATAAACCACTTTGGCATTGTAGGAGATACCCTTTGTCCCGTCCTCACGGGTGTATTCCTTGCTCGGCTCAAGAATAATGATTTTTTGTGCATCCTTGTTCACATAGACACGGCTCGCTTTCCATTTGCTGTACTCTTTAAGCTGCGTTGCTTCGGGCATCTGTGCTGACACCAGAATAGCGTTAGCCACGGAGTAACGGTCAAAGCGACCCTGCACATCAAGATACTGACGGAAGCTGTCGCCGCTTGCCATCATTTCAAAGCAGGTATTGTCAATCAGCTCATAGGCTTCTTTCCGCTGTGCCTGCTTTGCGGCAGCCCATTCCTCTTTATCAAAAGGTCTGTTGCCGCCGCTGAATAGATCATAAATACTCATAGCTGTTTACCTCGTTTCTTTGGATTTTGGTTTCTTTTTCTTTCTCTGGGGCTGTTTATGCTCCGTTTTCCCGTTAGCACTTTTCGCCCTGTCGGAAGCTCCGCTTTTGTCCAGGGCGGAAGTGCCAATCTCTGCTTCCTGCTCCTTGCGGCTCTCCTTGATTTTCCGCAGTTCCTCTCTGACAGAAGGTTTCTCCTTAGTCATAGTAGCCCCCTCTGCGGACTTCTTTGGCTGCTCTGAGGTAGGCTCGGACTGAGGGGATTTTTCTGTCTTTGCCACCGAGGGGTTTGGGGCGTTTTCCTCCTTCTGGACGGGCTTGCCCATAAGCTCGTCAAGCAGCTTGTCTTTCTCCGCCTTTTCCTGCACACCAATCTCTGGCTCTGGCTGACCGTCCTTTGCATCTTTGGATTTCTCGGCTTCCGTCACAATAGAAGCGGTATCCACCGAAGCAAGATTAAAGCGTTCCACGATGCGGCTGATTTTCGATGCGTCCTCGGCACGGGCGATGACATCGACCTCCGCATTGTGGTCTTTGTTTTTCCTGTCTGTGAGGACACAGTAAAGCACACCGTATTTTTTTGCTTCCTGCGTGAACTTCTTTAAGTCGTCACTTTTGACGGTAAAGACTTTCAGCTCCTTGCCAGAACGGAGCATACTTGTCAGCCTTGCTTTGCCTTTGGTTTTCTTTTCTTCTTTGAGAATGGAATACAACAGGATAGCGATGTTCTTCGCACCTGCACCTGTGATTTTGGCAGCGACCTCAAAACCCTCCAAGCTCATTCGGACGATTTGTTCTGCCGCTTCGCCGCCTGTGTTCATTCTTCATCAGCTCCTTTCTTTGCTGTTCTTTTTCGTCTGCCCGTATCGTCTGCAATTTTTCTTTGAGGGTATCACTACGGGCAGCGATGCCCTCGCACATTCTGACCTCCTTTCGGATAATTTTCAGCCGTCCCGAAATATCGGAAAGCTCCGCCTTGACCGCTTCCTTTTCTTCACCGCTTATCCTGCGGGATTTGGAGTAAAGCTCCTTTCGCTTCTGAAGCAGGGCAGACATCTCCGTTTCCAGAGAGCCTTTATATGAACAAAGCTGCTCCGCCGTATCAATGTGATTGTGGCAAAGCAACCTTGTTTCCAGTGTGATGGCTTCCATCTTCATAAGGTCGTCCTTTAGGAGATAATGAAGCCGTGCATAATTTTGTTTTCTGCCTTTTGGCAGGATACCGAGCTTGTAGCAGTAATGGAGATACAGCCCACGCAAGCCGCCCATTTTCTTGGCGTTCTTCAATGAGCCTTTGACCCGATAGACCTTGACCTGCGGCTGTGGCTCTGAAAAGCTCTGGAATTTGACCGCATAGGAATTTTCGCTGATACGCTCCATAATCCTGTCATTGGTGTATTCCTCTCCAAGCTTATAAAGCCGCTTGGGTCTTTGCCAGCCCTTGCCGATAATCGTCCAATACTTGCGGTTGGGGTCAAAGTTTATGCGGTAACCCATTTCTGCCAACTGGCGGTCAAAGTCTTTCAGCGTAAATGATTTGCTGATAGCTTCATCCACCGCTTGTCTGGCAACATTATCCCTCGTGGGTCGCCCCTGCTTTTCGGCTTGGTAAAGGGCGTAGGGCTTTTTCTTGCCGCTTGGGTGTTCGATGACAGACAAGGCGTACTCACGGCAAAGCTCATCGGAACGCTGACGGAGCAGCCGCAGATTTGCTTTGTTGTCGTGGTAGTGCATACCGTCAGCAAAAGAAACAGCGTTCACGACAAAGTGATTATGCAGGCAGTCGGTATTTAGGTGGGTGGCAACGATGACTTGAAATCTGTCGCCCCACATTCGCTCGGCAAGTTTAACGCCGACCTCGTGTGCCTGCTCTGGCGTAACCTCACCGTGCTTGAAGCTCTGGAAACCGTGATAGCAGACAATCTCACTCGTATCGTTCCATTGGACTTTGGCAATCATCATTTCATCTCTGGCGGTGGTCGGGTCACAGTTTATGCCTGTGACAAAAAAACGCTGCTCGGTCTTATCCTTATTAGTAGCGTACTCCATTACATCGACCATCGCCTGCAGGTCGGCTTCGGTGTATTTGGGGTTGGCGGTCTTTTCGGGATTTTCGGCATAGTCGATTGGGTGGTCGAGCCTGCCACGCACATCCCATATCTCGCAGACCGCCATTACGATGACCTGCGTGGAAGCAGATACCTTTTGCGAATGTCAATCTGAAATTCGTGCCATTTCCTTGCTTCCACACGGAGCATCGGGGCATCCACAAAACCGAGGGCGTTTGCCTTAACCGCAAGCTGATTGATACGGTTGCCAATGGCGGACAGCTCACACATCATTTTATAGAACTCTGGGTCGGGCTTCTCGCAGAGCTGATAGCCCCTTACCATTTCTCTTAAAAAGGCTTCTTTTGAGCGACCCGATTTTCGCACAAGCTCATTAAGGTGTTCGGCTTCCTCCTCAGTCAGACGGAAAAGTATCTGCACATTTCTTTTTCGCATTGTCCACTTCCTTTCTCTCGGAAAGTCTGTTTATCTGCAAGCAGCACATACACGCAATGCCGAACAGACCACCGAGCATTGTGCCGATAATGAAAAATAAGAACTCACTCATTCTTGAACTCCTTTCTGTTCTAACGGGGTATTAGGGGCTGACCCCTAACAAGCGAATTTGGCTAACCAAATTCAGTGCTTGGTAAGACATCTCATTCTTCGCAATCGTCCTCATACATACCCTCACTGCACACAGGGCAGAAGTACGGGCAGTCCGAACAATCTTCATTTTCCTGTAGTGTATTCTCGCCCGCACCGTCAAGACCGTCCTCTCTCTGCTCGGTAATATCGGCTTCACCGCAGACAAAATCATCATCGGTAAAGTTGATAAGGTCGGTATCGAACAGGATAATTTTTGTCTTTTCCTTTGCCTGTTCGGGGCTTTCCGCATAGACGCAAACGGTCTTTCGGTAATGGGCAGTAAGGGTTACATCATACTTTTTCAATGGTTCATTCCTCGCTTTCAGCATTAAATTTTGATTTGGTTTCGGTGTCTTTCTGGGGAAAAACTGCTATACAATCAACGGGCATCACTCCTTTCACGCTTGGGCATAGGTCTTGCAATTTTCAGATAGGACAACAAAAAATCGTTGAAGTCCTTGCCGACAGGCGGTGGATCATCAACGATTTTGTAGTCTTTCTGCAACAGTTCTTTCAAAGTAGCGGTACAAAGCCTGCCTACCTTATCATTATCCAGATGCAGAACTATGGTCTTAATTTGTGGATTGGCACTCAAAAAAGTTGTGAGAGCTATGGGGATTTTGCTGTCCTTCATCTCTTTCTTTGGCTGATACACGCCCGATAAAGAGAGGAAACTTTCCGATTTGTAGTCCTTGCCCTCGCATTTCAGATAAGTGGCATAGGACAGTAAATCAATAGCAGCTTCAAATAAATGCACGGTATCCGCAGGCTTCTTTGCCAGAAGTCGGAACGAATACCGCTTGTCGCTGCCCGATGCGTCCTGCTTGAAAGTGCTGCCGAGAGTGCCTCGCAGGGCGGCATATTTCGGTGTTCCGCTTTCGTCTTTGCCGATAAAAACAGCATTGTGATAATCGGCACTCTCATAGAGCGTGCCATCTGAGATACACTCCTGTATGAGCTGATGGTCAATACCACGCCCGAAAAGATACTGTATCACTCTGTTACAATCCTTATTTTTTGGCGGCAGGAGCAGAACTTTCGGCTCATCTTTCTTGGGAGTAGGGGGTGGCTTCCAGTCCGCCATAGTCTGTCCCGTGAGAATTTCCACGGCTTCCACAAAGTCATATTCCTTGACTTTGATAAGATAATCGAGGGCAGAATAGCCGCCGAAACCTCTCGACCACCAATACCATTTGCCATTGGAAATCTTCAAGCTGTCGTGTTCTGCTGTACAGTACACATTGCTTGTGCCTTTGACCTTAACGAGATTGCTCGGCTCAAACTCCCGCAGATAGGATAACAGGTCAATCTGTCGTACCCGTTCAAGCACATCAGGGTCAATCTGCACATAGGGTCGGTTAGTTCTCAATGGATAAAAATCACCTCCTGAAAATAGAAATAGCCGAGGGCTTTCGTTAAATGAAAACCTCTCGGCTATGTAAAATATAGTTCTTTTAGAATGAAAAAAGCATCCCTTTTTCTGTTGCGATATTATAAATCCATTTGTTACCCGTAGGGCTTACCAAATTACTAATATTCGCAATTTCCTTAATTGTTTTTTCTACAAACTCTGAATTATGCAACTTATAATTTTTTGCAAAGCAATCGCAGCACTCCTGCATTTTTGCATCGGCAGGTGGAAAAAGAGCCATTGGAACATCTTTTGCATCTAAACGACCCTTGATATTACCTCCCGATATTAGGCTTGCATTACCGTCACGCCCTTTACCTGCTATGAGAAAATAGAACGGCAAAGCTAATATAGCATCACAATTTGTATCGGCTACTCGCTTATAAAATGCTTTTATAATATCAAGTAAATCATCGGTAGTTAGGCAATCTTTATTTGTCGCCTTGTTCAAATCTATTGAAATAGCCTTTTCAATAGCTGCGTTACCTGCACTTGAAAAAGCTAAATGGTCATTTATCATAAGGACTTTGTCTAAATCATCTGACAAAGTTTTCCCGTCAATACTTGACCCTCGCTTATCGCCTGCAATAATT
>ENA-OQDA01000584-OQDA01000584.1-human-gut-metagenome-genome-assembly--contig:-NODE-584-length-14629-cov-1.854365_pt1 | contig 14629 bp, 20 predicted proteins | sample MGYA00242771_ERZ504603 | MGnify/ENA primary metagenome ERZ504603 (study PRJEB26092, sample SAMD00036328) | human gut metagenome | host: Homo sapiens | study: EMG produced TPA metagenomics assembly of...
GCCCAACGCGCCGCGCCGTGCTGTCCGTCACCCACGGTGCGGGACTTGATGCCGCTGAGTGTATAGTGGTAGGACAGCATGGAGAGCCCGCCGATGATGGCGAACATCCCCAGCCCTGCCGCGACCAATATCCCGATGTTGGAGCTTTTGATCGTGTCCCACATTGTCAGCAGAAGGTTTGGCATAGCTCGCTCCTTTCCATTTTGTTTTCCTGTTCTGCCTTGAGGTCGTCGTTCCAGTCCTTTTGCTGCGGTACGAGCCGGTCCGCAGAGATACCACGCTCCTCCAGCAGCTTCCCCATGCGCTCACTGGCGGCATGACCGGCAGCGTCATTGTCCAGGCAGAGGTACACCCGCCGGAGCTGGGGGAGCTGCCGCAGCATCTCCAGCACGGGGATGGAGGATGTCCCGCAGCAGGCCACATAGTTATGCTCCTGCCACCCCTCCGGGAAAAGGGAGATGTAAGAGAGCAGGTCAATAGGGGCCTCAAAGACATAGAGCGTGTCATCACCGCCGAGATAGTGAAAGCTGTGCTTCGGGTCGCTGCCCTCAATGTTGCCGCGATAGCTTTGCCCCATGGTATACAGCCCGCGCTTATGCCGTGCACGGGGAACGCCGTGTTCATCGAATCCGACGAACACGGCGTTGTGGTATTCCTTTGTCCTATCCCTGGATCTTTCACAACTCTCGTAGATGAGCTTCTTGCGCACGAAGGCATTGAGTATCTCGCGGTCAATGCAACGCTTTTGCAGCAGGTAGGCATACACACGGCGCATGGACTCACTCTGCGGTGGCAGCACGAAGGGTTTTGCAGGCTCCGGCTCCTTCTCCCTTGCCGCAGGGTAGCTTCCGCCCAGATCATCGCCGAGGAGCAGGGACATAGCGTCCGGGTAGCTGAGTCCATAGAACTGCTTGACGAAGCTGATGGCTCTGCCGCCCTGTTCGATGGCGTGATCGAACCACTCGCAGCCGCGGATGGTGATGCTGTGGTCGCTGGCAAGGCGTTTGTCCCTGCCGGAGGTGATGAGCTTTTCTCCTCGGCGGCGGAGGAACTCCTCCAAGTCCACCGACGCGGCTCGTTCTTTCTGCTCGGTTGTAAACGGAATGTACTTTGACATAGTCCCTCCCTTATTGTGTCTGTTGCGTCAGTCCGCGATCCTCATGGTCATCCGCCTTGTGTCCCATCGCCATGCGCTTCTCCTGTAATCTGCGGCGACGTTTCTTGTCGATCTGCATCCCTGCATAGATGGCAGGCTGGGCGGCGTTCTCGCGGAATATGCGGCTCATCTGATGGAGCATCCGAATGACAGCGGCTCCCACCGCTGCGCCGGAGAAGTCCTCCTGATGGTCAATGAAATACTGCGCGTAGGAGTTGCCCTGCGCCGCTGCCTGTGCGAAATAGCGCAGAGCTTCTTTGCGGTCTGCTTGCACCTCCTGTCCCAGCAAATAGAGCTTTCCCAGCGTGTATTGGGCAAACGAATTCCCTTGTGTGGCAGAGCCCTTCAGAAGCTGAATGGCCGCATCTATATCCTTCGGCACACCCTCCGCGCCGGTGAGCAGCAGCTTTCCGAGCCGGTATTGCGCGTATGGATCGTTCTGCTCCGCTGCCTGCTGCAGCCAGTGAAGGGCCTGCGGGAATTGCTCCTGCTCCAGCAGCAGTTTGCCCAGCGCGTATGCAGAGCAAGGATTACCGGCTTCTGCCGATTTTTGAAACCACTCTGCCGCCAACTCTTGGTCAACTGAACTTCCAACTCCATCTCGATACGATTTGCCAAGCTGATGGGCGGCAATGGTATCGCCCTCCTCCCACAAACGGTGGAGTGTGACCAATGCCATTGACTTCTCACTGGGATCTGCGTCCGCAGCATCTAATATGCTTTTTTGCCCTGCGGTAAAACCGCGCCTGCTGATGGATCATCCGCTCCGCACTTGGATCTGGAGGAACAGGCGGTTCTTCCGGCTCTGGCTCATCCGATATGGCATCATCCTCGAAGGTGAAGTGCATCTCCGAAAGCCGGAGCGTTTCCCGGATGACCATGTTGCGTACAGTCTTGAACTCCTTTTGCTGCGACAGCGGTACTCGCATTGGCGGTGTCTGATTATAGTCAATGCAAAGCTGCTCTCGGAGATCCTGCCATAGAGCATAGGCGGACGACACCCGTTCGTCCTTTGCCAGTTCATCCACGATCTCATCCACGATGCGCTTGACACGAGGCGGTAGATAACCGTAGACCTTTTTGCCGCTGACCTCCTGAAGCCGCTGGGCGAGATCCGTCACCAAAAGCTCCAGCTTATCGCTTTGCAGAGTACCGGCAGCCATCTGCTCGATGAGCGTTGTCATCCGTGCTTCTGCCTCCTGCCGGAGCAGGCCGCGCTGTTCATCCTTCTGCTCATAGATATGCAGGCGGTCGTTCCGATAGATCGTGCTGACCAGCGCGGACTTGATGCTGCGGATACCTTGCCGGGAGAAGTAGCCCTCCTTCGGATCGGTTGAGAAGAGCACCATGTGAACATGGATGTGCTTCTCCTTTTCGTGCATAGCCGCGTACCAACGAAGGCGGTCCGGATGGATCTTATAGCCCTTGGCGATGTCGGTGATAGATGCGTTGATGAGCTCCTGCCAGTTTTTAAGGTCGGTATAGCCCAGCCGCTCCGCGTTCTCACGGGAGAGGGAGATGACCGGCGTCCACACATTCCCCGTGTGCCGCGCCACCTCTGCCACGGCATTCTCCAGCGACGGGACCTTGCCATGGGCATCCCACAGGCCATGTTCGCCCAATGCTTTTACGCCGGGGCGGTTTGCGACATAGTCAAGATAGTTTTCCCGGCCATCCATGGGCTCGATAAAGTCCTCGTGGATCTGCGCGATGAGCGCAAAGGCAGTCTGCCGGTTGGGTGTGTTTGCATAGTCCTCATGCTCCGGCAGCTCCCTTGCCTCCGGGAAGCTGCGGAGCAGACGCTGGATGTACTGCTGCTGTTTCTTCGTGGCAGGAAGATGGGCATTGTCATCCTTGAGGAGCTGCACACCTTCGCGGGTAGCGAAGTAGCGGGTGCGATGGGCCAGCCGAGCGGCATCTCTGCCGCCCTTCATGTAGGGCGAGATAAAAATTATTCGAGCCATGTATCATCAGGTAACTGTCGCTGGACATCCTGGGCATCCTCGAACCTGATCTGACCGTTGGTGCGCTTCACTTCATCCACCACATACCCGCGCAGGGCACGGCGATCTTCCAGCGTATCCCGGAAGTGGGCGGCGATGGTGTGCGCCATGATGCCCTGCTCTACCGCGCACTTGAATAGAATGCCGTTGGTGCGGTTGGTGCTGTCCGCGATGATCCCACGCAGCGTTGCCACCAGTGCGTCCGAGAGATACTCGGAGGTGTCCTCCGTTCCCAGGTAGCCCATGTAAAAACGGACCGCCCTTTCAATGAATTCGCTGCGGCTCCTGCAGTTCGCCTCCTCCATCCATGCGTCCATGCGTCGAATGACGCTGGGCCGCAGCCAGATCGTGGTGCATTTCTTATTGTCCTCCATTTTTCCTCCTTCCTTCCGCTGCCATCGGTCAAAAACGCCGGAAAGCCCTGCAAACGCTGCACTCCTCCTGCGGACCGACATCGGTTCATCTTGACAGAGCCTCAAACCGACATTGGTTTGTGACCTGTGAAAAAGCCCCGCACTGCGGGGCTTTGTGGGCGGTCCGGGGCGGAAACGACACCGGGCCTTTATCTTGTGCTTTTATCGAACAGGCAGGTTCCCAGCACAGTTCCCCATAGGAGGGGCGAAAGCGGGGGCAAACAGCGCCGATGCCTGTCCGGGGTACAGGAATGCCACCCTCGCCCCCAAAGCCGCTCACAGCGGCTCACAGGGGGCATAGCTGGCGAAACAGGGAGGAGCCGCCCTCTGGGGGGCGGCTCCTCCTGTGTGGTGTGGTCAGCTGACTTGTTCCATCCATGCCTGCTTTTCCGCCGGCGTCTTTTCGATCCAGTCCAGCAGGTTCTGAGACTCCTCCAGCCACTTTGCCATCTCGAACAGCCTCGTCCTGGCGTAGGGGCTGTCTACACGAAGTGACGTTTCAAACAGATCCCAGATGTTATCCAGCGTTTCAAGTCCGCTGGCATTCATGGGCAGTTCTTCCTCCGGCAGCACATGTGTCACCATGCCATTTTTTTCTGCGGCGTGGATGGCATCCAGCTCGCGGTCCAGGAGTGAGATGACCTCCTGTGTGTCACCAAAGGGGATGTCCCATGCCGTCCCAATGTGGGAGATGCACTCTCGGTGGAGCTGCACATCTGCGGTGGGGTGGAGCACCAGCAATGCCAGTCCCTCTTTTGCGATATTCATCTGCAGTTCCTTTGCGGTATCAATTGTCATGTTTGTTTCCTCCTGATTTTTGATTCGGGCAATGCCCGTGCAAACACAATGGCACGGCGCAGGGAGAAAAGCTATCCACGAAAAGCAACAAAAAATCCATGGCTGGTTTTGTGAAAAGCCAATGGAACCCGCAGTTATTACATGGTTTGCTCCTGCGCGGTGTTCCGCATCTTTTAGACAAGCCGCGGGTGCAAAAGGGAGAGCCACGCCAGTTGGCACGGCTCTCCGGGCAGCGTATTCGATTTCACATTCCCAGCACCGGTGAATCGCGCTGCTCCTGTTCCGGTGTTAGGATAACCAGCCAAGAGAAACTCCGCTTTCTTTTCCTTTACGATCACAGCTGCAGCTCCGCAGTCTGTGCCTGCTCCTCATGAAGCTGCTGTGCATACTCGCGCAGGCTCATGCCGGTCTGTTCCATGCAAAACGCATCCATCTTCCGCAGCAGGACATCCTTCTCTGTTGCGTTGAGTGGATAGCTCCAGCTCTCCTCGGAGCCGTCACCCTTGCAGAGCGTCAGCTCCAGCGTGTCGCAGGGTCTATCCTCCGCGATGTCGTAGTTGGCATAGATGTTGAGCCAGTCATCGTTTTTGTCCGTGAGGACGAAGGTTCCGAAGGCGGCGTCCACATCAAAGCTTGCCTCCACATAGAAGTTGAGCTTACCGTCTTCCTCCATCATGATCTCATCACTGAAGGAAAAATTCCGCGCGGAGAGATGTCCCGCCGAGGTGATTTCCATGCCATCCAGCAGCTCCAATAGTTTGGAGAGCTGTTCATCCGCCGAAGCAAAGCGCGACCTTGTGGCATGGTAGACGGACAGGGAGACATCCCGCATCGCCCAGGTTCGCCAGCCGTCCATGATGTGTACGGCGGAGAACTCCCGCTTGTCGAAGTTCACATCGAACACACCGCGCACCTTTTCAGTGTTCTCCATACGAAGGGCGGTCAGTGCATTGTACTCCTCTGCGGTAATGGGATGCCCGCCGAAAAACATTCCGATAAATTTGTCCGGCGCAGTGCCTTTCTCTGCGGTGATATAGCCGCGCAGCTTTTTGCAGGCGACCAACAGCTCCTCACCGGGCGAGGTTTTGAAGTACCATTCTTGACCACGCTCCGTCACATGGTAGGCCGCATAAGTGCGGGCTGCTTCCTCCTCTGCGCGCTGTGCGGCAGCTTCCGATTGGATTGCACGGCTGATGCGCTCATACTCCCGTTCCGGAAGCTGATTGCAAAGCTCATCCAGCACATTCTCCAGATGCTCCTGCAAAGTTTCATCATTGAGATGTTTCTCAATGGCCCTTTTCCATCGCTGGTCGATCCACAGAACGATTTCTTCTTGCTGTGACATATCAGTTGCCCTCCTTCACCACGGCTGCCATGGCCTCGCGTCACTATTCGGCGTTTTGGGTGCGGCAGATTTGGGCAGTGCGCTTGGGGCTTGGGAGCAGGGACAGCCTTGCTGTCCAGATACTCCCGCAGCGGCTCCGGTACGGCTTTTTTCATACAGAGCGGTTCAGCGCATCCTCCAAGTGCTCCTGCACAGAGGAGTGTTCCTTGCGGAGCGAGAACTCCAGTGCGCCCAGCTTCTCATCGTCAAAGGTGACGGTGACAGTTGCCTTTTTCATGTGCGTGTCCTCCTTCTATATGCTAATTTTCAGCGCTTTTTGTGTTGTGGGTGGTGTAACTACCCTCGGCACGAGACAGGTGTTGTTGAAACGCTGCGCGCGCAGGGGTCATAGCGGCTTACTTGCCGTTTTCCGAGCCCTTGCAAGAGCTGCTTTTTGCGCTTCACTTGCGATCCGAGGCGGTACGATCTTTATCCATGATTTTGGAATGGTGTAGTCAACTGCCCGTCCGCTGCGGGACGCTTTGACGAGCCTGCAGTCCTCCGACCTGTCCCGCGCCAGTGCTGCCAGCTTCTGACGCAGCATCTTGTTGTGGGTGTAAATACCGGCGGTCTTTTCTTCCTCGTTGAAGCTGATAATGGTTTCCTGCTCATAACGAGCCATGTTCATGCAACGCACCTCCGATCACAACATCTGCGGCTCCTGCGGAGCCTGCTCCATTTTCTGCTGTGGGTGGTCGGTCAGTGCATACCAGCAACCATGCTCGTCTCTTTTTAAGGACAGCACCTCCATCTCCAGAAGTTCCTGCGCCTCGACCGGCATCTGACATCCGCTGACTCCGGGATGTGCCATAGTCGCTTCGCCGTGTAAGAGCTTCTCCGTTTCGGAAGGAGTCAGATCCACAAAACCGCACGGCGTCATGAGCTGAAAGTAATCATCCGGATAGCTTGTCAGCAGTTCCTCAATAGTCTTCGGCTGTATTGCATAAACCATATCACGCACCTGCGTTTGCTGTGTCTCGTCATATAGACCTGTGAGCAGACTTTGGAAGGCCTCGCCCACATCCACAGTCTGATGCTCCATCCAAGCCTCACTCAGAAGTTCCAGTGGCTTCTCCTGCTGCAGCAGAAAAATCATCTTCTTGCGGGAAAGATTTTCTCCAAACGCCATCAGCTCGGAGTGGCAGGTCATCATGGCGGAGATCTCATCTGCAGCCTGAATCAATTCGTCACGAGAGAGCTGGTCGAGCCGGTTCATGTACCCTGCCATCTCGTTTTCTGTCTTTTGGAACAGAAGCTGCCAAAGCTCCCGTGCCGTCCGCTCTGTATGGGGCGCTGTATCTTGTCCACCGACGAAGAGAGCAGAGGTATTTCTGATATCGTCCATATTCCCCTCGTTTCTCACATTGTCATTTCCGGTTGCTGCGCTTGCCGGATGTCCTCGCAGAACCGTAGGATTGTGTGACTGAACTCCATGTCATAGTTTTCAGCCTGCTCTGCCTGCCACGCCTCTCTTACAGAGGTCAGCGGTTTGTCATTAGAGAGAAGCAGGATCAACTGCTCCCGTTCAAAACTGCGGTGAGCAGGGCATTATAGCAAATCCGGGTTGCCTCGATCTCCCCGGCGTTGGCAATGAGCTGCCCCTGTGTCATGCGGTAGAGGGAATCGGTGTATTCCCGCTGTTCACGCTCGATGTGTTCAAATAGGAGCTCCTGCAGTTCCGATGTGGTCTGTACCGACTCGCCCTGCACGATCTCCTCCGTAAGAAATAGCGCCACATCGATGACCTCCGCGTTGCGGAAGGTGAGGTCGCCGCGGTAGCCGATCTTCAGCCCTGAAAATTCCTTCGCCGCCTGCACCAGCTCTTTCGGGCTGCCGGGAGGGATCTCCTGATTCCAGCGGTACCAATTATCTTCGTAGCCGCAGGGCGTGAGCTTGAGAAGAACATAGTCCTCCGGCACAAATTTAGGATAGCGGCAGAGTTGCCCGCCCACGGCATAGTAGGGCTTTCCCTCACACATTACGGTCTGTTCCATGTACGCTTTCATTTTGCCGAGGCTCTCACAGAACCAGCACTCGCTGTCCAGGAAACGGCTGATCTTGCCGTCGTCCAGAATGCTGTCGAGGTTTTCCATCCTCGTCAGATGATAGACCACGGACGGTGGGGTTACTTTCACATGGCCATGTCTCATTCCTCCTACATCTTCAGCGTGGGCATTGGACCGCCTCCGAACAGACCGTCTGCCGCCATGTCGGAAATCTCCTGTACACTCGCACCCTGCTCTGCGGCCTCTGCTGCCGGTATGATCTCGTTACTCAGCAGGGTGTTGTCCGGTACATGGATGGTCTGATAGATCGTGTTCACCACTTTGGGATCGAATCGCTCGGAGATCTCTTGAAAGGCCGCGACCAGCGAGGCCGCTTCTCGCTCAAAGCCGTTTTCCGCACCATCTGCCAGTTCCTCCGCAAATGTGATCCACGCGGCAGTGGTGTGACCATCGTGCTGCGGAATCAGCTTGTCCAGCATGTCTGCATACTTCCTCTGCGGTGTTCCCTCTGCCCATTGGTATTGAAAATGCTTCTGCTGATCATCATGTCCGTGAACCGCTGATTCCGATGTGGCACTGTCTAATTCTGATTGGCGTATTGCTGCATAAACAAATTGAACAATTCCAGCGTTCTCGCTTTGCCTCCCGGACAGAATAGTACGGTCCGATGGTTTCGGCACATTCCATTTGTCGTCACGCACATAACCATAATAGTGATTACAGAGGCTTCCGGGGGTCGTGTGCATATCGGCGCTCCCGCTCTGTATAGATAACGACCTGAAATCGTTCATAGGTCGTGGCGGGGTCGCGTCCCTCGAAGGTGTATCGCGGCGATCCGTCAGTAATGTCTGCGCCTTTTGTCCAGACGACTTTGTTCTTTACTTCATCTTTGTGAAATTCCATTCGATCCTCCTCAGTCATAATTGATATACGGAATCTTCAGCCAGTGTGTCCAACCTCGGCCAGCCAACTCTGTTTTGACAACACCGTACTTGGTTCCCATGGCCTCAACGACCTGACCGTTGCCGATGTAAACACCGATGTGTCCGTCATGCCAACCCGCAAGGCCGGGGATGTCCGGCATTGTGCTAATGGGTCCGGATTCTTTGGCGTTATAGTACATCTGGTTTGCGCCGATATCCGGCATCCCATGGGTACCATAGTCGATGGTCATCGTTTCCGGGGACAGCCAGCCGTAGCCCTTGATAAGTCCCACACAGTCGGTTGTCCTGCCGCCCAGCCAGTTGGCGCGGATGATGTCCTCATGATTGCCAACACCGTCCGGGTATTGCGACACCTTGTAGGTGAGGAGTGACTCCGTCAACACATTACCATAGGTACCCCAGACATAGCCCCAGCCGGACTCCCATGCGTGGATGGCGTAGGTCACAAGGTCGGCTGCATTTTTATTAGCGGGATCAACAAAGGCGGAGATGTCCAAGTCGATACTGCTTCCATCCCCGCGAAGGAATTCACCGCTGTAGCTGCCGCCGCCTGCGGTGCCGGCGATCATGGTATAGATGTGGTTGGTATGTTGTTCTTTATTCTATCCTCCCGTGCATCGTCCGGCCCCAGGCCTCCCGCTTCGAGATTTGCATACGCCTGATGCAGCGAAACCGGAACAGCGACGGTGTATTCTTCTTCTGTGCTGGTGACCGTGCCATCCTCGTTCTCTACTTCTACCGTGCGGGTACGGGTTTCCCAAGTGTAGAAGCATTCTACGAAGCGGTTTGCCGCCCGTACGGACGGCGCATCTTCGCCAAAGCAGAGGGCATAAAAAATGGCCTTGATCCGAATCGGGTCAAGGCCGTTTCCGCTTTCCGTTTGCCCATTGACGGAAGCCACTGCCGAATCCAGAAGAGAAAAAGCGGTACGCATCTCCTCAATATGATACCGGAATTCTGCGGGTACTTCTGTCGAGTAACTCACGCCATAGAAGGCTGCAGCTACCGCCTGGTTGTTGTGATCCGCACCTCCGGAGCCAATGGAACACAGAAGTGCGATGAGTACAATGATTGGCGAGAGAATTGCGACCAGCGTCCATCCCACGCCTTTGCGCAGCTTTTCGTTAGAGAGCACCGTCACCGCGGCTTTTGCGATCATGCCTGCAGATACTGCCATCAGCGACCACCTGCCGTGCCAAACAGCTTTTCTTTATAGGTTGGCGCATGTACCTCCAACAGGTAGCGCTCGTTGCCGCACTTGTACAGACAGACACCGCGCTGGGGAAACTTGATGAGGTTATACTCCGCCTCATCCAGCTGGAGCATCTCCATGTAGCTGCGCTTGTCAATGGAGCCTGCGTTAAACAGGAACTGGTGAGGCGGGATGCTGAACAGCGGCTTGGTCATTTCGCGCACCTGTTCCTGATCAAAATCCTCCAGATTCTGACTTGCCAGCAGCATGGCGGATTCCTTTTTGCGCACACGCTTGAGGCAGTTTCGGATGTACTCAATGGCTGTGGGGTTAGACAGCCAGATATACAGCTCGTCCAGCGCCGCCACCGTATTGCCCTCGGTCAGCAGCTTATCCGACAGGAACGACAGAATATTGAAAAGCATGGCGTTGCGGACATTCTTCGCTGCGCCCAACAGTCCTTTCACACCGAAAACGAGGAAACGGCTGGAGGTGATGTTGGTGTGCCCATTGAAAAACTGCGCGTCCGCGCCCTTGCACATGGAGTGCAGCCCCAGCAGCACCTCACGCAGGATCTGCTCGGTGTAGAGCTGGTGAGCGGCCATGTCATAGCTTTTGTACTCCGCCTCGATCAGGTCATAGAGATCAGAGAGGATGGGATAGTCCCCCGAGCGCATACGCGGAAATTGGTCCGCTCTGTGATGCCCCATTTTCCATACAGCTTGGAGAGCATGATCTCAATGGTGTCGATATGGGCATCCGAAAAATCTTTGTAGGCGCGGAAGAAGTCCTTGAGGAAGGAAATGTGCTGTGCCAGCAGGGTGCTTTTTCGGAAGGCTTCCGGGGCGGCTGTATCGTCCGGGTCGCGCCGTCATCCCAGCATTTCGGCTCCAGCACATTGATGATGTACTTACCGGCCATAAGGTCGGCAAAGCAGCCACCCACAGCCTCGCACATTTCCTGCTGCTCATGCTCGGCATCCAGCGTGATAATGGATTTGCCGGACTCCAACAGGTTCAGGATGAGCAGCTTCATGAGGTAGGATTTGCCCTGACCGGAGTTGCCGAGGATAAGGATATTGGCGGAGGTCTTGTCCTCGTCGCGCTGGTCGAAGTCCACGAGGATGTTGCTGCCATACTTGTCCCGTCCGACATAGAAGCCCTTTGCGTCCGTTTTACCGCTGTAATTGAAAGGATAGAGATTTGCTACAGAGCTTGCCGGCAGGACACGCTCGAACTGCGCTCCGAAGGCATTGTATCCCACAGGGCTGGCGCAGCAGAAGCCCTGCTGCTGGCGGAGCAGAAGCCTGTCCACATTGAGTTTGCTCCGTACCAGTTCCGTCAGCACATCGGTCTGGAGCAGCTTCAGCGTGTTATAATCCGAAGCGGTCAGCTCGATATAGACGGCGCAATGGAGCAGCGGCTCTCGGTTACGGTGCATGGAAGCCACCAGCGATGCCACATCCTGTAGATTGCTTTCCGCCGTGATCGTCTGCTGCAGGTCGTTGGTGTTGGAGCTGCTCATGCGGTTTTTGTTTGCGGCATTCTGGATGATGCGCTTTTCCTCGGCAGGTGTGAGCTGCCGGGTATAGATACGCAGGGTGATCCCGTCCTTCTCGCCCAGATGCCGCAGCAGAGCCTGCTCGTCGGTCTGGGTAGGGTATTCCCGCAGAGCCCACACGCAGCGGAAGGTGTTGCCGCAGATGAAGTGGTCGGATTAAACTGCACCACGGAGGGTGCGATCATATCCAGAAAGGATTTGACAGGTGTGTCCTCCGTGTGCCTTGCTGTAGCTTTTTTCTTGTTTGCTGCCAAGTGATATCCCTCCTTATTCTCCGAAAAGGACCCAGCGTTCGCCGTCGTGATCCTCGTACCGCTCGGTGGTCACGTTCTGCTCAAAGTAGACTCCCAGCATCCTTTTGAGATCCTCCTCGGTGGCACGACGGACGGTGAAGCCGTTATCCTTGATGCTCTTTTCGATGCGGGAGAGGTAGCTGAACACATCGGATTCCTTTTTTCCCTGCAGCCGGACGAGGATATAGAACTCCCGGCTGGATGCCATAAGCACTTGGATGCGATCCAGATGCTTGCTGTCCTGATCCAGCAGCTTTCGGATGACGGGCAGCTCCTCCTCGTTTGCCCGCTGGCGATAGAATGCCTTGTTGTTCTCAAAGGACTCCTTGGAATTTAACGCCAGCATCTCGATCTCCGCCATACCCTGACCACATTGAGCAGGGCATAGATCCTTGCGCCCACGCCGGTGTCCGGCAGAACGGAGATGTTGGTGGGCTTGATGGCAAAGAACACCAGCTCCCCCATGCGGGTGGCGATTCCATAGTCGGTGATATCATCAATGCCCATGAGCTGCCGGGTGGACTGCTCACGGGCATCTTTCTTTTTCTGCTTTCTACTCATGAGTCGAGCCTCCATTCGTAGTATTGTTGTTTTGTCAGCAGGGAAGGCAGCGGCATAGCGGATGAAGTCCAGAATGCTGGTGCCCTCATGCCGGATCGTCAGGAAGGCGAAGACTGCCGTCAGCACCAGCGGCAGGGCGATGCCGGTCTGGGTCAGCGCCAGGACAGAGAGAAGAAGCCCCACGCCGATGATGCCGATGTCCCGCAGCTCCCACAGCCACAGCGTGGCCTTTGCGGACAGGTTGTCCGGGTAAATGTACATGGCTGATTACCTCCAATAAGAATGAGGGAGGCCGCGGGAACACCCGCGGCCTCCTATGATGCTTGGTCACTCCGCTTCCGTGTCATCCAGCGCATTCTCGATGAGCTGGATGAGGAACTGCTTTTGCTTGAGGTTGCGGGCTGCCAGATATTCCTTCAGCCGCTCGAAGAGCTCCGCCGGGATCTGTACCGCCAAGGTGCGCTCTGCTTTCATGCTGATCTGCCCTCCTTCAAAGTGTTCGGTGAAGATGCGCTCCACATATTCCGCCAGAGTGTTCAGCTCCAGCTGTTCTTTTTCTGCCATGATTTTTGCGTGGAGATCGGTGGATATCATGGCGCAGAGGTTCTTTTTTCCCTTCCATCGGTTCTGATCCTTTCCTCGATTTTGCTAAGCAAATGCATACCGGAAGAAGGCGCGGAAAGCTATTCACCAAGTCTAACGAAGAAGCATGGCAAAACAGAAGCGATACCACCAAAGCGGCTATGCCGTCCGCAGCCAACAGGCAAGGGAATGAAAAGATCAGCCGCCCTGCGATTCGCAAAGCGGCTGATCCATTGCTCTTATGCTGTATTTGCATCACAGTTCCATTTTCGGTGCGTAATCCGCGGCAACTTCCTCTCGGACATCGTCCTCTGTGGTATCGAGCTACCGTGGCGTCTGCGTCATCGCAAGCTCCTGCAGATGACCGATCCGGCGCTGCACACTTTCCGTGATCGCATGGATACGTCCCTCATCGATATAGTCGGCAGCTTCCTCACAAGACAGTACGCTGGAGATCAGCTCGTCTACATCGGAGAGGCGATCAAAGTCGATCCAATCAAAATCGGTCACCAGCTTCAGCTGCTCGGCGTGGTGGTTTTTGAAGGGCTTGCAGATCACATCCTTTTCCGAGCGCATCTGGCCGGGCATCTTATCATAGCCGAGGGAGGAGCCGCTGTCATAGATCGGAGCCATACCGAGCCATTCCAGCGTTTCCGCGTTTTGCAGTGCCCCAAAGTTATTGAAGTGGCGATCCTCGTTTGCGATGATATAGTCCAGCACCAGCATCCGGTCTAAAAACGGCGTAATGTTCCCGATGCCGAGCAGCTCGCAGCACTCCAATAGATGCCGGTATCGGGAGGTGCTGTTCTTCTGCTTTTTCGCCTGCAGCAGCCTCCACGCCGGGATCAACTCCGTATTCTCCGTAACAAAATCCTCACAGACCGAGTAGGGTGCATCCTTGCTCCAGATGACTGTATACGATACATGAGGAATGCCGAGCCGCTCCATGATGCCGGAGGCGATCGCCTCGTTGAACGGCTGCTGCCGGAACGGATTGCTGCCGCCCTTGATCAGGCATCGCTTCCCATCGAGGATCTTCCACCGCTTTTTCAGATTGCCGTCCGATGTGCTGTCGGGGGAGCTGAAATTGAGTGCGTCCTCTTCTTCTTCTCCGAACAGCACATCTCCGACTGTCCTCCGAGAAACTCAATTTTGGAAAAAGTTTGATTGATCCTCCCACCGAGCTCCGCGCCTTCCGGACAGATCAGTACTGATCCGAGAGGCTCAGCCGTAGCAGCGGACGAGCAGCATTTTCGGTGTCTGCTACCCCAACGATTCCAGTGCTCCCGCACACGCTGCGGCTTGCCGGAATAGAGCGATCCCGCCACCAGTCGTTAAACGCCGCACGGTCGGCGATCTCGCTTTCGCACATGGGATGCCGATAGGCAGATGCTCCGGCGCGTAGAATACTGCACTACTTTTTTTGTATAAAGCCGGTCACATCGTCCAGCTCCAGCTCTGCCACGGGGGTTCGTTTATGCATAAAGGTGCATTTCATACCTGTCGCCTCATTTCGTCTGCTTTTCTGTGATTTCAGCATGCGCAGCTGCGCCTGCAGTTCCTTGCGCTTTTCGATTTTATCTGCCAGCGGCGCGATCTCACTGTCGTGCAGATAGCGGCTCTGCTTGACGCCGTTTTCCGACCACTGGTGATAGTAATAGACCTTTCCGCCGATGGTATTTTTTTGGAAAGATACCCCTTCGGCAGTCCGGCGATCTGCTCGGTCAGTTCCGTGAT
>ENA-OQDA01000586-OQDA01000586.1-human-gut-metagenome-genome-assembly--contig:-NODE-586-length-14616-cov-4.151563_pt1 | contig 14616 bp, 14 predicted proteins | sample MGYA00242771_ERZ504603 | MGnify/ENA primary metagenome ERZ504603 (study PRJEB26092, sample SAMD00036328) | human gut metagenome | host: Homo sapiens | study: EMG produced TPA metagenomics assembly of...
AGCCTGCGGACTGGCTCCGGTTATGATTGTAGGTGGCGATGTATACGGAAAGATTACTCCGGATCAGGTTGCCGATATCTTGAAGAAGTATGCATAAACCAGTAATTGAAGACTGCAATGGAGGAAGATAATGAAATCATTAGAAGAACTCAAAGTCATTCGTGACCGGATGCAGAGTCAGATCGGTCCAAGATGCGGAGTGGGAGAAACAGCTCCGGAACATGTAGAAGGTGACGGTCCTGAGAAATTTATTATGGTTTGCGGCGGTACCGGATGTCATTCCGGCCACAGCCAGGAAGTTATGGATCGTTTTGAGAAACTGATTAAGGTAGCCGGCAAGGAAAAGGAATACAAGGTAATTCAGACCGGATGTCAGGGTCTCTGCGCAAAGGGCCCGATCGTAGTAATCCACCCGGGTGCCGTATTCTATGAAGAAGTGAATCCGGACAAGGCAGAAGTCATTTTCCGGGAACACGTGGAAGGCGGAAATGTTGCATCTAAGTACCTGCTTCGGGAAGAAAATGCCGACGGTACAAATGATGAAGATTTCAAGTTCTACAATAGACAGACTCGTATCGCACTTCGGAACTGCGGAATAATCGATCCGGAGAATATCGATGAATATATCGGAAGAGGCGGATATGAAGCGCTGGGACGTTCTCTGACTCAGATGTCCCCGGACGATGTCATTCAGGTAGTACTGGACAGCGGACTGAGAGGCCGTGGCGGTGCCGGATTCCCAACCGGAAAGAAGTGGAAATTTGCTTGCGGCAACAGAGGACAGGTTCAGAAGTACGTATGCTGTAACGCCGACGAAGGAGACCCGGGTGCGTTCATGGATCGTTCCATTCTGGAAGGTGACCCGCACAGCGTGCTGGAAGCAATGGCCATTGCCGGATACGCAATCGGCGCAGATCAGGGTTACATCTACGTTCGTGCAGAGTATCCAATCGCCGTAGATCGTCTCCGCATTGCAATTCGTCAGGCAAGAGAATACGGACTGCTGGGCAAGAACCTTTTCGGTACGGATTTCAATTTCGATATCGACCTGAGACTGGGTGCCGGCGCATTCGTTTGCGGTGAAGAAACCGCACTGATGACCTCCATCGAAGGAAACCGTGGAGAGCCTCATACCCGTCCGCCGTTCCGCGAGTAAAGGGTCTGTTCCAGTCGCCAACCGTTCTGAACAACGTAGAGACATATGCAAATATTCCGGAAATCATCGTAAAGGGTGTGGATTGGTTCCGGTCCATGGGCACCGAAGGCTCAACGGGCACCAAAGTATTCGCTCTGGGCGGTAAGGTAAACAACACCGGCCTGGTAGAAGTTCCGATGGGAACCACCCTGAGAGAAGTTATTGAAGAAATCGGCGGCGGCGTGCCAAAGGGCAAGAAGTTCAAGGCCGCACAGACCGGCGGTCCTTCCGGCGGATGTATCCCGGAAAAATATTATGACATTCCAATCGATTACGAAACCCTGAAGAGCATCGGATGCATGATGGGTTCCGGCGGAATGATCGTAATGGACGAAGATAACTGCATGGTAGATATTGCGAAGTTCTTCCTGGAATTCACCGTAAGTGAATCCTGCGGAAAATGTACTCCATGCCGTATCGGTACAAAACGAATGCTGGAAATCTTGACACGGATTACCGAAGGCAAGGGTGAGATGGAAGATTTGAACAAGCTGGAAGAGCTGGCGAAGTACATCCAGGCGAACTCTCTGTGCGGTCTGGGTCAGACTGCACCGAACCCGGTTCTGTCCACTTTGAGATTCTTCCGGGACGAGTATGTAGCACATATTCAGGACAAGAAGTGTCCGGCCGGCGTATGTAAGGCTCTGTGCACATACGAAATCGATCCGGAGAAGTGTAAGGGATGCACACTGTGCGCAAGAAACTGCCCGGCAGATGCGATTACCGGTTCCGTGAAAGAACCGCATCACATCGACACGGACAAGTGCATCAAGTGTGGAGCATGTATGGATAACTGCCGTTTCGGCGCAGTGGTATTCAAGTAGTGGAGGTTACAGAAATGGGAGATATCAAATTAACAATCGATAATATTGAAGTCACAGTTCCGGAAGGCTCCACTCTTCTGGATGCTGCACATGCAGCCGGAATTGACCTTCCGACTCTGTGCTATCTGAGAGACGTCAACGAAATTGGCGCCTGCAGAATGTGCCTGTGTGAAGTGGAGGGTGCCAGAGGTCTGGTAACCGCTTGTGCATTCCCGGTAAGTGACGGAATGGTGGCACATACCAATACCGAAAGACTGAGAGACGCCAGAAGAAAGACCCTGCAGCTGATTGTTTCCGATCACAATATGGACTGCCTGGCATGCGTAAGAAATAACAACTGCGAGCTGCAGAAGCTGTGCAAGCGCTACGGCGTGACAGACACGGATTACTATGCCGGAAAGAAGAATTCTTTTAGCGTAGATACCAGCTCCAAATCCATCGTCAGAGACAACAACAAATGCATTCTTTGCAGAAGATGCGTGGGAGCCTGTGAAAACCTTCAGGGAATCGGCGTAATCGGCGCAAACAACCGTGGATTCGATACATACATCGGAAGTACCTTTGACCTTCCGCTTGCAGAGACCAGCTGCGTAAACTGCGGACAGTGCGTGGCAGCTTGCCCGGTAGGCGCCCTCTATGAGAAGGATTCTACCGCTGAGGTTAAGGCTGCACTGGAAGATCCGGATAAGTTCGTTGTCGTTCAGGCAGCACCGTCCGTTCGTGTGGGTCTGGGCGAATGCTTCGGACTCCCGATCGGAACCGTTGTAGAAGGACAGATGTCCGCTGCACTGCACCGTCTGGGATTCGACCGCGTATTCGATACCAACTTCTCGGCAGACCTGACTATCCTGGAAGAGGCTCACGAGCTGATCGATCGTGTTCAGAACGGCGGAGCACTGCCGCTGATTACCTCCTGCTCGCCGGGTTGGGTTAAGTACTGCGAACACTACTATCCGGACCTGCTCCCGAACGTATCCAGCTGCAAATCTCCGCAGCAGATGTTCGGTGCGGTAGTAAAAACATACTACGCGGAAACCATGGGAATTCCGGTAGACAAGATTGTATCGGTATCCGTAATGCCATGTACCGCTAAGAAATTCGAGTGCGACAGACCGGACCAGGATGCGGCAGGCGTACAGGATGTGGATTACTCCCTGACCACCAGAGAACTGGGCAGCCTGATTAACGAAGCCGGCATCGACTTTGTCAACCTGCCGGAAATGCCGTACGACAGCCCTCTGGGCGACTACACCGGTGCGGGAGTCATCTTCGGTGCAACCGGCGGCGTTATGGAAGCGGCACTGAGAACGGCAGTGGAGACCATTACCGGCGAAGAGCTGGAATGCGTAGAATTTACCGATGTTCGTGGCGTAGAAGGTGTGAAGGAAGCATCCTACAACGTTGGCGGCCTGGAAGTGAACGTGGCAGTAGCCAGCGGTCTGGCCAATGCGAAGAAGGTTCTGGATGCAATCCGTTCCGGCGAGAAGAATTACACATTCGTGGAAATCATGGCATGTCCGGGCGGATGCGTCAACGGTGGCGGACAGCCAATCGTGGATTCCTCTGTCAGAAACTTCGTAGACGTTCGTGCACTTCGTGCAAAGGGACTGTACGAGCTGGACAAGAACAAGCCGCTGCGTAAATCTCACGAGAATCCGGAAATCATCGAACTGTACAAATCCTACTTCGGTGAACCGGGAAGCGAGAAGGCGCACCATATTCTGCACACCAAGTATGTGGAGAGAAAGGTGAACAAGGACTTCTAGAATCCGGTGAAGCGAATTGGATTTTCATAAAAGAATTAAGGGAAAGGGAACTGCGAAAGCGGTTCCCTTTTTTCATCAAAACAACTTGAAACGGTCATTTTCCTGTGATAAGATTTTTCTTGTTATTGTATAAGGAGGAGAATTTTGAGAGTTGCACTTACAACATTATTAATGGCGATGGTGCCGGTCATAGAGCTTCGAGGGGCTATTCCATATGGCGTAGTGGAAGGTCTCAGCGTGAGTCAAGCGTTGATTCTTTCGATTATCGGAAACCTGATTCCGGTTCCGGCGTTGATTATTTTTACCAAGAGAGTGTTCGCGTGGCTGCGAACCAAGAGTGAGGGCTTGAACGCTTTTGTGTGCAAGATGGAAGCGAAGGCGGAATCCAAGAAGGAAACCGTGGAGAAATACGAGTTTTTCGGATTGATGCTGTTGGTGGCGATACCGTTGCCGGGAACCGGTGCCTGGACGGGCTGTTTGGTGGCGGCCATGATGGAGCTGGATTTCAAGAAGGCCTTCCCGGCGGTGGTTCTGGGAGTTGTAATTGCCGGATTGATCGTATCCTGGCTGACTTTCGGCGTGAAGATGATTGCTTAGGATTTGAAAACAGAAAACAATATGAAAAGCACTGCCGCAGAGGCAGTGCTTTTTGCGTGGAGCATTTTATTCAGGAAGTACCCCTAAATAATTCAAATCAAATGTTTCGTCCAGCGGTGTATCCAGCAGGACGTGATTCATAAAGGAATCCATTTCTGCGGAGGCCGGCATAACGGATTTGTTCAGGGTGTCGAAGAGCTTCACACTGCTGACGGAGGTTCGTCTTTCGTCTCCGTCTCGGTAGATCATATCTCGGCGGCTCTGAATGGCCCTGCTGGGAACGGCAGAAAGAATCCGATAGGTGGCATTTCTTGTAGCGGTATTGGGGCGGCTGAACAGGGTCAGTACCCGATTCATGGTCTCAAGGGCTTCCTGAGTATTTCGGCGGTTCGTGCTCTCGTAGAATCCGGATATAAGCTCGTCGATTTTCTTAGAGTGGGGGAAAACTCGGTCCAGGTTCACCTTTCGAGGGGATTTGCGGCAGATTCCGAGGATATAGCTGTCGAAGTCCCGTTCAATCTTCGCATGGGTCTGGCCGGTTTCTTTCATGAATTCCGATATCAGAGGGTGGCATGCGGCGTCCAGAATAAAATGAGTGACGCATCCCAACACGTAACTGTACGTTTCGGGTGATGGGTTCTTTCGGAGGATTCCGGTCGCGCGTTCAAAGAAATCCCTCCCGGCAGAGTGGTGAATCTGACGGCCTTCCCGGCTCAAGCGATTGCTGTGCCAAGGGCGATAGAATGCCAGAAAATCCGGACCGTGAAGGCCTATCATGTAGGCGTCGATGCTGGTTGCATTGGAATTGATGATATCTTTCGCATCACCCGGCATTACCCGAATGACTTCTTTTCCAAAATAATAATGGGCGTAATGCGATGGCATGGGAGCCTCCTTTTTTCTGTGTATTAACATCATTATAGCCGAGATGGAGCAAAACCGCAATAATTCGGCATTTGTTGAGACGCAATTAACATTTTTGAACGTTATCGAAGAAGAATTTATTCTTTTTTTATGATGGTGAAATAATAGACATTCTTCTGAATTGACATCAAGGGGTGGAAATATTATAATTATTGCGAAAACAGAATACTGTTCCATTCAATAGAACATAAAGTTCGTAAAACCATACGTCATTCACAAGGAGGATGCGAATGAAAATACTGATTATTAATCCGGGTGGCACCAGCACCAAGATTGCAGTATTTGAAGATGATCAAGAACTCTTCAAAGCGTCAATCGACCACACTGCCGAGGAGCTGAAACCGTACCCACATGTTTTTGACGAATTTGAGTACCGGAAGAACCTGATTGTAAAGACCGTGGAAGAAGCCGGATATTCGATTTCAGACTTTGGTTGTGTTGCCGGAAGAGGTGGTCTCTGCCGGCCGGTAGAGGGCGGTACCTATGCGGTAAACGATCGCATGATTGAAGACTTCAGAAATGCGGTATGCGGTGAGCATGCATCGAACCTCGGTGCGGTAATCGCGAAGTCCATCGGCGACGAAATCGGCGTACCTTCATTCATTGTCGACCCAGTGGCAGTGGATGAAATGATGGATAAGGCACGAATCACCGGTCTTGCGGAACTGGAGCGTCCGGCTTGGTTCCATGCACTGAACCATAAGGCAGTTGCCAGATCCATTGCCGGTAAGATTGGAAAGAAGTACGAGGACTGCAACTTCATCGTTGCCCACCTGGGATCCGGAATTTCCATCTGTGCCCACAAGAAGGGAAAGATGGTGGATGGTTCCGGCGGTCGCACCAACGGTCCGTTCTCTCCGGAGCGCTGCGGTTCTCTGCCGACCTATCCGCTGGTTCAGCTCTGTTATTCCGGTAAGTACACGGAATCCGAAATGGTAGACAAAATCAGCAAATTCGCCGGCATGTATGATTTCCTGGGAACGAAAGATTCCAGAGAGATTGAGAAGCGCATTGAAGAAGGAGACGGAAAGGCCGCTCTGGTATATGATGCATTCATCTATGAGACTGCAAAGGAAATCTGCTCCTACATTCCGGCATTTGACGAACCGGTGGACCGGATTATCGTTACCGGAGGAATTGCTCACTCCAAGAAGGTGACATCGGAACTTCAGCGTATGACCCAGAACGTTGCACCGATGGAAGTCGTTGCGGGTGAGTATGAGATGATTGCTCTGGCACTGGGCGCACTTCGTGTAATGAGCGGAGAAGAGCCGGCAAGAGAGTACAAGTAGAAATAACCGTGAATTAGATAAACCATAATACCCATAATAGATTAACCAAAAATAGACCATTTATAATTACCCATAATTAAATTAACCATTATAAGTTGTAGTAGGAGGATGAAGACATGAGTTTTTCGAAGAGAATGAGCCGCATTAAACCGTCCGGTATCCGCGCAGTGCAGAAGAGAATTGCCGGAAAGTCGGATATGATCTCTTTCGCAGCAGGTCTGCCGGATCCAGCACTGTACCCGCTGGAAGATCTGAGAAAAGCCGCAGACACCATGCTGGAAAAAGAAGGTGCTACTGCCTTCGCATACGGCCTGACAAAGGGTTACGGCCCTCTGCTGGACTACCTGACAGATCGTATGAACAACAGAGAGCACGTAGAATGCACAAAGGAAAACATCTGCATTCTGTCCGGATCTCAGCAGGGTCTGGGGCTGGCAGCAATGACCTTCCTGGACGAAGGAGATGTGGTAATCACAGAGAACCCGAGCTACCTGGGTGCCATCAACGCATTCCGTCCATATGGTGCAGAATTTGTCGGTGTTGATACCGATGATGATGGTATCGTAATCGAAGACCTGGAGAGAGCTCTGGAAGAAAATCCAAAAACAAAAATGATCTACGTGATTCCGAACTTCCAGAACCCAACCGGCAAGGCTTGGACGCTGGAGAGAAGAGAACGCTTCATGGAAGTGGTTGCAAAGTACGATGTTGCTGTTGTAGAAGACAACCCTTACGGCGACCTGAGATTCAAGGGCGAGCCGCTGCCGCACCTGCGTGCACTGGACAAAAAGGGTCAGGTCATCTATCTGGGATCTTTCTCCAAGATTCTGAGCCCGGGCATGAGAGTTGCTTGGACATGCGCTTCCAAGGAAGTGGCTACCGCATTTGAATCTCTGAAAGAAACCAACGACCTACAGAGCCCGGAACTGACACAGATGCTGACATACTATTATCTGAAGATGTTCGATCTGGAAAAGCACATTGAGGAGATTCAGGTAGTATACAAAGAACGCTGCGAGCTGATGGTAGAGATGATTCAGAAATACTTCCCGGCAGAAATTAAGTACACCGATCCGGAAGGCGGAATGTTCCTGTGGTTGGAACTGCCGGAAGGTCTGGACAGCGATGCGATTCTGGATGATGCATTGGCTGCGGGAATTGCATACATTCCGGGTGAGTCTTTCTTCTCCTTCGATGGAGTGAAGAACACCATCCGTATGAACTTCACAATGGTGAAGGACGATCAGATTCGCGACGGTATCCGGATTCTGGGGGATGTATTCCGGAAGCACATCGGATAAAAGCGATTGCGCGACATAGAAGGGAGAAAAACTATGGAGAATACTAATTACATTAAGATGAGTAAGCTGCGTCTTACTATCGCTATGCTGGCGCTGGGTGCCGGCTGGGCTATCGTTTACCTGGTGCCGTATCTTCAGTACACCTGGTACGAACCGTTCCGCGAATTCTTTGGATAATTTCCGGAACAAAGATGAGTTTTCTGCTTTCCATTTACGGACTGGGAAACGTATTCCTGGCACCGATTGGGGGATGGTTCGCAGACCGCTTCAACTATAAGACGATTTACTTGATTTCCATCGTGCTGAACGTGGTATTTGCGGTAGGCTTCCTACTGAATCCGCATTCCTACGTGTGGTGCATTGCAATGTGGATTGGTTTCGCTGTGGCGTCTCTGATGTTCAACTTCCCGACACAGATTAAGATTATTCGTATGATGTGGCCGGAAAATGAACAGGGAAGAGCATACGGTTTTAACGAAACCTGCATCGGCATCTTCAATGTCATCGAGTCTTCTCTGATGATGGTGGCATTCCAGTATGCAGGAGAAGGGGACATGGGAATTAAGGCAACCGTTATTGCCAACATCGCAATGTCCGTTGTCATTTTCGTGGCACTGTACTTTGTTATTCCGAATCCGACCAAGGAAATGCTGGAGGCAAGCAGAGCAGAAGCGGCTGCCAGCAAGAAGGATAAGGAGAACCACAATGCGGTAAAGGAAGTACTGTCGGTATTTGCTCATAAGGAAACCTGGATGTTCGCATTCTGTATCTTTGCAGTGTATTCCTTCATGACGACACTGACATATTTCACCCCGTACTTCTCAGACGTACTGGGTATTCCGGTTGTTATCGCCGGATGGGCGGCAATCTTCAGACAGTACGGCTGCCAGATGCTTGGAGCACCGGTAGGCGGAGAGATTGCAACCAGATTGAAATCTCAGTCCAAGAATCTGATTATCGTGTATGTATTGGCAATTATCGGATTGCTGTACATGCTGTTCGGTGCAAACGAGAATTCCTCCGTTCCATTCGTTATATTCGTGGTAATCGGACTTTCCTTCGTTTGCTACGGCGGCAGAGGATACTATGCGGTTATTGAGGAATGCGGAATTCCTGCATCGGTTACCGCAACCACCACCGGTGTAGCGGCGATTCTGGGATTCTCTCCGGACATCTTCCAGTTCACCTTGTTCAGCCACTGGCTGGATACTCTGCCGGCAATTGATGCGTACACCAAAATGTTTACATTCCAGCTGGTAGTTGTAATCCTTGGATTGCTGGATGCAATTCTGATTATCCGTCTGCACAAGCGGAATCAGGCGCGTCTTGCAGAGGGCAAGGATGTGGAATATAACGGGAAATAAGCGTTAAATGATGAATTAAGCAAGCCCTATAACGACACGGAAAAGTGCGGTCTTCTGCGGAAGATCGCATTTTTCTTTTGTTTTTATGAAAATGGTACAAAATCCGATGCTATAAAACTTTAAATCAAATTTGAATAAATTAAACCATAATTGCAAGGGTACAGCAAAGTCCACCTCGGATTGGAAAGTGAAATTAATAACATGTGTTTGGAACTTGCCATTGCTATGCTATAATTTGGTCACAAAATAGAACAGCATTCTATTTTCGCGTGGCGAGAATGGAGGACTCTCCCACGGTGTAATTAGGAGGAGGAGAGAACAATGGAAAAGAAGAATCGGACTGCAGACGGAAATCCACATACGCCAAATTTGGGAATATCATTGATTCCAATCGTTGCGATATTTGTATTGCTCTATGGGTCGTTGAGAATATTCCATTTGGATGTACAGATTCCGCTGATTTTTGCGTCCATCATCGCCGCATTTATCGCCGTGGTAATCCTGAAGAATAAATGGGATACTATCGAGAAGGGTATTATCGATTCAATTCAGAACGCCATGCAGGCGATTCTGATTGCGTGTTTTATCGGAATGATTATCGGATCCTGGATTGCCGGGGGCATCGTACCGTCATTGATTTACTACGGACTGAAAATTCTGTCGCCGAAGTTTTTCTTGGTCACCTGTCTGCTGGTATGTTCCATCGTGGCGGTGGCAACGGGAAGCGCCTGGACCACCGCGGGAACCTTGGGCGTTGCCATGGTGGGCATCGGTTCCGGAATGGGAATTCCGCCGGCGGTGACGGCCGGTGCGGTGGTATCCGCAGCGTACTTTGGGGATAAGATGTCTCCGTTCTCGGATACTACGAACCTGGCTCCGGCGGTATCGGGAACCACGCTGTTTGCCCACATCCGGCACATGGTATACACCGCGGGAACCAGCTATGCCCTTGCAATTATCGGCTACACGGTTCTGAATACCCGATTCTCCGGAGAAGTTTCTTCGGAGTCGGATATTTCCGCCGTGCTGGTATCCCTCAAAGAGCAGTTCGTGATTTCACCGCTGCTTGTGCTTCCGCTGCTGCTGCTGATTCTCATGATTTGTTTCAAAATTCCGGCTATTCCGGGACTGGTAGCCAGCATGCTTCTGGGCGTAATCTGCGCCCTTCTGGTGCAGGGACAGGGCATAGAGGAAATCGGTACCGTACTGAGCTACGGATACTCCTGCGAGACCGGAAACAAGGCGTTGGACGAGCTTTTGTCCAAGGGCGGACTGCAGAATATGATGTGGACCGTTTCGTTGATCCTATGTTCCCTGACCTTCGGAGGCATCATGCACAGCTCCGGTATGCTGGCATGCATCGCGAACCACATCCTGAAGGTGGCGAAGGGAACCGGAGGGTTGATTACCGCAACGGGTATTACCGCAGTGTTCGTGAACCTGGTATGCGGAGAGCAGTACCTGTCCATTCTGCTGACCGGAAGAATGTATAAAGACGAGTATGAAAAGAGGAATTTGGCACCGCAGAATCTGTCCCGAACGCTGGAAGATTTCGGAACGATGACGTCCCCGCTGATTCCGTGGACGACCTGCGCGGTGGCCATGAGTACGTATTTGAACGTGCCGACACTGGACTACCTACCATACTGTTTCTTGAATCTCGTAAACCCGCTGGTGGCCATCGTATTTGCTTTTACGGGTTTTACCATTCGGAAGAGAAGTCAGGTGACCCCGGAAGATATACTGGAATGATAGGCATATCATAAACGAGGACAGGTGTTCTTGCTTTAATGGCGCAGGACATCTGTCCTTTTTCAGTAGACTGATTCATGGGGGCGATGAAATAGGAGATAAAAGAAAAATAGAAAAAATCGTACTACCGGTTGACGCGAACTTGGTGGAGATGCTATAATAAGGAAATTATAGAACGTCGTTCTATAGAATGAAACAGATTAAAAAGATATTTCTTTAAGAATGCGAAAATTGTTGGAAAGGACGGTTCTGATTATGGAGAAAATCAAGTTGAACGTTGAACATTGCAAAGGTTGCTATCTTTGCATTGCCAACTGCAAGCCTGGTGCTTTGAGTGTATCATCGGAGGTGAACGCAAAGGGTTATCTGGTACCGCAGGTGGATTCGGAGAAGTGCGTACAGTGTGGATGTTGCTACACCATGTGCCCGGATCTGGTTTTCGAAATTTTATAGGTTGTAAGGAGGATACGACATTATGGAAAAAAGAATCATGAAGGGCAACGAGGCGATGGCAGAAGGTGCCATCCGTGGTGGTTGTCGTTTTTATGCGGGATATCCGATTACTCCACAGTCTGAAATTCTGCAGTGGATGTCTTGGAGACAGAAGGAAGTAGGCGGAGTATTCATTCAGGGTGCTTCCGAAATCGAAAGTGTTAATATGACCTTCGCAGCTCGCTGCCTGGGTTCCCGTGCTTTCACTTCCACATCCGGTCCGGGATTCTCCCTGTATCAGGAAGGAATCGCTTACTGGGTATCCGCTGAAATCCCATGCGTAGTAGCATGCGTTCAGCGTTTTGGAATTGGTGATGGTTTCATTTCTGCAGGTCAGGATAACTACTGGCAGGCGGTAAAGTGCGGTGGAAACGGTGACTACCACCTGATCGTATTGGCACCGAACTCCGTTCAGGAATCTTGTGATATGGCTTATGAGGCATTTGAGTTGGCAGAGAAGTATCGTCACCCGGTATGTCTGCTGTCTGACGGAACTATCGGACAGATGATGGAGCCGGTGGTTCTTCCGGAAATGAAGGAATACGGTCTGGACGACCTGGATTGGACCATCAGTGGTGTTAAACCGGGCGAAGACCACAAGGTTGCAACCGACGTAACCTACTTCGAACCGGTTCAGGAATGGAACCACAATACTTGGCAAGATGAGAAGATCTCGGAAGAAGAGCAGAGATGGGAAGCTTCCAGGTTGAGGATGCCGACGTTGTGACTGGTTGCATACGGTATTCCTCCAGAGTGGTCACAGGAAGCAGTTACCAGAGCGAGTAGAAGAGGCTTCAAGCTGGGTCTGATTCGTCCGATTACTCTGTGGCCGTTCCAAGCAGGCATTCGACGCAATTCCGGAACCTGCAGGGTATCGTAACGGTCGAAGTGAACATGATGGGACAGATGCGTGAGGACGTATTATTCATACTAAGGAAGTTCAATACATATGCCATGACAGTAGACGAACCGAGAATCCATACCGTAGACGAGGTTATGGCGTTTGCGAAAGAAGTCTTCGAAGGCAAGGACGAAGAGGAGGTATACTAATGGCTACAAAGAAAGCACCTGAGTTATTTTATGATGAGAGCCGTTTCTGCGGCGGATGCGGCCACGGAATCTTCAACAGAATTCTTGCAGAAGTTCTGGAGGAGATGGACATCGTAAGCGACACCATCATTTGCTCCGATATCGGTTGTAACCACCAGTTCCAGTTCTGGATGAACGTGGATGCCATCGTTCCGCCACACGGAAAGATGGGTGCGGCACTCACCGCAATGAAGAGAGTTCGTCCGGACAAAAACATCCTTACCATCGCCGGAGATGGCGGTGCGTATGCGATCGGTCTGGGAGAGACTACATCCGCAGCGCTGAGAAACGAGAACGTGACCATGTTCGTAATGAACAACACCGTATTCGGCATGACCGGCGGACAGCTGGCTCCGACCACAATGATTGGTCAGAAGACGGCATCCACACCGGCAGGAAGAAACTTCGTTGATAACGGTGAGAATACCGATGTATTCAAACTGATGAAGGGCATGGATATCGCTTATCTGGCTCGTACATCCGTGACCAGCCCGGCAAACATCAACCGTACCAAAAAGGCGGTACGGAAAGCAATTGAGAAACAGCAGGCCGGAAAAGGTTTCTCCTTGGTAGAAGTACTGGTACCATGCCCGACAAACTGGCACATGTCACCGGTAGATTCCATGAAGCACATCGATGAAGTGGTTTCTAAGGTATATGAACTTGGCGAAGTAATTGACAGATAAGAAGGGGGAACAAAAGATGGTTAGACGTATTATCTGCGTAGGACTGGGCGGACAGGGTGTCCTGACAGTTGGTAAACTCCTTATGGAAGCAGCTGTAGACAAGAACCTGCAGTGCACTTGGACCTGCAAATACGGAAATGAAATGCGTGGCGGATATTCCGAATGCAACGTAATTATCAGTGATGAGAAGATTGCTTCTCCATATGCGGATCATCCGGATATCGTATTCCTGATGAAGAACGACGGTCCGGTGGTAGAGGCTTCTGTAGAAAGATACGAAGCAGCAATGCCGAAGGATGGCGTAATGTACATCAATAAGAACGCTCTGGATCAGGACGTAAAGCGTCGTGAAGACGTTCGTGTCGTTGAGATTCCGGCAACGGATATCGCAACGGAGCAGGGAAGAGGCGGAAATGCCAACCTGGTTCTTCTGGGTAAACTGGCTTCCGAATCCGGCCTGTTCACTTATGACGAGTTCGAAGCGTCCATGTGCAAGTACTTTGAATCCCATGGAAAGGGCAAGTTCAACGAAGGCAACAAGAAAATGCTGGCTGCCGGAAAGAATGCTTAACGGAATGCTTCACTGGAGTGTTTTGAAATAGTGTTTTAACGGTAATAGGGTAGGAGTCCTTGAGATTCCTACCCTATTATCGTGCTTTTTGTACAAAAGAAAACGGCGCCGCGGCTTCCCGCAGCGTCGCTGAATTACAGATAAACCTCCCGGGTAATCCGGGCACTGACTTCCTTCATCAAAGTAATTTTTTCTTCGAAATGCTCTCCCTTGACTCTGGATTTCGGACCGGAAATACTGATGGCCGCAACGGCATTTCCGTGACCGTTCAGCACCGGAACCCCCAGGCAGTACAGTCCGATTTCTCGTTCTTCCGCATCCACCGCATATCCCTGGTACCGAACCAGCTCCAATTCTTTCATCAAATCCTCGTAGTTGGTGATGGTATGTTCCGTAAACGGGGTGAATTCCGCATTCTTATATACATCCAGGTTCACATTTTCGGAAAATGCCAGAAGGCACTTCCCGAGAGACGCACAATAGCACTCTGTTTGATTGGAGATTTTCCGTGAAAGTCCTAGATTGTGGGTGGATTCAATGGTGATAAGGGGAACGTTCGCGTACATTCCGTCCCATTCCTGTTCCAGAATTCCGTATGTAACGCATTCTCCATAGGCATCGCTGATTTCCTGCAGCAGCGGCCGCACGCTCTCGGTGATGATATCGTTGTGGGGAAGGGTGCTGTAGGCATACAGCTTCGGTCCGATGGAATACTGATCGGAATTCTTATTTTGAACCACGTATCCTCGATTCTCCAATGTAG
>ENA-OQDA01000587-OQDA01000587.1-human-gut-metagenome-genome-assembly--contig:-NODE-587-length-14590-cov-5.322340_pt1 | contig 14590 bp, 17 predicted proteins | sample MGYA00242771_ERZ504603 | MGnify/ENA primary metagenome ERZ504603 (study PRJEB26092, sample SAMD00036328) | human gut metagenome | host: Homo sapiens | study: EMG produced TPA metagenomics assembly of...
CGAGTGGCGGCAAGGTTCTCTCCCCCACCCGCTGCGGCGGGAGCCCCCTCGCAGAGGGGGGCCAAGAGGAGCACAGGCGATCACACCCGCATCTCTACCCCGTTCTCCCGTAAATACCGCTTCAAATCGTTGATTTCCACCTGCTTTGTATGGAAGATCGACGCGGCCAGACCGGCATCTACTGCGGGGTGATTGCGGAACAGCTCAAGGAAATCCTCCTTTTTGCCTGCGCCGCCGGAGGCGATGATGGGCACGGCGCAGCGTGCGGCCACGGCGTCCAGCAGCTCCAGATCAAAGCCGTTCTTCACGCCGTCGGTGTCGATGGAGTTCACGACCAGCTCGCCTGCGCCGTTTTTAACGCCCTGCTCCAGCCAGTCCAGCGCGTCGATGCCGGTGTTCTCGCGCCCGCCCTTGGCGAACAGCATGAATTTGCCGTCCACACGCTTAATATCGGCGGAGAGCACCACGCACTGGTTGCCGTATTTCTGCGCGGCAGCCGGGATGATGCCGGGGTTGCGGATGGCCCCCGAGTTGACGCTGACCTTGTCCGCACCGCATTTCAGCACGCGGTCAAAGTCGTCCGGCGTGTTGATGCCGCCGCCGACGGTCAGCGGGATAAAAATCTGGCTTGCGACCCGGCGTAAAATATCGGTGAACAGCCCGCGCCCCTCGACGCTGGCGGTAATATCGTAGAACACCAGCTCGTCCGCGCCGGAGGCGTTGTAGTACCGCGCCATCTCGACGGGATCGGCCATGTCCTGCAATCCTTCAAAGTTGACACCCTTGACCACGCGCCCGTTTTTGACGTCCAGACAAGGAATTATGCGTTTGGTAATCATGTCCTCATTCCCCCTCGTACAGCCTCACGGCCTCGGCCAGATCAATCGCTCCCGTATAAATCGACTTCCCCAAAATGGCTGCGTGGCAGTGCATGGCGGAAAGCTCGGCCAGCTCGGCCATGGCGGCAATGCCGCCGCTGGCCGTGACCTCGATGCCGGGAATCGTCAAAAGCTCACGGTACAGCGCCATATTGGTGCCCTGCATCGTGCCGTCCCGGGAAATATCGGTGGCAATAATGGCCTTGACGCCCGCATTGGCGCAGCGGCGGCAGAATGCCACGCCCGGCTCGGGGGTGACCTCCTTCCAGCCGTTGACAGCGACAGCGCCGTCCTTCATGTCAACACCGACGGCGATCTGTGCGCCGTATTTCTGTGCCATTTCTGCCGTGAAATCGAAGTTTTTTACGGCCACCGTGCCCAGAATGCAGCGGTCCGCGCCGAGGTCAAGATACCGTTGGATGCGTGCCTCGTCGCGGATGCCGCCGCCGACCTCGATTTTGAGGCCGCCCAGCTTGGCAATGGCGGCAATCGTCTGCAAATTGGCCGTGGTGTCGTCCTTGGCGCCGTCCAGATCGACGACATGCAAATACTTCGCACCTGCGTCGATAAATTGCTGCGCCTGGGCGACGGGGTCTGCGTTGTAGACGGTCATCCGGTCGTAATCGCCCTGATAAAGCCGCACGGCCTGGCCGCCGCGCAGGTCAATGGCGGGGTATAGCTTCATGGTACTTCCTCCCTCTCGCTTACAGCTCGGCAAAGGCCTTTAACAGCCGCAGGCCGGTATCACCGGATTTTTCGGGGTGGAACTGGGTGCCGTACACCAGCCCCTGCCGCACCGCGCCCGTGACGGGGATGCTGTAGTCGCTCGTCGCCAGTGTCGATGCAGCGCAGTTTTTGGCGTAATAGCTGTGTACGTAATAGACGTACTCGCCGTTTTTGACGTACTTGAACAGCGGGTCGGCCTCGCGCCCGGGCACAATGTCCATGGCATTCCAGCCGATGTGCGGCACCTTGAGCGCCGGATCGGTCAGGTCGTCCGCCAGCGGGCAGACCTCGCCGGGAATCAGGCCGAGGCCGCGGTGCTCGCCGTACTCGCAGCTTTTTTCAAACAGCAGCTGCATGCCTAAGCAGATGCCCAGCAGCGGCTTTTTCTGCGTTTCCTCGCGCAGAACGGGCACAAGGCCCGTGGCTTCGAGTTTGGCCATTGCGTCGGCGAACGCCCCAACGCCCGGCAGCAGGATATGATCCGCCGCCCGCAGGTCTGCGGCGTCGCGGGTCACCCGCACCTCTGCGCCCAGGCTTCTGACGCTGGACGACAGGCTGAACAGGTTGCCCACGCCGTAGTCAACGATTGCGATCATGTATGGTTCTCCCCCTCTGTATAAAACTTATCCATGGCCCAGCGGGCCGGGTTGGTGAGAATGGAATCATAGCCCTTCAGGCGCGGTGTCTTGCGCTGTGGGAGCGGTATTTATTCACCCAGGATCTCATCCAGCGCCGCAAAGAACCGCTGCATCTGCTCGGGCGTGCCAATCGTGATGCGCAGATAGTCCGAGATGCGCGGCGCGTTGAAGTGGCGGATCAAAATGCCGCGGGCGCGCAGCTTTTCAAAAATTTCCACACAGGGCATACGGTCCGTGGTCGCGAACAAAAAATTTGTGGCCGAGTCAAACACCGTGAACCCGCGGCGGCGCAGCTCGTCGGTGGTGTGGGTGCGCTGCAGGCAATGCTACCTTTGCCGTTAGCAATCGGCAAATAGGCCTCGTCGGAGATCGCCGCCGCGCCCGCGGCCTGGGTCATGGCGTTGACGTTGTAGGGGCTGTAGCTGAACTTGACGCGGTTCATGTCGGCAATCAGCGCGGGCTGCGCAATGCAGAAGCCCAGCCGTGCACCCGCCAGATTGTGCGTTTTGGAGAAGGTATGGGTGATGACGAGGTTGTCATATTTTTCCAAAAGCGGCAGACAGGACGACCCGGCAGGCGCGAACTCGACGTAGGTCTCGTCCACGATCACGATGTTGTCGGGGTTCGTTTGCAGCACCTCCTCGATGGCGTCCACCGGGGCCAGCAGGCTGGTGGGCGCGTTCGGGTTGGCAATGACAATCGTCTCGTGCAGGCCGCAGTATTTTTTCAGGTCGATGGTCAGGTCAGCCTCCAGCGGGATGATGTGCTGCGGGATGTGCAGTAAATCACACAGCACCGTGTAAAAGCTGTAGGTCACATCGGCGAAGGCCAGCGGCGTGCTTTCGTCGCAGAACGCGCGCAGGGCCAGCAGCAGGTTCTCGTCGCTGCCGTTGCCGCAGAGGATATTCTCCGGGCGCACGCCCCAGTGGCGCGCAATGGCGGCGTTGAGATCGCCGTTGGTCAAATCAGAGTACAGCCGCAGCCCCGGCACCGCCGCGGCCACCGCCGCCGCCACGCCGGGCGCGGGCGGGTACGGGTTTTCGTTGGCGTTGAGTTTGACAATGTCAGCGATTTTAAGCTGTTCGCCGGGGTGTACGGCTCCAGCGAAGCGAGGGTTTTGGTAAAATAACGGCTCATGGGTGTTCCTCCCCGTCCGAAGTGTAGAATTGATCGTGGGGCCATTTGGCGGGATTTTCGTCGATATATTGCCAGATGGTGTCATAGTCGAGCTGGTTGCGTATGATGTGGTCGTAGTAGCCGCGCTGCCATAATTGCACGCCTGCGGTGCGGTTTGTCATGCGCTTGAGCGTGGAAACGAATGCCGGAATGGTTTGGTTGGCACGTACCTCTACAACGCGGCCAAAAACTTTCTTCTTTTCCCGGGCACAAATCGTGATGAAATACGCACCAACCGTTCCGTAATCAAACCGCGGCAAACGATTGGGCTTCCTTTTTGGCAAGCTCATTCCTCAAACCGGATCGTCACACTCCTGGCATGGGCGTGTAATCCCTCGTGCTCGGCAAAATTGGCGATGCGTCCCTGCACCTCGCCGAGGGCTTCGCGGGTGTAATAGATAAAGCTCGACTTCTTCACAAAATCATCGACGCCCAGCGGGCTCGAGAACCGCGCCGTGCCGCTGGTGGGCAGCGTGTGGTTCGGGCCGGCAAAGTAGTCGCCCAGTGCCTCGGGCACGTTTTTGCCCAGGAAGATGCTGCCCGCGTTCTGCACCGAGTTCAGCACCGCAAACGGGTCATCGACGCAGATTTCCAGGTGCTCCGGCGCAATGATGTTCACGGCCTCAATGGCCTTGTTCATGTCGTCGGTGACAATAATTTTGCCGTTTGTGTCCACGCTGGCGCGGGCGATGGCGGCGCGGGGCAGCTGCGGGATCTGCACCTCCAGCTCCGCCTGCACGGCCTTGGCTAAATCCCAGCTGTCGGTGACGAGCACCGGGCTGGCCAGCTTGTCGTGCTCGGCCTGGCTGAGCAGGTCGGCGGCGACCCACGCGGGGTTGCAGGTGCCGTCTGCCAGCACGAGAATTTCCGACGGGCCTGCGATCATATCAATGCCGACCTTGCCGAACACCTTCCGCTTTGCCGTGGCCACGTAGATATTGCCGGGGCCGACGATCTTATCCACGGCGGGGACGCTCTCGGTGCCGTAGGCAAGGGCTGCCACGGCCTGTGCGCCGCCCGTTTTAAAAATCAAATCAATGCCCGCAATGACGGCGGCGGCCAGAATCGCGGGGTTCACCTTGCCGTCCCGGCCCGCGGGGGTCGTCATGACGATCTGCCCGACGCCCGCGACCTTGGCGGGAATGACGTCCATCAGCACGGTGGACGGGTACGCCGCCGTGCCGCCCGGCACATAGACGCCCGCGCGCTGGATGGGGGTGTACTTCTGCCCCAGCACGATGCCGGGCTTGTCGTTGACCACAAAGTTTTTGTGCAGCTGCTGCTCATGGAAGTGGCGGATGTTCTCGGCGGCCATCTTCAGCGTCGTGATGAACTCGGGATCGGTCTTTTCCAGCTCGGCAAAGGCTTCCTCAATTTCGGCCTGGCTGACCCGCACGTCGGTCAGCTCGGCGTGGTCGAATTTGGCGGCGTACTCGATCAGGGCGGCGTCGCCGCGGGCGCGGACGTCCGCAATAATCGCATCGACGGTGGCCTCCACGTCGGCCTCGGCGCGGATGTCACGGTTCAGAATTTCCTCGGGGCGTACCTCATCAAAGTCATACAGACGGATCATTTTGCAAGGGCCTCCTTCATCTTATTCAGCAGCTCGGTCAGCTGGGCGTATTTGAACTTGTAGCTTGCCTTGTTGGCAATGAACCGCGCCGAGATCGGCATAAACTCCTCGATCACGGTCAGGTCGTTTTCTTTTAAGGTCGTGCCGGTCTCGACAATATCGACTATGACGTCGGACAGGCCCAAAATCGGGGCCAGCTCAATGGAGCCGTTCAGCTTGACAATGTCGATGTCGCGTCCGCGGCGCTCGTAGTGGTCGCGGGCAATGTTGACAAATTTTGTAGCTACGCGCAAGGCGCGGCTCTCGTCGTCGGTGAAGCCCGCAGGCCCGGCCACGCACATCCGGCACTTGCCCATGCCGGTATCCAGCAGCTCATACACGTCTGCGCCGGACTCGGTCAGAATGTCCTTGCCGACGATGCCGATGTCTGCCGCGCCGTGCTCGACGTAAATCGCAACGTCGCTGGGCTTGACGAGGAAGTACCGCACACAGGCGTCGGGGTTCTCGACCACGAGCTTGCGGGTGTCGTTGTAGTCCTCGGTGGCGCTGTAGCCCGCGCCCGCCAGCAGCTTGTACGCCTTGTCGCCGAGGCGGCCTTTCGGCAGGGCGATGTTCAGCCAGCTTTTCTCGCGGCCCTGCTGCTGCACGGGGGGCAGCGGCGCGGCCAGGCGTTCCAGCTCGTCTAAGTAGATGGCAAAGCCGATGGCGTTGGCCCCCGGCGTGAACCGCTGCATCAGGTAGTCATACCGCCCGCCCTTGAGCACCGCGCACGGGATGCCCGCGACGTAGCCGGTGAACACAAGGCCGTTGTAATACTCCATTTCGTCGGCCATGCTCAGGTCCAGCCGGATGCCGCGGCCCGCCTCGCCCAGCGCATTCTGCAAAGCCTGCAATTCCTCCAGCGCCGCGCGCTGGGTCTCGCACCGGCAGGCGGCGCGGGCGGCGGTCAGTGTTGCACCCAGCGGGCCGTGCAGGTCGAGCAGGCCGGTCAACGCGGCAGCGGCGGATTCGTCCAGCCCCGAGGCCAGCGCGGCGGTGCGCAGCTCGTGGGCGTTCTTGGCGCGCAGGAAATCGAGCAGCTTCGCGCGTGCCTCGGCGGGGACATGCAGCGCGTCCAGCAGGCCGGTCAGGTAGCCCATGTGGCTGATCTCCAGCACGGTGGGCACATCCAGCGCGGCCAGGCTTTGCAGGGCCAGCCGCACCACGGCGGCCTGCTCGTCGGCGTCCACCGCGCCCATGCTCTCCAATCCCATCTGGTGGATGGTCTGGAAGGTGTGGCTCTCGCGGCTGGGGCGGCAGACCTCTTCATTATAATAAAAGCGCTTGCACTCCCCTGCCGCGGGCTGGGCCGTCTTGGCGATGGACAGCGTTACGTCGGGCTTGATGGCCCGCAGCTTGCCGTCCAGGTCGGTGAAGGTGATGACCTGTGCGTCCGGCAGAAAGCGCTGATACTCCTGATACAGGGCGTATTCCTCAAAGCGGGACGCGCGGTATTTGCGGTAGCCGGCCTGCTCATACAGGGCACGCAGGCGGAAGGTCGCCTGTTCGGCGGGGGTAAAGCGGTTGAGTTCGATCTCCATAACATTCCTACCTCTCTGATCCGATACAAATTCTATTATACTTTAGTGCAGTAAAGTTGTAAAGTGGGTTTGTAGCAATTTCACGGACATTTGTGCGCGGAAAGCCATAGGCGCGGTGTAGGGGTCGGGTATGCCCGGCCCGGAGGTTTCCCATAAAAGGCCGTATGCGGGAAGGCCGCGGGCCGCACATGTGCGGCCCCTACAGGGCGGTGAAAACCGTAGGGGCGGATTCCATATCCGCCCGCGGGGCGTCGGGGACGCCGCCCCCTACAGCTGCGGGAGGAGCGTGCCCGCCCGCACGGTAACGCAAAAAACAAAAAGGCGCACCTTTGCCTTAAAACAAAGATGCGCCTTGCGCGTTTGGTGTATCAGCCCTTGCAGCCCTGCTCCTCCCAATCGCCGGCCACAGCGGGGTCAACGATCTGGGTGGGGTCGATCTTGCCGTCCGGCGTGCGGGATGCCTCAACATGACCCAGCTCCACGGGGTTCACGTTGGGGGCATCAAAGTCGGGAGTCTTAGCGGCGGGCGTTTTGGCAGCGTCCACGGGTTCTTCGGGCTTCGGCTCCTCGGCGGGGGCGGCAGGTTCCTCAGGTGCGGCAGCGGGGGCGGGTTCAGCCTCGGCGGACGCATCGTCAGCGGCGGGCTCGGCGGAATCGGTCTCAGGTTCGACCTCGTCCTCCGGGCCCCAAATATGCTCGTACTCGTCGTTGTGATGCTCACGGTTCTGTAAAACATAAGCGACAGCGCCCACAGCAGCGGCACCCACGGCCAGACCGGCCAGCTTTTTCAGTAAAGACATAGTCAAAACCTCTTTTCAAGTGAAAATCATTTATTTTCGGTTAGTATACCACACTCACCCACAAAATACAAGTGCCGATTCCCACAATGCCGATAGGAAAATGTGGATGGTTTTCATGCAATGTACAACTTGCCGAAAGCCGGGCAGCGTGGTATGATGGTACACGAATTTTGTAAAAAAGAGGGTAATTGTGTGAAGTATATTTTCCAGTTTGCCCGCATCACGGCGTTCTGCCTGGCGGGCGAGGTGCTGGCGGCGGTGCTGCCGCTGCCGATCCCGGCCAGCGTGTACGGCCTGCTGCTGCTGGCCGCGGCGCTCAAATTCGGCGTGCTCAAGCTCGATCAGGTGCGGGAGACCGGGCTGTTTCTGACCGGCATCTTCCCGCTGCTGTTCGTGCCCGCGGCGGCGGGCGTCATGGAGCTGGGCAGCCAGCTGATGAATCTTTTACTGCCCGCCGTGCTGGCGATTGTGCCGGTCACAGCACTGGTCATGGCGGTCACGGGCATGGTCGCGCAGAAATGCGCGGGCGGAAAGGAGCACAAAAATGGCTGAATTTTTGCAGCAATGCGGCAGCTGGGGCGTGCTGGCCACGCTGGCGGCCTACGCCGCGGGCGTCTGGGTCAACCGCAAGACCGGCAAGGCGCTGTTCAATCCCCTTTTGATGGGCAGCATTTTTATGATCGTGTTTTTGAACTGCTTCGGCGTGCCCTACGCCGATTACAAGTCCAGCGCCCAGCCCGTGAGCTGGCTTCTGATGCCCGCCACAGTCAGCCTGGCGATCCCGCTGTATGAAAAGTGGGAGCTGCTGGAAAAGAACCTGGCCGCGATTTTTGCGTCGATTGCCGCGGGCGTGCTGACGAGCCTGGGCAGCGTGCTGGCGATGGCCTGGGTGCTCAAGCTGGAGCGCGCCCACGCCGTGAGCTTTTTGCCGAAATCCGTTACGACGGCCATCGGCATGGATGTGGCCGAGACGCTGGGCGGTACGGCGGCGCTGGCCGGTGCGGTCATCATCCTGACCGGTATCGTCGGCAGCCTGCTGGGCGAGACGGTCTGCAAGGTCTGCCGCATCACCGATCCGCTGGCGAAGGGTTTGGCGCTCGGCACATCGGCGCACGCGATCGGCACGAGCAAGGCCCTGCAGATGGGTGAGATCGAGGGTGCCATGAGCGGCCTTGCGATTGCCGTAGCGGGTATCATGACCGCGATTTTGGCACCTGTGGCGGCGAATTTTTTGCCGTAAAAGGACGGCAGCGGCGATGAGAAGCTTACTGGATTGCCGCTGTAGGGGGCGGCGTCCCCGACGCCCCGCGGAGGGGTCAAGACCCCTCCCTACAAAGCGACCATTAAAGGGGGTGCATTGGCAAGGCTGCGGGCCGGGCGTGCCCGGCCCCTACAAAGCAGCTGCTCAAAAGTACCCCGTATTCGTATGCACATCCTGGCTTTCCAGCCCCATAGAGACCCCCAGCGCCTCATCGACGCGGCGCATATCGTCGGGCGGGATGACACCGGCGCGCTCCCGCAGACGGCGCTTATCCAGCGTGCGGATCTGCTCGGTCAAAATGATGCTGTCCTTGGCCAGCCCGCAGCGGTCCGCCCGCACGCTGATGTGTGTCGGCAGGCGATTCTTATCCTGGCGGCTTGTGATGGCTGCCGCAATGACCGTGGGGCTGTGCCGGTTTCCGATCTCATTCTGAATGATAAGTACCGGACGTATGCCCCCCTGCTCGGACCCCACGACGGGGCTTAGATCGGCGTAAAAAACCTCTCCGCGGTGCACTTCCATAGAAAAGACCTCCCTTTGCTTGTTACTGAAAGTATAAGCAGAGGGAGGTCTTTTTAATCATCCGCTGTGATTTTTGCGGCGAGCGCGTCGCCTTTTTCGCACAGCGCCTTAAACAGGTGGGTATTTTCCAGAGGGCGCATCACAAGCGCCGTGCGCAGGGCGTCCACCGCCGCACAGCCGAGGAACACGGCCAAAATCACAAGCAGCGTATACCCCACCGACCCGTGGTGCGCCTCTGCCTGCAGCAGGCTGTTCCATAAAAAAACCGCGGAACGCGGGTACCTGATGCAGGATGTAGACGCCCAGCGTTGTGCCGGCCAGGGCATTGACCCACCGCACGCAGCCGAGGTCCAGCCCCTTGAACAGGTAGAACAGCGCCAGCGCGGCCAGCAGGTTGGGCAGTGCGCCCAGCGCCGTGCGATAGTAGGCCATGTACTGGAACGCCTTGCCGTCGGTCAGGCCGCGTGTCTCGAGCACAGCGCGCAGAATCGTGTTGAGAAGCGGCAGCCCCAGCCCGAGCCCGAGCGCCGCCGCGCGGTGCTGCAAAAGGTGCGCCAGCCGGTTGTCCGGCCAGCGGCGCAGGTAGGCGATGAGCAGGTACTCATACAAAAACATCCATGCGGTGTCGCTGACCGCGCCGTTCTCGCCAAACAGCGTCGGGTAGACGATAAGCGGCACAGCCAGCACAGCCAGCAGACCGCGGTGCGCCGGGCGGGACAGCCCGCGCAGCAGGCGGTTGAGCAGCGGCACACAGAGCAAGAGCAGCAGATAGTCCGAGATGAACCACAGCTGCCGCGTGGACGCCGGGAACGCCGCCCAGCGCAGTGCGCCCCACGAGACATCCAGCCCGGCGAGCTTGCACAGCAGCGTCACAGGCACGGTATAGAGCCACAGCGACAGCCACAGCGAGAGCGGGCGGCGGGTCTTATACGGCTGCTCACACAGGAACCAGCCGCCGATCAGCACAAAGACGCTGCACGCAATGCGCGACCCGCAGCCAATCAGGCAGAACGCGAAGGACGACGGCAGGGTGGTGTAGTCCGCAATGCCGCTCTGCCCGGTCAGATGGTCGCCGATGATGAGCAGCATGCACAGAATGCGCAGCAGCTCCAGATTGCTGCTGCGTGTCGTTTTGCCGGGCATAGGTCACCTCCGTGACATACTTGCCTCCCTCTGCGAGGGAGGTGGCCCGTAGGGCCGGAGGGAGAGAACCTTGCGGCAGCCCGAAATATTTCGAGTTTCCGCGAAGCTCTCTCCCCCACCGCCTGCGGGCGGAGCCCCCTCGCAGAGGGGGCCAAGAATTACTCTTTCTCCAAAAGCACAAGCGCATTTGCCAGTCCGCGCTCATGGGTCAGGCTGACATGAACGGTCAGGCCCTGCTCCCTGACCCAGGCAGCGGCTGCGCCGGTCAGGGCAAAATAGGGCGCACCGCTCTTTTGGCGCAGTACGGCCAGCTCGGGCATGGCAAAGCCGCCAAGACCGGTGCCGGCGGCCTTCAAGAAGGCTTCCTTGGCCGCAAAATTTGCGGCGGCGGTCTCGGCGCGTCGCTTTTCGCCTAAGGATGCCAGCAGGGCCTGCTCCGACGGCGCAAATACATGGTCGAGAAAGCTCTGCTTCGCCAAACTTTTTTCAAGGCGGCCTGCGTCACACAGGTCGATGCCGACGCCGAAAATCATACGTGCAGGACATAGCCGGCCTTGCGGGGGCCGGGTGTGCGGGTGCCATTGGGCGCGGGATAGCCAAGAATGCAGTAGCCGACGCCGATGTACTTCTCGGGATCAAGGCCCCACTTGGCCAGCAGAGCCTTGCCCTCGGGCGTTTCAAACGTCTCTTTTGCGCGGTTGATCCAGCAGGAGCCCAGACCGATGCCGGATGCGGCCAGCAGCAGATTGCCCATCACAAGGCTGGCGTCCTGCACGCCGTTGGGGTTATTCTTCTCGCCCAGGACCAGCACCGCGGTGGGTGCGCCGTAGAACGGGTCGTTGTTGGTGCCCATGACGGCGGCGTTCAGGCGGGACAGCTCGGCCAGCGTTTCCTTGTCCTGCACAGCGACCATGACGGGGCTCTGCCTGCCCATAGCGGTAGCGGCCCAGGTGCCTGCGGTGGTGACGGCCTCCAGCTCCTCCGCCGTGATCTGCTCCGGCTTATAGGCCCGGCAGCTGCGCCGGGATGCGATAGCGTTGAGGATTTCGTTTTGGATGGACATAGTGGGAACCCCCTTTGTAAATTTCCAGGTGATTTTGCAGTATGTAGGGCGGCCAGCCCTCTGGCCGCCGTGGCCGTGTGCGGCGGCGGAAAGCCCCGCGGGCAAATATGGAATCCGCCCCTACGGTGTAGAGGGCGGTATCCGTCAATGCCCCGTTTGGCCGCACAGTCCGTAGGGGCGCATTCTATATGCGCCCGCGGAGGGGGCAAGACCCCTCCCCGCAAAGCGGCGGAAAAGGGGTGCGGATACCCTTCACTTTACCGCTGCCGCCAGCAGGGCTTCCCGCTCATTGGGCAGTGTGCCCTCCATAACGTCGTTCAGCAGCGTTTGCAGTGTTGCGCCGACGCCCGGCCCGGCGGGGATGCCGATGTCCATCAGATCCGCGCCGTTGACGGCCAGCTGGCGCATGGTGTAGCAGCCGGTCTTGGCCAGCTCGTTCATGCGGCGCTCAAAGGCTGCTACATCGGCGCGGCGGGCGGCAACCTCGGGTGTATTGGCGTGGGCGTCAAGGTCGGCGTATTTCAGCGCACAGAGACGGCGCAGAAAGATCGCCCCGCTGCGGTTCAGCAGCTTTAAAATGCCCACATCGTCGGCGGGCAGCGGGGCGTCGTGCACGGCGATCAGCCCCACCGCGCCGTCCACAAGGTAGGCGGGGGCCTTCAGGCGGCGCAGGATGACCCGCGCCAGCTGCGCACCGCGCTGGTTGTGGCCTTTGAAATGCGCAGCCCCGTCCGGCCCGACGCTGCGGCAGAGCGGCTTGGCAATGTCATGCAAAAACGTGGCCCAGCACAGCACCCGCACGCCGCGGGTGTCCTGCCCGCGCAGGTCCAGTGCGCCCACGGCGGCGGCAGAATGCTGCCAGACGTCGTAGCAATGCCATTTTCCGGGCTGGGTGCAGCCGATGCAGGGTAGGATCTCCGGCACAGCGCCGCTTAAAATCTCGCCGTACTGCGCCAGCGTCTGCCCGGCCCCCGGGGCCAGCAGCAGGCCGTCCAGCTCGGTGTAGAGCCGCTCGGCGCTGACAGTGCGCAGCGTGTCGCGCGCGGCCAGTGCTGCGGCGGCAGTGGCGGGGTCCAGCGCAAAGCCGAGCTTTGCGCTGAACCGCAGCGCCCGCAGGATGCGCAGCGCATCCTCGGCAAAGCGGTCCGCGGGCGTGCCGACGCACCGCACGACACGCGCGGCCAGATCGCTGCGCCCGCCGTACAGGTCGATGACTCCCTCGCCGGGGGCGTAGGCCATGGCGTTGATCGTGAAATCCCGCCGTGCCAGGTCGGCGGTCAGGTCGTCCACAAACTGTACGTTATCGGGGTGGCGGTGGTCGCGGTAGCTGCCGTCCAGACGGTAGGTCGTCATCTCATACGGCTTTCCGTGCAGAATGACGGCCACCGTGCCGTGCTTTTCGCCGGTCAGGATCAGGCGCTGGTCGTGGAACAGCGCCTTCATCTCGTCGGGCCGGGCGGAGGTGCAGATGTCCCAGTCGCCGGGCATACGACCCAGCAGGCTGTCGCGCACGCAGCCGCCCACCACGTAGGCACTGTGCCCGGCAGCACGCAGCGTCTGCAGCAGTCGGTAGGCGTCGTGCGGCAGACGTATCGTATCGCGGCTCATGCGTTCCCCTCCCCTCTCGCGGCGTTTCCGGCGGTTATTCTGCGGCGCGGGTCCACTCCTGCGTCAGGTCTACGATGCAGGCCAGGCTGTCATCCTCGTCCTCAGGGAGTTGACCTTGGCGGCGGCCTTTTCGGCGTCCTCCATCCAGGTCAGGATGAAGTAGTTCTCTGCGGGCACGGCGTAGTAGACCCACGCGCCGTCGGCACGCAGCATATCGGGCAGATGGTCAAGCTCATCGTCCAGCAGGCCCTGGCCCTCCTCGCCGTAGATCATCTCGGGACCGACCTGCAGAGAGTCGATCACATTGATGCTGGAATTGATGTAGGTGTCGCGGTCAACGGCTTTGTCGCCGGCCTCCCACGCGCTGGCGAACGCCTTGACAAGCAGCTCGCGGACTTCTAATTTATCGTCACCGGGTTTGTACATGATAAATTCCCTCTTTTGTATTGATATATGAAAACAGTATAGCACAATTTTACGAAATATGATATGGTTATTTTACGAAAAGTATTGACCTTCCAGTGGGTGCAGGGTGTAAGGTGAAGGTGAAAGGAGCGTGATGTTATGAACATCAAGCAGGCAGCGGAGCAGTCGGGCGTGTCCGCCCGCAATATCCGCTATTATGAGCAGGCCGGGCTGCTGACCCCCGCCCGCAACCCCGAAAATGAGTATCGCGTCTATTCGCAGGCGGATGTGCGCGCGCTGAAGCTGATCCGGATGCTGCGCACACTGGATATGCCGGTTGAGGAGATCGGCACCGTGCTGAACGGCACCCTGCCGCTGGCCGAGGCTGCTGAGCGCCAGCGCCAACGGCTGGAGGCCGAGCAGCAAAAGCTGGCGGCAGCCGCCGCCTTCTGCACGGAGCTGGCCGCCGGCGACCGAACGGCGGCAGAACTGGATGTGGACAGCTGCCTTGAGCGGATGCAGGCCCCTGCCCCGGCGGGCGGCTGGTTTACCGGCTGGGTGCAGGACTACCGGAAAATGGCGGCTGCCGAGCATAAGCGGCAGTTTACCTTTACGCCGGACACCGCCATTGCAACCCCGCAGGAGTTTACCGCCGAGCTGTTGGCCTGGGCGGCGAACTGCGGCGAGGAGATCGTCATCACCCACGAGGGCATGACGCCGCGGTTTATGCTGGACGGCATCGAGTACAGGGCCGTGCGGTATTCAAGTCATGTGAGCAATATCCCGATCCTGCGGGTGCGGTGCGAGGTGTGCGATCCATCGGCGCTGGCGGCGGAGGGCGACCCGAAGCGGCTGCGGGTGCAGAGATTTCTGCACTACGGCCTGCCGGTGCTTGTATGCCTTGCATTGGCGGTGGTCTGGGTCTGCACCCGGAATATGCCGCTTTGGCCCGACAAGGCGGCTATGCTGCTGACGCTGGGCGCTCTCGGCATCGGGTACGGCTTCCGCGGGTGGTATCTCTATTACAACGACCGGGACCAATAAAAAACGGGAGGCAGCGCGGGCTGTCTCCCATTTGATTTATGGCAACACCGCATAATTCTAAGTGCCGATACGGCGAGCGAGGTGCGGCAGCTGCTAAGCCAAAAGCGCAGATAATACTGGATGTCTTATCGAGCATTTTGGCAACGCAGATGCCGTGCCGCAGCCGCCGGAGC
>ENA-OQDA01000588-OQDA01000588.1-human-gut-metagenome-genome-assembly--contig:-NODE-588-length-14589-cov-10.699350_pt1 | contig 14589 bp, 13 predicted proteins | sample MGYA00242771_ERZ504603 | MGnify/ENA primary metagenome ERZ504603 (study PRJEB26092, sample SAMD00036328) | human gut metagenome | host: Homo sapiens | study: EMG produced TPA metagenomics assembly of...
GTCCTCATGATCGGCATTTCCAAATTGTACTGCGGGCAGGTGGAGCCTTCCGACGCTCTGCGTTACGGTCGGCATTCCAGCCAGCTCCCTTCCCACCTGCTTCAGTTCTCCGAAGACAAGAAGCCGGTGGTGGTCTGGAACATGACCCGCCGCTGCAACCTCAAGTGCGTGCACTGTTACGCTCAGGCCGTCGATCCTGACGGCAAGGATGAAATCTCCACGGAACAGGGCAAGGCCATCATCTCCGATCTCGCCGCATACGCGCCCCGGTCATGCTGTTCTCCGGCGGCGAGCCGCTGGTGCGTCAGGATCTGCCGGAACTCGCCAGCTACGCTACCGAAAAGGGGATGCGTGCGGTCATTTCGACCAACGGCACCCTGATCACCAAGGAAAAGGCCCGCGAACTCAAGGCGATCAACCTGTCCTATGTGGGCATCTCGCTGGACGGCGCCGAAGAAATCCACGACAAGTTCCGCGGCGTGCCGAACTCCTTCAAAAAGGCGATTGAAGGCCTTGAAAACTGTAAGGCCGAGGGCCTCAAGGTCGGCCTGCGCTCACCATCAACAAGCGCAATGTGGTTGAAATCCCGAGGTCTTCAAGCTGCTGCGCGAGCTTGAAGTGCCGCGCATCTGCTTCTACCACCTCGTCTACTCCGGTCGCGGTTCCGAAATGATCAAGGAAGACCTCAACCACGCGGAAACCCGTTCCGTGGTCGATCTGATCATGGACGAAACCCGCGCCCTGTTCGATGCCGGGATGCCGAAGGAAGTCCTCACCGTGGACAATCACGCCGACGGCCCCTATGTCTGGATGCGTATGCTGAAGGAAGATCCCAAGCGCGCCGAGGAAGTGTTCCAGCTTCTCCAGTACAACGAGGGCAACAGCTCCGGGCGCGGCATCGGCTGTATCTCGTGGGACGGCAAAGTCCATGCCGACCAGTTCTGGCGCAACCATACCTTCGGCAATGTGCTTGAACGCCCGTTCTCCGAAATCTGGGACGATCCGAAGATCGAACTGCTCCACAAGATGAAGAACAAGAAGGCCCATGTGAAGGGGCGCTGTGCCTCCTGCCGCTTCCTGAACATCTGCGGCGGCAACTTCCGCGCCCGCGCCGAAGCCTATTACGGCGACGAATGGGCGCAGGATCCCGCCTGTTACCTGACCGACGACGAAATCCGCCGCCCTGAATAAGGGATGGGCGCGGGGAGAGGTTGGCTTTCCCCGCGCTTTTGCGGAATGTTTGGAGGGCGGGGTGGGCCGCAAGGATGGGAAGCGGTGGCTCTCTGGAGGCGGGAACAGCGGTGTTCTTGCCTGTTATCATAAAAAGGACAATGTGTTATGAACGAATTTTATCGTGGGCGCCGTCTGCGCCGCAATCCCGTGATCCGTGAAATGGTGCGTGAGACGCAACTGTCCGCCGCTGACCTTATGATGCTGTATTTTGTGGTGGATACTACGGATGAGGATTTCAAGAAGGAAATCCCGTCCATGCCGGGCCAGTACCAGCTTTCCCTTAAACAGCTTGAAAAGGCCGTGGGCGAAGCCGTGGACGCGGGGCTGCGTTCGCTCATGCTGTTCGGCATCCCCAAGCACAAGGACGCCATCGCCAGCGAAGCCTATGCCTCGAACGGCATCGTGCAGCGCGCCATCCGCATGCTCAAGGCGAAGTGGCCCTCCCTACAGGTCGTGACCGACGTGTGCCTGTGCGAATACACCTCGCACGGGCATTGCGGCATCCTGAAGGAAGGCGACACCTGCGGCGAAGTGGTGAACGATCCCACGCTGGAACTGCTTGCCAAGACCGCCCTCAGCCATGTCGAGGCCGGTGCGGACATGGTGGCGCCTTCCGACATGATGGACGGGCGCATCCTGGCTATCCGCGAAACGCTGGACAAGGCCGGGTATGCTTCCGATCGTTCCATCATACGTTCCCTGCCATACCGGATAGCGCTCGATCGGCAGTTTGACTTCAACGGTCTCCCGGCTAAAGTTCTGGACAAACACGTACCTGGTTCCGTCCTTCTGCTCGCGCATCGTGACTTCCACACCTTCCGGAACTTCTTCCACGATCCGCTCCACACCGGCCTCTTCTGCCAGTTTCCGGCAGACTTCATCGTACAGTCCCTGTTCAAAGTCCGCACAAACGGCATACGCTTTTCCCTTTCCGTACACATTCCGGGTCATCGCCGGCATGCCGTCATAGAAATCTTTTCCGTATGTCATCAGCACTTCCGCCGTCGATGGCTGTACCAGCTCGCAGAGATGACTGCAGCGGTATGCCCGTTCCAGATGCAGCGGATTTTCCGGCTCCGGAATTCCTTCGTTCCATTCGCCATCGTATAAGCCGTCAATCTCCATACTCCGGAATCCCATCACATCCATCAGGTCATGCGGCGTTCCGCCTAAGTAACAGAGATCCGTCTCATCCACAATGCCGGACCAGTAAGTCAGCAGAAAAATTCCGCCGTTTTTCACAAAGTTCCGAACCTTCTCTGTCCATCCTTCCCGCAGCAGATAAACCATCGGCGCTGCCACAACACGGTATCCGTCGAGACTCCTCGTCTCGTCAATCAGATCCACATTGATGCCCAGTTTCCGGAATGCCTGATATGGCTTTTCCACGGTTTCTTTATAAAAAACACCTGCATTCCGCGGACCCGCCGCATCTTCCACCGCCCAGCGGTTTTCGACATCATAAATCACGGCTGCTTCCGCCGGGTTCTGCGAACCGTTCACTTCCTGCAGTTTCTCCAAAGCTACGCCGACTTTCGCCACTTCACGGAATACCCTAGTATCCGATACGCCATAATGGTCGATCACGGCCCCATGGAATTTTTCGGATGCACCGCGGCTCTGCCTCATCTGGAAATACAGCACACTGTCCGACCCATGCGCAACTGCCTGCAGTGACGCGGCCTGCAGCATGCCCGGTTTTTTCAGCTTGCTGACGGACTGCCAGTTCGTTGCGGAAGGACAGCTCTCCATCAGATAAAACGGCTTTTTCTGAATGCTCCGCATAATGTCATGCTGCATACCTGTATCCATCGCTGTTACCGTCTCCGCCTCTTTATGCCAGGTCGGATAATTGTCCCAGGATACAAAGTCAATCACATCGGCAAACTTGTAGTAGTTCAGTCCGGTAAAGTTATACATCATATTGATGGTAGACGGCTGTTCTGCCCCAGCGTCCCGCAACGCTTTGATTTCCCATTTTACAAAATCCGCGGTCTGATCCGTCACAAACCGTTTCCAGTCCAGATTCAGTCCGTGCAGCGAAGAATCTCCTTTCGGAGACGGGCTCTCCACCTGGTCAAAACTCTGGTAAGTATGACTCCAGAACCCGGTATTCCAGGCACGGTTCAGCCGTTTCAGTGTGCCGTATTTTTTCTTCACCCAGCCGCGGAATGCCTCCTGGCACAGCGGGCAGTGGCACTCTCCGCCGTATTCATTCGAAATATGCCATGCAATCACGCCATGGTGGTCTTTGAACATTTCCGCCAGCTTCGTATTGATGATTCTCGTTTTTTCCCGGTAAACCGGTGAGGTATAGCAGTGATTATGGCGCTCCCCGTACAGATTCCGTTCTCTCGCTGCATTGACACGGAGCACCTCCGGGTATTTTTCCGCCATCCAGCGCGGTCTTGCCGCCGTCGGCGTGGAAAGCATGACCACAATTTCGTTTTCATACAGGCGGTCAATCACCTCTTTTAACCATTCCAGACGGAAAACTCCTTCCTCCGGCTCTAAAAATGCCCAGGAAAACATGCCAAGCGAAACCTCATTGATTCTGGCTTTCTTGAAATACGCCAGATCCTGTTCCAGAATCTCCGGGTAATCCAGCCACTGTTCCGGGTTATAATCGCCCCCGTGCAGGAGCTTTCCAAAATTTACTTCTTTCTCCATCTGCTTTTGTCTCCTTTTCTTTCGCAGACAGCCCATCCTGTCCACGGACAGAATGGGCTGAACGCATCAGATTCCCTTAAACGTAAAGGTAAACTCCAGTTTTTTATCAATCGGAATCAGGTACTCCGGATGGGTCTGTGCACCCCAGCTGTCGTCTCCGCCAACACCCATCTGCTGTTTTGCCACGCGCACAACGGTGTAATGTACCTGCGGCAGTTCATACGGATGCATCGCATTTTCCAGCTCGTGCGGTGTGTACGGCAGTGCGGAAAATTCCATCTTGTCGCCGCTGAACATCATACCGCGGCCCTTGCGGTTCGTCACGGTTGCCCAGCGTACACCAACCTTGTTGCCGCACTCCTGCGGAACGAGATATTTCGCCATATTATCTTCGACTTTATTCTTATAAACACCGAGCTTTGCTCCGGCACAGCGGTCCACATACGTCTCCTCCGGTCCCATGCCGTACCAGGTAACGTTGTCATAATCGGCATCCAGTTTGAACATCACGCCGAATTCCGGCATATCGCCGAGCTCTTTCACCGGATCATACGTCAGCGTCGTCTGAATGCTTCCATCGCCGAAGACACGGTAGGTCAGACGGCACTCGCTCGCCGGTGTGGTCGGCATTACATAGCGGTAGCTGACTTCTGCGCAGTCCTCGTGTACTTCGATTTCCGGCGCATACAGTCCCGGATAATGGCTGCCGTTCGGATATTTGTGGGACAGATACATTGAAGCAATCTTCCACTGGCTGTAACGCATCGGCATCAGGCTTCCGCAGTCATTGTCGATCGGCGCACGCCAGAAGTTCGGTTTCGGAATCATTTTGATCATCTCAACGCCGCCGTAACGGTACGATACGAGTCCGCCGTTCAGATCGGAGAACATCACATCAAAATTTTCGCCGCGCACACCAAAATCATGGTTGGAACGGATCACTTCAAATTTCGCCGGTTTTTCTGCTTTCGCCGGTGCTTCCACTTCATAAACACCCTGTCCGAATGCAACTTCATGGCCGCGCTTGCCCCATATGGTATCTTCTTTCAGGCGGAAGGAAACGGTCACCGCATACTCGCCCGGAAGGGTCTGTACGGCAATCGGAAGCTCCACTGTTTTTTCGGAAAGCGGCTCCACGGAAATTTCCATCGGCACTTCTTTCAGTTTCTTTCCTTCTTTTTCGAGAATTACCACGCAGTCAAACGCATCGGTATTCACAAACAGGTTCTTATTTTTTACAACTGCTTTGTCTTTCTGTACATCCACAGCAATGTTCTGATAGCAGAATTTTACTTCCTGCATCTTCGGGGAAGCATCGCGCTCGCCGCCGTATACAATACCATTTCCGCTGAAATTGTAATCGCATGGATGATCATCAAAGTCTCCGCCGTACGCCTGGAACTCTTTTCCGTAGCGGTCTTTTTTGTAGATTGACTGGTCGATATAATCCCAGATAAAGCCGCCCTGGAACAGCGGTTCTTCCTCGGCAAGATCCATATATTTCTTCATGGCGCCGCAGGAATTTCCCATCGCATGTGCATACTCACAGCAGACATACGGTTTTCTTCTGTCTTTCGACAAGAATTCACGGATTTCATTGACGGTGGTGTACATCCGGCTTTCCATATCGCTGGTGTCGTTGTATCTGCGGTCGTCATTAACTCCTTCATAATGAACGAGACGGGTCGGGTCCATTTTCCGGTATAACTGGGACATTTCAAAAATAACTTTTCCGCCAAACGATTCATTTCCGCAGGACCAGATCAGAATCGCCGGATGGTTTTTGTCTCTCTGATACATCGAATTGACACGGTCGAGCATACAGTCCATCCACTCCGGGCGGTCGCATGGTACAACACCGGAGAAATCTCCGCTTCGTACCGCATCCGTATCTCTCGTTCCATGGGACTCCATGTTGCACTCCGCGATCATGTAAAGACCGTATTCATCGCACAGATCATAAATGCCGACCGCATCCGGGTAATGGCAGGTACGGATTGCATTGATGTTGTTCTGTTTCATCGTCGTCAGGTCTTTGATCAGCTCTTCTCTCGAAACGACACGGCCGGATACGGAGCTGAACTCGTGGCGGTTGACGCCTTTAAAGACAACCCGCTTTCCATTCAGCATCATGATGTGGTCTTTCATCTCAAAGCGGCGGAATCCGACTCTCTGCGGAATCAGTTCCTGCACCGTTCCATCCTCTGCGGTGACTTCCAGCAGAAGATCATACAGCACCGGTGTCTCTGCGGACCACAGTTCCGGGTGATCGACTTTCAGAACAAACTGTGTTTCCCCATCCAGCACACCTTCGGTGCTCTGCAGTGCCGTTCCGTCTTTTAACAGGGTAATTTTTACCTTTCCTGTTCCGATCATTTTCGTATCAATGACCAGATCTGCCTTCGTAAACGTATCATCCAGCAGCGTCTGTACTTTCAGATCCGAAACGTGAACCTCCGGAATCGTGTACAGATACACATCACGGTAAATACCGGAGAAACGGAAGAAATCCTGATCCTCGCACCAGCTTCCGCTCGTCCATTTGAAAACCTGCGCAGCCAGTTTATTTTCGCCCTCTTTCAGATACGGGGTCAGTTCAAACTCGGACGGAGTAAACGTATCCTCGCTGTAGCCAAGGAACGTTCCGTTCAGCCATACGGCAATACCGCTCTCTGCTCCCTGGAAGGAAACAAAAAGCCGTTTTCCTTTCATCTGCTCCGGCACTTCAAAATATTTCACATAGGAAGCCGTCGGATTGAACCACTCCGGAATCTCGCCCGGCTGGATCTCTTCTCTTCCTTCCCATGGGTACTGCACATTGGCATACTGCGGTGCGTCATATCCCTCCATCTGGATATGTGCCGGCACGCGGATATCGTCCCATTTTGTGCAGTCATACTCCGGTGTCTCGAATCCCGGAATCGTGCTCTCGTAGTTCTTTGCGTAATGGAATTTCCACAGTCCGTTCAGACTGTGACGGAAGTTTTCCACATGCTGCTCCATTTCTTCCACCGATCCATAATATCTGTGATCGGAATGCGCCGCCACCCGGTTTTCTCCATAGTACGTCGGGTCCTTCACTTTTTCATACTGAAATACACCCATTTTTATTTTCCTCCTTCTGGAATTTTGTTCTTTTTGATCTTTTGAAAAAAAGGTGGATATTCATCCAAATATCCACCTTTTCTGTTCGATTCTTTTTCTTATTTTACGGCACCTGTGATACCTTCTGTGAAGCTCTTCTGGAAGCAGAAGAAAATAATTGCTGTCGGGATCGTACAGATAAATACGCCGAGCATCAGCACACCATAATCTACAGTGTAGCCGCCGAGCAGGTTCGCTACCAGCATCGGCATGGTGATGGATTCATTGTTCTGTAAGATAACCTTCGGCCACAGGTAGTTGTTCCATGCGTTCATAAAGGTGATGATTGTTGCTGCCGCATACGTCGATTTCATGGTCGGCATATACATACGAAAGAAAATTCCTGTCTCGCTTAAGCCATCGAGTCTTGCCGCTTCGATGATATCGTGCGGGAAGGAACGGGAAGCCTGGCGGAACATCATGATCATGAACGGTGTTGAAATCGAAGGAAGCATGAAAAGCTGCCATCGTGTTGACCATCTTTAGCTGGGAAAACATACGGAACATTGGGATCATGATGGCTGCGAACGGAATCATCATCGCAGTCAGAAGTACGGTAAATACCGCATCTTTTGCTTTATCATGATAGATCTCAAATCCATAACCGGCGATCGAGCAGACCAGAAGACAGAGAATGGTCAGCACCGTCGCATTCCGGAAGGAGTTGCACAGTGCAAGGCGCAGGTTCTGCTGCGCAATCAGCGCTTTAAAGTTGTCAATCAGATACGTACCCGGAATCAGTTTTCCGGCAATGACATCAATACTTCTGTTTGTAGACGCGCAGAACATATAGTACAGCGGAAAAACAGAAAGGATCGACGCTACCGTTAAAATCAGATACATGAAAAATTTCTTTGCTTTTCCCATTATCGCTCGTCACCTACTTTCATCTGAAGCAGTGCCAGAATGGCTACCATGATCAGGATCAGGATGGACATTGCTGCCGCATAGCCAAAGTTCGGGCTCTGTACAAAGGACATATTGTAAATATAATGAGACATGGTCATGGTTGATTTTCCAGGACCTCCGTTTGTCAGGTTCAGGGACTCATCGAACAGCTGCAGAGTACCGTTGGTAGAAGTAATTGTGGTCAGCAGAATCATCGGTTTTAACAGTGGAACGGTGATCTTGAAGAAAGTCTGCAGCGGGCTTGCGCCGTCGATTTTGGCTGCTTCGTAGATCGAATATTCAATGTTCTGCATACCGGAGAGATAGAAGACCATGTTGTATCCGGTCCATCTCCAGATCAGGGCGATGATGATAACCGCACGGGCTGTCCACGCATTGGAGAACCACATGATCGGGTTCATGCCGAGGCCGCGGAGAACGGTGTTGATAAAACCGTCATTTGCAAACAGGGAACGGAAGATCATCGCGTAAGATACGAGAGATGTTGCGCACGGCAGGAAAATGCAGGTACGGAACAGTCCCTTAAAACGCAGATCTTTGTTGTTCAGCATGGAAGCAAACATCAGGCCGAGGATCAGCATGATCGGCACCTGAATAATCAGATAAAAGAAGGTGTTGCTTAAGGTCTGTTTAAAGGTCGGGTCTTTTAAATACGGGCATAGTTTGCAAATCCGTTGAATTTTAGGTTGATGCCCATACCTGTCTGTAAAGACAGGATGAATGCCTGAATCATCGGATAAAGCTCATCCATGCGATCAGGATCGTTGCCGGCATCAGGAAAGCCCAGCCGGTAAGATTCTGTTTTCTTTCCAAGTTCATTCCTTTTTTCTTCTGACTGCTCATGGAATCTTCCTTTCTTTTTTTACCTGGCGTGTGTTTGAAAAATCTTTTTGCAGACAACATTTCATGTTCTCCTGCAGAAATCATTTTTCAAACACATCACCGCATAGATACAGAACGGGCCTGCTTCTGTCTGTCCAGGAAGCAGACCCGTTTCTTATCGTCCTACTTTTTTATGTATTGCAGGATATCAGCCACCCATGTTGAACTCTACAGTTTCCTGTGCGGTCTGAAGTTCGCTGTCCATATCTGCTCCTGTCTGGATGATATTGGAAAGTGCGGTTCCGACAGCATCACGTGCATCGTAGTAGAATGCTCCAGTGATGTTGGATGGAGTCTTGGTTGCGAAATCAACGATCTTTGCGTAAACCGGGTCATCGCTGAAGAATGCAACTGGCTGTGCATATGCTTCGGAATCTCCTGCCGGTGCCCAGGTTGCCAGAGCGCCTTTTGCGATGATATCATCGTAAAGAGCTGTGCTGCCTGCGAAGGTAGATTTCATAAAGTCAATGGCAAGATCCTGTTTTTTGCAGTTGGAAGAAATTGCCCAGGAAGAACCACCGTTGTTGGAGTAGTTGGTTGCTCCGTCAACGCCGTCCAGTTTTGGCATATTGGTGAGCGCCCATTTACCGGACTGATCTTCGTTTGCTGTGATGGAAGCCATAATCCAGCATCCGTTGATAACGCCTGCTGTGGTTCCGTTGTTGATGGATGCAATGTACTGATCCCAGTCAGTAACCTCTACAAGAGTGCCATCTTTTACCATCTGGCTGTAAATCTCAAGGATTGGTTTCAGTGCTTTGTTGTCTACGATGTTGACAGATCCATCTTCGTTGAAAAGGGACTCACCGCAGGACTGCAGCATTTCCATAACAAGGTCCGGAGATCCGGCCTGAGATGTCAGGATCGGCTGGCCTGTTTTCTCTTTGACAACTTTTGCTTTCTCCATAAAGTCATTCCAGGTGATATCTGTGAAATCATCTACGGTGAAGCCTGCCTGCTCCAGCATATCAGTACGCAGGCACTCGATAACGGCACCATTGTCGAACGGAATTCCGTAGTTCTTCCCATCCAGAGTAGAGTAAGCAACTTTTGCGGATGAGAATTCGCTGAAATCAATTCCGGAATCGGTCAGATCGGTGAAGATGTCCGGATAGTTGGTTGCATATTTCTGGAAGGAGTTATCCTGCATCAGGAAGATATCCGGCAGAGTGCTTAAGTCTCCTGCGGAAACTGCTGTGGTCAGACGGGTTTCAATGTCGTCGGACTGTACTTCGCTGACTTCTACTTTGAATCCTTCGTGATCCTGTGCATAAATTTCAGCTGCTTTCTTGATCGCGTAAACGTTGAAGTTCGGGTCCCAGGTCCATACGGTTAAGGTGTTGTCATCATCAGAGCTGCCCTCTACTACGTCGCTGCTCTCTGATTTTGCAGTGGTTTCACTTGCTGCTGATGCATCGTTTCCGCCGTTGCTGGAACTTGTTGTAGTTCCTCCGCTGGAACCACATGCAGCCAGTCCAAATACCATTGCTGATGCCATTACGATTGATACTAATTTTTCTTTCATATGCACATCCTCCTTAAGATGTTATTTTACAACCGGAACCTCCGCACTTTTTACAGCGCAGAAATTTTTTGGTTGTTTTGTACATTTTTTATGTTTTTATTCCCTCAACATGTACAAAGTATAACATATTTTCCCGTCGTTTGTGCGCATTTTTAACTCTATACTATGCATTTTCAACCATTTATATGCATTTTGACGGACATCACCATCCTTCCTGTGTTTTTATATCAAAATTCAACAATTTTCGTTCATAATGTTCCGGTGCACTTCGCCACTGCTGTGGAGATACACCAAGAATCCGGCGGAAATTACGGTTAAATGTAGAAATTGTTGTGAATCCGCTTCGCATTGCAATCTCATTTACAGAAATATTTGTTTTCCGCAGTTCCTTACATGCCGCCCGGATCCGGACCCAGTTAATGTACTCAACCGGCGTCATCCGCATGGATTCCTGAAAAATACGGCGCAGATGTGTTTCGCTGATATGACATACCTCTGCCAGCTCCTCAATTCGAAGAATCTCTTTATAATTTTCTCCAATATAATCCAGCGCAGGCAGAATCAGAGCGATACTGGCATCATCTACAATAGAATTCTTTTCCTGCTCCTCGTCCCTTTCATTCCATCTGGCAATCTGCATCAGAAGCGCTCTGGTCAGTCCTTTCACTTCCTCGAGATAAAATTCCTGTTTTTCACCCATGCATTTAATGATCAGTTTGATCATCTCCGCGACCTCCGGCCTTTCCTCATTTTTCACAAAATGGGCCTTCTGGTTAATACGCGCAATCAGCTTTTGTGCCATGCGCATATTGCCCTTATACAGCTCTGTAATAAATCCTTCCACATCCACAAACACCCATGCCCAGGAACATACACTGTTTTCTTTTGAGTTTGTTGTATGCGGAAAGTTTTTCGGCACCACCGTAAACATACCGCCATGATACGGCAGTTCCTCATCTTCCAAAACAATCGTTCCCTCACCGTAATAGCAGAAACCGATCTCCATCAGGTTATGAAAATGCAGATAATCAATCTGGTACCCATAATTCTGCAACCATTTTTCTCCCTGCAGCACCAGCACCGGGCATTTTTCCGGCACTTCGTAATAGCGGTATTCCATTCTGGGCTTTTTCTTTCTGCTCATATCCGTACCTGCTTATTCTACTTTTTTCTGAATCATCGCCAGAAACACGAGCGGTTCTTCCCCTGCGCAGGAAACCGCATGGCCGCTGCCGTCCTCGCAGAACGTCGTCATGCCCGCCTGCACCGGGTAGGTTTTGTCGTTATCCTGATACATACCCGCACCGGACAGGATGTGATACGCTTCTGTCTCCCCATGATGCTCATGATACGGAAGCTCATCACCCGGTAAAATCGTTACTTTTGCAAAGAGTGTCACCTTTCCGGAAAGGCGTTCGCCCTCCAGCAATTTTTCTGTTGTGTGTCTGTCTGCCATTGTTCATGTCCTCGTTTTCGTAATCTTTTTTTGTTTTCCCTGTCTCCATCCTACACCAAATAGCGTAAGATTCGATCTTCTCTGTGTTTTTATTATATTCTCTGCTTCACCGGAAGACAATGAGATTCACCAAAAACGAGCAACTTTTTTCCGTCAGCCTACAATCTTTCCTCTGTCAATCTCCACCGTCGTATCGCACAGTGCTGCGATGTCTTCCCGGTTGTGGCTGGCCAGAAGAATCGTTTTTCCTTCGTCTTTCAGTTTCAAAAACAGCTGCCGCATCTCCTGCACGCCCTGGTTGTCGAGACCGTTCATCGGTTCGTCTAGGATCAGAAGAGAAGGTTCTTCCATAATCGCCTGTGCAATGCCGAGGCGCTGGCGCATACCGAGGGAATATTTACCGACATGCTTCTTCGCTTCCGGATCCAGCCCGACTTTTCGGATAGCCTCATCGATCTCTTTTTTTCCGGTCTTCCTGCGGATGCCGGCAAGAAACTGCAGATTCTGTCTGGCGCTGTAGCCCGGAAGAAAACCCGGCGTCTCGATGATGGCGCCAATACTCTCCGGCGCTTCGATCTCTTTCCCGATCTGCTTTCCATCCACAAAAACCGCGCCATCGTCCACCCGGAGAAATCCGCAGATGCATTTGAACAGAACCGTCTTGCCGCTTCCGTTTCTTCCGATCATTCCGTGAATTTTTCCTTTTTCAAAGCTCAGGCTGATCCCGTCCAGCGCCGCGTAGCTGCCAAACTTTTTTGTCACGTTTTCTATTCTTATCTTTTCTTCCATTCTTTCAGATTTCCTCCACAAAGTTCAGATCCTTTTTCCGGATCCCGAGATACGAAAGGATCGTGCATGCGCCGATGACAATTGCAAAGACACTGTAAACATATGCTATCGACGGCCCGTTTCCATACCCCTGCCACTTGTAGCTTGCAATATTCATCCAAAGCGGCGGCGCGCAGTAATAGCCGATTGTGATGCTGGAAAATTTGCTCAGCAGAAGCGCGGTGAGTGCGATGCCGCAGTTGATGACGATTCCAAATCCTCTGTGTACCAGAAAATTTCCTGCATAACTCACAACGCCTGTCATAACCGACAGGCACCAGATCGCAAGCATTGTGAGCCCCATGGCCTCCTGCGGCGAAAATCTCGAAAGGATCAGGTAATCCAACGGTTCCTGGTCAAAGGTATATGCCGCATTCGTCTGAGCCAGCGTACTGATCACCTTCCCCCATCCGGTTTCCCACCCTACATTCGGAAACACAAGCAGTACCGGAATCATACTTAAGCATATGGTGTAAAAAAAGGAAACAACCACAATGTACAGCATGTTTCCCCAAAACCAGCTTTTCCGCCCGGCCCGCAGAATCTGCCACCCGCTGTTCGGTTCCAGAAACGGAGCATCACAGAAAAGCAGCAGAGCCCCAAAAACGATGATAATCTGGTCTCCATTATATCTGGTCATAAACGGTAGCATCCAAAAAGTCACATCAACTCCGGTCTGCTCGCAGAAGCCTCGAATCCCCGCCGTCATTACATGAAAAAGGATCGCAATCCACAACAGCGCAACATAAAACCGTGGTGTTGTGAATGTTTTCCGTAAACGTATCTGACATACCCGAAGACTCATCCGTATTCTATCCATTCTGCTCCCTCCTCTTTACCACTCGTACGAAAATTACACCTTCCATCCCTGTAAGAATAAGGAAATAACCAGCTATCACAAAAAAGTCTTTAAAATTCCGTATACTTCCCCCATGGAGCTGGTACCACCTCATCTGGCCCGGCAGCTGCAGCGCTTCTGCTACAAGCTGGCTTGCATAATAAAAAAGAGCCGGTGTGCTGACCAGCACAAACAGATTTTTTATTTTTCCCGATATCATAAGCGCAAAAACTGCCATAAATGCATACTTGACAGCCTCAACTCCAAATCTTGCGGCAAGGTAAAACGGCAGAACGAGTCCATTTCCATAGCTTAAACTGCCTGTTAATGTTTCAAGCTCTTCTTTTTTTATCCACGGTATTTTTAATGCCAAAACGCCATAAACAACTGCCATTCCCAGAAAAATACTGATCACAGAGCCGAAAAAGGCAACCACCAGATGCGACCAGCAATATGCTGTTCTCCCTATGCGTGTCTCAATGCATCTAAGATAGCCATTTCTGCTGTCTTCCCAATAGCTCAGCGCAAACGGCAGCACAGCCAGCACAGAAAGCACTTCAAAAAATGCCCCCACACCATGACTGCTGACAACCAGGTAATATACCGATGCACTCCACCGGCTCTGCATTGCTTCCTGACTGATGTTCAACACGGTAACCAGCATCGCACCTGCGATGGCAAAATAAAATTTTCCTGATAAAAACATTCTTTTAAAATCCATTTTTATCATTCGAAAAAAATTCATGAAAGATCACCTTCTTGTCCTTCCGCAACAATCTCTTATCCTCTTCGTCTTTTAAAAAGATGTGACCCGCTTAGCCCGGAGTCACATCTTCCGCAAAACAATTTATTCTTTGAGTAACTCGTAAATCTCAGACAAACTCACCCTGTAATTTCCCGTCCATCCAGTGCATTGATGTAAACATACTGTTCGATCTCATCTTCTATAAATCGAAACTGCCACGCAGGAATCATATCACACATCCAATGCCCTGTTTCATTTCTTCCCGTTGTCATCGGGTAATAAATCAGTTTCATCTGATTCAGCGTAATCGGCTCTGCAATTGCCAAATCATACTTATTTCTCAGCGTTTCCAAAATAAT
>ENA-OQDA01000591-OQDA01000591.1-human-gut-metagenome-genome-assembly--contig:-NODE-591-length-14528-cov-4.936254_pt1 | contig 14528 bp, 15 predicted proteins | sample MGYA00242771_ERZ504603 | MGnify/ENA primary metagenome ERZ504603 (study PRJEB26092, sample SAMD00036328) | human gut metagenome | host: Homo sapiens | study: EMG produced TPA metagenomics assembly of...
ACCAAGGGCCGCGGCTATATCAGCGCCGATAAGAATAAGAACGACGATTTACCAATCAGGGGTCATAGCAGTTGATTCCATCTACACTCCTGTGGAGCGCGTGAACATGGCAGTAGCCAATACACGTGTGGGGCAGCAGACGGACTACGATAAGCTTACACTTGAGATTATACCAACGGCACCCTGGCTCCCGATGAGGCTGTCAGCCTGGCCGCCAAGGTATTAAGCGAGCACCTGAATCTGTTCATTGACCTTTCCGAGAATGCCAAGACCGCTGAGATCATGGTAGAGAAGGAAGACAATGAGAAAGAGAAAGTGCTTGAGATGAATATCGACGAACTGGAGCTTTCCGTTCGTTCCTACAACTGTCTGAAGAGAGCCGGCATCAACACAGTGGAAGAGCTGTGCAACAGGACTTCTGAGGACATGATGAAGGTTCGTAACTTAGGCCGCAAGTCCTTAGAGGAAGTACTGGCCAAGTTAAAGGAATTAGGCTTACAGCTAAATCCAAGCGACGACAACTAAGCGACCGAAAGTCGTGAGGGAGCGCTGCGCAGACGAAGCGAAGCAAAGTTTGCGTTAACAGCACAGACCGAACGAAGTGAGGAGCTTTACTCCCGGTCAGTAAGTCCAAAGAAGCATGACTGAGAGAGCCAAATAGAATAAGTGGGCCAAAACGCCAATGCCAGTAAGTCCAAAGAAGCATGGTGAAGGTGTTCCACAATAATGGAGGAAAATACAATGGCAGGATATAGAAAATTAGGAAGAACTTCCGATCAGAGAAAGGCTTTAATCAGAAGCCAGGTAACAGCACTGTTATATCATGGACACATCAGGACAACTGAGACCCGTGCAAAGGAAATCCGCAAGGTTGCAGAAGGTCTGATTGCCATGGCAGTTAAGGAGAAGGATAACTTCGAGACTGTAAAAGTTACCGCTAAGGTTGCCCGCAAGGACAAAGACGGCAAGAGGGTTAAGGAAGTTGTAGACGGCAAGAAGGTTACCGTATACGATGAAGTAGAGAAGGAAATCAAGAAGGATCTGCCTTCCAGACTGCATGCCAGAAGGCAGATGTTAAAGGTTCTCTACGGAGTGACTGAAGTTCCGGCTGCAGCAGCAGGAAAGAAGAAGAATACCAAGTCTATTGACCTGGTAGCAAAGATTTTTGACGACGTTGCTCCAAAGTACGTAGGCCGTAATGGTGGTTACACCAGAATCCTCAAGCTCGGACCGAGACAGGGAGACAACGCAGAAGTCGTATATCTGGAACTGGTATAAGATATGATTTAACAGGCGGAGCGGGCTGAGCCCGCTTCCGCTGCGTATACTTGAATAAGTAAGATGAAACGTCTTTAGATAACCTGCGGTTTCAAGGGGTCCTGCGCAATGGATGCCCGTGAACCTTGTCAGGACCGAGAGGGAGCAGCAATAAGCGGTTCCGTCCGTGTGCCGCAGATCCACCTCTTGATGGACTGCAGGTTATCTAAGGACGTTTTTTTATTGTTTTAAACAGAAAAGCCGAGATGAATTTATAAAAATACTTATATTTTATTGACAAAAGAACCGACCTTTGGTATTATAACACTATCACATTAGTACTTTAACACGATAAAGTGATAAAACAAAAATACGCCGTACAAAGAGCGACGGCAAGAAAAATTAAGAAAAGGACAAGGGAAGGAAAAATGAAGAAATTTATCTATCTGATGACAACGATTGCATTGGTTGCCGGAATGGCACTGCTGAGCGGATGCGGAAGCTCCAAGGAAGCCACGGATTACGCATACATCGAAGACAAGGGTACTCTGACGGTGGGACTGGATGATACTTTTGCACCGATGGGCTTCCGGGATAAGGACGATAACCTGGTGGGCGTAGACATCGATCTGGCGAAGGCTGTTGGAAAGAAGCTGGGCATCAAGGTGGAATTCCAGCCAATCGATTGGGATGCCAAGGAAGCGGAGCTGAAATCCAAGAACATTGACTGCGTATGGAACGGAATGTCGGCGACAAAGGATCGTCAGAAGAGCATGACGCTGTCCAACAAGTACTTCAACAATAAGATTTTGGTAATGTCCCTGGATAAGGGCATCAACATCAAGAGCAGTGCAGATCTGAAGAACTATAAGGTGGGCACTCAGGCGGATTCCGCAGCGTTGGAATCCGTCAAAGCGGATAAGAACTACGATTCTTTTGCGGATAACGTATCGGAATATCCAACCTACGATGAAGCGATTTTGGATATGAAGGCGGGCCGCATCGACGTCGTCGTCATCGATGAGGTATATGCACTCTACAACAACAAGAATAAAACCAAACTGTATCAGTCGGATTTCGATTTCGGATCGGATAAGTACGCAGTAGGCTTCCGAAAGGGAGATAAGGAATTGGCTGTAAAGGTGAACGATGCGATTCAGGAATGCATCGATGACGGAACGGCAGACAAGATTTGCGAGAAATGGTTTGGCAAAGGCAGCAGCCTGATAATCAACGAGGGGTATGACAACTAGGGTTTTGACAACGAGGAATTTGACAACTAGAGATTTGACAACTTGGGATTTGACAGCATGGGACGATAAGGTGAATGACTGCACTTTGCTTTATCATATGAATCTATAAGGTATTGATGAATCAGCGGGTCTTCGGACCCGCTGAAGGATTGTGAGGAGTTTTATGAGCTACATACAGACAATTACACCGGCACTTTTGCAAGGGGCAATCATCTCTTTGGAATTATTTGCGTTGACGTTGATTTTTTCCCTGCCGCTGGGGCTGCCCATCGCATTGGGCGAGAATTCGAAGCTGTCGCCCCTTCGGTGGTTCTGTAAAGTGTACGTACTTGTTTTTAGGGGAACGCCGCTGATGTTGCAATTGTTCTTCTTCTACTATTTTTTCCCGATTTGTCTGAACATTCGTATGGATGCGTTTCCGACGGCGGTAATCACCTTCGCGCTGAACTATGCAGCGTATTTTGCGGAAATTTACCGGGGCGGAATTAAGAGCATCGATGCGGGTCAGTACGAAGCCGCGCATTCCCTGGGATTGAGTCGAAGTCAGACGCTGTTCGGCATCATTTTGCCCCAGACGTTTCGCATCGTGATTCCGCCGATTTCCAACGAAATCATCGTCCTGGTGAAGGACACGGCGCTGGCGTCGGCAATTGCCTTGGCGGATATTATGAAAGTCTCCAAAAGCATCGTGAACAGAGACGGTTCGCTGATGGCGTATGTAATCGCGGCGGCTATGTATCTGGCATTCTCCTTCTTGGCAACCTGCGTGATGGAGAGATTGGAAAAGAAGACGTCTTTGTACGACGGAAAGGAGGCCTAGAATGGCACTGCTGGAAATGAAGAATATCGTGAAGGATTTTGCCGGCTGCCGGGCCCTGGATGACGTGAGTCTTTCGGTAGAGAAGGGTGAAACCGTGGCCATCATCGGGCCGTCCGGTTCTGGAAAAAGCACCCTCCTTCGCTGCATCAATGCCCTGACACGGATTTCCCGGGGAAGCATCGCTCTGAACGGGGAAGTTTTCGTGGATTCGGAAAACGGACAGGTACAGAATAGGAGCGGACAGCCGGAGGCGGTATATCCGTCGGAGAAGGAGCTGAAGCGCATTTGCTGCGAGACAGGAATGGTGTTCCAGCACTTCAACCTTTTCCCGCACATGAACTGCTTGAAGAATATCACCTACGCGCCGGTAAAAGTAAAGGGCGTGAATCCGGCCGATGCGGAGGCGCGGGGGCTGGAGCTCCTGAAGCTGGTAGGGCTTCCGGACAAGAGAAATGAGTTTCCGGGACGTCTCTCCGGCGGACAGAAGCAGCGGGTGGCCATTGCGAGGGCGCTGGCCATGGAGCCGGAAATCATGCTGTTCGACGAACCCACGTCCGCACTGGACCCGGAGATTACGGGAGAAGTGCTGAACGTGATGAAGACGTTGTCTGCTCGAAATACCACCATGGTGGTGGTGACTCACGAAATGGGTTTCGCCCGGGAAGTGGCGGACCGAGTTGTGTTCATGAACAAGGGCAAAATTGTGGAGGAAGGAACGCCGGAGGAAATCTTCGAACATCCGAAGAGCGAGCGGCTGCAAGAATTCCTGAGCTCCATGCTGCAGGTGAAGAAATAGGTGAAAATAGAATAACAAATAGGAACAGTTTAAGGGCGATGCGGCCGGAAATGGGGCGCATCGCCCCTTTCTATGGCGCGAACCCTGCAGTGAGGATCCACTATGCCATAGAGAGATTGACAATAAAATTTTTAAATTATATAATAAGCACTGAGTTTATGTGAGAATCGAGCGCTCTTAGATTACCTGCAGGTCGAGGGGACCCTGCGCAAGGGTGAGCCGTGAATCTTGTCAGGTCCGAGAGGAAGCAGCAATAAGCGGTCCTTACCCTGTGCCGCAGACCCGTCTTCTCCAATCTGCAGGTAATCTAAGGGCGTTGTCTATATTACGGGAGGGAAAATGCATCTAGCTTTGTATCGGTCGGAGCGGCCGGAGCGTTTCAATGAAATCATCGGACAGAAGCACATCGTGCGGATTCTGCAGCATCAGCTGGAAACGGACAATGTGAGCCAGGCCTACCTGTTCACCGGCACCCGGGGAACGGGAAAGACCACCACGGCCCGAATTCTGGCGAAGGCTTTGAACTGCACCGGCAATCCGGCGGACGGACAGCTTCCTTGCGGTGAATGCGAGAACTGCAAAGCGATTAAGGAAGGCCGTTTTCTGGATGTTATCGAGATGGATGCCGCGTCCAACAACGGTGTGGATGATATACGGGACTTGATCGACCGAGTGAACTATCCGCCGATGGTGGGCCGGTACAAGGTCTACATCATCGACGAGGTGCACATGCTTTCCACCAGTGCGGAGAACGCCTTCCTGAAAACCTTGGAAGAACCGCCGGCACATGTGATTTTCATCCTGGCCACCACCAATCCCGAGAAGGTGCGGGAGACCATCCGTTCCCGGTGCATGCGGCTGGATTTCCGCCGGGTGTCCGAGGATGACCTCATTGAAGGCATGGAACGAATCTGCCGGCGAAAACAGGTGAACATCACCCGGGATGCCCTGGCGCTGGTGGCGCAGAAAGCCGACGGATCCGTGCGGGACGGCCTCAGCATTCTGGAGCAGTGCATCAGCGGCGGCGATGCGCTGGTGGATCTGGAGACGGTGGAAGACTACCTGGGAAGCGCCGGAATGGATTTCTATCTGGGCCTGACCCAGAACGTAATTGAGCACAACATGGCGGAAGCGCTGAAGCGAGTGGGGGATGCCCTTCGTACCGGCTGCGACGCGAAACAGATATTCAGCGATTGGCTGGAGCATTACCGAAATCTGATGGTGGTGCGGTATGTGGACGATGCCAAACGGCTAATCAATGCATCGGAGGAGAACATCGGCCGCATGCGGCTTCAGGCAAGTCAGATGGATGCGGATTCTTTAGAGGTGAGCATTCGCCTTCTTTCGGAATACATCAACCTGGCACGCTCCTCCACCCAGCCGAGAATCCTTCTGGAAACGGCAGCGCTGCACTTGATGAACGGCAAGGCGGTGCCGTCGTCCAAAGTCGCGGAGATGCTTCAGCTGGCAAAAGCAGAACTCAAGAAGGTGCCGCTGGTTCCGACCGTGCAGGCGTCGTCGCCGGAACAAACGATGGCGGCGGAACCAAAAGAAGCGGCGGAGCCGGCCGTCCCGGTATCGGAAGCTTTAGTCCCGACAGCGGCCGTGCCGGAAACCTCCGACGCGTCGGAAACTTCTTTTATGAGGACGGATTCGACCCGGAAGCGGTATGGGATCGGATTGTGGATATCGTGGCGCAGGATGCGGGTGCCAGCTTTCGGATTATGGTGGGCAGCACCAGCCGAATCGAATCTTACCGGAACGGCGAATTGTCGATTTTGGTGAAGGCCAATAAGATTGACTTGGCCAATGACAGCAAGGCGGAGATTCAGGCGGCGGCCCGGCAGATTTTGGGAGAGCACGCGGTGGTGACCTTGCGGTCCGACGACGGAAAGGGCGCACCGACCGGGACAGCGCCGGCGCGGGACGTGAAGCCGGTTACCGCACTGAAGCCTTCCAACCCACCGGCAGCGGAACCGAGCAGACCGATACCGGAAGTGCCGGCATACCCGGCGGAACCGGAGTTCGGTATCGGGGATGAAGGCGTGGATGAAATCGTCCCATCCGACTACAATATGATGGGGGGCGTGGATTACCCGACCCGGATGGAGCAGAAGGACGATATCGTTACCGAAATTGCGGAAGAAGCCGGAATCCTTTTCGGCACGTCCGTGGAAATAATTGACTAACATTACGAACTACAGAGGAGGAAAAGAAAAATGGGCAAAGGTATGAGAGCAGGAAAGAGAAAGACCAAGATGGGCGGCGGCGATATGCAGAAGCAGTTGAAGCAGATGCAGGCAATGCAGCGAGAGATGGAGCAGAGCCAGGCTGAGCTGGCGGAGAGAGAGTTTACTTCCACAGCCGGCGGCGGTGCGGTTGAAGTGGTAATCAACGGCAACAAGGAAATCACCAAGCTGAACATCGATAAGGACGTTGTGGATCCGGATGATGTGGAAATGCTGCAGGACCTGCTGATTGCCGCAGTGAACGAAGGCATGAGACAGGTGGATACCGTTGTGGAGCAGGAAATGAGCAAGATTACCGGAGGACTGGGAATCCCGGGACTCTAGGAGGAGCAGCATGAGGCAGTATCCAAAACCGCTGAATCGATTAATCAATGAGTTTTCAAAGCTGCCGGGAATCGGTGGAAAGACGGCACAGAGACTGGCATTTCATGTGCTGTCTTTGAGTACGCCGGAAGTGGAGAGCCTGGCGAACGCCATTCGGGATGCGAAGCAGAACCTGCGCTACTGTTCCGTGTGCGGAAATCTGACGGATCAGGATCCCTGCTCCATCTGTTCGGATCCACAGCGAGATCCGAAGGTCATCTGCGTGGTGGAATCCCCGCAGGACGTACTGGCCATGGAACGGATACGGGAGTTCAACGGACGCTATCACGTTCTCCACGGCACCATTTCGCCGGTGGAGGGAATCGGTCCCGGGGACATCAACCTGAAATCCCTGATCGTTCGGCTGCAGAAGGAGCCGGAGGTGGAAGAGGTAATCATCGCTACCAATCCCAACATCGAGGGAGAAGCCACCGCCATGTACATTTCCCGTCTGCTGAAGCCATCCGGAATTCGGGTGACGCGAATTGCTCACGGCATTCCGGTGGGCGGCGACCTGGAGTATGCCGACGAAGTCACCTTGCTGAAGGCGATGGAAGGCCGTCGGGAGATCTAATCGATTCAAACGCGAACGCATTTTACGGAAACCTTTAGAGGGGAAGGAGCAATCATGTCGATTGAGAAGGTAAAAGAATATTTGGAACAGTTTGAGGCGGCGGACCGCGTGATGGAGTTCGACGCATCCAGCGCCACCGTGGATCTGGCGGCAGAAGCCCTGCACGTAGACGGTGCCCGTATTTGCAAAACCCTGTCGTTCCGCAACAAGGAAGAGGGTGCGATTGTGGTGCAGATGGCGGGGGACGCCAAGGTGGATAACCACAAATACAAACACACCTTCGGGGTAAAAGCAAGATTCCTCACACCGGAGGAAGTACTGGAATTCACCGGTCATCCCATCGGCGGCGTCTGTGCTTTTGCCATCGACCGCGATGATGTGAAGGTGTACTGCGACGAATCCCTTCGCCGATTCGACACGGTTTTCCCGGCCTGCGGCACGGCCAACAGCGCCATAGAAGTAAGCTGCGATGAGCTCTTCGAGTTCTCCCGAGCACTGGAATGGGTGGATGTGACTAAGTTGCCGGAGGCATTCGAATAAAGCATGCACGAATGAAATTTAATTAAAATCCAGATATAAAGAAAAAAGGCTTGCGTCGATCGGACCATTGTGGTAATATAAACAATGTAATCGACGTCGGGATGTGGCCCAGCTTGGTAGGGCGTCTCGTTCGGGACGAGAAGGTCGTGAGTTCGAATCTCGCCATCCCGACCAATAGAAACAGAAGTTCATCAATTGAACTTCTGTTTTGCTATGTGCGGATTATTTTATGATTTAAGGGAGGGAATACAGATGGCAGTGATCGAATCGAAGAAAAAGCTGGGATTCGGAATGATGCGTCTTCCGAAGAGAACAGATACGGAGAAGGGAGAGCTGGACAACATCGATGTGGAGAAGGTAAAGGAAATGGTGGACACCTTCATTGCGAGGGGGTTTACTTATTTCGACACCGCATGGATGTACCACAACAAGAACAGCGAACAGGTGGTGAAGCTGGCCTTGACCGACCGCTACTCCCACGACCGCTACACTCTGGCAGATAAATATCACCTGGCCTACGTGAAGGACGGCACGCCGGAAGAGGTGTTCCTGGCACAGCTGGAGCGCTGCGGCGTGGAGTATTTTGATTACTATCTTCTCCACGATATGGGCCACGACAACTACGGAAAATTTCAAGAAGTAGGCGCCTTCGACATGGTGGCAAAGATGAAGGCAGAGGGAAAAATCCGCCACGTGGGCTTTTCCTGCCACGACAAAGCACCGTTCCTGGATCGGGTGCTCACGGAGCATCCGGAGCTGGAGTTCGTCCAAATACAGCTGAACTACCTGGATTGGGACAGTCCCGGAATTCAGGCACGGGAAGCCTATGAGATGATTACAAAGCACAACAAGCCGGTCATCGTAATGGAGCCGGTAAAAGGAGGTATGCTGGCGAACCGGATCCCGGAGAGCGTGGAGGCGGCGTTCAAAGCATACGATCCGGATCTGTCCGTTCCGTCCTGGGCCATCCGCTATGCGGCCGGGCATGATAATGTGGCCGTGGTGCTGTCCGGTATGAGCAGCATGGAACAGCTGCTGGATAACACGGGATACATGGAGGATTTTAAGCCGCTGGATGAAAAGGAACAGGAGCTGATCCGGCAGGCGGTGACGAAGATCAACGAAGGGATTGAGATTCAGTGCACCGGATGTTCCTACTGCACGGCAGGATGTCCGATGAATATTCCGATTCCGGAATACTTCTCTCTGTATAACGCGGACCAGAATGAGACGCGGACGGATTGGACCACTCAGCGGGAATTCTACAGCAGAACGGCGCTGAACAGCGGCAAAGCCGGCGACTGCATCGGCTGCGGCCAGTGTGAGGCAATTTGCCCGCAGCACCTGCCGATTATCGAGAACCTGAAGAAGGTGGCCGCATACTTTGAGGGAGATGGGGATAAGGAAGCATAAATCGAATTGACATTTGAAAAAGTGAAGAACCAAAACAAAGGCTGCGGCGTCATGCCGCAGCCCTCGTTTTATTCATGAGCAAGTAATTCTATTTCATCAAATTGCAAATTCTGTTGCTGAAGGCGACCGGGTCGTCGATTGGCAGGCCTTCAATAATCAGAGCCTGATCGTACAGAAGCTGAGCGTAATCCGAAACCTTTTCCTTGTTGTCGGAATCCACGGCGGCCTTCAGGGCAGCGAAGAACGGATGGTCTCCGTTCAGCTCCAAGATTTTGTCCGCCTTGATGGCGCCCACTTCCTTGTTGCCGGTAATCTCCGCCTGTGCCTTCAGTACCTTTTCCATCTCCAGGGAGAGGCCGTCGCCGGAGGCAAAGCATACCGGATGATCCTTCAGACGAGTGGATAGAATGACGGACGCTACCTTGTCCCCGAGTGCTTCTTTTACTGCGGTGAGAACGTCCTTGGCTTCCTCCTGCTTCTCTTCCTGTGCCTTCTTCTCCTCGTCACTCATCTCGAAGCCCAGATCTTTATCGGAAATGCTCTTGAACTCCTTATCGTCGTAGTTCTGCAGAATCTTCAGGGCGAACTCGTCAATCTCGTCGGTGCAGTACAGAACCTCGTAGCCCTTCTCCTTGAAGAGATCCATCTGCGGCATTTTGGCAATCTTTTCCTTGGATTCGCCGGTTGCGTAGTAGATGTATTTCTGATCGTCCCTCATGCGGCTTACGTATTCCTTGAAGGTGGCAAGCTCGTCGGTAGTGCTGCTGTAGAATTCGATAAAGTCCTTCAGCTTATCCTTATGTACGCCATACTGATCATAGACGCCGTACTTCAGCTGCATGCCGAAGGCTTCGAACATTTTGTCGTAGCTCTCTCGATCTTTCTCCTGCATCTCCAGAAGGGTGCTTGAAATTTTCTTCTCCAGGCGCTGGGCGATGGCCTTCAGCTGGCGGTCCTGCTGCAGCATTTCACGGGAAATGTTCAGGGACAGGTCCGGGGAATCCACCAGACCCTTGACGAAGCTGAAGTAATCCGGCAGCAAATCCTCACAGTGATCCATAATCATGACGCCGCTGGAGTAGAGCTGCAGCCCCTTCTTAAAGTCCTTGGTGTAGTAGTTAAACGGCACCTGACTCGGGATGAACAGCAGGGCATCGTAGGAAATCACGCCCTCCACGTTGGTGTGGATGACCTTCAGCGGATCGTTCCAGTCGAAGAATTTGGACTTGTAGAACTCGTTGTACTCCTCTGCGGTAATCTCGCTCTTCTTCTTTTTCCAGATCGGCACCATGCTGTTGAGGCGCTCGTCCTCCCGGTAGGTCTCGTACTCCGGCTGATAATCCTCTTTGGCCTTTTCCTCCTCCGACGCTTCCTTCATCTTGGACTTCTCCACGTTCATCACGATTGGGTACCGGATGTAATCGGAGTATTTGGTAACCAGGCTGCGCAGGCGATATTCCTCCAGGAACTCATCGTATTTGTCGTCCTCGGTGTCGTCCCGCAGAGTCAGCTGAACGGTGGTGCCCACCTCGTCCCGGCTGCCATCCTCCACGGAATAACCGTCGGCACCGTCACTGATCCATACGTGGGCCTGCTCCTCTCCCAGCTTGCGGGAAGTGACCTCGATGTGTTTCGCTACCATAAAAGCACTGTAGAATCCCACGCCGAATTGTCCGATGATGTCGGTGTCTTTGGCGGCCTCTTCGTTCTCCGTCTTAAAGCCCAGGGAACCGCTCTTGGCGATGATTCCCAGATTCTCCTCCAGCTCCTCCGCGGACATTCCGATGCCGTTATCGGAAATGGTCAGGGTGCGGTCATCCTTGTTCGGCTCAATCCGAATCTCAAAATTCTCCCGGGAAAGTCCGGTCTTGCCGCTCTTGGCCTCTTCGTAATACCGCTTGTCAATGGCATCGCTGGCATTGCTGATAATCTCCCGCAGGAAAATCTCCCGGTTGGTGTAAATGGAGTTAATCATCAAATCCAACATCCGCTTGGATTCTGCTTTGAACTGTTTTTTGCTCATCTTGTGATACCTTCCTTCTATTTATATTTATTTCATTTCCATAAAACAGGATCGGAGGGTTAGCACTCACCGAACCCGTTTGCTAATAAACATAATACTCTTTCGGCGGGGGGATTTCAACCGCCGAAAATAATATCACAGAAAATCATATTGTCACCGCGGAAAGAAACGACTATACTCAAGATACGCACTTTATAATTCGATATACTGTATATAATTTAGAAGAAAGTCAGCAGCGTACTGAGAGGATGCAAGGAGTGATAACGATGAATAAAAAATATGATGTAGTAATTGTGGGCGGCGGCCCGGCGGGACTGACGGCGGGAATCTACGTCGGCCGTGCGGGAAAGACCGCAGCCCTCTTTGAGAAAGAGATGATCGGCGGACAGATCACCTACACCGATGAGATCGACAACTTTCCGGCGGCCCCGGGAATGGGCGGCGCGGAATACGCCATGAAGCTGCAGCAGCAGGCGGCGGATTGCGGAACCGAGATTTTCATGGATGGCGTAACGGAGATTCTGCCGAAGGAAGACGGAAGCTATGAAGTAAGGACGGCGGACGAATCGGTGGAATGCACTGCCGTAATTCTGGCCACCGGACTGCAACGGCGGAAGATGAACGTGCCGGGGGAAGAAGATTTCATCGGCCGGGGGCTTTCCTTCTGTGCCGTGTGCGACGGCGCCTTTTTCCGGAACCGGGAAGTGGCGGTCTACGGCGGCGGCAACACCGCGGTGGAGGACGCCATCTACCTGTCGGGCATCTGCCGGAAGGTGACCATCATCCATCGCCGAGACCGTTTCCGAGCGGAAGATCGATTGGTTCGGGAACTGGAGTCCAAAGACAATGTTGTTTTTGCCATGGAAAAGACCGTATCCTCCGTGCAAGGCGAGAAGATTATTCAGAGCGTGACCCTGCGGGACGGAAAGACCGGAGAAGAGACGGAGCTTCCGGTGGACGGATTTTTTGTGGCCATCGGACAGGTGCCGAACGGGGAGCCTTTCCGCGGACTGGTGGAGATGGACGACGCCGGATACTATCAGATCGATGAAAACTGCGGCGGCAAGCGGGACGGCGTGTTCGTGGCCGGAGACGGCCGAAGCAAGTCCGTGCGCCAGCTCACCACGGCGGTGGGCGACGGTGCGGTGGCGGCTACCCACGCGTGCCGGTACGTGGACCGGGTGAACGGCAACGAATATATTTAATAGTGAATGCGTACAGTGCATTTGGGATGAGAATATGGTATAATCACCCCGTGCGAATGTATATTGTGTAATGTATAGGAGGGAACAAAATGGCAGAATTTGAAGAAAACTGCACTCATTCTTGCGAAACATGCAGCGCAGATTGTGCGTCCAGACAGGGGGAACAGAAGGATCCTCACGAAAAGATGCATGAGGGATGCAGTGTCAAAAAAGTCATTGGCGTAGTCAGCGGAAAGGGCGGCGTTGGCAAATCCATGGTCACCGCGCTGTCGGCAATCGCTGCAAATAGAAATGGTCTGAAGACCGGTATCCTGGATGCGGATATCACCGGACCGTCCATTCCGAAGATGTTCGGAATTCACGAGAAGGCAGAGGTGTCCAACATGGGACTGCTTCCGGCTTCCACACCGACTGAGATGGAGATCATGTCTCTGAACCTGCTGACGGATAACGAGACGGATCCGGTTATCTGGCGAGGACCGGTAATTGCCGGTGCGGTTACCCAGTTCTGGACCGACGTAATCTGGGGCGACCTGGATGTAATGTTCATCGATATGCCGCCGGGCACCGGCGACGTTCCGCTTACCATCTTCCAGTCCATTCCGGTGGATGGTATCATCATCGTGACTTCTCCGCAGGAGCTGGTATCCATGATCGTGGAGAAGGCAATGAAGATGGCTCAGATGATGAACATTCCGATTCTGGGAATGGTGGAGAACATGAGCTACCTGCAATGCCCGGACTGCGGAAAGAAGGTCGAGGTATTCGGACCGAGCTCTGCGGATGCCATCGGTGCGGAATACGGCATTCCGGTCATCGCAAAGCTGCCGATCGATCCGAAGCTGGCAATGCTCAGCGACGCCGGAAGAATCGAGTTCCACGAGAACAAGGAAATGGATGCCATGGTGGACGTTCTGGCAGAGATGGGTCTGGACATTTAAAGAATACTATACAAAAAAATTTACTTGACTTCCTTGCGGAGTCAAGTATAATTTTTAGTGTTTGAGTTTACAAATACTAAACTTCATTTTTAGTATTCTATGTTTTTAGAAAAAGAGGTTATCATGGAAATCGGAGAGAAAATCCGTCGAATCCGAATCGAACGGGGTCTGACCCAGGAGGAGCTGGCGGACCGAGCAGAACTGTCCAAAGGGTTTATTTCGCAGATTGAACGGGATCTCACTTCCCCGTCCATCGCCACCCTGGAGGATATTCTCACCTGTTTGGGAACGGACTGCGGAGAATTCTTTGCCAACCGGACCCGCCCCCAGGTGGTGTTCTCGGCGGAAGATTATTTCTTGAAAGAAGATTCGGCCAGAAAGAGCCGCATCGAATGGATCGTCCCCAACGCCCAGCGAAACGAGATGGAACCCATCCGGCTGACCCTGAAGAAGGGGGGATCCACCATACCGGACAATCCCCACGAGGGCGAGGAGTTCGGATACGTTATTTCCGGAAGTGTGGAAGTCCACATCGGAAAAGAGAAATATGCCGTGGGAGAAGGAGAGAGCTTCTATCTCTATCCGGACGAAGAACATTACATCAGCTCACCGGCGGGGGCCGAGCTGATCTGGGTGAGTACACCCCCAAGCTTTTAAAGAAATGACATCGGGAAAGAACAAAGGAGGAAGAAAGCATTGGCGGAACTGATTAGATTGGAGAACATTCGGAAATCCTACGGGGAGAACGAAGTCCTGAAAAACATTACCATTTCCATTCAGGAAAAAGAATTTGTCACGCTGCTGGGACCGTCCGGCTGCGGAAAGACCACGACGCTGCGGATTCTAGGGGGATTCGAAAACCCGGACAGCGGTCGGATTCTTTTTGACGGCAAGGATATCACCAACGTGCCGTCCAACCGGCGAAACCTGAATACGGTATTCCAGAACTACGCCCTCTTCCCGCACATGACCGTGGGAGACAACGTGGCCTTCGGTCTTCGGGTAAAAGGAATGAACGAATCGGACGTCAAGGAGAAGGTGCATTACGGCCTGAAGCTGGTGAACCTGGAGGGCTACGAGAACCGGAAGATCTC
>ENA-OQDA01000592-OQDA01000592.1-human-gut-metagenome-genome-assembly--contig:-NODE-592-length-14519-cov-3.845539_pt1 | contig 14519 bp, 19 predicted proteins | sample MGYA00242771_ERZ504603 | MGnify/ENA primary metagenome ERZ504603 (study PRJEB26092, sample SAMD00036328) | human gut metagenome | host: Homo sapiens | study: EMG produced TPA metagenomics assembly of...
ACCACTGCAATTGAGCTTGCGCCGGAAGGTAACGGATATCGGGCGAGAACGAGATTTGCCAAGTTCTTCAACTCCCCGGAATCTGATGTCCATGTTCAAGGAGGTTGCGGACATTAAAACCTCCGACCAGCTCCACCTGCCTGTGCCCGAAGCAAAGTTTGAGACCGTGGTGGCAAAGCCGTCCGAAATTCAAAAGGAAATGGTGCAGGAACTGAGCAAACGTGCCGCAGAAATCCACTCCGGCACCGTGGATGCGTCCGTGGACAATATGCTCTGCGTCACCAACGATGGGCGCAAGATCGGCTTGGATGTTCGCCTGATGAACCCCATGCTGCCGGATGACCCCAACAGCAAACTGAACACTTGTGTTCGGAATGTGCTACAAATCTGGGAAGATGGCAAGGAGCAAAAGTTGACACAGCTTTTGTTCTGCGACCTTTCGACACCGAAAAATGATGGCAACTTCAATGTCTACGATGATGTTCGCAAGAAATTGGTCGCCGCCGGGGTGCCGGAAAACGAAATTGAGTTCATCCACAACGCCGACACCGAAGCCAAAAAGGCCGCATTGTTCTCCAAAGTGCGCTCCGGCGATGTGCGGATTCTGCTCGGCAGCACTGCAAAAATGGGAGCCGGGACGAACGTGCAATCGCGGCTTGTGGCAGTGCATCACTTGGATGTTGGATGGAAGCCAAGCGACATGACCCAGCGCAATGGCCGCATCATTCGGCAGGGAAACATGAACAAGAAAGTCAAGGTGTTCAACTACGTCACAGAGGGGACATTTGACAGCTACTTGTTTCAGACTCTTGAGAATAAACAGCGATTCATCAGCCAAATCATGACCTCAAAATCCCAGTTCGCTCCTGCGATGATGTGGATGAACAGGCATTGTCCTATGCGGAAATTAAGGCATTGTGCGCAGGAAATCCGTTGATTAAAGAGAAGATGGATCTCGATGTGCAGGTCGCAAAGCTGAAAGTTCTGAAAGCCGATCATCAGAGCCAGAAGTTCCGTTTGGAGGATAAGCTGCTCACAAAATTCCCAGCTGACATTCAGGAAACGAACGCCTATCTTGCCGGAGTGAAATTGGATGCAGAACTTGCTACCGCCCATCCGCAGGAGAAAGAGGGCTTCTGCGGCATTACCATCAAGGGTGTGACCTACGATGAGAAAAAGACCGCTGGCGAACGGCTTCTCCTCGCTTGCTCCGAACTGCCTAACAGTGAGGAAAAAGTGATCGGCAGCTATCGCGGTTTTGAACTGTCCTTGCGTTTCGACACCTATCACAGCGAATATCAGGCTCTTTTGAAAGGTCAGCGGAAATATCCGGTAGCACTGGGCAAAGACCCACTTGGCTGCATCATCCGTCTGGACAATTCTTTGAACAATTTCCCAGAACGCATTAGTTCCGTCGAAAACGAACTGGCCACGCTTAAACAGCAGCAGGCGGCGGCACAGATTGAAGTGGAAAAGCCGTTCCCGCAGGAAGAAGAGCTGGCTGAAAAGTCAGCTCGCCTTGCGGAGCTGAACGCACAGTTGGATATGGATGAAAAAAGCCACGAGCCGGAACAGGATGAGGAACCTCGCCGTTCCTCGGTGCTGGCGGTTCTGGAAGAAAAGTCTGATAAGGTAGAGCCCATCAAGCCGTTCAAAAGCTATCTGGACAAGGATGGTGATGCTCGATGAATGGCCTCCGCGACCAGCAGTTGCATTTCCGTGTCAGCAAGCAGGAACTGGAACGGATCTGGAGCAAGATGGAATCCAGCGGTATTTTGAGCATTGGCTCTTATCTGCGAAAAATGGCTCTGGACGGTTACTGCCTGCGTTTGGATTTGCCAGAGTTGCGGCGCATGGCCTATCTCCTGCAAATGTGCAGCAACAATCTCAACCAGTATACAAAAGCTGCCAACGAAAACGGTCAGGTCTATGCCGCCGATCTGGAGGACTTGCGCACCCGGCTGGATGAGCTGATTGTTATTGGCAGAGAGATTCTTTCCCGGCTGGCTGACCTCTGATTTTCACCCCACGGCTTTAGCTGTGGGGCTACATATTATATAAGGATAAAACTGTGGGAGGTGGTGGGCATGGCCGCAACACGCTTGATTGCGCTGCACAAAAATAAGGGAAAATCCGTGGCGACCTGTTTGAAAAGCCGCACAGACTATGCACAAAAACCCGGAGAAAAACCAAACAGGGTGAACTTGTCAGCAGCTACGAGTGCAGCCCTCTGACGGTGGACGAAGAATTTATGCTGTCCAAGCGGCAGTATGAACTTGCCACTGGACGTAGGCAGAAAAGTGATGTGATCGCCTATCAAATTCGGCAGTCGTTCAAGCCCGGTGAGATCACCGCCGAAGAAGCCAACAAGGTGGGCTATGAACTTGCCATGCGGTTTACCAAGGGCAAGTATGCGTTTATTATTGCCACCCACACAGACCGGGAACACATTCATAATCACATTATCTACAACTCCACTGCGCTGGACAGCACCCGGAAGTTCCGGGACTTTTTATTGTCCGGGCTGGCCGTGCAGCGGTTGAGCGATTTGATCTGTCTGGAACATCAGCTGTCTGTTATTGAAATCAAGCCGTACCGAGAACGGCAGAAGCGCACTCTTTATCCTCCCAGAGAAAGCAATCGTGATAAGCTGTGTGCCGTAATCGACAACATCTTGCTGAGCGAGAAACCTGCAAGTTTCGAGGGCTTTCTTCAAAAGCTGGAACAGCGGGGCTACGAAATCAAACGGGGAAAGTACACTTCGGTCAAGGGAACACGGCAGAAGCGCTTTATCCGTTTTCGGACACTGGGAGCAGGATACAGTGAAGATGAAATCAAGGCGGTCATTGCAGGAGATGCCGAACACTGCCCACATCAGAAGCAGCCACCGAAAGAGCAACCGTTCCACCTGTTGGTGGACATTCAGGCAAAGCTCTCCGAGGGCAAAAGCGAAGGCTATGCGCGGTGGGCAAAAAAGTACAATCTGAAAGAAATGTCCAAGACGCTGATTTTCTTGCAGGAGAAGAAAATCGGCAGCATTAAGGAAATGCAAGAGCGCGTGGACGCTGCTACTGCTCGCTATCACGAACTGGGCGATTCCATCAAGGCGGCGGAAACACGCATGGCCGAGATTGCTGTACTGCGGACGCACATCGTCAACTACGCAAAAACGCGCCCGGTGTACGATGCCTACCGCAAGGCCGGATACAGCAAGCGATTTCTGGAAAATCATCGCGCAGAGATCACGCTGCACAAGGCAGCGAAAGCTGCCTTTGATGAATCCAATTTGAAAACGCTCCCCAAGGTCAAGGAGCTGGACGCAGAATATTCTAAGCTGCTGACAGAAAAGAAAGCACTCTACCCGGACTACCGCAAAGCGAAAGACGAGATGCAGGAACTTCTTCGTGCGCAGTGCAACGTAGAACTGTTCTTTGCCGAAGAAAAGAACACCACCGAGAAAACGCAGTCCCGATAAACGATGACAGCCTAGGATTCTTCCGTTGTGGAGAGTCCTAGGCTGTCTTTTTTGTTACAGAAGTGTTTGGAACAAATGCGCAGCCTGCATCGGCACGATGCAGATCGAAAGGGGTTTGGGCACAGCCCAACAAGCATTTTGAATTTGGATTTGAAAAATACGATTCAAAAATTGCAAGTTGGTACCAACTTGCCCTGCTTGCCAGTTTTGTTTGGGCGCTATCCTTACGGGAAGTGTCTACCCTAAAAGTGCGTTCTTGTCAAGCCCGCCGTGAAATGCTACCTTTAACATGAATACACGGAAAGGATAACCACTATGAGAGATATAGAAATCGGGCCTATCCGCCCACCCTCTGAAAGTAACAGCCTGCTGATCCGGGTCACAAGGGGATGCCATTGGAATAAGTGCTATTTCTGCGGACTTTATAAATCCATGCGCTTCTCTATGCGGCCCATTGATGAAACAATCGAAGATATTAGGCAGCAAGCCCAGCTCAATCAGGGAAAAAAGATTACTTCCTGCTTTTTGCAGGACGGGGATGCTCTGGTGCTGAAAACAGATTATCTGCTCCGTATCTTGGAAGCGATCAATCAGAGCTTTCCTGATATGCAGTACATCACTTCTTATGCCCGCGCTGATAGTATCACCCGGAAAAGTCCGGCAGAGCTAAAGGCGCTCCGGCAAGCGGGCCTAAACCATCTTTACAGCGGAATGGAAACCGGCTCGGATCAAATACTGGAACTTATCAACAAAGGTTTTGACGCGGATATTGTTGTCCGAAGCGGCTGCATGGCAAAAGAAGCGGACATGATCTTGTCGGAGTTCATATTGCTGGGGATCGGCGGCAAGGAGCTGTCTGAAGAAAATGCTGCTCAAACAGCAAAGGCGCTGAATATCATCCAGCCAGATTTTATCCGTGTCCATGCCACGGGTATTAAGCCGGAGTCCAAGCTGGGCGAGTTTGTCAGGAATGGCTCTTTTGCTCTGCAATCGGAGGAAGAAATCGTTGTAGAGCAAAAGCTATTCTTACAACAGCTACATGAGATGGACAGTTACTATGTGAATGAACACATCGTCAATCTGCTTCTGGAGATCAGAGGAAATCTGAGGACGGAGAAACAGGAAATGCTCTCTACGATTGACCGCTTTCTGACCCTGCCACCGGATGAAAGGCTTTTGTTTGCTGTCGGCAGGCGGCTCAATATCTTCTTCCGCTTGGACGATCTGAAAAATCCGAAGCTGCATCAGAGGCCGAGGAAAGTCTGCAACAGATTTTAAGTAAGAATCCCCATGTGGACTTTGCCGCGCTGTGCAATTACGTCCGGCAGTCACAAATTTAGAGCAGAAAATATACGCTGGGCATAGCCGCTTTTCGTCAGCTATGCCCAGCATTTTATTTGCGGCTTTGACAGCATGGCGGCTGCACATCCAGGCCGTCCAGATAGCTGTTTCCCCATTGGCACATCGCGTCCAGAATGGGGACGATGCTCTGTCCAAATGGGGTAAGAGAATATACCGTCTTGGGCGGCTTTTCTGGAATCACTTCACGATGAATCATGCCGTTGTTTTCCAGATCGTGAAGCTGCTGCGAAAGCATCTTCGGCGTGGCGTTTGGAATCAGCCGCTGTAACTCCATATAGTGTAATGGATGGTCAATCAGATGCCAGAGGATTAATGGCTTATACTTGCCGCCGATCAAAGACAGGGTTGCCTCAACTGGGCAGTTGAATTGATTTTCTTCACATTTCATAAAATGGCTCTCCTTTCCCGCAAGGTGCTATCTTTTTGGGAAGTATCTTCCGAAAAAGTGCATTCTTGCGGTTTTGTGTTCAAGTGCTACAATTAGGTCAATGGTTGATTTGATATGCTCAAAATAAAAATACTGAAAGGACTATATATTATGGATTTTATTACGATTGCAAAGCAGCGTATGTCTGTACGCAGCTATAAGGAAACAAAGGTGGAACCGGAGAAGCTGAAAAAGATTCTGGAAGCTGCTCATGTGGCCCCCACCGCTGCCAACCTCCAGCCGGTTCACCTGATTGCTGTTCAGAGCGAGGAAGGTCTTGCAAAGATCGGCAAGGCGGCCGACATCTACGGTGCGCCCCTGGCCATTATCGTCTGCGCCGATCGCGATAAGGCGTGGGTGCGGCCTTTTGACCAGAAGCAGACCGGGGACATTGACGCCTCTATCCTGACCGACCACATGATGCTCCAGGCCACGGAGCTGGGCCTTGGAACGGTATGGGTATGCTACTTCAATCCCGATGTTCTGCGTCAGGAATTTGACCTCCCGGCCAACCTGGAACCGGTCAACATCCTGGTTGTCGGCTACTCCAATGAGAAGCCCGCTGACATCAACCGCTTTGATAAAAAGCGCATCCCGATGAGCCAGTTGGTTTCCTACGAAACGCTGTAATTGAATACCCGCGCAGCCCCTGCAAAACAGCACAGGGGCTGCGTTTTTATCTTTCTGAAATATGAGCATAGGTTTCTTCAAGAATCCACCGGATATGTTCATCCTGCAAGGAATAGATCACGCTTTTCCCAGCCTTGCGTGATTGCACTAACCGGACAATCCGAAGCGCACGAAGCTGGTGGGATATGGCCGATTCTGTGACCTCCATCTTTTGTGCCAATTCGCTGACGCAAGAATCTTTCTGCATCAGATACCAAAGTATCCGCATCCGTGTGTAATCGCCCATCGCTTTGTGAAGCTCGGTTAATTGTTCCAATTCGCCGGGGCTTGGAACAGAAAAAGTTGTTTGCTCTGTTTCGTTCATGTATTTTTCTCCAATCTATAATGAAGCTGTTTGACAGACAAGAATTATGTCAGTATCATAGTCATAGGAAGGAGCTGATTTTTATGCCGCATTACAATCTACCCCACAACCACGGACAGAATATTGAAAAAGTATTAAATAAGATGCCCTCTGCAGAAGGGTTTAAAGATATATCATTTTTATTTCAGCAGCTTGGCGATCCGACCCGGCTGCGGATTCTGTGGCTGCTGTGCCATTGTGAAGAATGTGTATGCAATCTCGCGTCGGCTGTGGATATGAGCGCCCCTGCTGTGTCACATCATCTGCGGATATTAAAAAAGAGCGGGATCATTTCAAGCCGCAGGGACGGAAAAGAAGTTTATTATTCGCTGTCGGACACGCCGCAGGCAAAGCTCTTGCATCATGCCATAGATGCGTTGTTTGAAATATCATGCCCGACTGAACAATAAGGAAATGCGCCGCAGCGTGTGAAAGTTGCGGCGCATTTCTATTGCGCTTAACCCTGATTTGTGCTGCCCGCAGGCATATCCGGCAGCTTGACCCGCATGGCGCGGATGGCATTGAGAATCGCAATAATGGAAACGCCTACATCCGCGAACACCGCCGCCCACATATTCGCATAGCCCAGCGCACCTAAAATCAGAACCAGGAATTTCACGCCCAGAGCAAACACAATGTTCTGATTTGCGATACGGATCGTCTTACGGGCGATCTTCATAACAGCGGCAATTTTGGACGGTTCATCCGTCATAAGAACCACGTCAGCAGCTTCAATGGCCGCATCGGAACCCAAGCCGCCCATAGCAATACCGACATCGGCCCGCGCCAGTACGGGAGCGTCATTGATACCATCCCCAACAAAGGCCAACATACCTTTTTCGCTTTTCTGCTTCAGCAGGCTTTCCACGCGGTCAACCTTATCAGCGGGCAGCAGTTCAGTATAAACCTGATCCAGATGAAGCTGCCCTGCGACTTTCTTTCCAACGGCGTCTGCGTCGCCGGTCAACATGACCGTTTTGCGGATACCGGCAGATTTCAGCAGCTTGATTGCGGCTGGAGCATCGGCCTTGATCTCGTCCTCAATGACGATACATCCAGCGTATTTCCCGTCACAGGCCAGATAGACCACGGTGCCGACAGCCGAGGATGGCGTGTACTTAATATGCGCTCTCTCCATCAGCTTGGTGTTTCCTGCCAGAATCGTTTTCCCATCAATCACGGCCTGTACGCCGTGACCGGCAATTTCCTGGACATCGGAAACTCGGCTGTTGTCGATTTTCTGTCCATAGGCGTTTTTAATAGAAAGAGAAATCGGGTGGTTGGAGTAGTCCTCAGCGTATGCGGCCAGCTCCAAAAGCTGCGCTTCCTCCATGCCGACAGGGTGAATCTCGCTGACCGCAAAGGAGCCTTTTGTCAGTGTGCCGGTCTTATCAAAGACCACGACCTCGGTATTTGCCAGGGCCTCCAGATAGTTGCTGCCCTTTACCAGAACGCCGATCTTGGACGCGCCGCCGATGCCTCCGAAGAAACTAAGCGGAATGGAGATGACCAGCGCACAGGGGCAGGAAATCACCAGGAAGGTCAAGGCCCGGTAAATCCAGGTGCTGAATGGCTGCTGGGTAATCAGCGGCGGCAGGATCGCCAGCGCCAGAGCAGCAAATACCACTACCGGGGTATAATACCTGGCAAAGCGTGTGATGAAATTCTCAATACGGCCCTTCTTATCGCTTGCGTTTTCCACAAGGTCAAGGATTTTGGCTACGGTGGATTCCCCAAATTCTTTTGTGGTCTGAATGTTCAGGATGCCGGTCTGGTTGATACAGCCGCTGATGACCTCCATTCCCGGCTCCACCTCGCGGGGCATGGATTCTCCGGTCAGGGCCGAAGTGTCCAGGGTGGAGAAGCCTTTGAGAATCGTACCGTCCAGCGGGATGCGCTCTCCCGGTTTCACAACAATGGTTTCTCCGATCTGAACCTCGTCCGGGTCAACCTGAACCAGTTTTCCGTCCCTTTCGATGTTAGCATAGTCCGGGCGAATGTCCATCAGGCTTGCGATAGATTTTCTGGACTTGGACACCGCATAGGACTGGAACCATTCGCCCACCTGGTAAAACAGCATAACGGCGACACCCTCGGAATGTTCGCCCAAAATGAGTGCGCCGATGGTGGCAATCGTCATCAGGAAATTTTCGTCAAACACCTGTCCATGCAGGATGTTCGTGATTGCCTTCCAGACAATATCCCAGCCGACAACCACATAGCAGACGAGAAAGACCGCCATCTCCGCCAATTCAGGGAGATGGAGCAAGCTGCCTGCAAGAAACAGCACCGCCGCCACGATAATGCGTGTGAGCAAGTGCCTTTGTTTTCGTGTCATAGTGTATTCTCCTTTCGTTGCAGCATAAAGCGTGTCACGCTTTTTCTGTCTATTGATGAAAAACACCGGCTACCTTGTGGCAGCCGGTGTCCAGCTTTTCATTACGCCTTAACAGTCACGTCCGGCTCGATCTGCTTAATCAGCGTCTTTGCTTCGGCCAGAACAGCGTCAAACTGATCGTCCGGCGCTTCCAGAACCATCTTCTGACCCAGGAAGTTGACGGATACGCTGGTCACACCATCAATTTTCTTCACGGCGTTCTGGATTTTGTCAGCACAATGGCCGCAGTCCAGGTCAAGCAGTTTAATGGTCTTTTTCATTGAGAAAGCCCCCTTTCATTTTGGTATTTGGTTGGCTTGATATGGCTGAACGATTAAAAGATTGTTTAATCGTTCATGCTGCCAGTATATTCACGAAAACCCTCAAAGTCAATGGATTTGGGAGCGTGTCCTGTGAACCTTGCTGAACTCGATTCGATCCAAAGCAAACATTCATTCCTTTGGATAAAAAAAGCTCCACTTTGGAGCGGACAAAGGAGAAACAGGATAAGTATAATGAAAAACGGTCAAAGACCTTGTGCGTAAACTTTATGTTCGGGGCTTTAGCATCTTTCCCCCAAGATGCCAAACGCCCCTTTTCATAACGGTATTTAGTTCCCTACGGGGGAGGGGTACTCGCACAAATCTTTATAAGAAAGAAGTGATGATTTTGCAAAAGGAGCAATTTGACATTACGGGTATGACTTGCTCGGCCTGCTCTACCAGAGTGGAAAAGAGCGTGGCAAAGCTACCTGGCATCAAAGAAGTGTCCGTCAACCTGTTAAAAAACAGCATGGTTGCTTCTTATGATGAATCCGTTTTGGATACGGCGGGAATCGTCCAGGCCGTTGAAAAGGTCGGTTATGGCGCGATTCCCAAAGCCTCCGCACAAAACAAAAGCCACACGACCACACCGGCAACAAAACCGGAGGTCAGTACGGCGCAGGCAGAATACAAGCAGATGAAACAGCGGCTGCTGCTTTCTGCCCTGTTTACAATCCCGCTGTTTTATATTTCTATGGGTCACATGATGGGGTGGCCGTTCCCCAGCTCCTTGCTGGGGATGGAAAATGCAATCAGCTTTGCATTTACCCAATTCCTGCTGCTGATCCCGGTGGTGTTCATCAACTTCAAATATTACCGGATGGGCTTCAAGACCCTGTTCCACGGCTCGCCTAACATGGATTCGCTGATTGCGATAGGCTCCAGCGCCGCAATCGTTTATGGCATTTACGCCATTTACAAAATCGGCATCGGATTCGGTCATGGGGATATGGCTACGGTTCACAGCTTTATGATGGATTTGTATTTTGAATCCGCAGGCATGATTCTGACCCTTATCACCTTGGGCAAAACCCTGGAGGCCCGCGCAAAGGGTAAGACTTCGGATGCAATTACAAAGCTGATGAATCTGGCTCCCAAAACAGCTACCGTGGAGCGGGATGGAAAAGAGCTTCAGGTGCCTGTGGAAGAAGTGCAGTTGGGCGAAACCCTGATTGTCAAGGCCGGTGAGTCTGTGCCGGTGGATGGTATTGTCATCGAGGGCTTTTCCTCCGTTGATGAATCTGCCCTGACCGGCGAGAGCATCCCCGTGGAGAAGCATATCGGGGACAAAGTGATCGGCGCGACCACAAGTAAGTCCGGCTATTTCAAGATGCAGGCCACCAAGGTGGGCGATGATACCACGCTGGCACAGATCGTCCGTCTGGTGGATGAAGCGACCAGCTCCAAGGCCCCTATTGCGAAACTGGCTGATAAGGTCAGCGGCGTGTTTGTTCCGGTGGTTATCAGCATCGCGCTGATTGCAGTCATTGTCTGGCTGCTGTTGGGATATGGCTTTGAATTTGCCCTATCTATCGGCATTTCTGTCCTGGTCATTTCCTGTCCCTGTGCGCTGGGCCTTGCAACGCCTACGGCCATTATGGTCGGAACCGGCAAGGGCGCAAGCAACGGTATCCTGATTAAATCGGCGGAGGCCCTGGAAACGGCCCATAGCATTGATACGGTTGTGCTGGATAAGACCGGCACAATTACCCAAGGTACGCCCGTGGTGACAAATATGCTCTGCAAAGAGGGCGTTCCACAAAAGGAGCTGCTGCAAATTGCCGCTTCGCTGGAAAAGCTGTCCGAGCATCCGCTGGCGGACGCGATTGTGGCAGAGGCCGAAAAAGCACAACTTTCCTTCCTCCCGGTGGATGATTTCAAGCAGATTCCTGGTCAGGGCCTTGTGGGTCAGATCGGAAACGAAACGTGCCTTGCCGGAAACCGCCGACTGATGGCGGCAAATGGCATCAATGGCGGCGCACTCCTTCAGTTGGGCGAGGAAATGGCCGTTGACGGGAAAACACCTCTGTTCTTTGCTCGTGGCGGTCAGCTTATTGGTGTCATTGCCGTGGCAGATGTAGTTAAGCCCACCAGCAAGCAGGCCATAGCGGAATTGACCGGCATGGGCATTGAGGTGGTCATGCTGACCGGCGACAATGCAAAGACCGCAGAAGCGATTCGGCATCAGGTCGGCGTGGATCGTGTCGTGGCAGAGGTATTCCCCCAGGATAAGGAGAAGGAAATCCGCCGTTTGCAGAGCGCCGGGAAGAAAGTGGCAATGGTCGGTGACGGTATCAACGATGCTCCGGCCCTTGCCAGAGCGGACGTTGGTATCGCTATCGGGGCCGGAACGGATGTGGCGATTGAGTCAGCGGACATTGTTTTGATGAAAAGCGATCTGCTGGATGTGTCCACGGCAATCCAGCTTAGTAAGGCGGTTATCCGCAACATCAAGCAAAATCTGTTCTGGGCGTTTATCTACAACATCATCGGTATTCCGGTGGCGGCAGGCGTATTCTATCTTCCCTTTGCATGGAAGCTGAACCCCATGATCGGCGCTTTTGCTATGAGTTTCAGTTCGGTATTCGTGGTGTCCAATGCCCTGCGTCTGCGGTGGTTCAAGGCGAAGCATCAGGCCAATACAGAACGGGATTCAGTCCCTATGCATGAACAAACAACGATTAAACAAGAACGAAAAGGAGCAATTCACATGGAAAAAGTATTGAACATCGAAGGAATGGTTTGCGGAATGTGTGTAAAACACGTTGATAAGGCGCTGCGGGACATCCAGGGCATCAAGGATGTGGATGTTTCCCTGGAGAGTAAGTCGGCCCAGGTGCAGCTTGACCAGGATGTGCCGGATGCTGTGCTGAAAGCTGCTATCGAGGACGCTGGCTATCAGCTCGTCAGTATCCAGTAACGGGCCGTTTATGAAGGCCAAGAAAGGCGATATTGTTCACAAGCTAAAAATCGCCAGAGGACAGTTAGACGGTATCCTGCAAATGGTTGAGGAAAATCGCTATTGCGTGGATATTTCCAATCAGCTTCTTGCTACGCAGGCGTTATTAAAAAGCGCCAATCAGCAGATTTTGCAAGCCCATATACGAAGCTGCGTCCGGGATGCCCTGCAAACGGACGCTGTAAATCCAAAACTGGAAGAAGCCCTGAAATTACTGGAAAAAATGATACAGTAACAACGGGAGCGGGAAGGGCCTTATGTCCTTTCCGCTCCTAAATTCGTTTCAGATTGGATTGTAAATCCTGCGGTTGGGAGCGTACAAAGAAGCCCGGTTTTTATATACTTTAAGTGGTTAGTTAGATATGGTTAATCCAGTGAGGCGCGTCACTGGCGCGTTTTACTGGATACCTTGTAATTAAAATAGACCAGGAGGAATAGAGTGATGAAACAGGCACTTGACACAAGAACAAAGCTCTTAACAAAAAATCCCTGGCCGCTGATGATTGAACTTAGCATCCCTGCGGTTCTTGGCATGGTGGTCGTTGGGCTTTATAACATGATGGATTCCATCTTTGTCGGCCAGATGGTTGGTGACGTGCAGATGGGAGCCATATCGGTATCCTATCCTTTAACCCTTATCAATGCCGGTTCAGCGGCAATGCTGGGCGTGGGTTCTGCATCGGTACTGTCCCGCGCTATCGGTAAGAAGGACGAGAACACAATTAAGAAGATCATGGGCAACCTGGTTGCGATGGTTCTTCTGTTGTCCGTCATCTACACTGTTGTGGGTATGGTTTTCACCCGCCAGCTTCTGTCCCTGACCGGAGCCAGCGATAACATTCTGAATTACGCAGAGAAATATCTGCGGATCGTATTCGCCGGTTCTCTGTTCGTAAACTTCTTCCAGAGCGCAACATGGTCATCCGTGGAGAAGGCCAGCTCAAAAGGGCAATGACCATTATTGCCAGCGGCGCTATTTTGAACATTATCCTTGACCCCATTTTTATCAGCATCCTCAACCCCTACGGCATGGGCATTGAAGCGGCTGCTTATGCAACGATTTTCTCCCAGTTTGTCCAGGCTGCGATTACCCTGTGGTATTTCAAGAAGAAAAGCCCCCATGTGAAGATCGGGCGTATCCGCATTGATGGTGAGCTGCTTCCCCAGGTTCTTTCTGTCGGCATCTCTGCTCTGTTAATGCAGATTCTGACCCTGGTGCAGCAGACAGTGATTTATCGTGTGGCATCGAACTATGGCGGTGAAACCTCCCAGCTCCTTTTAGCGGCGGCGCTCGGTCTGATTTCTCTTTGTACCTCTATGGGGTATCAGCCAGGGGATTCCAGCCTGCCGCCGGTACAAACTACGGTGCGAAAGACTATGACCGGGTAAAGACGCTGACCAGAGTTTTCATTATCGCCGCAACGCTGCTGTCGCTGGTGTTCTATATCCCCGCCGAGCTGTTCCCAGAAAAGATTTTGTCCATGTTCCTGACAACGCCGGGTATCGCCGCATCAGGTTCGACAAACTTCCGTATCATGTTCAGCACCTATATCCTGCAAGGCAGCTTTATGATCGCCGTGACCCTGTTTCAGTCTTTGGGTAAAGCGAAAAAGGCCACCTGGCTTGTGCTGTTCCGTCAGATTATTCTCTTTATCCCGCTTTGTGTGGTTCTGCCAATGATCGGCGGCATGGGTATTCGCGGCGTGTGGCTGGCGATTGCGCTGACCGATGCGATTCTGGTGGCTATTATCGCGTTCATGGTGGCTTATGAGTTCCGCAAACTGCCTGCGACTTCTTCCGTAAATCGGTGAGGAGGGAGCGTTCATGTATCTTTGCGATGGAAAAATAGGAAATGAATATAAAGTTGAGGATATTGATCTGCCTGTCAATATAGAAAAGCGTTTGGAGGCCCTTGGGATGACCCGTGGAACCTCTATCGCTGTTCTGAACAAGCAAAGTCGGGGTGTCCTGATTGTGAAAGTCAGGGGAACACGCTTTGCACTTGGGCGCAATATCACAAAGAATATTTTAGTGGGGTAAATTCCGATGAGAGAAAATTTGACTATCGGCTTCATCGGAAATCCGAACTGCGGAAAGACAACACTTTTCAATGCTTACACCGGTGCAAATCTGAAAGTGGCAAACTGGCCAGGTGTAACCGTTGAGAAAGTAGAGGGTGCCATTAAAGACCATGATCTGAATATTCGACTGGTCGATCTTCCTGGCACTTACAGCCTGACCTCCTACACAATGGAAGAACAGGTATCCCAGACAGTTTACACTAAGCGATGAAGTCGATGTGATTATTGATGTTGCGGACGCTTCCGCTCTGGAGCGAAACCTATACTTAACTTTGCAGCTTTTGGAGCTGGGCAAGCCGGTTGTGCTGGCGCTGAACATGATGGACATTGTGGAAAAGCGGGGCATGGAAATCGACCTGCACCGGCTGCCGGAAATGCTGGGGAATCCCGGTGATCCCCGTCAGCGCCCGCAAGAAAAAGGGCCTGGATATTCTGATGCATGCGGTGGTGCATCACAAGGATTTTTCCGAGAAGGCGCCGCT
>ENA-OQDA01000593-OQDA01000593.1-human-gut-metagenome-genome-assembly--contig:-NODE-593-length-14510-cov-2.624557_pt1 | contig 14510 bp, 15 predicted proteins | sample MGYA00242771_ERZ504603 | MGnify/ENA primary metagenome ERZ504603 (study PRJEB26092, sample SAMD00036328) | human gut metagenome | host: Homo sapiens | study: EMG produced TPA metagenomics assembly of...
AATGTCAGAAGCAAAAGCCATGGCAGTTATTTATCAGATGACAAAAGAATTTCCATGGCTCAATTATTGTGTGAATGTGTGTACCATATCAGATGTACCGGAACTGTTTGATATCTCGCATGTATTTGCCAGAGAAGCGGAACGGTTGGAAAAGAAAAATGCATGATTTGACAAATTATTTCCAATATGTTATATTCATCTCAAGCAAAAAAGGGAGTAGCTGAACGCCTTGAAAGAGGTGGTTTTGTAACCGACAACCGGTATCGAGAGATACCCGTAGCAAATGAGATAGCAAGACTTTTATTGTGGCAGAGGTCATGATAGGAGTCTTTTTTATTATGAAATATAGAAAATCTGCCGCAATAGTCTGCTAAAAAGAAAGAGAGGATAAACGATGAGTAACGAAATGATGAAACGGGAAATGCAGGAAGCAGTACAGGCAGGGGAGCGGGCGCTTCAGAGCCTTTACGCAGCAAGGGATAAGTTGGGAAGTGCGAGAAACTGGGGCATTTTTGATATGCTTGGAGGAGGCTTTATCAGTGACTTTGTGAAGCATTCTAAAATGAATGACGCAGCTGCGTTGATGGAACAGGCGAAAAGCGATATTCAGCGTTTTCAGAGAGAATTAAGAGATGTGCAGGTTTCCTTGGATCTACGCATGGAAATCGGCAGCTTCCTTTCCTTTGCGGATTTCTTTCTGGACGGGCTGGTGGCAGATTATATGGTGCAGAGCAAGATTGCAGATGCAAGAGAACAGGTGGATGATGCCATCAACCGGATAGAAAAGATACTTGCTGATGTGAAAAATCGGATGAATGGGGAGGTGTAGCATATGGGATGCCTGGGAAATGTGTTGTGGTTTGTGTTTGGCGGCGCAGTCAGTGGGCTGAGCTGGTGTCTGGCAGGTTGTCTCTGGTGTATTACCGTTGTGGGGATTCCGGTGGGGATGCAGTGTTTTAAATTTGCGGCGCTTAGTTTTTTCCCCTTTGGAAAAGAGGTGCAGTATGGTGGCGGAGCTGGTTCGTTCCTTTTGAATATCATCTGGCTGATTGTATCCGGTCTGCCTCTTGCACTGGAGCATCTGGCGTTGGGTACAGCTTTATGTTATTTACTGCATATTGTGCGCGGCCTGCTGTATGTGGAAGATCTGATCTACGCTAACGGCCAGCGCTTTATCTGTTCAACGTCCGTTCATCAGCAAACCGGCTGGCGGATGCCGGCGGCTAATTACACCAAAAAGCCGGATGTCGCGATTTACTATTACCGGGACACGCCGTTTTATCCGGGCTTTGCCATGAATTATATGCAGAAGGGGCCCTATGTTGTGGTGGTTAATCCCTTCTCGTACAGCTCGGTGATCGCCAGCGACCGCGATTTAGCCTATGGCGTTTTCGATACCAAAACCAACCTCTTTTTCTCGGTAAGTAACAATGTCGAGCCCGCGGAACTCCATGCGTTAATTCGCGAAGGCGATACCTTTTTTAATCTAGAATGGCCGGGTGTATACGATCGCCCGCTCCGCTATTCGCCCCATCGCCGTCATTATGTCCACCTCGCGGGCCAGCTACTATCACAACTTTTGTGACCAGGCCAGTCTGACGCTGCCGCTGGGGATAATTTGCAGTATTTTACTGGTGCTGGTGTGGTCGCGCACCCGCCGACAGTATCACTCGCCGCGCAATATGCTGCAGCGGGCTCTGAGCTGCCGCCAGCTGCGCCTGCACTACCAGCCGATTATCGATATTAAAAATAACCGCTGCGTTGGGGCGGAAGCGCTGCTGCGCTGGCCTGGGTTTGACGGTCCGGTGATGAACCCGGCGGAGTTTATTCCGCTGGCGGAAAATGAAGGCATGATTGCCCAGGTCACGGACTACGTGGTGGATGAACTGTTTTATGAAATGGGTGAGTTTCTGGCCAGCCATCCACAGTTGTATATAGCCATCAATCTCTCTGCGTCGGATTTCCATTCGGCGCGGCTGATTTCACAGATCAGTGAGAAAGCGCACAGCTATGCGGTCTGTATCGGACAAATCAAAATCGAAGTGACCGAGCGCGGGTTTATCGACGTACCGAAGACCACGCCGGTGATCCAGGCGTTCCGCGAAGCAGGCTATGAAATTGCCATCGACGATTTCGGCACCGGCTACTCGAATCTGCATAATCTGCACGCGCTGAACGTCGATATCCTTAAAATCGATAAAACCTTCGTCGATACGCTCACCACCAACAACACCAGCCACCTGATTGCTGAGCATATCATCGAGATGGCGCGCGGGTTGCGGTTAAAGACGATTGCAGAAGGCGTGGAGACGCCGGAGCAGGTAAGCTGGCTCTACAAGCGCGGCGTACAGTATTGCCAGGGCTGGCTGTTTGCGAAAGCGATGCCGGCGCGGGAGTTTATGCAGTGGTTAGCCAATGCTCCCGCGCCCGCGAACGTGCCTCAGCCGCCGCGTCACGCGGAGATCTGATGGCGATAGTCGCTGGGAGTGCGGTCAAACTCGCGGCGGAACACCCGGGAGAAGGTTTGCTGCGAGACGTAGCCCAGATCCATGGCGATATCAAAGATCGGCCGCTGGGTGGTTCGCAACGCTTCCGCCGCCAGCAGCAGGCGGCGCTGGCGAATATAGTCCCCCAGCGTCTGATGCATCACGGTACGGAACATCCGCTGCAGGTACCACTTCGAGTATCCTGACTTTCTGGCGACTATATCAATGTTAAGTGGTTGATCGATATGTTCATCAATCCATTCAATCAAAGTTTGAATAATATCCTGATGGGACATAAAGCGGCCTCTCTCAATTCTCGATTCGTCGTTTTGTCTGCAGGCGAGTATAATTCCTCAAGTTAACTTGAGGTAAAGCGCTTTATGGAAAAGAAATCACCCCGCATCAAAATGCTGTTGACGCCTGGAGAAGTGGCAAAACGAACCGGCGTGGCGGTCTCGGCCCTCCATTTTTATGAGAGTAAAGGATTGATCCACAGTCAGCGGAATGCCGGCAATCAGCGGCGCTACCGGCGTGACGTTCTGCGCGCGGTGGCGATTATCAAAATTGCGCAACGTATTGGCATCCCGCTGGCCACTATCGGCGACGCGTTTGGCGTGCTGCCGGAAGGGCACAATCTCAGCGCAAAAGAGTGGAAGATGCTGTCATCGCAGTGGCGTGAGGAGCTGGATCGGCGCATTCATACCCTGACGGCGCTACGCGACCAGCTCGACGGCTGTATCGGCTGCGGCTGTTTATCGCGACGCGACTGCCCGCTGCGCAACCCGGGCGATAAACTGGGGGAAGAGGGAACCGGCGCCCGGCTGCTGGAAGACGAGTGATAAAACTAAAGCGCCACAACTGGGCGCTTTAGTTGTTTTCCGGTCTTGGTCTTTCGCATTATCTCGCTGGTTCGCGAGAGAGTTTCCCCCGACGTCGACGTCCCTCAGTATTGCGCAATCTGTTGATGGAGGTTCCGGTTTGCGTCGACACTTTAACTATGGCATCTGCCGTCGCTTTTTCCTCACTATTTTGCTGAAATTTTCCCGGCAATGAGCGCCTGTTCCTATAGTTAATTTGAACAAACTACGGGAGAGGCTCATGCTGACGGTACATCATCTTAATCAATCACGATCGCAACGCGTACTGTGGGCACTGGAAGAGCTGCAGCTGCCTTATCAGATAGTCCGCTATCAGCGGGAGAAAACGATGCTGCGCCGGCGGCGCTAAAAAAAATCCATCCGTTGGGCAAATCACCGGTACTGGAAGACAACGGCTATGTGCTGGCGGAGTCCGGGGCGATCCTCGAGTATTTGCAGGAAACCTGGGACAGCGGCGGGTTGTTGAAGCCGCAGGGAATTGACGACAAACTGCAGTACCGCTTCTGGCTGCACTATGCCGAAGGCTCGCTGATGCCGCTGCTGTTAATGAAGCTGGTGTTCGCCAGCCTTGGCAAACCCCCTGTGCCCTTTGGCATTCGCTCGCTGGGTTCGCTGCTGGGCAAGGGGATACAGAAAATGTGGCTCGATCCGCAGCTGGCCACCCATGCGCGGTTCATTGACGACCATCTTGCCGCACGGCCATGGTTCGCTGGCGAGCGGCTGAGCATGGCCGATATCCAGATGAGCTTCCCGGTGATGGCATTGTTGGCGCGCGGCGGCATGCATGACCTTGTCCATATCGAGGCCTGGCGTCAGCGAGTGGAACAGCGACCGGCCTGGCAACGCGCCATCGAGCGCGGCGGCCCCTTCACCTTACCCGGCGCCTGAGATATCAGCGGATCCGATGACGTCGATAAATGAAAGCAACTCACTAAAAAATTGTTAGCGGATTGCGCATAGACGATAACGTTTGCGCATCGACTGGTTATTTCTTGCGCGTTATAAGAAGAAATGAGTAAAAAGCGGCAAAGTTCAGTTGAAAACCAGCGTATGATCGCTGGATAATCGTTTGCTTTTTTTACCACCCGTTTTTTATGCGCGGAGCTAAACGTTTGCTTTTTTGCGACACCCCTATTGACGCAAACCTGGCACATGGAGAAAACGTTTAGCAGGCAGTGGATTGTCCAGCACGCATAATGACGAAAAAATAAACTCTCAGGGGATGTTTTCTATGTCTACGCCTTCAGCGCGTACCGGCGGTTCACTCGACGCCTGGTTTAAAATTTCGCTCCGCGGCAGTACCGTTCGTCAGGAAGTCGTTGCCGGATTAACGACCTTCCTGGCCATGGTCTACTCCGTTATCGTGGTTCCGGGGATGCTGGGTAAAGCCGGGTTCCCGCCTGCTGCTGTATTTGTGGCGACCTGTCTGGTCGCAGGCGTCGGTTCAATCGTGATGGGCCTGTGGGCAAACCTGCCGCTGGCAATTGGTTGCGCCATTTCTCTGACCGCATTTACCGCATTCAGTCTGGTGCTGGGCCAACATATTAGCGTGCCCGTTGCGCTGGGTGCGGTGTTCCTGATGGGTGTCCTGTTTACCATCATTTCCGCGACCGGTATCCGTAGCTGGATCCTGCGCAATCTGCCGCAGGGCGTTGCGCATGGCACGGGGATTGGTATCGGCCTGTTCCTGCTGCTGATTGCGGCAAACGGTGTTGGCCTGGTGATTAAGAACCCGCTGGACGGCCTGCCGGTTGCGCTGGGTGACTTCGATACCTTCCCGGTCATTATGTCGTTGATTGGTCTGGCGGTGATTATTGGCCTCGAAAAACTGAAAGTACCGGGTGGCATTCTGCTGACCATTATCGGTATTTCCGTGGTTGGTCTGATTTTCGACCCGGCCGTGCATTTCTCCGGCATTTTTGCTATGCCGTCTCTGAGTGATGAAACGGCAACTCGTTGATCGGCAGGCCTGGATATCATGGGGCACTGAACCCGATTGTCCTGCCGAGCGTGCTGGCGCTGGTCATGACCGCTGTCTTCGATGCAACCGGAACCATCCGCGCGGTAGCCGGACAGGCGAATCTGCTGGATAAAGACGGACAGATTATTGACGGTGGCAAAGCGCTGACCACTGACTCCCTGAGCAGCGTGTTCTCTGGTCTGGTGGGTGCAGCTCCGGCGGCGGTTTACATTGAATCCGCAGCGGGTACGGCGGCAGGCGGTAAAACCGGCCTGACAGCGATCACCGTTGGCGTACTGTTCCTGCTGATTCTGTTCCTCTCTCCGCTCTCTTATCTTGTACCTGTGTACGCAACGGCACCTGCGCTGATGTATGTGGGCCTGTTGATGCTGAGCAACGTCGCGAAAATCGACTTTGCTGACTTTGTCGACGCGATGGCAGGACTGGTTACGGCCGTATTTATCGTGCTGACCTGTAACATCGTTACCGGCATCATGATTGGCTTTGCTACCCTGGTAATTGGCCGCATCGTTTCTGGTGAATGGCGCAAACTGAACATCGGCACCGTGGTGATCGCCATCGCGCTGGTGGCCTTCTACGCCGGCGGTTGGGCTATCTGATTCTGATTTCCTGACGATCCTAAAAACGGGTGGCTTTGGCCGCCCGTTTTCATTTTCAGAACACACTCGTTGTCTTTTGCGTTACTCTCAATTAGATAGAATTGAGGCACGACGCCTCTCATTAGCAATCATAAGAAACATCGCAAACAGGGAACGCATGGAAATCTTTTTCACCATACTCATCATGACCCTTGTGGTCTCGCTGTCGGGGGTATTTACTCGCGTATTGCCCTTCCAACTTCCTTTACCCCTTATGCAGATCGCCATCGGCGCCTTGCTGGCGTGGCCGACGTTTGGTTTGCATGTGGAATTCGATCCTGAGCTGTTCCTGGTTCTGTTCATCCCGCCGCTGCTCTTTGCCGATGGCTGGAAGACGCCAACGCGTGAGTTTCTCGAGCACGGGCGAGAGATTTTCGGCCTGGCGCTGGCGCTGGTACTGGTCACGGTGGTCGGCATTGGCTTTATGATTTACTGGCTAGTGCCGGGGATCCCTCTCATCCCAGCCTTTGCGCTGGCTGCTGTGCTATCGCCAACCGATGCTGTCGCACTTTCCGGCATTGTGGGAGAGGGACGTATACCGAAGAAAATCATGGGTATCCTGCAGGGCGAAGCGTTGATGAACGACGCCTCCGGTCTGGTCTCTCTGAAGTTTGCCGTCGCCGTGGCGATGGGCACGATGGTATTCACCGTTGGTGGCGCAACGCTTGAGTTCTTCAAAGTGGCGGATTGGCTGGCATCCTGGCTTGGTTTTGTCGTCAGTTGGCTGTCACGGCCGCTCCCTGCGCTTCCTCAGCCGCTGGGGCGGTGATGAACCCGCGACGCAGATCGTTCTGCTGTTCTTGCTGCCATTCGCTTCTTATCTGATTGCCGAACATATTGGCGTTTCCGGCATCCTCGCTGCGGTTGCCGCCGGGATGACCATCACCCGCTCCGGTGTGATGCGCCGTGCGCCGCTGGCAATGCGCCTGCGCGCAAACAGCACCTGGGCGATGCTGGAATTTGTCTTTAACGGCATGGTGTTCCTGCTGTTAGGTCTGCAGCTGCCGGGTATTCTGGAGACGTCGCTGATGGCGGCAGAAATCGACCCTAACGTCGAAATCTGGATGCTGTTTACCGATATTATTCTGATATATGCGGCGCTGATGCTGGTCCGTTTCGGCTGGCTGTGGACGATGAAAAAGTTCAGCAACCGCTTCCTGAAGAAGAAGCCGATGGAGTTTGGTTCGTGGACCACACGAGAAATCCTGATCGCGTCTTTCGCTGGGGTGCGTGGGGCGATCACTCTGGCCGGTGTGCTCTCTATCCCGCTGCTCTTGCCGGATGGTAACGTCTTCCCGGCGCGCTATGAGCTGGTGTTCCTGGCGGCTGGCGTCATTCTCTTCTCGCTGTTTGTCGGCGTGGTGATGTTGCCTATTCTGCTACAACACATTGAAGTCGCGGATCATTCGCAACAATTGAAAGAGGAACGTATTGCGCGAGCGGCAACGGCAGAAGTGGCGATTGTGGCGATCCAGAAAATGGAGGAGCGTCTGGCGGCGGATACCAAAGAGAATATCGATACCCAGCTGCTGACCGAAGTCAGTTCGCGGGTGATCGGTAACCTGCGCCGGCGCGCCGATGGGCGTAACGACGTGGAAACCTCTATGCTCGAAGAGAGTCTGGAACGCCGCTTCCGCCTGGCGGCGCTGCGCTCTGAGCGCGGCGAGCTGTATCATCTGCGCGCCACCCGGCAGATCAGTAACGAGACGCTGCAGAAGCTGCTCCACGATCTCGACCTGCTGGAAGCGCTGTTAATCGAAGATCAATAACCTGTAATCCGGATAGCGCGACGCTTATTCGGACTACTGGCGAGACTGCAGTAAATGTGTAGCCCCGGTAAGCGTTAGCGCGACCGGGGGAAACCCGGGCAGCGGCGCAAGCGCCTGACCCGGGCTACCCCTTCCCTTGCGGAACGCGTTGTCACCAGGGAATTATTCCAGCCAGAACGCTTTGCTGCACGCCAGCCAGGCCTCAGCGCTACGCGACATATATACGCCTTCCCGCCAAATCATCCCCAGCTCCCAGCGCAGCTCGCTTTGCAACGGGATCCAGCAAAAATTCTGCCGGTCGAGACGCTGGCAAATCGGTTCCGGCAGGATCGCTACGCCAATGCCCGCCTGCACCATGGCGGCGAGAAAATCCCACTGGCCGCTGCGCACTGCGATACGTGGCTTCACGTCATGCTCGGCAAACAGCCGCATCAGCTGCTGGCTAAGGGCAAATTCCTCGTTGTAGATAACCAGCGGATGCGACGCCAGCTCGGCCGGCGAGAGCGAGGTTTTACCTTCCCACTCCGCGGTCCTTGGCGTCAGGACGCACAGCGGGTGATTGAACAACGGCAGAATGGTGAGGCTGCTATCCTCCTCGACAGGCAGGGCGGTCATCGCCATATCAAGTTCGCCATTGCTGACCGCCTGCTGGACCGTCAGGCCGCCAAACTCGGCGATCTTCAGCTCGACGCCCGGATAGCGCTGGCGGAAGCGACTGATCGGCTCGGCCATCAGCATCCCGACCATCGGCGGAATGCCAAGCCGCAGCACCCCTTTATGCAGGTGGTTGATATCGCTCAGCTCTGACTCCAGCTGGCTGAACTCGCCCAAGATCGCCTGGCCGCGTTCAAAAACGACGCGCCCGGTATCGGTGAGCAGTAGTTTGCGGCCGTCGCGGATCAACAGCGTGCAGTTTAGCTCATCTTCGAGATTCTTGAGCATCTTGCTGATGGTGGGCTGGGTGACAAAAAGCTTCTCCGCTGCGCGGGTAAAGCTCTGCTGACGAACCACCTCAACAAAATATCTCAGCGTTCTGATATCCATGATTATTCCTTAAGACTATGCCTGCAATGAGTTTAATTCATTTCAGTCCTGGACGGGGGCTCTCTATACTGGCGCTCTCTATTTTTTTAAGGACATACCCTCATGGCTGTGGCGATAAGCCGCGTGACGCCTGCCGTTATTCATCGACTCCAGATCCCCGTTCAGGTTCTGTTGTATGCAGGTCTCTTTGTATTTGCTCAATATCTTGTCTCCTGGCTGCATCTGCCGCTTCCTGCCAACCTGGTAGGGATGGTGCTGATGCTGGCGTTAATTGTCTGTCGAGTTATCCCGCTGAACTGGATTCGCGCAGGTGCTCGCTGGTTACTGGCTGAAATGCTTCTGTTTTTTGTCCCGGCGGTGGTCGCCGTTGTGAATTACACGCAGCTGTTGCTGGTTGATGGCTGGCGTATATTTGCCGTGATTGCGATCAGTACGCTGATGGTGCTCGGCGCAACGGCGTGGGTCGTGGATAAAGTGTATCGCTATGAAATGCGCAGGCTAAACCGTGAGTAATTTCCAGTTAAGCGTATTGTGTCTGGTGATTACGCTGGGTATCTACTTTGCCAATAAGCGTCTGTATCGCCGTTTTCGTAAATTACCCCTGATGCCATTAGTTCTCACCCCGGCCCTGCTGGTGCTGATGCTGGTTTTCGGCCATATCTCCTGGCAAAACTATATTGGTGAATCGCACTGGTTGCTGTGGCTGTTAGGCCCGGCTACCATCGCCTTTGCCGTTCCGGTGTATGACAACCTTGCCGTGATTAAGCGTCACTGGATGTCGCTGACGGCGGGCGTGGTAACGGCAACGCTGGTGGCCGTCACCAGTTCCGTATGGCTGGCGCGCCTGTTTATGTTGCCTGATGAGATCCAACGCAGTCTGGCGGTGCGCTCCGTCACCACGCCGTTTGCGCTGGCGGCGGCAGAACCGTTGGGCGGGCAGCCGGACCTGGTGGCATTGTTCGTGGTGGTGACCGGTGTATTTGGTATGGCGGTCGGCGATGTGCTGTTTTTACGGCTTTCTATTCGTGAAGGGATGGCGAAAGGCGCAGGATTTGGCGCAGCATCGCACGGCGCAGGCACGGCACGCTCTTATGAGCTCGGTCAGCAGGAAGGGGTCGTTGCCAGCCTGGTGATGATGCTTTCCGGCGTGGTGATGGTGCTGGTGGCACCACTGGTGGCGAAGCTGATGTTCTGAGAAAGGATGTAATCCTCCGGCCCGAAAGCCGGAGGAGAAGGGAAGTTAGTGCGCGCGACCTTGTTCTACGCCGTACCCGGTCTGGGAACGGATGAACTGAGCACGGAACTGCTCGCGTTCGCGGTTGCCTTCTTCTGAGTTGTCGGTGGCTGAGAAGAACCAGATCCCGAGGAATGCTACGCTGATGGAGAACAGCGCCGGATACTCATACGGGAAAATGGCTTTTTCGTGTCCGAGGATCTGGACCCAAATCGTTGGGCCAAGCACCATCAGCACAACCGCCGTCAGCATGGCCTAACCAGCCACCCAACATTGCGCCACGCGTGGTCAGTTTTGACCAGTACATGGAGAGCAGAATGATAGGGAAGTTGCAGCTGGCCGCGATAGCAAACGCCAGGCCCACCATGAAGGCGATGTTCTGGTTCTCAAACAGCACGCCGAGCAGAATAGCAATCACGCCCAGCACCAGTACGGTAATCTTCGAGACTCGCAGCTCTTCACGTTCAGTTGCGCCTTTACGGAATACGTTGGCGTACAGGTCGTGAGAAACCGCCGATGCGCCCGCCAACGTCAGGCCGGCAACCACCGCCAGGATGGTGGCAAAGGCCACTGCTGAGATGAAGCCGAGGAACAGGTTACCGCCTACCGCATTCGCCAGGTGAACCGCCGCCATGTTATTACCGCCAATCAGCGCGCCCGCAGCATCTTTGTACGCCGGATTAGCACCTACCAGCATGATTGCGCCAAAGCCGATGATAAAGGTCAGGATGTAGAAATAACCCATAAAACCGGTGGCGTAGAACACGCTCTTACGTGCTTCACGGGCATCGCTAACCGTGAAGAAGCGCATCAGGATGTGCGGCAAGCCTGCCGTACCAAACATCAGGCCGAGACCCAACGACAGTGCGGAGATTGGGTCTTTTACCAACCCGCCCGGGCTCATAATGGCTGAGCCTTTCGGGTGTACCGCCATCGCTTCGGTGAACAGATTATTGAAGCTAAAGCCGACGTGTTTCATCACCATAAAGGCCATGAAGCTGGCACCGAACAGCAACAGTACGGCTTTGATGATCTGTACCCAGGTGGTCGCCAACATGCCGCCAAACAAAACGTACATCATCATCAGCACGCCAACCAGTACGACAGCGATGTGATAGTTCAGACCAAACAGCAGCTCAATCAGCTTACCTGCACCAACCATCTGCGCGATCAGGTACAGCGCAACCACCACCAGGGAACCACAGGCGGACAGAATACGGATTGGCCCTTGCTTCAGACGATAAGACGCAACGTCGGCAAAGGTGTAACGACCCAGGTTACGCAAACGCTCAGCAATCAGAAACAGGATAATTGGCCAGCCAACCAGGAAGCCGAGGGAATAGATCAGCCCGTCATAACCCGAGGTAAACACCAGCGCGGAAATCCCGAGGAACGATGCCGCCGACATATAGTCGCCCGCAATCGCCAGCCCGTTCTGGAAACCGGTGATGTTACCGCCAGCGGTGTAGTAGTCATTACGCGAACGTACGCGCTTTGACGCCCAGTAGGTAATGCCGAGCGTAAAGATGACGAAAATCAGGAACATGATAATCGCCTGCCAGTTGGTTGGCTGGCGCTGGACTGCACCGCTAATAGCATCCGCCGCGTTTGCGGCGAAGGGCAGCGTGGCGGCAAGCGCCGTCAGGACTCTCTTCATGATGCTTTAACCTCGTGCAGAACCGCATTGTTCAGGCGATCGAATTCACCGTTTGCCCGCCAGATGTAGATCCCGGTCAGGATGAAGGAGATAAGGATCACACCGACCCCAATCGGAATACCGCGGGTGACGCTGGTTCCCGCGTGTAGCGGAGTACCCAGCCAGCCCGGCGCAAAGGCAATCAATAAAATAAAGCCGATATAAACTGCCAGCATGATGATGGACAGAATGGTGGCAAACCGTTGCCGTTTTTCCACTAACTCCCTGAAACGCGCACTGTCTTCTATCCGCTGATAAATTTGGTCATTCATCACAGAGCTCTCCAGAGGTCCCCTTCGTCTTTCGCGCAGCAGGCATGACCTGGCTGCTGTCGCAGTCCTGCAACGCGAAATCCTTTGGGGGAGGTTTTTTATATTTCCCTCCCGGTGAAGAGAGGGTAGGGTCAGATTTGTAGGCCGGATAAGACGCTTTCGCGTCGCCATCCGGCATTTTCAGGACTTTGTTATGATGGCATCGCGATGGCCTGCTTCTCTTCGAGCAGTTTCTCAACTACGCCAGGATCGGCGAGGGTCGAGGTATCGCCCAGATTGCTGGTATCGCCCGCCGCGATTTTACGCAGAATGCGGCGCATGATTTTGCCGGAGCGGGTTTTCGGCAGTGAGTCGGTCCAGTGCAGCACGTCTGGCGTTGCCAGCGGGCCAATTTCTTTACGCACCCAGTTGCGAACCTCGGCGTACAACTCAGGTGACGGTTCTTCGCCGTGATTCAGCGTGACGTAGGCGTAGATCGCCTGACCTTTAATGTTATGCGGGATACCGACCACTGCGGCTTCAGCAATCTTCGGATGCGACACCAGCGCTGATTCGATTTCAGCCGTTCCCAGACGGTGGCCGGAGACGTTCAGCACATCGTCCACTCGTCCGGTGATCCAGTAATAGCCATCTTCGTCACGGCGCGCGCCGTCACCGCTGAAGTACATATTCTTGAAGGTAGAGAAGTAGGTTTGCTCAAAGCGTTCATGATCGCCAAACAGGGTTCTCGCCTGGCCTGGCCACGAGTCGGTAATCACCAGGTTACCTTCCGTCGCGCCTTCCAGCGGATTACCTTCGTTATCGACAATCGCAGGCTGTACGCCAAAGAACGGACGGGTTGCAGAACCGGCTTTCAGCTCGGTAGCGCCCGGCAGTGGGGTGATCATGAATCCCCCAGTTTCGGTCTGCCACCAGGTATCGACGACCGGGCATTTTTCGTTGCCGATCTTCTTCCAGTACCACTCCCACGCTTCCGGGTTGATCGGCTCGCCAACGGAACCCAGGATACGCAGCGACGAACGGTCAGTACCTTCAATCGCTTTGTCGCCTTCTGCCATCAGTGCGCGAATGGCGGTCGGTGCGGTATACAGAATATTGACCTGGTGCTTGTCCACAACCTGCGACATACGCGCAGGCGTTGGCCAGTTTGGCACACCTTCAAACATCAGCGTGGTTGCGCCGCAGGCCAGCGGGCCGTACAGCAGGTAGCTGTGTCCGGTTACCCAACCCACGTCAGCGGTACACCAATAGATATCGCCCTGATGATAATCAAACACGTACTTAAAGGTGGTTGCAGCGTAGACCAGATACCCGCCGGTGGTGTGCAGCACGCCTTTCGGCTTGCCGGTTGAACCGGAGGTATACAGGATAAACAGCGGATCTTCCGCGTTCATCTCTTCCGGTTGGTGTTCTGAGCTGGCTTTCTCGATAAGATCGGACCACCACAGGTCACGGCCTTCCTGCCACTCCGTTTTACCACCGGTACGTTTGAGGACGACCACATGTTCAACGGTTTTCACGTTCGGGTTTTTCAGCGCATCATCGACGTTCTTTTTCAACGGGATAGCGCGTCCGGCGCGTACGCCTTCATCGGCGGTGATCACCAGGCGTGAATTAGAGTCGATGATACGTCCGGCGACGGCTTCCGGTGAGAAACCGCCGAAGATGACAGAATGCACGGCCCCTATGCGGGCACAGGCCAGCATGGCAACCGCAGCCTCTGGCACCATCGGCATATAAATGGCCACCACGTCACCTTTTTTAATGCCTAAATCCAGTAGCGTATTGGCGAAACGGCAGACATCGCGATGCAACTCGCGATAGGTAATGTTTTTGCTTTGGGTAGCGTCATCGCCCTCCCAGATAATGGCGGTACGATCGCCGTTTGCCTGCAGATGGCGGTCAAGGCAGTTTGCGGCCAGGTTCAGGGTGCCGTCTTCGTACCATTTAATAGACACGTTGCCTGGTGCGAAGGAGGTGTTCTTCACCTGGCTGTACGGCTTGATCCAATCAAGAATCTTTCCCTGCTCGCCCCAAAATGTGTCGGGTTCGTTAACGGATTGCTGGTATTTCTCTGCGTACTGCTCCGGATTTATCAGGCAACGATCCGCAATGTTTGCGGGAATAGCGTGTTTATGTATTTGGCTCATGGCTTTTGTTCTCCTTGTAGGATGTTAATAATATGTCTCATAAACGTTAAATGTAGGGGCTTTGAGAGTTTTGTTTAGTATTTGCGCGGCAGATCACGCAATAAACGAATTGTGCAAATTAGCGACAAACTGAATTTTGAAGGGAACTAGCAAAAATTGATCAAATCTCGCGATAACATGCAGTTATCTAAAGGATTGTTGAAAAGGTGATCTGTCTCTGAATTAGACAAAAGAGTGAGAGGTTAGAGGGGTGTTATAACTCTAAAGTGGTATTTACATACACTTACAATTGATAAAAAGCAACATTTCAGTGTGGTTTCTTGTTACAAATAGGGTGGAGCAATGTCATGACAGTATTCGTG
>ENA-OQDA01000594-OQDA01000594.1-human-gut-metagenome-genome-assembly--contig:-NODE-594-length-14508-cov-2.247410_pt1 | contig 14508 bp, 11 predicted proteins | sample MGYA00242771_ERZ504603 | MGnify/ENA primary metagenome ERZ504603 (study PRJEB26092, sample SAMD00036328) | human gut metagenome | host: Homo sapiens | study: EMG produced TPA metagenomics assembly of...
TTACGCCAATATCCGAAGAATGAAATAAACCAATAGACATATCGTATTTTCAAGTCCCCTCGTATCCGGTCTTAACCGGAACAAGGGGACTTCCTTTTCACACTCTTATCATAAACCATGGAATTTAGATTCCTTATAGACGGGCGGTAATATAATCGATGATCTGCAGACAAAGGTTTGTGGTCTGCTCGTTCACGTCCAGCTCCGGATTCAGCTCTACCAAATCCATCGACTTAACCAGATTCGTAGACAACATATGATCCACGAAGTTATTAAACTCATCCGGCATCAGTCCCTCACACACACGAGTTCCCGTGCCCGGAGCGAAACGGGGGTCTATGCTATCCACGTCTATGCTGAAATGCACGTTGCGGATCTTCCGTTCCTTCAATTTCCGCTTGATGTCCTCAGCTACGAAGCCGATGCCTTTCAGATGGATCGTCTCCATCGTATAGACACTCAGCTTCTCCCGCTCGATCAAATCCCACTCGCCCTCATCCAGACTGCGGGTCCCGACCAAGAATACGTTCTGCGGATTCACCTTATTCCCGGGAGCGTAGATATTCACCAGTTCCTCGCTTCCCATCCCCATCAACGCACTCAGAGGCATCCCGTGGATATTACCACTGGGAGAAGTCTCGCTGGTATTGATATCCCCATGAGCGTCCAGCCAGATAATACCGAAATCATCATAACATTTACCCACGCCCGAGGCGCTACCTAAACCCAGCGAATGATCCCCGCCAATCACCAAGGGGAACGCTCCTCCACGCAATGTATCATAAACCAACTCCGCCAGATTCGTATTCACCTCCACGATCGCATCCAGATATTTCATGCTGTTACCCCGTACGAACTTATCCGCCTCGCTAACAGGGGGTACATACAAATTACCCAAGTCAAAGGCTTTATGCCCGTTCTTCCGGATCACCCCCATCAATCCCCGTTCCCGAAGGTGGTTCGGGGCACGCTCTACGCCAGCCCGGTCACATCCCAGATTCAAGGGAACACCTATTACATTTATCTTCATACACTAGAATTTAGCGAACGTATCTCGTATAATGCCAATCGCTTCCATCATTTGCTCCTCAGTAATCACCAAGGAGGCGTGAAGCGGATGATATGATCGTGGGTAGGCTTGGCTATCAAGCCGTTTTCCTTCAACGCCAACAGATGTCCCATGCCGTCTTCCCATCTTTAGGTTCCGTCACGACAGCGTTCAACAAGCCCTTACCCCGTACTTTCTTTATCATAGGATTATTAATCCGCTCCATCTCACCACGGAACAGCTCACCCATCTTAACGCATTCTCCGACAATGCTCGTCACGTACCACCTCCAAGGCGGCGATAGCGACTTTCGCCGCCAACGGATTTCCACCATACGTAGACCGTGCTCTCCCGGAGCGATCGTAAGCATGATCTCATCGTCCGCCAATACCGCCGAGACCGGACTGACCCCACCGGACAACGCCTTTCCCAAGATCAAGATGTCCGGACGAATCCCCTCGTAATCACAAGCCAATAACTTACCGGTACGACCGATACCTGTCTGTATCTCATCCGCGATAAACAACACATTATGCTGATGGCAAAGATCATAGCAAGCCCGCAGATAACCATCGCCGGGCACCACGACCCCGGCCTCACCTTGGATCGGTTCCACCAAGAAGCCTACTACATCGGGATCTTTCAAGGCCTCGGCCAAGGCATCCACCTTATTATAGGGTATCTTTATAAATCCGGGCGTATAAGGGCCGAAATCGGCGTAGGAACTAGGATCGGTGCTCATGGAGATAATCGTGATCGTACGTCCGTGGAAATTCTCGCTACAAACCACGATCTTCGCACGCTCCGGAGCGACCCCTTTCCGACGGTATCCCCAACGGCGGCAAAGCTTCAAAGCCGTCTCTACCGCCTCGGCCCCCGCTATTCATCGGCAAGAGCTTATCATATCCGAAAAAACTTACAGGTAAATTCCATGTACTCACCCAGTATATCCGCATGAAAAGCACGGGATACGAGCGTAAGCTTCTCCGCCTGCTCCATCAGGGCCTTCACGATCTTAGGATGGCAATGTCCTTGGCTCAAGGCAGAATAGCCAGACAAGAAATCAAAATAACGTTTTCCTTCCACGTCCCACACGAACACGCCTTCGCCTCTTCTGAGAACGACCGGCAGAGGATGGTAGTTGTGGGCACCATACTTCTCCTCTCTGGTAATGTAATCTTCCGGTTTCATACTATAATTGAGTTTAAATGACTAGCATATTGTAAGCGTTTACATCGGGATAGCTCAAAGATAAGCATTTGCGGCTAACCAATTGATTACGGGTATGTATGTTAAGAAACATATCCACAAAAAAGAAGGGATGCCCCGCTCTCCCCAAGGAGAAACAAGGGCATCCCTCTCACGTCAAACAAACAACGCTTAGTTCCGTATCCGTACCTTATAGGTCTGGTCGGCTATCCGGACAAGATAGACTCCCGCGGGAAGAGCGTGTCTTGTCTCGCCGGGAACGACCGCAAACCGGGCACGACTAGCACCCGACAGGCCGACAACCCATGCCTCAGCCGGACGATCCGCACGGATATGGAGGGCGTTGGCAGAGGTCCAAACCGCTATGCCTCCCTCTACCGAGGCATTCGATGTCGGGACATCCGGGGTATCCGGGGTGTCGGGTGTGTCAGGATAATCGGGATCCACCGGCCCAGATTTGGGCGTATAGCTTACCACGAACGGGCTGAAGCTGGCAACGGAGATCTCCATATAATCATCCTCTAATGTCAAATTGTTATTACCCTCGGAATACACGTCTACCACGCCGTCCGAGCGGAGGTGGATAATCACGATATCATGTTGGGTTTTATTTACGCCTTCCGGATACGGGATACGTACCGTCACGATATCGGAGGGCTGCACGGGAGTTACGGCGGTAGTGGTGGATGCGTCGGTAGCGGAAATCGTGGTCGTCACCTTAACCAAGGTCACTTCCATCACGATCTTCGGGGCATCAGGAGCGATACCCGCATCTTGGGCGGCAGCTTTCGCTTTCTCTTCAATCTCAGCCTTTTTCGCTGGGTCTTCTATATCTTCCTTCACCAAGCGGAGGCTGGAGAGTTCCGTATCCGATGGCAGGGATACGGCATCGGGGATGATCACGATCGGGTTATCATCCGTTGGAACATTCGTTCCCTCCTGCCCTTCCTTTTCCTTGGGAACGGCCGGCGTACCGATCGTAGCGATCTCTTCCGGAGTCACGGAAGATTCCTGCGTAAAGGCAGCGGTTATCGTCAAGTCGTCGGTACCGGAGACGGTAATATTCCCAGATGCTAGCGGGTCATCATTCACTTTGTAACTCACGAATTCGTACTTTGGCAAGGCCGTATGTGCCAAGCTCAACTCAGTACCAACGGGTACGGCATCGCCGGATTTCACGCTCACTTCCTTACCCTCTTTTGTATAAGAAACGGAGATCGTACCGCCTTCCGGCTGCAGGATCTTGACGTAATATTCCGACTCGAGAAGTACCGTGAAGTTTACCTCATACGTACGCTTGGTCTGTCCATCCTCGGCGGTAACGACCAAGGTAGCCTTGGCCGATCCACTCTCGAGCGATACGGTAGCCGTGAACGATCCTGTCGGTTCTACGGAAACAGGCGATCCATTCACGAGCAGCTCAGCCTTCGCATCGACCAGCTGGCCGGATAAGGTGAGGGTAGCCGATTTCTGCGTGGAATTTGGGAGCAGCACCTCATATTTCATCGTAGAGGCAAGAAAACCGGGAAGCGGGGTAACCTCCCCACTTCCTTCCTTATACGATAGGGAACTCAAACGGGCTTCCGAGGACAGAGCCACGAGGATAGGCTCAAATTTCACCTCAGCCTCCACCGTATAGGCCGGCATCAAGAAGTAGGTCGTACCATTTTTCTCTTTCTGCAACGGAACAGTATTGGTTTTATCCCCGACCTTCCCGGATACCTTCAAGGAGCCGAACACCATTTGGTAGCCTTTGTTGGGGGTGGCGGCAATCGTCACCTTCGTACCGGAGGCGACCTCGCCGCCGGAAACAATCGAACTACCCGGAGCATCGGCGGTACTCAAGGTAAGCGTACCGTTCGCCGGGTTGGCGAAGGTGACGGTGGACTGGATCTTCTCGTACTCCACCTCTACCGTGACCGGGAAGTCCGGCATGGTGAAGGTGTAGAGGTAGGCGATACCGCTACTGGCATCGGGCTTAAACGTAGCCGGTACCGTTTCGGAGGGCGTACCCGTGCGGTAAACCTTCGGGTAACCGGAAGCCATTCGGTAGCCGTCGGCGGGGGTGACGGTAATCGTCACCTCGGTGCCGGAATGCAAGGTCGTAGGGGATGTGAGGGTCTCACCGTCCGCCGAGATCGATAAGGAGGCAGATCCTTCCGCGGGAGCCTCGAAAGTCAACATGAAAGGAAGAGCGGGGTAGTCGGGACGGGCCTCGTCTCGATCCCTTCCTGCGCCCGGGCGGTCATCGAGAAGACCGCCAGCAGGCATACGAGCCATAAACTAGTATATTGTTTCATATCAAAGCGCTATTTTATAAGTGATGTTATTGATTCGAACCATGTAAATACGGAAGGCAAAGCCAAGCGGGTATCGCCGGGGGCGATAGAGGCGGCGTAGACGGTACGTCCGTCGGAGCGTACCACGGTAAGCGCGGCGGCCTCCCCGGAATAGACATGCAGCGCACCGTCGGCGGCCCAGATACGGACAGCGGCGGTAGCGGTAGCGATCTCGTTGGCGGTCACCACGGAGCCATCGCACACACCCACGCTACGAACCAGCGAGCGGGTGACGGCATTGGCGGTGATGTATGCCTCGAAAGGCTTCAGCACATAATCCGCCTCCTGAAGGTCGAAGCGGGTACCCTCGGCATTGAGCACGTAGATCACCGACGGAGCGTATGGTGGCGATGATTCGGGTTCGTCCGGAAGAGGAACACGCCGTTCTCGAGGGCATCGCCGGAAGCGACCGTAGCCGTAGCCGGTATCTCGATCGGTGCGTCGGAGGCTGTTTGGCTAAAGGTTACCCGAGTCAAGGCTGCGTCGGCGGCCAACAGATAGGGGCTACCGGCGGTGAGATCGACCCTTTTCCCGTAAAGGACAGAGACCTCTTCCCAACCTTGGGCAACGGCCTCCTTAGCGGTGTAGCCGGTGGCGGCATAAAGGATTAGCCCACTACCATATTCCGCAGAGGCTGTCAATTCGATAGGGCTACCGAAGGTCGTCCATTTGTTATTCAGCGAACGGTTGGTTTTGAAAGTCTTGGACACCTTCAGCGCATTCGTTGTCACGACCTGCGCACCCTCCTCCAATGTCAACTCAAAGACGGACGCATTCTCGCTATCGACGGTAAGCACGCCATCGGATTTAACGATGACACTCTGTGACAGGCCGGCCTCGGAGAGATTCTGATTGCCGGAGATCTCGACCTCTTTCCAATCACTCACCTCCGTAAAGGTCGTTACCCTACCATCCGCCTCGGGAGCAGGGAAGCGATCGATTGCCGTGCCTTCGCTATCGAAGCCTTTCTGCGGGATAAACGTACTAGCTTTCATCTCCCAGAGCTTATACTCCTCGCCCGCCGTAACGGTAGTGGCTAAGGTCTTGTTGTAGCGTTTTACTTCGATGGGCTGGGATGAGCGAGGCAGAAACCTTATCGTAGCGCCAGCATCTCCCGCCTCATCCGTGAACAGACATTCCATCCAAGCATTGGTAAGGGTACCGGTGTTATGGATAGCGGTGTGGGCACAATGGAAAGTGGTATAGCCATTTACCGGATCAAGCACGCTGAAGGTGCCAGAGTTATCGAGGCAGTAATGCATATCGGACGAGCTGCTGTTTTCAATGCGGAAGCTGCTGCCCGACAGCCTCAAGGTGCCTTTATTGATCAAGGTAGAGGCACCGGACGAGCCGAGGATCGAACCGGTCTGCGCAATTGTCAGATCGCAACCTTCGTTGACGGTCAAGGCAGCACCGTCGGTCGGGCGTATCGTTACGTAATTCAACGTCAGCGTCGGGTTGCCAGTAGCGGTGGCGACGATGAGCTTGTTGGCGGAAGGGCCTGGGGGTGACGATATTTTGCCGTTGAAACGGGTCTCCGTTCCGGCTCCTTTTCATTAACTCCATTTGCTTTGTTGGATGTAGAAGAGCATGAAGGTCATCGTATCGCTAGAAGACAAGGGCAGTGACAACAAGGACCTCAGATAGGAGGCAGACGACAAGCCGGACTGGCCGGGGATAATAGTACTCGCGTAAGCTGTAGGCAGACCGTCAGCGCCATAGCCGGCAATAGCTTTCAGTTGCGGGAGCAGGCCGTTCTCGGCGGTACCGATGGCGGTGAAGGCTTGTGTATTTTCGGGGCCTGCCCAAGCGGCGATCTCGGCGGCGACATCATCGAGGTAAGTGTCGGCACCGTTTGCCTTATCGCTACCTATGTTATCGGTAGGGACGGCTGGCGTATTATCTCCTATCGTCAGTTGGATCATGGTGCTGGCGTAGTTGTCGAGAAGGGTAACTTTATTAGTAGGTGAATCAGATCCGAGAATCCGACCGGCCTGTTTATCCGACGTATTTCCTAAGGCTTTCACGCCGGCGGTAGTTAAGGCGAGGCAATTCTTTATCGTTATATTAATGTTTCCAGCAAAAGCTTGCCCCACAATACCACCTGCGGCAGCTATCCGGCTGTCGCTGTTTGATCCTGCAGAAACAGCGCCTGTGGCAAAACAAGATTCAATCGTCGTTTTCTCAGATAGTCCGGCAATGCCGCCGGAATAAGCATTAGCAGCGGAAGATTTAGCGATTATCCACCCTGTCGAATAGCAGTGCGATATGCTACAATTACCGCTACTATAGGCTCCGATACCGCCCGCATATGCGGCATCGCTAGAACCAGAACCGGTAGCAGTAACACGGATATCCTCCGTATTGAAACAGGAAACGATAGAAGAGCCATTATTAGTCGCTACGATTCCACCACCACGACCCATCTTTCCGGTCATAGTGACAGCTCCCCTGTTTGAACAAGCGCTAATCACCGAACCTTCAGAGTAACCGGCAATTCCACCGAGAGACCCAGAATTGCCGGTCACAGAAAAACTAACCTTGCATTGATTATGGCAATTGATGATTTTTCCATTCTTTACATAACCTGCCACGCAGCCAAGATAGTAAGCGGTGTCTTGAGCATTAGCAATAGTTGTCAAATTAATATTGTCAGATCCTGCCATCGTCAGATTCCGCACGGTCGCTCCATACAGATAACCGAAAAGGCCGATATAGTAAAACGAGGCCGAGGAGATCGTCATTCCGGTAATCGTATGGCCGCCACCATCGAAGGTGCCTTGAAAGTAGTAACGTGCATCGAAGCCTTTATAAGTCCCTATCGGTATCCAATTAGCCTCGAAGCCGCTCGCCACGCCTTGGGCAGGTTTCGCCAGCGAGATATCGTCCGCAAGCGTAACCGTACAGTCCTTGAAGCCCTCGGAGGCGGGATAGGAATCGGTATAGGTTTTATCGGCATCGGCGATTGTCTTCCCGTTATTCGTCACCCAAGCGATCCACGCGAGGCCGCAGGCGGTCTTGACGGTGTAGGTAGTGCCGGAGACGGCGACATCGGTGCCAGTCGGGCCGACATTGGCTAATTTGGCGTACTCGGGCCAGTCGGCGGGGAGAGTCGTCATGCCTGAGAAGGAGACTAATTTATCTTCCGTTGCCGTAAAGACGGTTGTTCCTTTCGAATCCATCAGTTGTTCGTTGCCCAGCCAAAGGGTGTAGCCGGTGTTCTTTGTGACGTTGATGGCGAAACCCTTCTTTTTACCGTCGGTGGTGAATTGGATAACGGGATCGAACGATTGGCCGCTGGCGTTTTTCACCTCGAGCGTCTGGCCACTCGTTGGGGCGGTGGCGAACTGCCATTGGAGGAAGGGGGATTTCACTCTAGAGCTTCCATAAATTGCGTCTCCATCTTTATCTTCCGAAGAAACCGTTACTTTCGCGTCTTCGGTAGCCGAGAAAGCACCCCAATTGTCTAGAAACACAGCAACAGCTTCCGCCGTGACAGTTATCTTGCCTTTGATGGTGGTATTTATAGCAGAACTAGTAGAGTACAGATATATTCCATATGATCCAGTTCCTTCCGCGGCGATATTCAATCCGGCGGTGCCACCATCCAGAAGCAGGATGCATCCTTGGTAGTTATTAATCACATCCTTTTTCGCTTTCAGGTTACTGGCAGAGTTGCCTGTCGCTTGGATACAGAACGGTTTACTGCCCTCCAGATAAAATAATGAGCCGTCGGCAGTAGTGGAGGTCAGGTTTAGCCCATCCAATTTTAGGATCGGGTAGCTGTCAAGATTATTCGCGTCGGCTATCGCTTTCTCGCTTTTGATATCGATCGCGCCCTGCTGCCAGTTTGCGTTCGTGCCCGTCAGCGTACCGGAGAACTCGGTCTCGGTGCCATTAGTCCCGACCTTGTAAAACCAAGCGTAATCGGTCGAGCTGTTGGGTTTCAGTTTATAGGTGAGAGTTAGTTTATCAGTAATACTAGTACTAGCCACGTCAAGCGGCTGTGTCTGCGCTTGCGCTCCTGCCATTGCCGGCCCCATAGGGCCAGCGTCAGGATACAGAACATCCGCACGGCGGCCCCGGAGGGAGAGCCGCGCGGATATCTTTCTAGAAAGATAAAATTCGTTCATATGGATTCGATTTTAAGTGTTTGACAATTTGCTAGGCTCAGATCTCGTCCGGGCTCTCGCTATCGCCGCCGGGGTTCTCGGGGTCGGGCGCAGGGTCGGGTGTGGGATAAGGCTTGTCGTCGGACTTGGAGGGGCTGGTGGGGCCTCCCTTGGCGGCGATGAGGTTCTTATACTTGCGGAAGATCTGGTTCACGGTGTCGATGAAGGCGTTGATGGCCTCGGTAGGCTCAAGTACGGCGTAGGCGTTGACACGCTGGATGATGAGGTCGAGGGTCTCGTCGGTCGCCTTGCGGGCCTTGGTGGTATCGGTCTTCACACGGGCGGAGTACTCGTCGGTGCGGGTGATGTCGAGAGCCTTGTAGGCATCGTTCAAGGTTTTCAACTGGGCCACGTAGGTGTCGAGGTGGAGGGTCTTGAGGGCTTCCGATACGTCAGCCTTGGCGAGGTCGAGCAGCAGGCCGTCGATCAGGGCGGTCTCCTCGGCGTAGGCCTTGGCGTAGATCTTGTCGTAGGCCCGCAGCACGCTGTCTACCAGCAGGGCGGGGGTACGCAGGGTCTCGTCGGGGCATACCTTATAGGAGCCGTTCATGGAGTAGATGAACTGGAGGGTCTTGTCACGCTCCTTGTCTTTCGCCTCCAGCTGGGCGGTGGAGGCGCTCTTGGTGACGCGGTTCACGCACTCCGCCTCCCGGTCGATGCATTCCTTGTAACCCGGGGCGAGGGCCTCCAGATGGAGGGCGGCCACGGTCGTATCCAAGATACGGGCGTAGATCTCGTTGTTCATGTTCATGTGGCCGGCGTTGGTCAACGCGGTCTTCGATACCGATCCGATTTGTTTCGCTAAACTCATACTGTTTGTTGTTTTTTCGTTAATACTTTCCTCTTGTCCGCAGACGTAAGGTTTCCTACAAATGCAGGATAATCCCTTTGATAATCATATATTTTTCTATCAAACAATGCCTACGGGTGTCGAAATCTCTCCCGAGGCCCCGGAAAGGACCGCTATGGTCGTAAGGATCGCTCCGGACGCCTCGGGAGAGGCCACTACGACCATAGGGATCACTCCAGAGGCTTCGGGAGGGGCCGTTACGGTCGTGGGGATCGTTCCGGAGGCCTCGAGAGGGATGGCTACGGTCGTAGGGATCGTTTCCGAGGTATTTCGCTAGTCCGTCGCTTTCGTAAACCGGATCGGCCAGTCCAATGCCTTGGTGGTGTAGACCGGGAAGATCCATTGCTTATGGTTGGTCGCCTTGTTCCGGCCAAACCAGCTGTCGCCCTCGTTGAGGTCGTTCTCTTGGTCCACCCCGAAGCGGTACGGCGGGTTCTCGCTCTTCAATTTATACTCCTTGCTTCCCCAATAGGCCGGGAATTGCTCGTCGATGGAGTAAGGAAGCGTCATGTCGGTACCGGGCGAGGTGGCGATCACGTAGTATAGGTCATCGCTCTTCCCCTTGCGGGCGATGCCCACGCCGGAGACCGGTTCCTTATGGCTGTCGTCGGGCGAGAACTTCAAGCAAACGTAATGGTTATCGATCGCATCCCACATCATTCCCGATTCGGCGTCCTGCCCCCGCAGTTCGAAGCCGTGCTTGCGGGCGTCGTCCTCCTTCATGAAGCGCATGTGGTAGATGGGGCGGCACTCGTCCTTGAAGTCGAGGGCTACCCACCAGAGCTGGTCGGCGTTATCCCCCACGTCGAGGTACTCGTGGGCCGAGGTATCGAGCATCTTGCCGATCCGCGAGTCGTTCGGTCCCTTGGTATTCAGCACCAACGGACTGTAGATGCGTTCCTTGCCGTCCGGCCCGGTGAAGACACGTTGTCCGGCGGGATCCCCGTGATTGTCCTTCCCGGTACGCATCATGAAGTCGGCCAGGATCAGCTGCGGTTTCTTGGCCAGCTTCGAACGCGCCTCCACGTAGGAGTCCAGATATTTCTTCAGCGCATCTTGCCGCGCATAGTTCTTCGTCAGGTAATACAGGGGGACCAGGAAGCAACGGGTGGTATCGCCCCTCGGGCCGTAGCTTACGAGGTGGAGGTTGCTGTTCTCGTCGGCGATGGACTTGTCCCAGCTCTCGAAGTCCACGGAAGCGTTGCCGCCGGTGATGATCATGATGCTCTCCTCGGACATATGCTCGTTCAGCTCCGACTTCGTATAGCCGCCCCGGCGCCGATCTTGCCGCCGTGGGTACCCATCACGCGGTAGTAGGTCTGGAGCCAGTTCTCGTTCTCTCCCGCCGGCGACGACGACTTGGCGGAAAGCTCCGCCTCGGCGGCGAACACCGTCTCGTCGTAATAGAGGTTCTCCTTCCGGCTGTAGATATAGGTATAGCTCCCGCCGAAGACACCGCCCACCAGCACGTGGGTGCCGTAGGTGTCGTATAGATCGTAGATGCCCTTCTGCGTGTTGCCGTATCGCTTGTAGAGGTCGCTATTGGTTTCGTTCAGCAAGCGCGAGGCGGTCGTGGTGAGGAACGGCAGGAAGACGTCGGGATTGCTGGCGGAGGTATAGATGGCGGTGGCCATATGCAGCTCCACCATCGGCTTGACATGCACGTCCACGTGATACTCGAAGCGGTTGGACGAGGTCTGGTTATGCTGGAACCGCTGGTCGAAGGAGCCGGAGAAGAGTTTCGACCTCGTAGGCGTAGGAGCGCCTTGGTTCGTGAAGCCGAGGCTGCTCACCGAGATGCCGAGCTCCTGCCACATGTTGTCCACCATCTCCTCGTAGTCCACGCCGGAGCGTTCCCGTCCCCACGACTCGGCGTGGGGGGTCTTCACGAAAGCCTCCGTGCCGTACATCAGGTCGAAATCTAGGAAAGGCTCGCTAGGGGCGGCGAAGATATCGCCCGCCGTGTTCACCGTCTTGCCCACGTTGTGCATATAGCTCGGGGCGTTATCCGACGCTGAGCTTTCCAGCTTGGGTTGCGACACGAGGAAGAGCGTGTCCGTCGCCGCCTCCCCCGACTTGCTGGCGATCCCCCGCAGGGCGATCTTCTCGAGGAAAGGCTTACGCTCCACCTCTTTCTTGAGGTTGAGCACGAGGAAGCGGCTCTCGGCCCCCTGCCTCATCTCCCAATCGAAATACTTGCCGCTGAACTCGAAGTCGCGGATACGATCATCGTGCACCGGGATGGCGATCTCGCCCTCCCACGGATGGATGATGAACAGCCGGTTGCCGTCCGACTCGTCGGAGAGGTTGAACTCCGCCACACGCTGGGGGACGTACACTTCCGTGTCGTCGTCGGAACATCCCGTGAGGAAGGCCGACACCACCAGCGTCAAAATACCGAAAAATAAAGATTCTCTTCTCATACTGATTCTTCTTAGATAAAGGTGTATACTCTATATTATAATGTAGGGAGTTCGCCTCCCCATGACCCTATTCGATCGCCCGTACCCATTCGTCCATGCCCTTGGCGGCCTCCGGCGGCATCTTCTGTTTCAGCCGGTAGCGGGTGGTGTGCAAGCTTCCGATGGAGATAGACATCTTGTCGGCGATCTCCCGGTTGCTCAGGTTCATCTTGATCAGCATGCAAAGCGTTTCCTCCGCCGGCGTGATCCCCGGCACCCGCTCCCTAAGCGTCGGCAGGAAACCCGGATACGATGCCCGGAACGATCGGTGGAACGATCCGTTCCCTTTTCGCTCCGGATCGGCGGGAAGGCACGAGGCCAGCAGGTGCTCCTTCCGTATCGGGCACTCGGCGGCGTGACGCTCCAAGTGTTCCGACAGTACGTCGAACCGCTCGTCGATCCGCCGGCGCAGATGCTTCCATGCGAACACCCAGCAGCCCCCGCAGAGGAGGAGCGCCAGCATCCCGCACATCATCAAAATCCGTAAGTATGACCCTTCCATTACTACTTCGTTTTTGTTTCTCAAAGGAAACCATTCCTATCCTTATACGACGAATTCTTTTTTGAGCAATCCGCTCAACAAGTCCTCAACAACGGCCCTTATCCGCACGAAATGCGATCATCAATTTAATTGACACGCCGCTCGGGGCACCGGTGGTACGGACAAGTCAAAGGTACGCCGCCGGGCCTTCGGACGGATAAAAAACCAATAGATGATTCAATCGATTTATACCCCGGGACACGCTATTTTCCATGAAAAACGGCGTATATTCGCGATAAACCATAAAATCCTACGCAGATGAGAGACATCACGCATTTCCTGCTAGCCACCCTCCTCTCGCTAGCCACCCTCGCTTGCCGGCACGACACGCCTCCCGCGGACGGCTCCCTCTCCCGGCAGCTTCCGCCCGATACCAAGGAGATACTCCGGCAGCTCAACGACCGCGACAACCGGGAGGAGGCCTTGCGCCTCGCCGACAGCCTCGCCGCTCTTCCCCCTTCCGACGACCCGTGGCTAGAGATCCGTATCGCCCAAGCGGTAGCCAACACGCTCTATAAATTCCGCCGCGACCCTTTGGATGCGATCCGTGTGCAAGAAAGGGCCCTCGCCGTCTATCGCCTCCACCCCGATGCCGCCGACGATCCGGCCGACCTGCTCTCTACCCTCGGCCATTATTACCGCCGCAAGGGAATGCGGGAAAAAGAGGTGGAAGTCATACAGGAAGCCATGGACTGGTGCGTAGCCCACCCCGAGAAGCTCAACCGGGGTTTCGTCTACACCTTCGCCGACCTCTCCTCCACCTATAGCGACCTCGGATTGTACGACAAGGCTATGGAGGCCATCTCACGCTCCATCGACTACTCCCTCCAGTTGGATAGTTTTACCATCAGCGACCTCTACCGGATGAAAGCCGGGATATTCTGGGAGCTGGAACAGCACGACTCTACCTTATATTACGCACGGCAGGCCTTAAAGAGAGGGGAGGAGCTGAAAGAGAACGCCTATGTCCTCGCCGCCAAAAACATACTTTACAATTATTACTACGAATATGTGCCCGACTCTATCCCTGCCGCCCTCGAAGGGTACAAGGAATTGATAGAAGAGGAAGAAGCGATCTCCGCGGGGGTATCAAGTCATCATTTTGCAAACTTGCACTGCTGGGGGCCTGCCTCGTAACGAACGACGGAAACGCCGGAAAAAGGCTTCCCCCTGATGGAAGAGGCCTACGCTCTCTACAAGAAATACGAGGCGAACGATATGATGGATTGGACCGGACGGCATTTGCTCAACCTTTACGCCCAACAAAAGAAGGGAGACAAGATGGCTGAGATCTACCCGGAATACAAGGAGATACACGACTCGTTGCAACTGGCGGAGAAACAGCGGTACGCCATTGGTGCCAACGTACGCTACGAGACCGGACGGAAGGAGCAGGAGAATCGGGCCTTATCCGCCGAAGTGGCCTTGAAGGAACGTTCGCTCGTTTATACGCGCGTCATCCTGATCCTAGCCATTTGCCTGCTGACCGGGATCATTGTCTACGCACTCCAACGTCGCCGGCTTCACCAACGTGAGCGGGAGATCCAGCGTCAACGGCTGGATAATCTCCTCGCTACCCAACAAGAACTGAACCGCCGCAATGAGCGACTGAGCGCCGAGCTGGAGCAAGCCGCCCATAACGAGGTGATCGACAGCGTACGCCAGAAGCTCAACCCCTCCTTGCTGAGCGGCGAGGACGAGTTGCGGTTCCGCCAATCCTTCGCTGCCCTGTACCCTCGCTTCCTGCCCGGCCTTGCGTAAGGACTTCCCACGAACTGACCAAATCCGACGAACTGCTCTGCATGCTGATCTACCTGAAGCAGAGCACGGACGAGATCTCGTTGGCCTTGGGCATCTCCCGTCCCAGCGTCAACTCCGGACGCAGCC
>ENA-OQDA01000595-OQDA01000595.1-human-gut-metagenome-genome-assembly--contig:-NODE-595-length-14507-cov-2.947497_pt1 | contig 14507 bp, 14 predicted proteins | sample MGYA00242771_ERZ504603 | MGnify/ENA primary metagenome ERZ504603 (study PRJEB26092, sample SAMD00036328) | human gut metagenome | host: Homo sapiens | study: EMG produced TPA metagenomics assembly of...
GTCATCTTTTCCAACCAAGAAACTATGTATATAGTTAAAACAATGCGTACATTGCTCCATACCGTCTACCGCCTCCATGGAAGCATAGACGCACCATGCCTCACCTTCTTGTTCAACATTGTCCACCTCCTCACTGAAGTCCACCTCTTTGGTTAAGGTGTCTTCTTCCCACTCGAAAGGAAATAAGGGTTGTGTGCCTACCATTAGAATAATAATCAGGCTGAGAATTTTCTGTTTCATAAGCATCCGTTTTTTAATAAATAAAAATATTCTTTTCTCAATATCCTGTTCTTGTAGAGGTAGATACCAACTGCATCTTCTGAACGTTGCAATTATAATGAAATATTTTCGGTAAAACAAGAATATAGATATAAAAATTAAACCTTTAACATATATTTCATGCTTGCACGGCTCTTCTTTATAAAAAATAATAAGAAAGTGGAGGTTCAAGAATAAAATGTTATCTTTGGATATTAATTGGTAATAAAATGGAAATAAAACATAGGTTGCATCCAACGATTCCTGCACGAGGCAGGAAGATGTTCGTGCTCCGTCACGAAAAGTTATATCTGACTGTTCACCGACAATTAATGAAAAAATGGTTCCGCTATACGGTCTTGTTTTTCATTGTCGGGGCGATTTTCTCTGTGATTTGCAGTTCTTTCGAGTCCTCAGCACCTTATCGCCTGCAATTATACAGCTTTTGTTATTTGGCCTCCTTCGTCTTTACGGTCTGAATATGTGTTGCGTATCATAGCAGCTCCTGTCCAATATCGTCAGTATCGTGCCTGGCGTTCCCGTTTCAGGTATTTGTTTTCGTTTTACGGCTTGATAGATTTTGTGGCTGTCATCCCTTTTCTCATCATCTACCTGTATCGGGAGACCATCTTTGTACATTTGGCGGTACTGGCCTATATTTTAATGATATTTAAGTTGATACGCTATTCCCGCTCGTTCCAGCTTATCGGACGTGTGTTGCAGATGGTGAAGGATGAATTGATAACGGCCTGTACGGCTTGCGGCATCCTGCTGGGATTCTCGGGCATCCTGATGTACTATATCGAACACGAGGCACAACCCGAAGCCTTTGCCAACATCGGCGACGGTTTTTGGTGGGCTGTAGTGACGTTCACCACCGTGGGTTATGGGGATGTCTATCCGGTCACGGCATTGGGACGGTTGCTGAGCGGCGTGATTTGTATGGTAGGCATTGCGATGATAGCCATTCCCACCGGTCTTATATCTTCGGCTTTCATGAGTTTGATTCAAGAGAAGAAACGGAAGGAGGAAGAAGAACACAAAAACTGATTTCCGGAAAGGGATTTTCATCCTCTACGTTGCCCGTCTTTTTGTCCTCTTGAAAGCGAAAAATCAATCTCAGCAGAATGAAAAATCGTTCGGCTGAGATTGAAAAATCGTTTGGCGCACATTTTTGATGACTTTCTTGTGCGCTGTTTTTGATGACCTTGTGCGTTGTTTTGATAGCCCCGTCCCCCGTTTTTCCGATAAGGGGCACCGAGAAACGGGGAACGGGACGGCAAGGGCAGAGTTACTTCCAGCCTCCGCCGAGGGCTTTATAGAGGTTGATGATCATCAACTGTTTGTCGCACACGGCATTGCTCAACGACACTTGGGCATCGAAGTAGTTACGTTGGGCATCCAGAAGGTCCAAGTAACCGATGACCCCGTTGATGTATTGCAGTTGTGCCAGCTCCACTGCCGTACGCGAAGCTTCGGCCAGTTGGCGGCGCGACTCGTAGATGTCTTTTATTTTGTTGAAGTTGATGATGGCGTCATGCGTCTCCTTGAAGGCTGTGAGCACCGTTTTCTCATATTCGGCCACGGCACCTTCGTAAGCGGTCCGTTTGGCTTTCAGAGCCGCACGGTTTTTGCCCATGGCAAAGAGGGGGCTCAGCAAGTTGCCTGCAAGATAGGAGTAAGGCGATTTCAGGAGATCCCGGAGCGTTTCGCTTTCCGCACCTAATGTGGCGGTCAGTGCCAGGCGGGGGAACATGTTGGTATAGGCCAATCCCACTTCGGCATGGGCTGCCATCAGTTCCCGTTCGGCTTTCCGTATGTCGGGGCGTCGTTCCAGAAGCGTGGAGGGCAATCCCAAGGGAAGAGCGTCGGGCAACTGTATTTCTTCGGGCAGGACGTTGCGGTTTACGGCGTAGGGGAAATCACCGGTCAAGAGTGCGATTTCGCTTTCTTTCAGGGAAATCCTGCGTTCCAGGTCTGGTACCATGGTGGTCGTCTTGGCCAATTCCACTTTGGCTTGCTGGAATACGATTTCGGAGGTCAGCCCACCCTTGAAACGGATTTCTGCTAAGCGTACGCCCTCACGCCGTGCTTCCAACGTACGGCGCACGATGGCCAGTTCGTTGTCCAACGCCATCAGTTCGAAGTAAGACTGTGCGACCTGTGCCACCAACCCCATTTTTACGGCCCGGCAGTTTTCCACCGAAGCCAGAAATTCCGCCGTGCTATGGTCGCGTGCCCAACGGAGGTTGCCCCATAAGTCAAGCTCCCATGAAATGGAAGCAGTAAGGCTGAGTTCCGGGTCGGCATCGAAATTGTCACCGCCGTAGTTTGTCGTTTCACGGTTGCCGTTCAGGCGGGCGGTTGCTTGCGGGAACATGTTCGCAAAGTCGATGCGTTTCAGGGCAGCCAGCTCATTCATTCGTGCCGATGCTATTTTCAGGTCTTTATTGTACGTGAGTGCCCGGTGGATCAGTTGTTGAAGAGTGGTGTCGTTGTAAAGCTCCCACCACGAGAGGTCGCCTATGGATGCCGTGTCTTGCGTAAGCGTGTCGAGCCGGGTGGGCAGGGGCATATCCGGACGGGTATAGGATTTGCCGATTTGGCAGGACGACAGTCCCGTGCCGGCTGCCAATAGGATGAGTCCGGCGCCGGAAAGGCGTTTTCGGTTTGAATTTGCCTTTGGCTTTGTATATCAGTACGAAGAAGAACGGTACCAGCAGGATGCCGACCGATACGGCCACTATCATACCGAAGAATACGCCCGTGCCGATGGCTTGGCGGCTGGCCGATCCGGGACCACTGGCCACTACCATGGGCAACATACCCAGAATGAAGGCCAGTGAAGTCATGAGGATGGGACGGAAACGCAGGCGTGCCGCATGGAGGGTCGAGGTCACCAAATCGCCGCCTCGGTCTACTTCGTCTTTGGCGAATTCGACAATCAGGATGGCGTTCTTGGCGGCCAGTCCGACCAACATCACCAGTCCGATTTGGAAATAAATGTCATTTTCCAGTCCGCAGAGCGTGATGCCGAGATATGCGCCGAGGGCGGCTACCGGAAGGGATAGCAGTACGGCGATGGGTACCATCCAACTCTCATACAAGGCTGCAAGGAACAGGAAAACGAAGATGAACACGAGCATCAGCACGAGGCCGGTCTGCCCGCCCGCCTGTTTTTCCTGATAGGACAGTCCGCTCCATTCTACGCCGATGTTGTCCGGCAAATGCTCGCGGGCCACCTGTTCGATGACTTCCATGGCTTGCCCCGAACTGTAACCGTCGGCGGCGGCTCCCCGGATAATGGCACTGTTGAACATGTTGAAACGTTTGATGCTGCCTGGTCCCGTCGTATAGGAAGTCGTACCTAAGGAGGTCAGCGGTATCATGGCGTTGTTGCTTCCGCGGACGAAAAATAAATTGATGTTTTCGGGGTGTTCGCGGTAATCGGCTTCAGCCTGTATGTACACGCGGTAGATACGGTTGAACATGTTGAAGTCGTTGACGTAGACCGACCCGGTGTAGGCTTTCATCGTGGAGAAAACGTCGGCCATTGGTACGCCGGACAGTTTCACCTTGTCGCGGTCCACATCGAAATAAAGCTGCGGAATCTCGGCCTGGAGGGAGGACGAAAGCCCCGAAAGTTCCTTGCGTTGCGCTGCATAATATAATAAGGTGTCGGTAGCTTGTACGAGATTCTCGAACGTGGCGTCGCCACGCGCCTCCAGTTGCATCTCAAAACCGCCCGATGAACCCAGCCCGGGAATGACCGGAGGGGTAGACAAGTAGACTTTGCATTCGGGATATTCCTTAAAATGCGCTTTGACCTCGGCCATGACTTCGTCAATCGTGGTCTTGTCCCGTTCCTCCCATGGTTTCAGGATGACGGTCAGTTCGCTCCGCGCCTGGCTCGTACCTACGCGAGGGCTGCTTCCGGTCACGTTTTGTACGTATTCCACAGCCGGATTCTCCATCAGGTAACGGATGGCACGTTCGGTCACGTTCCGTGTACGTTCGAGTGTGGCTCCTTCCGGAAGCTCCAGTTCCACCTTGAAATATCCTTGGTCCTCTACGGGGAGGAAACTGGTCGGCACCATACGGTGAAGGATGAAAATCAGTCCGACGACCAGGCAGAAGCTCAGAATGATTCGTTTAGGATGTATCAGGACTTTCTGGATACCTTGGATGTATTTGTGGTTTCCGACGGACAACCATTCGTTGATTTTGCGGAAAACGATGTTTTTAGGTTTGTTCGGGTCTGTCGGTTTCAGGATGAGCGAGCACATGACCGGACTCAGCGTCAGGGCTACTACCGTAGAAATCAGTACCGATACCACAATCGTTACGGTGAACTGGCGGTAGAGTTGTCCCGTGATGCCCGGCAAGAAACTGACCGGTACGAATACGGCTGCCAGTACTAATGACGTGGCTATCAAGGCACCGGCCAGTCCTGTCATGGCTTTCTTCGTGGCTTCGTACGCACCGAGGTGCTCTTCTTCCATGATGCGTTCCACGTTCTCTACCACGACGATAGCGTCGTCCACCACAATACCGATGGCCAGAATCAGGCCCAACAAAGTCAGCATGTTAAGCGAGAAACCGAATATCAGCATGAAGCCGAAAGTTCCGATAAGGGAGATCGGTACGGCTACGACGGGTATCAGCGTGGCGCGCCAGCTTTGCAGGGAGAGGAAGACTACGAAAATAACCAATACCAGTGCCTCGAAGAGCGTCTTGTACACTTCGTGAATGGATTCCGAAATGTAAGTGGTCATGTCGAACGGAATCTCATATTTCAGTCCTTCCGGAAAGTTCTTGCTGATTTCGTCCATGGCATTCTTTACATTTTCTGCCACTTCCATGGCATTCGCTCCCGGCAGCATGTAGATACCGAGTACGGCGGCGTTGCCTCCGTTGATACCGCTTTCCGTGTTGTAAGACTGGGCTTCGAGCGAGATGCGGGCTACGTCGCGCAGACGGATGAGTGATCCGTCGGCATCGGCACGCAATACGATTTCCTCGAATTGGCTGACGGTAGAGAGCCGCCCTTTGGTGGAGATGGGAATGGTGATGTCCAAACCTTCTATGGGTTGCTGGCCGAGTACGCCCGCTGCGGATTCACGGTTTTGGTCTTTTAAGGCGTTCTGCACGTCTTGTACCGTCAGACCGAAGTTGGCCAGCTTGTCCGGTTGCACCCATATCTGCATGGCGTAATAGCGGCTTCCGATGTTCGACACACGGCCCACACCCGGAATGCGTCGCAATACGTCGAGCACATTGATGGTGGCAAAGTTACTCAGATAGATTTCATCGAATTTCGGGTCGTCGGAAGTCAGACATAAGGTCATGAGCTGGCTGGGCGCCTGTTTCTCCACGGAGATACCGTTTTGTATCACCTCGGCAGGCAGGCGGGATTCTGCCAGTTTCACGCGGTTCTGTATTTCTACAGCCGCTAAGTCGGGGTCGGCCGAGATGTCGAACGTAATCGTGGCGGAAAAACCTCCGGAATTGGAACTGCTGGACTCCATGTACAGCATGCCCGGCGTTCCGTTCAGTTCCTGTTCGATGGGGGTGGCTACGGCCTGCGATACCGTCAGCGCACTGGCTCCCGGATAGGATGCGCTGATCTTGACTACCGGAGGCGTAATTTGAGGATATTGGTCGATGGGCAATAAGGTCAGACCTATGATACCCACGATGACAATCAGTATGGAGATGACCATCGAGAACACCGGACGGTCAATGAAATAAGTCACTTTCATGGGCTTTCTCGCTTATTTGGCAGTTGTCGTTTGCTGTTTCTTTTCGTTTGTCTCAGCCGAAGCTACGTGCACTTTCATGCCGGGGTTCAGCTTATGGTAACCTTCGGTGACAAGCTGTTCGTTCGGAACCAGACCGCGTTCCACTACGACGTGGTTCCCGAATTCCGGTCCTAATTCGATGAAACGCCGTTCTACGGTGGAGTCTTTACGCATGACAAAGACGTATGCCCCACCTTTTTCAATAATAAGTGCTTTTTGTGGGACTACCGTGGCGTTCTCGCGGACGTCGAGCAGGGCTTTGACTTTTGTGAACTGTCCCGGCAACAGCACGTGGTCCGGATTAGGCATTTCCGCACGTACGGAGAAGGTGCCGGTCCGAGGGTCTACTTGGGGTTCCGCAAAGTCCACCAATCCCTTGAAAGGATAGGTCGTATTGTCCGGCAAAGTAATGGTGACGGTAGGCTGCCAAGAGCGGTTCTGGTCTTTTTGTCCTATATTTACGTTACGTTCTTTACTTTTGAGGTAGTCGAGGGCGGTCATGCTGAAGTCCACCAGTACCGTATCGCTCTTGACGATAGTAGCCAGCAGCGATTTACCGCCACTGCCCACCAAAGTACCCAAGTCTACATGCCGTTCGCTGATATGGCCGGAGATGGGGGAACGCACGATGGTGTAGCCCAGTTCTTGTTCCGCCTGGTCCAAATCGGCTTGACTCATTCCCACACTGGCCACAGCCGTTTCGTATGCTGCTACGGCATTGTCCAAATCCAACTGGCTGGCTGCATTTTGTTCGTACAAGGGCTTGATGCGGTCCAGGTCGCGTTTGGCCTTTCGGGCTTGTGCCTCGTCTTTCTTCAACTGCGCACGCGCTTTGTCGGCTTTGGCACGGTATTGCCGTTGGTCGATGACAAAAAGAACCTGGTTGCGGCTGACGTACGTGCCTTCTTCAAATAACATGTTCTCCAGAAACCCTTCCACACGGGCGCGTACCTCCACGAACTGTTGGGCACGTATGCGTCCTACGTATTCTCCGAAGATTTCCACATTCTGTTGCTCTACGGGCATGACAGAGACCACTGGAATGTCGGGGGCCGGTTGCTTCTCGCGGGTCAGGACCCAGTACACGCCTACCACCAATACGATGCATATAAAAGCATAAAGTAACTTCTTTTTCTTAAATCTCAATTCCTTCTTGTTCAATGGATATTTCATTTCATAATGGGTTGGATGTTCAATCAGTATAAGGTGATTCGGGTGCAAAAGTAGTTTGTTTTATTGCATTTTGCCTAATAATAAATATGAAAAAAGACTAATCTGCCGGATTATCCCTATCTTTGCACCGCTTTTCTGTTTTTTCACTCCTATGATGCAATATGTTAAGGATTTGACCCACGGTTCCATTCGCGGACAACTGGTAAGACTGGCTCTTCCCGTCATGGGGTCGTCATTTGTCCAAATGGCCTATAGTTTTACCGATATGGCTTGGGTAGGAAGCTTGGGCAGCAAATCGGTCGCGGCGATTGGGGCTGTCGGGGTGCTGACGTGGACGAGTAATTCCCTGGCTCTTATCAATAAAGTCGGTGCGGAGGTAAATGTCAGCCAGTGTATCGGTGCGCAGCGTATGGATAAAGCGCAGGCTTATGCGTCACATAATCTGACGTTGGCTTTGTTGATTTCTGTCGTATGGACGACATTAATCTGGACGTGTGCCGTTCCGTTGATAGGGATATTCGGGATGGAAAGCGACGTGACGCAGTTATCAGTGGAATATTTGCGGGTGGTATCTACGGCTTTCCCTTTTATTTTTATGTCTGCCGCTTTCACCGGAATCTATAATGCTTCGGGGCATACGCAGGTTCCTTTTTATGTAAATGGGATAGGATTGGCACTCAATATGCTGCTTGACCCGCTTTTCATTTTAGGTTTCGGCATGGGGACTTTAGGAGCTGCCTGGGCCACTTGGATATCTCAGGCTACGGTTTGCCTGATGTTTTTTTACGTATTGATGAGGAGACGCCGCTTGTTCGAACGTTTCCGGATATTGGTTCCGCTGCGTTTGCCTTACGTCCCTTTAATCTTCAAAGTCGGGTTGCCGGTGGCTTTGTTGAATATCTTTTTCTCGTTGATTAGCCTGTTCATGGGGCGTACGGCATCGGCAGAGGGAGGATATCTGGGGGTAATGACTTTGACGGCAGGCGGGCAGTTGGAGGCTATAGCTTGGTACACTTCTCAAGGATTCAGTACGGCGCTGAGTACCTTTGTGGCACAAAACTATGCGGCCGGATGTACGGAACGTATTCGCAAGGCTTTTAAAATGACGTTGGGGATTACGGCTGCCATAGGTGCCGGATGCACGGCCTTGTTTTATGGAGGCGGCGAATGGATTTTTTCCCTTATCACATCGGAACCGGACGCTTACCGTGCCGGAGGGCTTTTCCTGAAAATAGATAGCTACTCCATGATTTTTATGATGCTTGAGATCACGACGCAAGGTGTCTTTTACGGGACCGGGCGTACGATGCCCCCGGCTTTGGTCAGCATCGCCGGCAACGTGTTGCGCATCCCTCTGGCTTTGCTTTTAGGACATTGGGGATGGGGGATAGCCGGCGTGTGGTGGGCCGTCAGTATGTCCAGTATCTTGAAAGGCTGTGTCTTGTTCGGTTGGTTGGTTTTGCGTCGTCACGTGCTCTTGACCGGCAGTACGTTGAGACCCCGTTCCGGCCTGCTATCCTAACCAAGTGTGCATCCTTTCGCGGATGGCGTTCGATTCGCTGAGCAGATGGATGAATTTAAGGGCCGAGTGCTTCCGGTAGGCATGTTTCAAAGTATGGATACATCCCTCCATTTCATACTCATTGACATCTAAGGGGATGGCTTTCACTCCCGATTCATCGTGTATGGTAGCTTCGGAAAGGATGGTCACCAGATTGCTCTTCTTAATCAGTTTCAGCAGGATATTGACTTCGTTCAGTTCCACGCGGACTTTGAATTTGTAGTCACGTTCGGAAAACACTTGGTCGAATGTATTCCGGGCCTGCAGGCCTTTGCTGGGCAGGGCGAACTCATATTTTTCCAGTTCGCTGAGTGTCACTTTCTGTTTCTGGGCCAAGGCATGGTCGGAACGCACGATGACCGACAGATGGTTGTCGAAGAGGATGTGCGATTCGATCTGTTCGTAACGGCGTGTGGGTTTGAAGGCCAGTACGAAATCCACTTCTCGCTTGACAAGCATTTGCATCAGTTCCGTCATGGTCTTGTAGAAAATATTCAGTTTCACTTCGGGGTACAGTTTCATAAAAGCCAACACCGTTTCCGTCAGAATCGGGCTGAACGAATAGGTCACGCCGATGTTCAGCGTGCCGGTGAGCAGTTGTTGCAGGTCGCGTATATGTTCTTTGCACGTGTCGGCGGCATACAGGGTTTCTTTGGCGTATGGCAAGAGTTCCGCTCCGGCTTCGGTCAGCGTTACTTCATGGCTGTTGCGTTGGAAGAGTTGTACGTCCAACTCGGTTTCCAGTTGTCGGATTTGCTGGGATAATGTACTTTGTGTGATGTACAGCCCTTTGGCGGCTTCGGAAAAGTTGAGTGTTTCGGCAGCTTTGACGAAATACCGGAGTTGTCGTAATTCCATATAGTCGATGATTAGCGTGTAGCTTTAAATGAAGTGTTCTTGAACAGGAAGATGGGTAGCGTGGCTCCTACGACCATTCCCAATATAATAAATGTACAGGTCAAACCGTTGTAGGACAACAGATAGAAATAGTGGTTGAAAGCATGTTCTTCCTGGTTGGTCAGGCAGAGCAAAAGAGCTTCGATCGTGCGGTAGGCGTACATACCCGGAATCATGGGGAGCAGAGCGGGGAAGGAGAAGGTCTCCGCCGGGCATTTGGCACGCGGAGCCAGAAACACCGTCAGTACGCCGATGACCAGCGACGCGATGAAGCTGGCACCGATGAGGTGCATCTCACCGTAAGCGTTATGGGTGAGGACATACCGTGTGGCGTGACCTAAAGCCGCAATGAGGGCACAATACTTGTAAGCTTGGCGCGGAGGATTACTGATGCTGGCAAAGCCGATGGCAGCAATCGCCGCAAAGAATCCGTCCTGAAGAATATTGAAGAGATAAGTCATCATCGTTAGAGCCATTTGATATTCATGAGTAATAAACCGCCGCACAAGCCGGCCGACAAACAAGCGGTCAGTACCATGGCATTCATGAAACGGCTGAATGAACTGATATAGTGTCCGTCCAGAAGGTCGCTCACGGAATTGATGTAAGGAATGCCCGGTATCAGATACAGGACACTGGTGCCGAGGGCGATTTCCGGTGTCTCGCTTAGGTCGAATACGTAACCCGCCGCACCGATTACGGAAGAGAAGAACGCGCAGCAGAAGAATACGAAACGTACGTCTTGTCCGTCCTCCAACATCACTTGTTTCAGTTTGTAACCTGCCAATGTTCCTATCAGTACGATAGCCATGGCTATGAAATCTCCTCCGAACAGACGGCAAAATGCCATGTTGGCCAAGGATGCCAGTATCCACACCATCCAAGGATTGGCCGGTCGGGTCTGCACGATGGCTTCAAAATTCCGGCGGGCCTCTGTGAAACCTATTTTCCGGTCGGCTATCGCCCAACTCAATTTGCTCAGTTGGGTATTGATGTCGAAACTGATACCCGTATGATGCAGCCTTACGATATTGCTGTACGAGTGGCTGCGGTCGTCGTTCCACACCGTCATGTGTATATGCGAGGGCAAGATGGTCATTTCCGATGTCATGTTCCATCTGTCGGCCATCCGTTTTACATTCTTTTCTATGCGGATACATGTGGCACCGCATCCTAAGAGCCATGCGGCGTAGTCGGAAAGAAAGATGCACGCATCTTTCGGCGTTGCAGGAATATCCGTTTCTGCAACGAGTGCCTCTTTATGATTCGTCGTCTTCGAGTTCGTCATAGATATTGTTCTCGTTTCCTATTTCAAGAATCTTGCTGTCTCCCGTTTCCCTGCGCATCTTTTGGATGCTTCTGAAAATAAAAATCAAAAATAAGCATCCTACGGTTAAAATCCAAATGGTCATCTGATTATTCATATCTTTTTTCTTTTTGATACCGCAAAAGTAGGCGGTTTATCGTTCTCCGGAAAGTTTTCGTTCGCGAAAGTTTCGATAGTGGCTATCGTATTTACCGAGTCTCTGCCATCGGTGTTTATTATGGCAAAAATGTCCCGCCGGTATTGGGCGAAGCGGGAAAAAAGCGTATTTTTGCGGGACAAACGGGAATATTTATGCATAGCAGAGAAGAAAAATTAGAGGCTTTCGGGCGTTTCCTCGATGTGTTGGATACGTTGCGCGAAAAGTGTCCGTGGGACAGGAAACAGACGAACGAGAGCCTGCGGCCGAACACGATAGAGGAAACCTTTGAATTGTGCGACGCCCTGATGAAAGACGACAAGAAAAACATTTGCAAGGAACTGGGCGACGTGCTGTTGCACGTGTGTTTTTTATGCCAAATGCATTGCCAGCGAGGACGGGGATTTTGATATAGCAGACGTGTGCGACAAGTTGACGGACAAACTGATTTTCCGCCACCCGCATGTGTACGGCGAAGCACAGGCCGACACGGCAGGTCAGGTAAGCCAGAATTGGGAACAAATCAAATTGAAGGAGAAAGACGGTAACAAGAGCGTGTTGGGCGGTGTGCCGGAAGCCTTGCCTTCGCTCATCAAGGCTTACCGCATTCAGGACAAGGCGCGCAATGTCGGCTTCGATTGGGGAAAAGAAAGAGGACGTATGGGACAAGGTGAGGGAAGAGCTCGGCGAATTGCAGGCAGAACTGGCCCGGGAGGACAAGGAGAAATCCACCGATGAGTTCGGCGATTTCCTTTTCAGTGTCATCAATGCCGGAAGGCTTTATCATATCAATCCTGACAACGCCTTGGAGCGTACGAACCGCAAGTTCATCCGGCGCTTCAATTATGTGGAGCAACATTCCATCCGCCAAGGACGGTCTTTGAAGGACATGACCTTGGGAGAAATGGATGCACTTTGGAACGAAGCGAAAGAAATAGAGAAACGGGGCGGCTTGTAACGTCCCGTTTCTTATAATACTTGTACGACTATCCGTTTATATGCCGTCAGTGCCGGCTTGCCCCGGTCAGTCAGGGAGAGAATGACGTGCAGGGACTTTCCGGATGCCTCTGCGGGGATGTGTATGCGGCATTTCGGGGAATCCCCGTTTCCATGTTACCTTACCCTTATACGTACTGGGTTCGGCATAGATTTCCCAACGGAAATCCAACGGATTCCCATCGGGGTCGTGAGATGCGGAAGCGTCGAATTCCATATCGCGGCCTGCCTTCGCCTTTTTATATATGCAGTTCATGTCGTCGTGCCCATCTACGATGGCTACAGGATGGTGGTTGACGGCGGAATACTCGTCTGTGGCTGTCCAGGCCATACGTGCCGCAAAATCGTTCCATATCTCCCGTTCCCATCTCTTTATCGAGTTTCCGCCTTCGGCCGCACAGGCGTACATGCGGTATGGGTCGTACAGGCTCTCGTCCTTTCCGCTTTGGGCAATGAATTTCATGCCGCGTATGTTTTCAACGGGGATATCCGATAAACGGCCGCCCCATCCTCCGAAAGTGATTTCTTCGGGTACGTTCAGTCCGTTGGCATATACGTAGAGGAAAGACGGGGAGTCGCCCTCCGTGGCCCATTTCCTGTCGGGATAATAGTCGCCCAAAGGTTTATGGCTTTGTATATTGTCCCTGAGCCATTCGTCCGAAGGTGCCCATCCGTAAACCGCTTTGTTACGGAGGTATAAGATGCCGGGATAGTTCTGGGCAATCCAAGCACCGGCATCATCCTGTCCCAACACGTCATAGATGCGGATTTTACGTACGAACCTTTCGATGTCTTTTGCGGAGCGTGTGTGCGTCACGGTCCAAAGTGCCTGAGCCACAGTGTTCATGCCGCCCCAAGCGGCAATCCATACCGGTCGCGGGTCGTCCTTTTTGTCCACGGCTTCGATGATGAGTTCGGAGCCGGGAGATGCTTTGCCGTCTCCCACGCCTGCCATATTGGATGTCTTTTGGCCTTGCCGGGTGACGGAGCGGAGGTAGCCCGGTTCAGGATAGCCTTCCGCATGTTTTTTCAAGCGTGGCAGGACTTTTTCAAATTGCCCGACAACTTCACGGATTCGGTCCACCTTGTCCGGCATGTCCGACCAGACCTGCGAGCTGACCAACCCTTCGATGTCTATCGCATTGGAACATACCAAAAGATGAATCATCGACTGGGTATCGTCCGGGTCCGTGCCTCCGAGGTCCGTGGTGACGATAAGTCTTTGCTTGTCCGGATGCGTCCGTGCGTTACGGCAATGGCATGCAGAGGCGGAGGCGGCCAATAGTAATGCGAACACCGTTTTCAGGCATATTCCGGGTTGAAGTTTTAACGTAGATACATACATGGCATTCAAATGGTGTTTTTTGTTTATATTGTTTTTCCTGTCCTTTCGGTACGTTGCAAAGGTAAGCGGTATGGGATTATCTTGTTTTCGGCTGTGTTGCATGTTTTTTTGTTTAAGGTAACTTTTTGTGCTTTATTGAGAGGTAAAAATCATCTGCCTTACAACGTGAAATCGTTCTGCGCCAAACGAAAAATCAATCGCAGGAGATTGAAAAATCGTTTGGCGCAGAATGAAAATCCAATATCTGAAGGCGGTCTGGAGCGTGTCCGGACCCTGCCTTTGGCTTAAGGTTGCCTGCTACTCCGAAGGTGAAGTCAGAAGGGGAAAAGCAAGGGCAGTACGAATATCATGACGATACCCATAATGATTTGCAACGGCAAACCGACTTTGACGTAATCCATGAAAGTGTATTGGCCGGCCGGCATGACCAACGCGTTGGGAGGCGTAGAAAACGGGGACGCGAAACACATGCTGGCACCGAGGGTGACGGCAAACAGGAAGGGGACTGGGCTTACACCAATCTGCTGCGCGCTTTGCAAGGCTATGGGAGCCAGCAGCACGGCCGTCGCCGTGTTGCTGATGAACATGGTCATCAGGGAGGTCGTGAAATAGATTCCGGCCATGAGTGCCAACGGGCCGTAACTACCCAAGCCGTTGACAAGGCTGTTGGATATGAACTCGGCTCCTCCCGTTTTTTCCAGGGCTAACGACATGGGAAGCATGGCGGCAATCAGCACGATGCTTTCCCAATTGATGGTTTTATAGGCCGCTTCCACATTGCGGAAACATCCGGTCAGCACCATCAGTATGCCGGCTATCATGACCGCCGTGACGGGGGCTACGGGGATGAAGTCGAATACCATCATGGCGACCATCAGTATCATGATGGCCGCTGCCAGCGGGGCTTTGTAGTCCAGGGTCACCTTGGCCGCTTCGTCGAGCGGCTCTCCCAATACGACCCAGTCTTCATCTTCTTTGCTCAACCGCGAGATGTCGCTCCACGTACCCTGTAT
>ENA-OQDA01000596-OQDA01000596.1-human-gut-metagenome-genome-assembly--contig:-NODE-596-length-14480-cov-3.016373_pt1 | contig 14480 bp, 20 predicted proteins | sample MGYA00242771_ERZ504603 | MGnify/ENA primary metagenome ERZ504603 (study PRJEB26092, sample SAMD00036328) | human gut metagenome | host: Homo sapiens | study: EMG produced TPA metagenomics assembly of...
AAATAATAGCAAGGAGTTTTTTCATGATACTTTCTCAACGTATTCAAAGCCTGACAGCATCTCCTATCAGAAAGCTGTCCCCGTATGCTGACGCAGCCAAGGCTGCAGGTAAAAAGGTTTATCATCTGAACATCGGCCAGCCTGATATTGCCACTCCGGCACAATTCATGGACAGTGTGCGTGAATTCCAGGCACCGGTAATCGCCTACAGCAATTCCAAGGGCGAAATGTTCCTTCTGAAGGCTATACAGAAATATTATGCAGAAAAAGGCATGGATTATGCTATTGAAGATATTTTCGTTACCAACGGCGGCAGCGAGGCCCTGATTTTCGCAGTTATGGCTCTGTGCGACCCCGGCGACGAAATCATGGTTTTCGAACCCTTCTACGCTAACTACACCACCTTCTGCAAGGAGTTCGGCGCTAAAATCAACGCTGTTCCTACCAGCGTAGAAAACGGTTACCACCTGCCCAGCGAAGAAGAAATCGAAAAGCACATTACTCCGAAAACCAAAGCAATTCTGCTCACCAACCCCGGCAATCCTACCGGCGTAGTTTATACCGAAGAAGAACAGGATATGATTTCCCGCATCGTGCGCAAGCATAACCTGGCTTTAATCGCTGACGAAGTATACCGTGAATTCGTTTATGACGGAGCATATCGCAGCTTCGGCACCATGCCCGAATTAGACGACAACCTGATCATCATCGATTCCGTTTCCAAACGCTACAGCGCCTGCGGTGCGCGCATCGGCTGCATCATCAGCAAAAACAAAGAGCTCAGCAAGCAGGTTATCAAATGCTGCCAGGCTCGTCTGTGCAGCCCGATTCTGGAGCAGGTCGGTGCAGCAGCTCTGTACACCACTCCGGCAAGCTATCTGGAAGAGGTTAACAAGGAATACAAAAGCGCCGCGACACCATCGTGGCAGCTTTAGAAGAAGCCTGCCCCGGCGTGAAGGCTTCCGACCCGAAGGGCGCTTTCTACATCATGGTTAACATGCCTGTTGACGATGCAGAAAAATTTGCTATCTGGACTCTGGAAAACTTCGCTATCGACGGCGAAACCGTTATGTTTGCTCCCGGCAACGGCTTCTACAACACCCCCCGGCAGTGGCGTCAATGAAGCACGCCTTGCTTATGTATTAAAGAGCGAGGATCTGGAGCGCGCTATCTACATTCTGGGCGAAGCACTCAAAGCATATCCCGGCCGTGTAGAAAAATAAGCTCACAAAAACTTTTAAAGCTTACCAAAAAATCAGACCTCCTGAAAATTCAGGAGGTCGTAAAACAGTAAAATCAAAAAATGGTGAAAACCTTGTGTTTTCAAGGGGCGGCGTGACTTCGGTCACGCCGTTTTCTTTTTCATCAGCTCATTCAGAGGGATAAAGCCCAGCCCGTCGTACTTGATATGGATGTGCTGCACCCGCTTGCCGCTGGATTTGTCCGGAGAAAATGCTGCTTCTTACCGTGCTTGTCATCCGGTAACGCTGCTGGCGGATCTCCTGCACCTTTTCAAACACATCATCGCCGGAGCGCACAGCGTTTTACTGTCGTGTTTCTTCTGCCATAAAATCGTCCTCCTGTTTTTGAGGACAGTATAGCAAAACGCCGCGACAAAAGGGTGGTAGTGCAAAAAATTATTTCAATGCCTTATAGATTGCTGGCATCGTGGAGTCTTCTTTAACATTGGAGGTATCTCCGATGGCATACCACTTGAAACCATTGCGTGTAATCATTTCTTGAACTTCATTTTTCTTCTTTATTGCAATTGCACTCTGATTGAACTCAACCAGCAAAAGACCGAGCAGCGGGGGAGACTCTAGCGAAACGTGCGGAAGATTTCCTCCGGATAAGGTATTATAATAGTCGATGCTATTGTTGTACTGACTGGTTATTTGCTGTACCTCAGTTTCTAAGCGATCTTTATATCGCTTGAGCTGGTCAATCACATCTGCTGATTCTTTTCCTTTGGGATCCAATCGAGGATCTGACAGACGCTTTACTTCCACAAACATCAAGCGCCTATCTTTCCTGTGGTAAAAGACCAAATCAATCCTATCTGTTTTTTCATCTGAGGATGAAAACGCTGCTTCAATATCCAGCAACACAATTTCAGGGGTGGTCTTCGTATTCAACGGAGAGAAACGGTAGAATCGTGAAGCTTGCAAGCTTTCTGGCGAGCTTTCTTTTTCAAGATTATCAAGAATCTCATTGAATACACTTTTAAAAGATAGTTTCTCACTGTCAATATTATTCTGCCACTGCTCAATAGTGTACGGTTCTTTCTTCTGCTTCTTGGAAAGTGTGCGTGAACGAGTGATTGGAAGATAGTGATTATAGACCATGGGTTCATACCCTTGGGATCCAGGCAAATTGCAAAGCTGATTTCCGTTGTAATAAATCGTCGCTTCGTCATTGCGAAACGCAAGGAAAGCGCGACCGGTCTGAATCAAGTCACTCTTGATTGCTTCCAAAAAGCCATCTGTTTTAAGCTGATGTTGCAACGCTTCCATATTACCGATGTTGCGAGTAAAATTCGACATAGAACCACTCCCTTAATCTTTTTCTTTTAATTATACGATTGAGTTTCCCAAAACTCAACGTAAAAATCCACTTTTTTCTTTTCTGCCACACAATGGCATACCCTAGCGCGTCTGCCAGTTCCACTGCCTCGCCGTAGCGGAGCGAGCCGCTCTTGAGCTTGCCGGAGAGATTGGGGACGCTGCAGCTCCATCCGTATTCGTCGGAGAGGTAGTCCACCACCTCGGTCATGGTCATGCCGGTGCGGACAATATAAGACTTTATCTCGTGGTGATAGGTTTCAGATTATCTCATATTCTAACTTTTCTCCTGTTTTTTCGGTGCGCTCTATGATAACATGGATTTGTCAGATTGTGACGCCCGTTCGTATAGAGCGCTGATTTTTGATACATGGTTTTTGCTGGAAATGCTGCCAATGATGTGTTGGTTGCAGGCAACGCCCTCAGCTTTTGCCGTTTGATGTGTCTTTGGATGAAAGTTCCCTCGTAGCAACCGTACAAGGTAAGTTGCAGGATGCGATGAATTTTGAGGGCAGTTCTGAGGAAAAGCAAATCCGTTCGTTTCTTGCTACATTTGGCATTGATTATGACAAGCTCTCGAAAGAGCAATTCGTCTCGCTGATTAAACTACTCAAGCTGTCCAAGTACTTGAAAAGTCCCATCAACTAACGCGGGAAAGCAAGACCGCAGTTGGCGCACGGAAAAGGCCAAAAGAAACGCAAATAAAGGAAAGCCGCTGTATCCAGTGCAAAACCTGAATACAGCGGCTTTTCATTGCCAACCCTATCTGACAGATGCTTATTTCGTAATTTCTGTCTAAACCTGTTTTACGAACGCCTGTCTAATTTCAGGAGGTCATTTTTTATTTGCTCTGCAATGCTTCCGCCAGCAGTTTTTCATCGGCAATAGCCTGCGACAGCACCAGCTGCGTATCCTCGCCCAGACGCGGCGCACGCTTCCGCAGCGCGGCCGGCGTTTTGCTCAGCTTCATGGCAAAGCCCAGCTGCCGATAGCTGCCAAGCTCTGCGTCCTCTACGTTCAGCACCATCTCGTTGGCCTTGGTCTGCTCCGCAGCCACCGCCTCGGCAAAATCCAGCACCGGCGTTACGCAGGTATCCTTGCCCGCCAGCAGCTGCTCCCATTCGGGCAGCGTGTGTTTGGCAAATTCCAGCGACAGCTGCTGCTTTAAGTAGTCGTGGTTAGCATCATCATCTATCAGGTCCGTCATATCGGGGCGCTGCAGCACAGCGCACAGGTTGCTCCAGAACTTCTTTTCCAGGCAGCCCACCGCAAGGTAGCGTCCTTCCTTCGTCGCATAAATATTGTAGTTGGCGTTGGCACCCGTCAGCCAGTTGTTGCCGCGTTCCGCCACAAAACCGCTGCCGAAGTACAGGCTGGCAGCACCGGGCATCAGCGTCATCGCCACATTATACAGCGAAATATCTATTTCCTGCCCCTCGCCCGTCATCTGTGCATGGCGCAGCGCAATCATAATGCTCATGCCCGCCGCCATCGACGCATTCATATCCGCCATCAGCACGCCCGGAATCGCCGGCTTGCCCTGCGCCTCACCGCTCATAGCGGTAATGCCTGCCAAGCTCACATAACCGATATCATGGTCGGCCTGCTTGGCCAGCGGCCCCTTTTTGCCGTAGCCTGTCAGCGAGCAGTAGATAATTCGCGGATTCACTGCCTTCGCCGCCGCATAGTCAATTCCCAGCTTCGTCAGTACGCCCGGACGATAGCTTTCCACCACCACGTCGGCGGTTTTCACCAGCTCCAGAAACGCCTTGCGTCCCGCATCCGACTTCAGGTTAAGCACTACGCTCTTTTTATTGCGGTTCAGCTGCAGATGCCAGTAACCGAAATCCTTGAGGAACGGCGGAAAGCTGCGGGCATAATCACCCCGTCCCGGCTCCTCGATTTTAATAACCTCCGCGCCGAAATCGGCCAGCAGCATTGTACAATACGGTCCCGGCAGCAGCCGTGACAAATCAAGCACACGAATACCCTCTAAAGCCTGCACAATAACGCCCCCTTAACAGCAGCATATTTTTAGACTGAGTTTTTATACTACCTGGAAGATATAGAATTTGAGATAATTGGTTTCCGGCACCTGCCACAGAATCGGATGGTCCGGAGATTGCTGACGTGCTTCAATCTGACGCAGGGAAACGTTGGCATCATGCGCAGCGTCCTGCAGCATCTTCACGAATAGCTCCTCCTTCATAAAGTGCGAGCAGGAGCAGGTTGCCAGATAACCGCCGCGCGGCAGCAGCTTCATGGCCTTCAGGTTGATTTCCTTGTAACCGCGAATCGCATTCTTTACCGTGCTGCCGGATTTGGTGAACGCCGGCGGGTCCAGAATAATAAAGTCATATTCACGGGAATGCTTGTTGAACAAATCGCTCAGCAAATCAAAAACATTCGCCTGCAGGCCGTGCATAACATCGGAGCAATTGTTAATCGCAGCGTTATGCTCCGCCATCTGCACTGCCTCCGCACTGATATCAACCGCGGTAACGCTCGCAGCGCCGCCCTTGGCAGCATTCAGCGCAAAGGAGCCGGTGTGGGTAAAGCAGTCCAGCACATGCTTGCCCTTGGCAATCTTGGCAATCGCCTGACGGTTATACTTCTGGTCGAGGAAGAAGCCGGTCTTTTGGCCGTTTTCTACATCAACCGTATATTCGATGCCGTTTTCGACAATCTCGGTAGTCACAGCGCCGGGTTCGGGGCACAAATCGGTAGCAAACCAGTGCTTGCCCTCCTCCATGCCCTCCAGCAGGCGGATTCTTACGTCGTTGCGCTCGTACAGGCCACGGATTTCCTGTCCCATCTCGCGCAGAATTTTAATCAGCAGTTCAAACAGCATCTGCTTGCGCATTTCAATACCCAAGGACAGGGTTTGCGTTACCAGCAGATCATTATAGCGGTCTACGGTCAGTCCGGGGAACATATCCGCTTCGCCGAAAATCAGACGGCAGCAGTTAAAATCACGCTCGCCCATAACCGTCAGGCGGTAATCCAGCGCATAGCGCAGACGACGCTCCCAAAAGGCCTTTATTGTTGATTCTTCCCCAAAAACCGTTTATAATAAAGGGTAGACTACGAAAAGGAGGTTTTTTCTATGCCGAGAAAACCGAAGGGACTCAACAAACCCATCGCAAAAACGGCTGCCCGGATGTCTCGGAAAGCCGCCCTGACCCCGGCCCAGCTGGAAAAGCTGGACGCCTACTGGCGGGCTTCCAACTATCTGTCCGCCTGCCAGCTGTACCTTCTGGACAACCCCCTGCTGAAGCAGCCCCTCGCAGCCTGCTCATATCAAGAAAAAGATCGTCGGACCACTGGGGCACCGTCCCCGGTCAGAACTTCCATCTATACACACCTGAACCGGATCATCAACAAGTACGACCTGGACATGATCTACCTCTCCGGCCCCGGCCACGGCGGCAACGCGGTGGTGGCCCAGACCTATCTGGAGGGAACCTACAGCGAGTTTTACCCCAACGTGAGCCAGGACGAGGAGGGTATGCGCCGCCTGTTCCGCCAGTTCTCCTTCCCCGGCGGCATCGGCAGCCACTGCGCCCCCGAGACCCCCGGCTCCATCAACGAGGGGGCGAGCTGGGCTACTCCCTGGCCCACGCCTTTGGCGCGGTGATGGACAACCCGACCCTGATCGCCGCCTGCGTAGTGGGTGACGGGGAGGCGGAGACCGGCCCGCTGGCCACTGCCTGGCATTCCAACAAGTTCCTCAACCCCGTCACCGACGGGGCGGTGCTCCCCATCCTCCACCTCAACGGCTACAAGATTTCCTCCCCCACCCTGTTCTCCCGCATCACATCAGAGGAGGTGGAGGACTTCTTCAAGGGCTGCGGCTGGACCCCCCGCTTTGTGGAGGGGGACGAGCCCGCCCAAATGCACCAGAAGATGGCCGCGGCCCTGGACTGGGCGGTGCGGGAGATTCAGCGCATTCAGCAGGGGGCCCGGGAGTTCGGCGAGACCGCCCGCCCCCGCTGGCCCATGCTCGTGTTCCGCTCTCCCAAGGGCTGGACCTGTCCGAAGGAGGTGGACGGCGCGCCCACCGAGGGCACCTTCCGCGCTCACCAGCTTCCGGTGGCGGTGGACGCCGCCCATCCGGAGCACCTGGAGGTATTGGAGCGCTGGCTGCGCAGCTACCGGCCGGAGGAGCTCTTTGATGCCGAGGGCGCGCCGGTGCCTGCCCTTCGGGCCGTGGCCCCCCAGGGGGAGCGCCGCATGGGCGCCAACCCCCACGCCAACGGCGGCATGCTTCTGCGGGATCTGCGCACCCCCTCCTTCACCCGCTACGCGGTGGAGGTGCCCGCCCCCGGCGAGGCGGTGGCGGAGGACATGGCGGAGCTGGGCAAGTATGTCCGGGACGTGCTCAAGCTCAACCAGAAGGCCCGCAACTTCCGCATCTTCGCCCCCGACGAGGCCCTGAGCAACAAGCTCACCGCCGCCTTTGAAGCCAGCGACCGCCGCTGGAACGCCGAGCTACGCTCCACCGACGAGGGGTTGTCCGCCGACGGGCGCATTATGGACAGCATGCTCTCCGAGCACATGTGCCAGGGCTGGCTGGAGGGATACCTGCTCACCGGGCGGCACGGCTTTCTCAACAGCTACGAGGCTTTCATCCGCATCGTGGACTCCATGGTGAGCCAGCACGCCAAATGGCTCAAGGTGGCCCGGCAGCTCCCCTGGCGGCAGGACATCGCCTCCCTGAACTACGTGCTGTCCTCCAACGTGTGGCAGCAGGATCACAACGGCTTCACCCACCAGGACCCCGGCTTCCTGGACCATGTGGCCAACAAGAAGGCGGACGTGGTGCGGCTCTACCTGCCCCCTGACGCCAACTGCCTGCTCTCCGTCTTTGACCACTGTATCAAAAGCCGGAATTACGTCAATGTGATGGTGGCCTCCAAGCACCCCCGGCCCCAGTGGCTCACCATGGACGAGGCCATCAAGCACTGTACCCACGGCATCGGCATCTGGCAGTGGGCCTCCAATGACCAGGGGGCGGAGCCCGACGCGGTGCTGGCCTGCTGCGGCGACACCCCCACGCTGGAGACCCTGGCAGCGGTGACCATCCTGCGCCGCCACCTGCCCGAGGTGCGGCTGCGGGTGGTGAACGTGGTGGATCTAATGAAGCTCCAGCCCCACACCGCCCACCCCCACGGGCTCACCGACGAGGATTACGACGTGATCTTTACCCGGGACAAGCCCATCATCTTCGCCTTCCACGGCTACCCCTCCCTGGTGCACGAGCTGACCTACCGCCGGCACAACAAGAACATCCACGTGCTTGGCTACCGGGAGGAGGGCACCATCACCACCCCCTTCGACATGCGGGTGCTCAACCGCATTGACCGCTTCAATCTGGTCATCGACACGGTAAAGCGGCTGCCCAATTGGGCAACCGGGGGCCTTCCTCATTCAGCTCATGAAGGACAAGCTGGTGGAGCACAAGGAGTATATCACCGCCCACGGCCAGGACATGCCCGAAATCCGGGACTGGAAGTGGAACGGTGGAAACGGTATCTGACGCGCAAGGGGCCAGGCTTCTGTCCGGCCCCTTGCCTTTTTCCATCATTTTGGGTATGATAGATGGGAAAAAAGGAGTGAACGTATGGAATTTCGACTGGACAGCCACACCCATACCTTGGCCAGCGGGCACGCCTACTGCACCCTGCTGGAGATGGTGCGGGCGGCGGCCGACCGGGGGCTGGAGCTCATCTGCATCACCGACCACGCCCCCGGCATGGAGCTAACCACCCACAAGGACTACTTTCTCAACTTCCGGGTCATCGACCGGGAGATCTACGGCGTACGGGTCATGATGGGCGCGGAGCTCAACGTGATGGACTTTGACGGCACGGTGGATCTCTCCCCCAAGCTGCTGAACAATCTGGACATGGCCATCGCCAGCCAGCATATCTGGTGCATGCCCCAGGGCGGCGGACCGGAGGAGAATACAGCGCCATGGTCCGCGCCATGGACAACTGCCCCAAGATCTGTATCCTGGGACACCCGGACGACGGCCGCTATCCCCTGGACTATCCGGCGCTGGTGCGGGCCGCCGGGGAGCGCGGCGTGCTTCTGGAGGTCAACAACACCTCCCTCTCCCCCGCCTGTTCCCGGGTAAACTCCACCGCCAACGTGACGGAGATGCTGAAGCACTGCCGGCGGGAGGGCGTACCGGTGGTGGTGGGCAGCGACGCCCACTTTGTCTCCGCCGTGGGCGGCCATCAATATGCCCAGGCCCTGCTGGACGAGCTGGACTTCCCCGAGGAGCTGGTGCTCAACCGGGAGCCCGCCGCCTTCCTGGCCCACCTGGAGCGCCGGCTGAGCCGCACATAAAAAAGAGGATTCCGCCCCGCGGAATCCTCTTTTTGTCTTATTGGAACAGGGACAGGCTGCCAGTGAGGCGGTTGATCCGCTTTTGGGGCCCACACAGGGTCGACGCCGTAACAGCGCCCCTGCTCCCCGCGGGCAGAAGCACTCGTCCGGCACCAGGGCGCACTTGAGCTCACTCAACTCCGCCCTTGCTCCCCTCCTTTCGCGGCTCCCACTCCGACAGCGCCAGTCCGGCCACCGTCAGCGCCGCGCCCCCCAGCGAGAGGGGCGTCACCGGCTCACCCAGCACCAGCGCGGAGGTGACCAGAGTCACCACCGGCACCAGGTAGATGTAGGCGCTGGTTCTGACCGCCCCCAGCCGCCCCACGGCAAAGCCCCAGGTGACAAAGCACAGGGCGGAGGCCCCCAGCCTCAGATAGAGCAGGTTGAGCAGGTAAACCGGCTCCGTCAGAGTCCCGAGCCCGGGCCGGAAGCCCAGCACCCGGCAGGACGGGGCAGCAGGAAACAGCAGGCCCCCAGGCAAAAGGTACGGCGGGTGGTCTGCACCACCGGGTAGCCGAAGGCGGAGAGCTTGCGGGTCAGCAGGGAGTAGGCTGACCAGGCGGCGGCCGCCAGCAGGGCCAGGAGATCGCCTCTGGGGTTCAGCTCCAGCACGGCGGCGCCGTTATACGACACCATCGCCACCCAGCCAGGGCCACGGCCAGCCCCGCGAAAAAGAGGGGCAGCAGCCGCTCCCGCCGCAGGCAGGAAGTGGGAGACAGGGCGGTCAGCATCGGACTGACGGACACCAGCACCCCCACATTGGAGGCCAGCGTGCAGGTCAGGGCGATGTTCTCCAGCAGGAAATAGAGGGTGACGCCGCACAGGCCCGCCGCCGCGAACCACAGCTCCTGCCGCCGCCCGGCCAGCCGGAGCCGCCGGGGGTACAGCAGGCAGAGGGCCGCAAAGCCCAGGGCGAAGCGGAGGAACAGCACCTCCACGGGCCGCAGGCCGGTCAGGAGCACCTTCGTGGAGATAAAGGTGGTGCCCCAGAGGCAAGATGGTCAGTAGGGCCGCGGCGTGCCCCGTCAGGCCCGCCCGGCTCACGGCTCCCCCGCTCTGCCGCAACAACGGCCCGGTCGACTGGCTGGGGGTGAGTCCGGTCAGGATCTTGAAAAGTGGTTGAAGTGGCTCTGATCGGCAAAGCCCGCCCGCAGGGCCGCGTCCAACGGGGTGGCCCCCTGCTCCAGCAGGGCCCTGGCCCGGTTCCACCCGCACCGTTTCCAGTATAGCGGTAGGGGGGTGATCCCCTTCTGGCGGGTGAAGCAGCGCAGAAGGTGGTACTTGCTCAGCCCCGCCAGGGTGGAGAGCTGCTCCAGCGTGATGCGCCGGTCGCAGTGGGCCTCCAGATAGTCACACACCGCCCGCACCTCGGGCCGCACCTCCTCCGGCGGCCGGGGACAGCCGCCGCAGCGCTCCAGCAGGCGGCCCACCAGCAGGAGAAAGGCCTCCTCCCGGCGGAGCTCCCCCTGCTCCCCCGCTACCCAGCTCCCACACCTCCCGGAACAGACTGGTCAGTTCGCTCCCGGGCAGCACCGAAGGCGTGAAATGGGGGGCAAACTGGCGGCCGGTGACGGCTTCAGCGGCCCGCTCCATGACCTCCTGCGGCACGTGGAGCCCCCGCCAGTCCAGGCGCTCCTCCCCCACCGGACGGCAGGCGTGGGGCTCGCCGGGCTGAAAGAATACCAGCTCACCGGGGGCAAGGCGGAAGGTCTCCCCCGCGATGGTCACCTTCCGGCTCCCCCGATCCATGGTCCCAATGACATAATAGGTGTGAAAATGCTCCGGAAAGCCCTGGTCGATGCCCTGAAAGAGACATGCCTCCACTCCCAGCTCCGGATCGTAGTACACGCGTCGCAATTCCTGTTCCATAGGGCACTCCTCTGTCTGAGATGGAAGCAGTATAGCACGTCCCGCCGCCTGTTTCTTGCATGATATTGCGCATTTCCCGCACAGGGCGGCCCCGCCGCCCATATGCTGATTCAGGGGGTGGTGGGATGCAGGCGAGCTCCGGGCCGTCCGGTGAGGCGCTTCTGGCCATCGCCGCACTGGCCGCCATCCAGCTCACCGCGGGGAAGAGCGACGCCCAGGCAGCGGTGCTCGGCGCCTTCTTCACCATGCTGGGAGACGCCATCGGGCTGCTCCTGGCCCAGCGGGCTGCGCTGGAAAATCCATAGCGGGCGGCGCAGATGCGCCGCCCGCCGCTTCTTGTAAGCTCAGGAGCCGCTCAGGAAGGCCTGCACCTCGTCCAGCCGCTCCATGCCCTCGTCATAGCCGTCCTTCCACAGCGCCCGAATCTTCTCCACGTCCTTTTCGGTGCGGTGAAAGCCCTCCGTGCTGTGGGGGGCGAACAGGAGGGCCCGCCCCTCCCTCTCAAGCTGAAACAGCCGCTCCCGGGAGGTGTTGTAGGCGTCCGCCCGGCGGCGCATGGTATCGCAGAACCTGGGGTACTTCCGGTAGGCCGCGTCGATGAGGGGCTGGAGCTTTTCCGGCCGTCGGACGTAGCTCCGCTCCCGGGTCAGCACCACGATCACCCGCTCGCACCCCCTCTCCAGCGCCCGCTCATAGGGGATAGCGTCGGCCGCTCCGCCGTCCATACACGGCTTACCCTGGATATCGAAAACAGGGAAGAGGAACGGCAGGGCGCAGGTGGCCTGCAATAGCTTAAACCGGTCATCCCCGGCGCTCCACCGGAAAATACTCCGCCTTTCCAGTGTCCATGTTAGTGACTACCGCCTCCACCTCGCCGGGATAAGCGGCAAACGTGTCATAGTCGAAGGGAATCAACTCGTTTGGTATGGTACCAAAGACGAAATCCAGGCCAAAATAGGCCCGGTTGTCCCGCCGGAGCAGGTTGCCGAAGCCCATATACCGCTTGTCGTTGATATAGCTTACCATAATGTCCAGGTTGCGGCGGCTCTGCTTGGACACATAGCTGACGCCATAGGCAATCCCGGCTGAGACGCCGATGACATAATCCGGCAGCAGATCCCGCGTCAGCAGGGCGTCGCAGACGCCGGTGGAGAAAATGGTGCGCACCGCGCCGCCCTCCAGAACGATTCCAGTTTTCATGTCGGTTCACTTCCTTGCTGCTCCCATTATACGGCAGCGGACGCCGGCCTGTAAAGGAATTCTTGACAACATAATATTTCGCATTATAATAAATTAGGTATACAAAGGAGGCCAAGTCATGCTCGTCAAGTTCATCGTCTGCGTCGTCGCCGGCCTGGGGGCCGGCATCGGAACCGGCCTGGCGGGCCTGTCCGCCGCCGCCGTCATCTCCCCCATGCTCATCACCTTCCTGGGCTTTCCTGCCTATCAGGCGGTGGCCATCTCTCTGGCCTCCGACGTGCTGGCTTCAGCGGCCTCGGCCTATACCTACGGCAAAAATAGAAATCTGGATATCCGCAATGGGCTGGTCATGCTGGCGGCAGTGCTGGTATTCACCCTGATCGGGAGCTGGGCCGCCTCCCTGGTGCCCAACGCCACCATGGGCGGCTTCTCCGTGTTCATGACCCTGCTGTTGGGCGTCAAATTCATTGTGCGTCCCGTGATGACCACCAAGGAGAGCTCCGCCCATAAGAGCCGCGGCCGCAAAATTGCCGAGTCCCTGGCCTGCGGCAGCGTGGTGGGCTTCATCTGCGGCTTTATCGGCGCTGGCGGCGGCATGATGATGCTTCTGGTGCTCACCTCAGTGCTGGGCTATGAACTCAAGACCGCCGTGGGTACCAGTGTGTTCATCATGACCTTCACCGCTTTCACCGGCGCGGTCTCCCACGTGGCCATCGGCGGCGGGCTGGATGTATTTGCCCTGACGGTGTGTGTGGTGGTCACGCTTCTGGGCGCCAGAATTGCCGCCGTCTTTGCTAACCGGGCTTCCGCCAAGGCCCTTAACCGGGTCACCGGCGTGGTGCTCACCATCCTGGGCGCAGTGATGGTGGTGGTCAACCTCCTCTCCTGAAGCAGCGGCACAGCCCCCTCCGGTCGGAGGGGGCTGCTTTTTGCCTGCGGCTCCGGACGCCCATCCCAGCTCTATTGAAGATTTCCTTGACATAGATAGACAATCTATCTATACTATACATAGATAATCTATTTATGAGGTGAGGAATATGGCAAATGACCGCACCGCTCCGGGCGGCATGGGCATGCTGCTGCTGGCCCTGCTGGAGGGCCGGGACATGTACGGCTATGAGATGATCGAGGCCCTGCGGGCGCGCTCCAACGAGGTGTTCCGCCTCAAGGCGGGTACCCTCTATCCCCTGCTCCACTCCCTGGAGGCCCAGGGCTGGGTAACCTCCAGCGACGGGGTTGCCAATGGCCGCACCCGGCGCTATTACGCCATCACCCGGGACGGCCGGGCCGCCCTGGCTGAACAGCAGGCGGGCTGGTACGCCTACGCCGACGCGGTGCGCGGCGTGCTGGAGGGAGGGAATCCCTGTGGCGCGTGAGTGCGTGAACGAATATCTGGAGACGGTGGGCGGCCAGATCCGCTGGCGGCGGGCCCGGCGGGTTCTCCTGCGGGAGCTGTCCGACCATATTGCCGATCAGGCCGCCGCCTTTGAGGCGGAGGGCCGGAGCCCGGAAGAGGCCCTGGCCGGCGCGGTGGCCGAGATGGGAGAGCCGGAGGCGGTGGGCCGGGAGCTGGACCGCCTTCACCGCCCCCAGAACCGCCGGGGGCTGGCGGTCACTGTGGCGGCCCTCTTTGCCGCGGGCGTGCTGCTCCAGCTCTTCGCCGCCGGGCTCATGGGGGACGCCAAGGACGTCTTCTACTTCCGGCGGCAGGTTTTGGGCCTGCTGCTGGCCGCCGGGGTTTTGACCGGACTCTGGTTTTCCGACTACACCCTCCTTCTGCGGCGGAAATGGGTGCCGGCGGCGGCGCTGCTCCTTTTCTCTCTGGCCCCCCTGTGGGGTCTGCCATTTGGCTGGCCCTTCTTGAGCTACAAGCTCATGCTCTACCCCACCCTGCTCCTCCCCGTCCCCTACGCCGCCCTTGTGGTCTCCCTGCGGGGGCGCGGCACACGGGCGGTTCTCCTCTGCGGCGGGCTCGCGCTTCCACTCCCTATCTGGGCCTTTGTCGCTATCAGCAGTACCGGCTATTTGGTTACCCTGGCCAGTATGCTGCTGGTACTCCTGGCGGCCGTGGGGCTGGGCTGGTTCCGGGGAAAGCGGCGGTGGAATCTGCTGGCCGCCCTGGGGCCCGCTCTGACTATCCTCCCCCTGCTCTTCCTGCGGCACCTGGAGTACGCTGCTTGGCGCATAGGCGCTTTCCTGGGGCCCGACCTGTTTTACGAGCGACTGCGCATGGGGGAATTGCCCTCCCTTTTTGTAGGCTCCTCCCCGGAGCTCCTGCTGGCGGAGACCGCCCAGGGCCTGGGCCGGTGGGTGTTCTGGGCCGCCGCCGGGCTGATCGTCCTCTTTGCCGCCCTGCTGCTCCGGCGCATCCGCGCCCTCCACAGCCGCACGGGCAAGCTCCTCGCCCTGTCGGCCTTCCTTCCCCTGTTCCTCCAGGCGGCCATCTACTGGCTCTAT
>ENA-OQDA01000598-OQDA01000598.1-human-gut-metagenome-genome-assembly--contig:-NODE-598-length-14463-cov-3.442174_pt1 | contig 14463 bp, 16 predicted proteins | sample MGYA00242771_ERZ504603 | MGnify/ENA primary metagenome ERZ504603 (study PRJEB26092, sample SAMD00036328) | human gut metagenome | host: Homo sapiens | study: EMG produced TPA metagenomics assembly of...
GTGGAGACGTACGGGGACAGGCGGGGGTAAGTCCTGCTTTGTAGGGGCCGATGCCCACATCGGCACGTCTTTCCGGGCCACCGGCCAGCCCCGGGCGGGTGTGGGTACCCGCCCCTACATACAAGCGCCGTGAGATAGCCTGCCGGAAACGGAACCCCGGAAATGTAGGGGCGGCCTTTATGGCCGCCCGCGGGCGGGGACAAGCCCCGCCCCTACAGAATATCCGGCCGGGCGGAAAACGGGAGTTCCCATTTGCCGGAAAATGCGCTATAATAGGACGCAGAGAAAACGCCGATGGGGGCGGTTAAATGTATCAGACCAGGATAACGGCGGCGGAGCTCCCGGTGGAGCGCCTGCTGGGGGAATACTGCTTCCCGGAGCGATTCCGGGAGGCCTGCCGGGCCTGCCCGGACTACGGAAACGATTGGTCCTGCCCGCCGGGGGTGCCGTCGGCGGCGGAGGCCCTGCGGCCTTTTCGGACGGCCCATGTGCTGGGCATGCAGGTATTTTATGATGCACAGACGCGCCGGGAGGTGTCCACGGCGGAGGGGGCTGAGGCGGTGCGCCGGGCGTCCTATGGACCGGCCAAGCGGGTACTGCTGGAGACCCTTCTGGCGCTGGAGCAGACCCGGAGCGGGGCGTGGACCATCGCGGCGGGGCGGTGCGAGCTATGCGCCCGCTGCGCCCGGCGGGACGGGCTGCCCTGCCGGAATGCGGAGCGGATGCGCTACTCCTTTTCCGCGTTCGGCTTTGATCTGGCGGCGCTGGCCCGGCGGGAGCTGGGTATCGAGCTGCTGTGGGCGGCCAATGGGCTGCCGGAGTACGATGTGGCGCTGGCCGCCTTTCTGGAGCGGTGAGGGACAAAAACAGGCCGGGGCGGCTTCTGCCGCCCCGGCCTTGCTGTGCTTGCACGGACAGGATCAGAAATAGGTGAAGTTCACGGGCTTCCGGCTCCAGCCGATGGCGCGCTGCACGTCGGCAGCGTAGCCGTGGTCGGAGAAGGTCAGGCGGCCCAGGCGAAGGGCCTCGTCCAGAGAGAAAGCGCCCATCACCAGGGAAGAGAGGGTGGAGATATCGGCGGAAAGGGTGACGTCGGGCTGAGCATGCTCAACCACCTCCACTGTGCTTCCGGATATATTCAGCAGGAAGGTGCCGTTGTTGCCCTCGATAAAGTTGTCATCCACCTGGAGGGCCAGCACAAAGGGACGGCTGACCGGGGACTCACAGCGGCTCTGCATGCGGAAGTAGGCCGGCACATCGAAGATACGGGCCATGTAGCCCATCGTGCGGCGGGCCACCTCATGGATGCAGCCGTCGTGCGCGCGGTTCTCGCCTGTGTCCGGGTTGTGGAACAGCATGGTCAGGCTGGGGTCGGGGGAGAGGATACGCACCCGCTCGATCTGATCCACCTGGGAGGCGAAAAAGGTCATGAACTGCCGCAACGTGTCCAGATCCTCATACACCATCTCGGGCACGAGCAGATCGTGGTACATGTCGGTGTAGTGGTCCACCGCCACGAAATCGAAGGTGAAGTAGCCGGTGAGCCGGCCGTCCCGGCGGCAGACCACCACGTAGGGCATGTCGAAGATCCGGTGGGGGTCCATGTAGTGGTGGACCGTGGCACCGTGGGTACGCGCCGCATAGGCGCGGTAGAAGTCCAAAATCTCCTGCCGGTCCTCCGGCCGGGCATAGGACAGCCCGGACTTGTCGCCGTAGGAGCGGATCGCGGAGGGCTTGGGCTGGTAGAGATAGTTCTCGTTGCAGTAACCGTATCCCATGTTGGCATAGAACGCGGGATTGAAGGGGTGGAGACAGCCGATCGGCGTCCCCTGTTTGGCGTAATACCGCATCAACACCTTCAGGAGCGTGCAGGCCACCCGCTCTTTCTTGTGAAGAAAGTTTGCGGAGACATAGGCTGCGGCCCCCATAGGCATCATCACACCTCTGACGTTGAGGGTGAAATCCATCATCAGGATGGAGCCCAGCAGGGTTCCATCGTCGTCAAAACAGCCGAGGTAACGGCCCTCGTCCGGACGGTGCAGTTCGCCTTCCATGTTCTGGAGCAGGGCGGCCGGCGTCTTGGAGGGGAATGAGGTCACCACATTCCGGGCCAGCTGCTCCACCTCAGAAGGGAGAACGAATCTGATATCCATCAAAACCGATTCCTTTCTGTGAAACAGAGAGTCTATCTACTTGCCGCGCCGGAGGCCGGCGCAGGGGGCGGGGCTGGCTGGACAGCGCCCGCGGGGGCACGGGGGAGCCCGTGCCGGGCGGAACCAGACGGTTCCATGCGCACCTGCTTTGACGAGCCCCATTATGTCAGCATTTGCCGCGAAAGTCAACCCGCAGTTTGCCGAACGAAAAAAATTGAGCCCTGGCGGAAGAAAAGGCTTGACAGAGGGCTGCGCCATGGGGTAAAGTGAGACTGGCCATGCTGCGAGGAAGCGGCAGGGCTTTTGGAAGCGATGCAGCGTCCTGAACCACGGTTCAGGGCGCTTTTTGTATTTCTACCGGCAGAAAGGAGCAGCATATGGACGCCTTCAGTGTTCGTACAAAAATTATGATCGGAGGTGGCATGGACGCGCTGGCCCAGCGGCTGCACCGGGTCTTTCTGGTGACGGACAAGTTCATGGCCGAGAGCGGCAAAACGAATTATGTCACCGACCGGCTGCTGCGCAGCGGCGGCGAGTTCAAGATCTTTTCCGACGTGCAGGCCGACCCGGACATCGCCACCGTCACCAGAGGCGTGGAGCAGATTCTGGAGTTCCAACCCGATGCGGTGGTGGCCTTCGGCGGCGGCTCCGCCATCGACGCGGCCAAGGCAATCGTGTTCTTCGCCGCCCGGGAGCGGGACATGCGGGACTGCAAGTTCATCGCCATCCCCACCACCAGCGGCACCGGCTCGGAGGTGAGCCGCTTTGCGGTGATCACCGACCAGGAGAAGGGGGTCAAATATCCCTTGGTGGAGGACAGCCTGCTGCCCGACATCGCCATTTTGGACGCGGAGCTGACCACCAGCGTGCCCCCTACCGTGACGGCGGACACCGGCATCGACGTGTTCACCCATGCGGTGGAGGCCTTTGTGTCCACCGAGGCCTCCGACTTCTCCGACGCGGCGGCGGAAAAGGCCATCAAGCTGGTCAAGCGCCACCTGCTGCCCGCCTATCAGAACCCCGAGGACCGCAAGGCCCGGCAGGGGATGCACAACGCCTCCTGCCTGGCGGGCATCGCCTTCTCCAACTCCGGCCTGGGCCTCAACCACGGCATGGCCCACGCCCTGGGCGCCCGGTTCCACATCCCCCATGGCCGGGCCAACGGCATCCTGCTGCCCTATGTGATGAGCTTCAACGCCGGCTGCGCCGAACAGCTCACCTCCACCGCCAAGCGCTATGCCCGTATTTCCCGCCTGCTGGAGCTGGAGAGCAGCAGTGTCCGCCAGAGCGCCCTCAACCTCATTCGCACCGCCCGGCGGTACATCGAAAAGCTGAACATGCCCTCCACCCTCCAGGCCGCGGGCGTGAACGCGGCAGAGTTCGAGGAGGCGGTGCACGACATGGCGGAGGCGGCCCTGGCCGACCGCTGCACCGCCACGAACCCCAGAAGCTGCACGGCGGAGGAAATTGAACAGATCTTCCGCAAGGCCTACAGCGGGAAATTGCCCTGACAGAGCTCCTCCGCCGCGCAATTGCGCGGCGGAGGAATTTGGCGTAAAATGATATTTCGGATTGACAACTCCGCAAATTTCTGTTAAAATGAGCCAGAGAAAATGATAGAGATGCGTATAGTGGAAGGGCGGATTCGTGCGGCGTTAGTACGGCCCGCCTGGTAAACGATCAAGAGCGATGTAGCTCCCAAGAATTTTGACTTGAAATTCTGGGGGCTTTTTTTGTTTTTTCGCCCCGTACGCCTGTGAACTCCCTGCCGGTGTTGCGGAAAACACCGCAGCGCGTTTACGCAGGATAGGCTGCCCGGCCCTGTGGCATGATAGGGGGGGACAGCCCGCTGTTTCCAGCGGTTTTTAGGAGGAGCGTGCCGATTTGATTGAGCTTGATGAGAAAAAGCGGATTATACAGGAATTTGTACCCGGCAAGCAGGTCACCCTGGCCCATGTGATCGCCAACCCCACCGAGGATCTGTACCTGAAGCTGGGACTGATCGATGCCTCCGGCGCCATTGGGATCTTTACCATCACCCCCAGTGAGGCGGCCATGATCGCCGCCGATGTGGCCACCAAGTCGGCCAACGTGTCCATCGGCTTTGTGGACCGCTTCAACGGCTCGTTGGTCATCACCGGCGATGTGGCGGCGGTACAGTCGGCGCTGACAGAGGTTATGAATACCCTGTGCGGTATGATGGGCTTTGCATCGGCCCCCATCACCAAGACGTGATGCAATGGAGAGAAAAAGACGCATTATCCTGATCGGCCGCTCCACGGCCGGCAAGACAACGCTTTGCCAGCGGATCAACCACGAGGAACTGCAGTACCACAAGACCCAGACCGTACAGATTGTCAACCAGAGTATGATTGACACACCGGGCGAGTATCTGGAGCGGCGCTATTTTCGCGGGGCCCTCATGGTGACGGCCGCCGACGCGGACACGATTGTGCTGGTCCAGGACGCCACCGAGAAGGGGAGCATGTTCCCGCCCGCCTACAGCAGCATGTTTGCAAAGCCCTGCGTGGGGGTTGTGACAAAGTCGGATCTGGCGTCTGAGCATGAGATTTCAAATGCGAGGCAGTATTTGAAGGCAGCCGGCGCGGGTGAGATCTTTGTCGTCAGCAGCGTGACGGGCGAGGGCGTGGAAGCCTTGGTAAGGCATCTGGATTTCCTTTGAAGTCAGGAGGAGCCGCATGGAAAAGGATGCGATCCGTGTCGTCATTGCAGACGATGAGCCGATCAGCAGAATGGATTTGAAAGAACTGCTTACGGAAGGCGGGTATACGGTTGTCGCAGAGGTCTCCGACGGGTTTGATGCCGTGGAGAACTGCAAGCTCTACCATCCGGATCTCGTTCTGCTCGACATCAAGATGCCGTTTCTGGACGGACTGGCCGCGGCCAAGATCATCTATGAGGAGGAGCTGGCGGACACGATCATTATGCTCACGGCGTATAGTGAGCGGGAGTTCGTGGAGCAGGCCAAGGATTACGGCGTCAGCGGCTATCTGGTCAAGCCCATCGACGAGAAATCGCTGATTCCCAACATCGAGCTGGTTGTGGCCCAGAGCAAGGAGATGAAACGGCTGCGCAAGGACATGGCCAAGGTTTCCGAGCGGCTGGCCAACCGCAGCATCATTGAAAAAGCCAAGGGACAGGTGATGCAGGAGCAGAACCTGTCGGAGCAGGAGGCGTACCACTATATACGCAAGCTCAGTCAGCTCAAGGGCCTTTCCATGCGCCGGGTGGCGGAGATGATCCTCGTGAAAGGCGGGGGTTGACAGGTGAATGTGATTTGGTCCCTCTGCAGGAAGTATACCGATCTGTCCGATGAAGAGATCCGCATCATTGAGCACATGTCAGAGACGCTGCAGCCTCTGGCCAATCTGGAGGGTGCGGACATCTTCATCGACTGCCCCGGACGGGACGGGAACGCCATCGTGGTGGCGGAGGCCAAGCCGGAATGTGTGCCGTCGTCCTACAAGAACACGGTTGTGGGACTGCTGGCCAAGCCGGAGAACGAGCCGGCGGTGGCCCGCACCTTCCGCCTGGGGGTGGGAACCAAGCAGATGAAGGCCGTGACCCAGGAGAATGGGAGCACGATCCAGTCGGTAGAGCCCATCCGCAACGGCTCCCATATCATCGGCGTGCTGATCCTGGAGAAGCGGGTGGACGAGCAGAGGCAGGTCAGTGAGCGGATTCATTTCTCGCAGCAGAGCTTTGAGACCATCGCCCACGCCCTGGCTCAGATGGTGCCGGAGAACAACTGGCTCACCGAGTGTATCGACGAGGCGCTCCTCATGGTGGACCGCAGCGGCATCGTGACCTTCCGCAACTCCCTGGCCCAGGATCTGTACCGGAGGCTGGGCTACATTGAGGACATCCTGGGACAGCCCTATGAGAACGTCCGCCTGGTGGAACAGGACGGCAACAGCGAGGAGTGCAGCGGCTACTCCTATGTGGAGACTACGGTGAGCAATCTGGTGCTGGACATCAAGCACATCCAGCTCAACTCGGCGGGGGCGGCCTTCGCCGTGATCATTCAGGACGTAACCTGGCGGCGGGAGCAGGAGCAGGCGCTGATTCTCAAGTCTGTGGCCATCAAGGAGATCCACCACCGGGTGAAGAACAACCTCCAGACCATTGCCAGCCTCCTGCGCCTACAGACGCGCCGCACTGACAGCGAGGAGACGCGGCAGGTGCTGGGGGAGAGCATGAACCGGATCCTCTCCATTGCCAGCACCCACGAGCTGCTGGCTCAGAGCGGTGTGGACGAGGTCATGCTGGGGGAGGTCATCCTGAACATAAAGAACAATACCATGCGGTATTTTTCCAACCCCAAATGCTATGTCACCATTACCATGGAGGGCGGGGACTTTCAGGTGGACTCCGACATCGCCACGTCGGTGGCCATCATCATCAACGAACTGCTTCAGAACTCCCTGAAGTACGCCTTCCAGGACCGCTCTTCCGGAGAGATTCGGATCGTCGTGGAGCAGGGGAAGCTGTACTCCAGCATCCAGGTCAGCGACAACGGAGGCGGATTCGATGTGGCCAATACGGAGGGCAACCGCCTGGGGCTGTCCATCGTGCAGACGTTGGTGAAGGACAAGCTGCGGGGCAACCTGGAGATCGAGTCGGGCCCCGAGGGAACCTGCGCCGCAGATTCGACTTTAAAAATTCAGATCATCGGAACGGCCGACGTGACGTAACGACGGCTGGAACAGACGAGCGACGGAGCTCGGATACAGAGGGATTCTCTGTACCCGGGCTCCGTTTTGCATTGAACTCTCAGGAAGCGGGTGAAGCAAGTTGCATGAAGTGATCCTCAGCGTGGGCATCGATATCGGCACCTCGACGACCCAGCTCATTTTCAGCCGGCTGACCATCGAAAACCGGCCAGCAGCTACACCGTGCCGCGCATCGACATTGTGGATAAAGAGGTGATCTACCGCAGCAAGATCTACTTTACGCCCCTGCGTTCGGCCACGGAGATCGACGCGGAGGCGGTCAAACGGATTGTGCGGGAGGAGTACCAGGCGGCCGGCATGACGCCGGAGATGCTCCGCACGGGTGCGGTGATCATCACCGGCGAAACCGCCCGGAAGGAGAACGCCAACGAGGTGCTGGAGGCTCTGTCCGACCTGGCCGGAGACTTCGTGGTGGCCACCGCCGGACCGGATCTGGAGTCGGTACTCTCCGCCCGGGGGGCGGGCACCGACGCCCTGTCCAAGGAAAAGCGCACGGCCATCGCCAATGTGGACATCGGCGGCGGGACCAGCAACATCGCCGTCTATGAGAAGGGCGTGCTGCGGGGGACCTGCTGCCTCGACATCGGCGGGCGGCTCATCAAGGTGGAAAACGGCCGCATCAGCTACATTTTCCCCAAGATCCAGGCCCTGGCCGCCGCCAACGGAATCTCGCTGGCGGTGGGCGACCGGGCCTATCCCGAGCAGCTCTACGGCGTGTGCCGCCTCATGGCGGCCCAACTGGCCCAGGCCCTCCGCCTGGCGGGGGCGGACAGCCACCACGCCGGCCTTTATACCAACAACGGCAAGCCTCTGCCGGAGCAGCCGACCATCGCCGCGGTGACCTACTCCGGCGGCGTGGCGGACTGCATCTATCAGGAGATGGAGGGCGACGTGTTTCGCTTCGGCGACATCGGCGTCCTCCTGGGAAAGGCCATTCGGGCCGACCCGGATCTGAGCCGGGTGGAGCGCTTTACCTCCATCGAGACCATCCGGGCCACCGTGGTAGGGGCGGGAACCCATACCACCGAGGTCAGCGGGAGCACCATCCACTATGAGCAGGGCACGCTCCCCCTGAAAAATGTCCCCATTCTTAAGGTGTCCGAGGAAGACGAGGCGTCGCTGGAAACGCTGAAGGCTTCCATTTTGAATCAGATGCCGCTGTATATGCCTGAGGGAAAAGCGGAGCAGCTTGCGATCGCTTTTACCGGAGAAAAGCGCACCAGCTTTGCGGACATTCAGGCATTGGCGGCAGCTATCATTGAGAGCACGAAGGAGGTGATCAGCAGCAGGTATCCCTTGGTCGTGGTGGTGGAGAACGATATCGGAAAGGTGCTCGGAAACGCGCTGAACGTACTGCTCAAGCGGGAGAAGGACGTCATCTGCATTGACGGTATCCGCACCCTGAGCGGCGACTACATCGATATCGGCGAGCCCATTGCAGGCGGGCAGGTGCTGCCCGTAGTGATCAAGACCTTGATTTTCAATTCTTAAATGTTAGGACTTATGAGAGGTGAACTAGCATGATCCTGAAGACAAAGCTGTTCGGCCATGTGTACGAGTTCAAATCGATTCGGGAAGTCATGGCGAAGGCAAACGAGGAAAAATCCGGCGACAAGCTGGCAGGCATTGCCGCCGAAACCGCAGAGGAGAGAGTGGCCGCCAAGGTGGTGCTCTCCAATCTGACCCTGAACGATCTGCGCAACTGCCCCGCCGTCCCCTATGAGGAGGACGAGGTGACCCGGATCATCCAGGATTCTGTCAACGAGACCATCTTTAACGAGTATAAGAATATGACGGTGGCCGAGTTCCGCGAGTGGCTGCTGGATACCCAGACCACCCCCGACATGATCCGCCGGGCCTCCCGCGGCCTGACCTCTGAGATCGTTGCCGGCGTGTGTAAGCTGATGAGCAACCTGGACCTCATCTACGCCGCCAAGAAGATGCGCGTGACCGCCCACTGCAACACCACCATCGGTCTGCCCGGCACCTTCTCCTCCCGTCTGCAGCCCAACCACACCACCGATGATCCCAATGGCATCATCGCGTCCGTGATGGAGGGCCTGTCCCTGGGCTGCGGCGACGCCGTCATCGGCCTGAACCCCGTGGACGACTCCGTGGAGAGCGTGGCCCGCATCCTGAAGATGTTCGACGAGTTCAAGCGCAAGTGGGAGGTTCCCACCCAGATCTGTGTGCTGGCCCACGTGACCACCCAGACCGAGGCCGCCAACAAGTTCGGCGCTCCCCTCGACCTGATGTTCCAGTCCATCGCCGGCTCCCAGAAGGGCAACGAGGCCTTCGGCCTGAACGCCGCCATGCTGGACGAGGGCCGCGCCACCATGCTGTCCCGCGGCACCTGCACCGGACCCAACGTCATGTACTTTGAGACCGGCCAGGGCTCCGAGCTGTCCTCCGAGGCCCACAACGGCTGGGACCAGGTCACCATGGAGGCCCGCTGCTATGGCTTCGCCAAGCGCTACAACCCCTTCCTGGTCAACACCGTCGTCGGCTTCATCGGGCCCGAGTACCTGTACGATTCCAAGCAGGTCACCCGCGCCGGCCTGGAGGATCACTTCATGGGCAAGCTGACCGGCATCCCCATGGCTGCGACGCCTGCTACACCAACCACATGAAGGCCGACCAGAACGACATCGAGAACCTGGCGACCCTGCTGGTGGCCGCCGGCTGCAACTACATCATGGGCGTGCCCGAGGGCGACGACTGCATGCTGATGTACCAGTGCACCGGCTACCATGAGGCTGCTGCCCTGCGCGAGGTCTTTGGCCTGCGCCCCATCCACGAGTTCGACATGTGGCTGGAGAAGATGGGCTTCTCTGAGAATGGCAAGCTGACGCCCAAGGCCGGCGACGCTTCCGTGTTCCTGAAGAAGTAAGGAGGAGCGAAGAATGGACGAGAAAGATCTGAGAAGCATCATTGAGCAGGTGCTGACGGAAATGAATGTGTCCGGCGCCAAGCCCGCCGAGAAGGCCGCTGCCGCTTGTGCGTGTGAGTCTGCGCCGGAGGTTGAGGACGGCTGCATCCCCGACATCACGGAGATCGACATCCGCAAGCAGTATCTGGTAAAGAACCCTGAGAACGGCGAGGAGTATGCCGAGCTGAAGATGAACGCTCCCTGCCGTCTGGGCATCGGCAAGGCCGGCGCCCGCTACAACACCCTGCCCCAGCTGGAGTTCCGCGCCGCCCACTCCGCCGCCCAGGACGCCGTGTTCAACGACGTGGACGCCGAGTTCGTGGAGAAGATGGGCCTGTGGACGGTGCAGACCCAGTGCGACAGCAAGGACACCTATCTGACCCGCCCCGATCTGGGCCGCAAGCTCAGCCCCGAGGCCGTGGAGACCATCAAGGCCAAGTGCAAGAAGAACCCCACCGTTCAGATCTACGTGGCGGACGGCCTGTCCTCCGCCGCCGTGGCCGCCAACATCGGCGATCTGCTGCCCGCCATCCTGCAGGGCCTGGAGAGCTACAAGATCGATGTGGGCACCCCCTTCTTCGTGAAGTATGGCCGCGTGGGCGTCATGGATGAGATCTCCGAGCTGACCGGCGCCACCGTCACCTGCACCCTGATCGGCGAGCGTCCCGGCCTGATCACCGCCGAGTCCATGTCCGCTTACATCGCCTACAAGGCCACCGTGGGCATGCCCGAGGCCCGCCGCACCGTGGTGTCCAACATCCACCGGGCCGGCACCATCCCCGCCGAGGCCGGCGCCCACATCGCGGAAATCATCAAGATCATGCTGGACAAGAAGGCCAGCGGTACCGATCTGAAACTGTAAGAGCAGGGAGGAAAATCAATATGAAACGCGATCCGTTGCCCGCACATGTACTGGCGACTCGCATTATCCCCAACGTGGCTCCCGACATGGCGAAGGAGCTGGGCCTGACCCCTGACCAGAAGTCCCTGGCCATCGTTACTGCCGACAGCGACGATGTGACCTACACCGCCCTGGACGAGGCCACCAAGAAGGCCGACTGCAAGGTTGTCTACGCCAAGAGCTTCTACGCCGGCGCCGCCAACGCCAACACCAAGCTGGCCGGCGAGATCATCGGCATCCTGGCCGCTCCCAACCCCGCTGAGGCCAAGGCCGGCCTGGAGGCCTGCGTGGACATGATCGAGAATGTGTGCCACTTTGTCTCCGCCAATGACGACGACAGCATCTGCTACTATGCCCACTGCATCTCCCGCACCGGCTCCTACCTGTCCGAGGGCTGCGGCATTGCCGAGGGCGAGGCCATTGCCTACCTGATTGCGCCTCCCCTGGAGGCCATGTACGGCGTGGATGCCGCGCTGAAGGCCGCCGACGTGCGGATGTGCGTGCTGTACGCCCCCCCGTCTGAGACCAACTTTGGCGGCGCCCTGCTGACCGGTAGCCAGTCTGCCTGCAAGTCCGCCTGTGACGCCTTCGCCGCCGCCGTCGAGTCCGTCGCCGACCAGCCCAAGGTCTGACCGGCAGAGCGACCGGGCCCGCACGGGCCCATGAACGGAGGTACATATGAAGGCATTGGGTATGATTGAAGCCCGCGGCCTGGTCGCCTCCATTGAGGCGGCCGATGCCATGGTCAAGGCTGCCAACGTCACCCTCCAGTGCAAGGAGCATGTGGGGCGGCGGCCTGGTGACCATCATGGTCCGAGGGGATGTGGGCGCCGTCAAGGCGGCCACAGACGCCGGTGCCGCAGCGGCGGAACGGGTGGGAGCCCTGATTTCCGTCCACGTGATCCCCAGACCCCATGAGGAGCTGGAAGAAATCCTGGGACACATCCCCGCCGAACCAGACCAGCCCGGTTCCCCCACGCCTCCCGCCCCGGCCCCTGAGCCGGAGCCGGAGGAGGGTGAGCCGCTGGAGCCGGAGGAGCAGGAGAGCGATGGCGCGGTGATGGAGCCCGCCAGCCTGACCACGGAGGAGCTGGAGCATATGGCGGTGGTAAAACTGCGGGCCGTGGCCAGACAGATCGGCCTGACCAGCATGACGCGCAAGGAGATCCGGTTTGCCAAGAAGGAAGAGCTTCTCGCGGCAATCACGGCGTTCCTGGCGGAGCAAAACAACTGAGCATGCTTCGCGGTTTGAGACTGCCCCCGGCATGAAGTTCAGCGAAAGGAATGGAACTGTATGCAGCTAATCGATAAAGATCTCCTGTCCATGCAGGAGGTTCGGGAGCTGGTAGAGGCGGCCAAGGAGGCCCAGCAGGAGCTGGCCCGGATGGACCAGGCCCAGGTGGACCGCATTGTGCGTGCCATTGCCGACGCGGGTGTGCGCAACGCCCGCCGGCTGGCCCAGATGGCCAACGAGGATACCGGCTTTGGCATCGTGGACGACAAGGTGATCAAGAACATCTTTGCCAGCCGCGGTGTCTACGAGCACATCAAGGATATGAAAACCATCGGAGAGATCAGCCGGGACGACGCCAAGCGCCTGCGCACCATCGCGGTGCCCGTGGGCGTGATCGCCGGCCTGATCCCCTCCACCAACCCCACTTCCACCGCACTTTACAAGGCGGAGATCGCCATCAAGGCGGGCAACGCCATCGTGTTCTCCCCCCACCCCACGGCCCTGCGCTGCATCCTGGAGACCGTCAAGGTCATCCGGCAGGCGGTGGCCGAGGCGGGCGGCAATGAGAACCTGGTCTCCTGCATCACCATCCCCACCATGGAGGCCACCGACAACCTCATGCGCCACCGCGACGTGGCCATGATCCTAGCCACCGGCGGCTCCGCCATGGTGCGGGCGGCCTACTCCTCCGGCTACCCCCGCCATCGGCGTGGGCCCCGGCAACGGCCCCGCCTACCTGGAGAAGACCTGCGACCTGCCCCTGGCAGTGAAGCGCATCCTGGACTCCAAGACCTTTGACAACGGCACCATCTGCGCCAGCGAGCAGTCCATTGTGGTGGAGCGGCGGATGGAGGGGGCGGTCACGGCGGAGCTGAAGGCCCAGGGGGCCTATCTGCTGGACGACGAGGAGCACCGCCTCCTCTCCAAATTCATCCTGCGGCCCAACGGCACCATGAATCCGGCCATTGTGGGCAAGAGCGTGGAGACGGTGGCCAAGCTGGCGGGCCTGACCCGGGTACCCCCCACGGCGCGGTAGCTGTGGGCCGGGCAGGACCGGGGTGGGTCCCGGCTATCCCTATTCCAATAGAAGCTGGGCCTGATTCTGGCCTACTATGTGGAGGACAGCGAGGAGGCGGTGCTCCGCCGCTGCGTGGAAATCCTGGAGTGGGAGGGCGCGGGCCACACCTTCGCCATCCACACCGAGGATGCCGACGCCGCTAAGCGCTTTGCCGCCGCCGTTCCCGCCAGCCGCGTGCTGGTCAACACCCCCGCCGCCCTGGGCGGCATCGGGGCCACCACCTGCCTGTTCCCGCCCTCACCCTGGGGTGCGGCGCGGTGGGCGGGCTCGTCCAGCTCTAACAACATCGGGCCCCTGGACCTCATCAACATCAAGCGGGTGGCCTGGGGCGTCAAAGAGCTGGAGGAGCTGCGGGGGAACCGCCCCGCGGCCGGATATGCCCCCTGTGCCGTGGATGAGAGCCTGCTCAACGAACTGGTCAACCGGATTATAGGGAGGCTGAGCGTATGAGCGAGGTCAACGCCGACGGCGTGCTCCTCAATCCACATGAGGCGCTATTGCAGGAGGTGCAGGCCCTGACCAACTCCCTGACGGCGGAGGAGCCAGAGGGAATGGAGGACGATAAGGCCCACACCGTATACGCCGGCAACGGCGAGCCCGCCGGGGCGGTGGGCGGCGTTCCGCACACACCCGTGTCGGCGGCCCTGGCCGCCCCGGCCCACAAGGGGGCGGGCACCGGCAGCTACGCGGCGGAGCACCCGCCCGCCCCGGCCAGGAAGGCCGCCCGGGCGGCCAAAACGAAGAAACCAAAGCCGTCTCTCCCACCGAAGGCGGAGGCGGAACCGGAACAACCCAAACAGACGACTGACAGGAGGAACCGTAATATGGCCAATACAAACGCACTGGGTATGGTGGAGACGAAGGGACTGGTGGGCGCCATTGAGGCGGCCGACGCCATGGTGAAAGCCGCCAACGTGCAGCTGGTGGGCAAGGAGCAGGTGGGCGGCGGCCTGGTGACCGTCATGGTGCGGGCGACGTGGGCGCGGTGAAGGCGGCCACCGACGCCGGCGCGGCCGCCGCGGAAAAGGTGGGAGAGCTGATCTCCGTCCACGTCATCCCCCGCCCCCACGCCGAGGTGGACCACATCCTGCCCCATGCCCAGGGCGAGATGGACAACGTGTAACCCATGGCGCTGCTGACCGAGGAGGACGTGCGCCGCATGTCCAACCAGGGCACACGGGGGCCCGTGGTGTCAACCGGGACCAGATGCTCACACCGGGGGCGCGGGACTATCTGCGGGAGCACCGGGTAGAGGTGGTCTACCCCCAGGGGGAGGCGGCCGGGGAAGGGGCCCCGTCCGCCCCCGCCAAATACCGCACTCTGTTCGGTGCCGCACTGAATGAAAAAGCCGGAGCACATGACCCACCTGAAGGGGAATGTACTGGTGTTCAAGGACCACCCCCGCATCGCATTC
>ENA-OQDA01000599-OQDA01000599.1-human-gut-metagenome-genome-assembly--contig:-NODE-599-length-14457-cov-3.323308_pt1 | contig 14457 bp, 16 predicted proteins | sample MGYA00242771_ERZ504603 | MGnify/ENA primary metagenome ERZ504603 (study PRJEB26092, sample SAMD00036328) | human gut metagenome | host: Homo sapiens | study: EMG produced TPA metagenomics assembly of...
CGGCTGGCAGGGCGACGACCTGGACATTTGGCCAAATACTGCTTCAGCGCGCCAGGACCGGAGGACTATGCGTCCGTTCGGGAGGCGTATGCCGCCTGGCTGGAGGGAATTGCGGCAGATGAGGACCGGGACAGCGGCAACTACAGCCGCTGGTGGGACATGCGCAATTACCTGAAGGCGGCCGACCGGTTCAAGGCATCGGTGTTCTGGTACATGGTCTGGCGGATTGGAATGTCAAGCCGACACATTGCGTCAATCTCTTTGCCGCCATGGAATCCAGAGGGATCCCCTGTAAGATGATGCTTCATCAGGGCGGGCATATCTACATCCATGATTTGCAGGGCAGCCGGTTCAATGAGATGCTCCACCTTTGGCTGGATCACTGGCTCTACGGTATTGAGAACGGTGCGGCAGAGCGTATCCCCAATGTTCTGGTGCAGAGCAATCTGGATCAGGATCTCTGGCTGGCGTCGCCTTCCTTCCCGGCGGTCAAAGGGTATACCGAGCCGGTGCTCATGCCCGCCCAGGCGAGCGGCCGCCTGGTGGACGACCTGTCAGCCACTGTGTATGACAGAACCCGGGACAACGCCGCCGAGTGGTTGGCCGAGCTGGTGTTGAGCGAACGACATCCCCACTGCCTGCGTTATCTCACCGCCCCGCTTGAAACGGATACCCGGATCAGCGGCACGGTTCAGGTTTCGTTTCGTGCCGCCTGCCGGGCCTCTACCGCCATTCTCAGTGCCATGCTGGTGGAACTGGGAGAGGAATGCCGGCTCACACCGGAACAGGAGGTAGTACAGGCCGGCGGGATTCCATGGGGAAACAACACACCGTTGGGGGACTGGAAGCGCTTCCGGTTGGAAGAGAAGCCCTCTGCCTTCAAGGTGATCTCCCGCGGCTGGATGAATGCCCAGAACCGCCGCAGCCATTACTGTAAGGATACCATTGAGCCAGGCGTTATTTACGATTACCAGTTCTCCATGGTACCCATGGATCATACGGTTCGGGCGGGACGGAGGCTCTGCCTGGTTTTGTATGGAACAGATGTGGAGGCCACCCAGCGGCCTTTCGCGGTCACCGAGTTGAGTGTGGAGCAGGATTCCGTCCGGGTTGCAGTTCCCATGGCTCCGGTACATACCCTGCGTTCGGACAAAGGAAATCAATAAAACAAAAACGGGCGCGTTACAAAACAAACCCATAAAAAGATAGACTGGATAGCCCGAAAAGGGAGGCCGGTCTATCTTTTTACTTTAAGCCTAATTAGAAATGAAACGCTAAGGCAAGATGGCGTTCTTTCATTTTGGCGTGATAAAGAGCCCGTTGCAGAACCGCTTTATTCTGCAACGGGCTACTGGTTTTCTATCAAGCCGTCTGAGGGATGTTCCACCTCTGTCAGATGTGAGCGGGCAAGGCTGGACTGTATTCCTGCGGTGTAATTGCTGGAATTGCCTAAATTATCTGCATAAAGGTAATGGTGCTCTGGGTCAGGCAGGGAGCGGTCCGCGTCGCGGATCACCGCCTGAGCCGCTTCGGCCGCATCAGAGAGGCGGCCGAAGCCCGTCATGGCCAGCAGCACAGCCCCAAGCGCACCGCCGTCATGGGTGTTGATGGTGCACAGCTCCAGTCCCAGCACGTCAGAGAGGATTAGGAGCCATACTGGGCTCTTGGCGGCGCCGCCGGTCACCCGGGCGGAGGAGGGGCGGATCACCCGATCCGCCTTGTCCAGCACCACCAGGCGGTGCATCTGGCCGCAGAAACTGATTTCCGCCACCCGGGACAGGCCATATCGGTTTCCCAGTCCTGCCAGGACGACGTACAGCGCCTCCAGCCAGTCAGACGTACTCGCCGGGAGAACCGCCCACGTAGAGGCCCGTGCCCCTCCTTTTTTCCAGAAAATAACGTGCCAAAGCACGGGGGCGCTTGGGGGAGGTGTTGCCCTCGTCATCGCAACAGGCATAGAACGCCGGGAGCACACCTTGATATTTTTAATATCCATACAGTTTTCCCTTATGTCAGCAGGGAATTTTCAAGACCAGCTTGTCAATATTCATCGGAACTCTATCGGAGAGCTTTGGCAGGTGCCCCTCACCGGGAAAGACCAGCAGGAATCTGTTCTGGTCCAACGTAACCGAATATTCCGGCGTACCCAGGTACATGGTAGAATCCTCATCTGCACGAACTTCCGCCTCATCTAGGGATTCTACTGGGGCCAGGGCTACCTGTTCGCAGCCGGAAAGGACGATGTGGAGGTCCAGATAACGTTCATGGGCCTCAAAAAGAGAGGCCTGGGATATGAGAGCCGTGGTGTAGGTAAAGTGGTTGTAGTATATGTCTCCGCCCGGGATCTCAGTCCGCCCCATTGGCAGGGCGGTGAGGTCAGTGGTTTGAAGGAAACGGATGGCCGCGTCCAAATTTGGGGACAGCCCGAAATACCGGGCGAGCTCAGCGCGTTTGTCATAAATCATGTGAATTTTCTCCTTACCTAGTCTGTAGTGCCTGATATGCCGCACCATACAGACCGGCCATATTTCCAGGCTGGGCGCCGACGGCCTGGATGCCGTGGAATCCGGGAATCAAAAGAGCCCTCGTTTGGGCTTGGACACCCTGGGGGCATAGGGCTGCTCCATGGCGCCGCCTGACCGGGGCATTGATGTGCGGCTCCTTCAAATGCCGGAAGAGGGCCCGTCCGCTTTCCAGAGCCGGGTTCACCCGGCTGGCAGCCAAGCGGAGCGCGGCCACAGTGTATGATCTCCCGCTTTCTCATATTGCACTTTAGCATCAGAGCAACATGGGAGCAGTGGCGTTCAGGGTACGTTCTCTGTTTTCCAGGGCGGTTTTGGCGTCTTTTGAGCAGTATTCGTGAAACAGGACATCTATGATAAACAACTGCCCGAGTTTGACGGCGACGGAACCCTGCTGGTTTGGGGCTTCGTCCGCACCGCAGATCAGGAGCAGGTCGGAAAATTTGGCGCCGGGGGAATTGGGAAACCGGGTGACCAGAATCAGCTTGGCCTCCGTCTTCTGGACGAGGCCGCCCAGCTCGGACAGCTCCCGCATGGCGCCGGAAAAAGAGAAATAGAGAATGACGTCCTTGGAGCCTAGGGTAGCGGCGGTGATCGCCTGCATGTGGAAGTCATTGATCCAATGAAATTTGGAGGTGATGGAGGAAAAACGCCCCCAGGCGTCCATGGCTATGATGGAAGTGTTGCCCTGGCCGAAGCAGTACACATTATCCGCCTCATAGAGGCAGTCCACCACCTTGCGGACCGCGCCGTAATCCAGCAAGTCCAGCGTCTGTTGCAGGGCCTGAGTGCCGACGCGGTATAGCTTTTGGCATTTTTGCTCCAGGGAGTCCTCCAACTGGATGTCACCATAGAGGTCATATCCGCTGGCCGGGCCGGAGGTGCTGTCGGAGGAGATGGCCTGAGCCGCCCGTACCTTAAAATCGTTAAAGCTGGCGCAGCCCACAGAGCGGCAGAACCTGGTGATAGTTGCCTCGCTTACCTGGCAAGCATCCGCCAGAGTCTTGCTAATAATATAGGGCAGCTCGGGCTTGTGCTTGAGGATATAGTCGGCCACCCTGATCTCGGAACGGGTCAGTGAGCTGTAGCCTTGGATAATGACATCGAAAATCGATTCGCCATTCATGGATGGTTTCAGTCCTTTCTGTGTAAACGCGGCAGCAGGGTTCAATATCAGGGGCACGCCGCATCTCCAAGAAGCATTTTATGCTCATTTTCTAACTCTGACAATTCCTTGTTTGAGAAAATAAGTATTTTTGTGTGATTGCACAAGAAAAGAAACTGATTTTCGTGTATTATTAGTTATTGAAAATGACTTTCATATGGAATAAAATAGAACCAGCATCAGAGCAACAGTCACCCAGCGGCGCATTTGTCCCAGTGGCCCGTCTACTATGCAACGCTTAGGAAGGAGAAATGAATCAATGAAATACCTCTGGAAACGCGCAACAGGTCTCTTGCTCACTTCCGCACTGGTCCTCGGCCTCGCCGCCTGTGGCGGGACGCCCACAGGCAACACGAATCCGCCGGAAGATCCCGGTACGCAGCAGACCACCCAACCTGTGGCCCCTGACAGCGGAGCCGCCGGCGAAAAGCTGGTCTACTCCAACGGCGGCCCGGAGGAGTTCTTCGAGACGCCCTGGCTCAATCCAGGTACTTACGTCTATAACAAGGCGGTCTATGGGCACCTGATTGTGGCCGACGAAAACCTCAATCCCATCCCCAACCACCCAGACGCGCTGGCTACCTATGAGTACAGCGCGGACGGCAAGACACTTACCTTCACTCTTCGGGACGACGCTTACTGGCACAACGGAGAAAAGGTCACCCCTGAGGACATCAAGTGGAGCATTGAGTTTGTCGCCAAAACTCCGGTGGCCAACGCCGTATTTATTTCAACCTTCTCCGCCATCGCCGGCAGCAAGACCGGCGACACTTTCAATGACACCTTCAGCGGTATCGCTATCGACGGGCAGAAGATCATCATTACCTTTGATAAGATCGCCCCCGACGCTCTGCTGACCTTCACCCAGTTCGCCCCCGTGCCCAAGAGCGAGTTCGAGGGAATTGACCCCCTCCAGGTCCAGCAGGCTCCCTTCTTCCAACACCCCATCGGCTGCGGACCTTTCATGGTGGAAGAGGTCAATATGAAGAACTACACCATCCTGGCACCCTTCGACAAATACTATAACGGCGTGGCCGACTTCAAGATCCAGCTTCTGCCCAGCGCCGGTGACTCCGATCCCAATGTGGTCACCCGCGCCAAGTCCGGCAATCTGGACTACGGCTACACCAAGATGGTTGCAGACGTGCAGGCCCTGGAGGGTACCCCCGGCATCACCGTTACGCCTATCGACGTGCGCTATACCCGCCTGTTCTACCTCAACAAGTTCGACAAGAAGGACGGCTCCCCCGCCCCCTTGGCTGATGTCCGGGTCCGTCAGGCCCTCCGCTACGCCATTGACATGGAGACCATCTGTGAGACTCTTTTCCAGGGCTCGGCTGTCCCCGCCAACGCCCTGGCGCCCGACGCCAACCTCAAGGGCGGCGACCTGAACGACTACAACTACAACCCGGAGAAGGCCAAGGAGCTGCTGGCCGAGGCCAATTGGGACCCCAACACCGTCATCAAGGCTGTCTATTACTACACCGACCAGGCCACTGTGGACCTGATGACCGCCGTTCAGGCGTATTTGGCTGACGTTGGCATCAAGATGGAGTTTGAGCTGGTGGAGGGCGATCTGGCCACCATCCTGTGGACCGCTCCCGCCGACCAGACCAACGGCCCCCGCGCTGTGGATTGGGACATCTGCTACGCCGCCAACGCCGCCCTCTCCCTTCATGAGTATTACGACCGCTACCGTACCGGCTCTCCCACCAACTCTCACACGCCAGAGGACGCCGAGCTTAACCGCCTGATCGACGCCACCAACGCCTCCGCCGATGTGAATGCGCAAAACGAGGCGTTCAAGGAGCTGATTAAGTACGAGAATGAGAATCTGTTCACCATGGCTCTCTACTATCAGCCCATCTTCCTGATTACCAGCGACAAGATCGGCGACATCCAAAAGGGCACCCCGCAGTTTTGTATCAACTGGGGCATCCAGAACTGGAACGTACAGTGATTACCGGCCGAGCCCGAAAAATACATAAGGGCCGGGCCCTCTCCGTTCAGCCCTGAGAGACTATTGATGGGAAGGGGCGGCGCCAGCCGCCCCTTCCTCTTTTAAATCCGGGAGGGAGCTTCATGAGAAATACCGCTCAATATATTCTGAAACGACTGCTGTATATGATCCCCATGGTTCTGGTCATCACTTTCCTCATTTACGGTGGGCTGGAACTGACGCCAGGAGACGCCATCTCCCATATGATTCCGCCGGACCAGCTTGCGAATGTGAATCCGGAACAACTGGAGGCGCTGCGGGAGTCCTACGGCCTCAACGATCCCTTCCTCCTGCGCTACGTGCGCTGGCTGGGGGAACTGCTCCACGGTAATTTCGGCTATTCCATTACCAGCGGCGTGCCCATCAAGGACATCCTGCTCCAGCTCTTCCCGGCCACGCTGGAGCTGTCCCTGGCGGCCCTGGCCATCTCCTCGGTGCTGGGCAGCATCCTGGGCATCCTCAGTGCGCTGAAGAAGGGGTCTATTGGAGACAACGTGCTGACGGTGTTCGGCATGATCGGCGTCTCCATCCCCCAGTTCTTCTTCGGTATGCTGTGTATCCTCGTCTTTGCGCTGGACTGGGCGATCTTGCCGATTGGAGGCCGCATGGCGCCGGGAGAGACGGGGATATGGAACCACTTCAAATATCTGATTTTGCCCGCCAGCGTGCTGGGAATCTCCCTCACCGCCGGCGTCATGCGCTATTCCCGTTCCAGTATGCTGGATACAATGAACAAGGACTACATCAAGACAGCACGGGCCAAGGGGCTGCCGGAGTGGCGGGTCAACCTGGTCCACGGGTTCCGGGTGGCCCTCACCCCTGTAGTGGTGTTAATTGGTTTCCGTCTGCCCACCCTGATCGGCGGCTCTGTCGTCATTGAGACTATCTTCCAGTGGCCGGGGATTGGTAACGCCTTTAAGACGGCGGTAACGGGGCAGAACTACCCGCTGGTTATGATGATCGCCCTCTTTTCGGTTCTTGCCGTGCTCATGGCCAGCTTCCTGGTAGATATTCTGACGGCGGTCCTTGACCCGCGGGTCAAACTGGAGTAAGGGGGAAACGACATGAACGCTGAACTGACCAACACCAGAAAGCGTACCCGGCTGGACCGGAAGTTTGACAGGCTCCGGGACGCCGAGGAAGCGGGCAAGCTGGGCAAGAGCAAGACCAGCCGTGCCGTGCGCAAAATGCTGGAGAACCGGCTGGCCGTCATTGGACTGGTTGTTTTCGCCATTATCCTGATCTCCTGCTTGCTGGCGCCGCTTATTTCTCCCTATGACCCTTTGACCACCGACCTGCGGGCCATGACCCAGCCGCCTTCGCTCCAGCACCTGTTTGGCACGGATAAGCTTGGCCGTGATGTGTTCTCCCGTACCCTGTACGGCGGACGCCTGTCTATCCTGATCGGACTGGGTTCCGCCCTGGGCGCCGCCGTCATCGGCGTACTGCTGGGCTGCTACGGCGGCTATAAGGGCGGGCTATTTGATAAGATCGTGCTGCGCCTGTCCGAGATTTTTATGTCCTTCCCGCAACTGATTCTGGTGATGATGCTGGGCACCATCTTTGGCCGGGGCCTTTGGAACCTGATCTTTATCTTTATTCTTACCGGCTGGGGCGGCGTCTACCGACAGGCACGAGCGAAAATGCTCTCCTTGCGGGAGGAGGAGTATGTGCAGTCCATGCGGGCCTTTGGCCTAAGTGATTTTGTCATCGCGTACAAGCACATGCTGCCCAACGCCATCGGCCCCGTGGTGGTAAACCTGACACTCTCCACCGCCATGTTCATTCTGGATGAGGCGGCCATGAGCTTTTTAGGGCTGGGCGTTCCGCCTGAGATCGCCACCTGGGGCAATATCCTCAACGCCGCCCAGGACCTCTACGTCATGCAGAACTACTGGTGGCTGTGGCTGCCGGTGGGAATTGTCGTGTCCCTGTTCGTCATCAGCATCAACTGCATCGGCGACGGACTGCGCGATTCCACCGACCCCACCCAGCAGGGATAAGGGAGGGAGCGATATGGAACAGCAAGCCATCATCACCGTCAAGGATCTGCGAACCTATTTTTACTCCGACAAGCGGTGCAACAAGGTTCTCAACGGCGTCTCCTTCGAACTTTATAAGGGACGGACCCTCTGTGTGGTGGGGGAGTCGGGCTGCGGCAAGAGCGTGACGGCCTCTTCCATCATGCAGCTTCTGCCCAAGCTCTCCCGCATTGAGAGCGGGGCCATCACCTACCACAGCGAGAAGGGTGACATTCGGATCGATCAACTGCCCCGCAACGGCAAGGAAATGCGCGCCCTCCGCGGCCGGGACATAGCCATGATCTTTCAGGACCCGATGACCGCCCTCAACCCGGTCTACACCATCGGATTCCAGATCGGGGAGGATCTGAAGTACCATACGGACCTGGACAAAAGATCCCGCCGTGCCCGGACGCTGGAGCTGCTGACACAGATGGGGATCTCCACCCCGGAGAAGCGCATTGACCAGTACCCCCATGAGTTCTCCGGCGGTATGCGCCAGCGGGCCATGATCGCCATGGCCATGAGCTGCAGCCCCAAGGTGCTCATTGCCGACGAGCCCACCACTGCCCTGGATGTGACAATCCAGGCCCAGATTTTTGAACTGATGGAAAAATTGAAGCGGGAGCACGACACGGCCATCATGCTCATTACCCATGATATGGGCGTGGTCAGTGAGCTGGCGGACGACGTGGCAGTGATGTATATGGGTTCCATCGTGGAACGGGGCAGTGTACGGGAGGTGCTCAAGTATCCCGCCCATCCCTACACCGCCGCCCTGCTGCGCTCCATCCCGATCCTTCACAAGGGCAGGGGACAGAGGTTGGAGCCGATCCGCGGCTCCACACCCGACCCATATGACCGGCCCAAGGGATGCCAATTTGCCCCCCGGTGCGATTTCTGCTGTGAAAAGTGCAGGCAGGAAATGCCTCCAGAGGTCCCAGTGTGTGATGGACATGCGGTACGCTGCTGGAACGCCGAACAGGTCTACGCCGGACACAGAGAGGAGGTCGAAGCCGTATGAGCGAGAAAAAAGTGCTGCTGGAGCTGCGGGGGGTGAAGACCTTTTTTCCCAGTTCGGGGGCGGTTTTTTTCAACAAGGTCCGGGACCATGTGCAGGCGGTCAACGACGTGGACCTGGACATCTACAAGGGGGAGACTCTGGGGGCTGTAGGGGGATCCGGCTGCGGTAAGACCACACTGGGCAAATCCATCATCCAACTGGTCAAGGCTACTGATGGAACGATGATGTACGATTTCGGCCCCCAGCACGGCGGTAAAAGGACCTGCGGCACTTGAACAGGGAGGACGAACAGGTCCTGCATCGCCGCATCCAGATCGTTTTTCAGGACCCCTATTCCTCCCTGAACCCCTCTTTTATCAATTTAATTCAATCATTTGGCCGATGCCCCTCCTCAGGCATTTCGGGGTAGTCAACAAGACGAATCAGCGTGCACTCATTGCCGACATCCTGGAGGCGGTGAACATGCGCCCGGAGTACATGGATCGCTATCCCCATGAGTTTTCGGGGGGCCAGCGGCAGCGGATCGGGATCGCCCGCGCCCTCGCTGGTCCACCCGGAGATGGTGATCTGCGACGAGGCGGTCTCGGCGCTGATGTGTCCATCCAGGCCCAGGTTCTCAATCTGCTGATGAGGCTCAAGGAAGAGCTGAAACTGACCTACATCTTCATTACCCATAACCTGTCCGTGGTGGAGTACATTTCTGACCGCATCGCGGTCATGTACCTGGGACGGATCGTGGAGCTGGCCTCCACGGAGCAGATCTTCGAAAACACCATGCACCCCTACACCGAAGCCCTCCTCTCCGCCATCCCTGTGGTGGACCCGGATAACAAGCGCAGCCGCATTGTGCTGGAGGGCGATGTGCCCAACCCGGTCCATCCGCCGAGGGGTGCCACTTCCATCCACGCTGCAAGAAGTGTATGGATATCTGCATGCACAAAAAGCCGGAACTGAAGCGCCATATGATTAACGGTGAGGAGCATTTCTGCGCCTGCCACCTCTATGACCAGACCCCGGCCGGGGGTTCTGACGATTGAGGGGTGGATATATGGAGCTGAATTTGGCCTCGACCTGCGATGTGCTGGTATTGGGGTCTGGTATCGCGGGAATCTCTGCGGCGTTGACCGCTGCGGAGTCCGGTGCCTCGGTGATTCTGGTGTGCAAGGGCAGGCTGTTTTCCGGCTCCAGCTTCTACCCCGGGACCTGGGGCCTGGGTCTGGTGGACCCGCAGACGAAGCGGATGAGGCCGACCTGATCTCCACCATCGAGGACGTGGGCTGCGGCATGGCGGACGATGCCTTGGTAAGAGCACTTGTGAAGGGCATCCACCCGGCCATCGAAAAAGTCCGCAGCATGGGTGTCAGGCTCCGCAAGGCGGACAAGGACGGACAGCAGGAGTACATCCCTTGCTTCGACCATAAGCACCGGGACTGGAATGGGATCGAGTTTGACAGCGCCCGGGAGATCTTTTCCCAAAGACTGGAAGAGTTGGGCGTGACCATTCTTTCCGGCCGGGAGACGCTGGAACTGGTCCGTGCGGACGGTCGGGTATGCGGCGCTGTGATTACGGACGGGGCGGAACTGCACTACCTGGGCTGCAAGGCCCTTGTGCTGGCGACGGGCGGTTACGGAAGCCTGTTTCGTCACCACCTTTGCACCTCCGACGTGGAGGGGCTGGGGCAGGCATTGGCTCTGGAGGCCGGCTGCCGGCTGGTCAATATGGAGTTTATGCAGATCATGCCTGGCTATCTGTCGCCGGCGTATCAGACCATTTTTAACGAAAAGACATTTCGATTCACCGATCTGCGCCGTCCGGACGGGGCCCACTGCTGGAGGGGGAAACGGCTTCGTTGCTGGAACTGCGCGCTACCCACGGCCCCTTCACAGCGCGTCTGCCCTCCAAGGCGGTAGACCTGGCCATCTACCGCGCCTGTCTGGAGGATAAACGGGGTGTGAGGGTTACCTATTCAGATGAAATGCGCCATAGCCCCCCGGAGTTTGTGAAAACCTATTTTGATTGGCTCCGGGAGGCAAGAGGCCTAACTATGGAAGACCCGATCCAAATTGGGATGTTCGCTCACGCGGCCAATGGCGGGGTTTGGATCGCCCCCGATACCTCTACCGGTGTACCCGGCCTGTTTGCGGCCGGAGAGGTCACAGGGGGCATGCACGGGGCCGACCGCATTGGCGGCCTTTCAACGGCTAACGGCCTGGTGTTCGGTGGTAAAGCCGGCAGTTCAGCGGCTGCTGCATGCACCGCAGTACAGGAACCGCCCAAGACCTGCCTCTTTAAAGCTGTAGCGGCGGCTGACTGTCGGAAGGTATTTGCCGACTTGCAGGACACCATGTTCCATCATGCCATGGTAGAGCGGGACGAGGCCGGACTGTCTGCCGCCCTGGAGCGGGTGAAGGGACTGAGTAGCGCTTTGATCTTAACGCCCACAGACAATGTGGACGAGATTGCCAGAACACGTAGACGGGCTGGACAGCTTTGCACTGCCCAATGCATCCTGAAGGCCGCCCTGATGCGCCGGGAGAGCCGGGGCGCCCATTATCGGGCGGACCATCCGTGCGAGAAGCCGGCGATGGCAAGACCCATCTGTGTGACGTGCCAGGGAGGAGCAATCCAAGCCCGGTTTATCGAGGAGGAGACGACCCCATGCCTGTGACAGAACAAGAGATTCGGCGGCTGGGAGATTATGTGGGTGCAACACCCGCCCCGGCTGACTTTGATGCCTTTTGGAGCAAGCGGATGGCCGAGGCGGATCAAGTGCCGCTGGATTTTGCCGTGACTCCATCCGAAATTCCGCCCTTCCATACCTGCGAGTACCTGGACTTGTGGTTTCGCGGGATGGGCGGTGCCCAGCTCTATGCCAAGTATGTGAAACCCAGAGCGGCCCGCCCGGTTCCATTGGTCCTCCAGTTCCATGGCTACCCAGGGGCCAGCCGAAGCTGGCTGGAGCAGTCCTCCTTTGCGGGCATGGGCTGTGCGCTGCTGGCCATGGACTGCCCCGGCCAGGGGGGGAACGGCCAGGACTTGGGCGGGTTCGCGGGCACCACCGTCACCGGCCATATCGTGGCGGGGCTGGATGGGCCTGTGGAAGAGATGTACTATGTCCGCCTGCATCAGAATATCCGCATCCTCTGCCGGATCGTGCGGGAGCTGGTGGGCATCGACCAAAGCAAGGTCTTTGTCAACGGCGCGTCCAGGGGGCGGATTAGGCCTGGCCTGCGCCGCACTTAACCCGGGGCCTGGTGAACCGGGCGGCTATCCTATACCCCTTCCTGAGCGACTATCGGCTGGTGTGGGAGCTGGGGGGCAGACCTGATTGCCTATGAGGGCCTGCGCTACTACTCCGCTGGTTTGACCCGGACGGGACGCGGCAGGACGGGTGGTTTGCCAAGCTGGGGTTACATTGATAGCAAAAACTTTGCCCATCTGGTTCGCTGTCCCGTCCTCTTCGGCACAGGGCTGGCCGACGAAGTGTGCCCACCCGCGACCCAGTGCGCCGTCTATAATAACTTGACCTGCCCCAAACGCAGGTATCTGTTTGAGGGGTATGGACATGAGGAGATTCAGGACTTTGACGACCTGATCCTGGACTTCTTCGGAAGGGAGGCGGCGGAGCTGTGACGATTGCGGAGCAAAAAGCAGCCTGTGAGACATATCAGGGCATGACTGAAATACCCACAGATTTTGAGGCCGTATGGCGCGGCCGATGGGCCAAAGCCGCCCCGGCGGGGGAGGTCCTGGTGGAGCGCCTGCCTTTCCAAAATGCTCAAGCGGCCTATCAACAGTGGTCCGTCCCTGCCCCCAACGGCCGGGAGATCCGGGCCAGATACATCCGCCCGGCGCGGGAGGGGGCCTTCCCCACGGTGCTCATGTTCCATGACCTGGGCCGGGGGGTTCGAGGCTGGCACCACATGACCCGCTTTGTGGCCCTGGGATACGCCGTAGCAGCCCTGGAAAACCAAACCTCCGTGGCCGATTGGCGGCGTGATTGGGCGGCATTATCTCTGGAGGACCGATATTTGGACGCCCTGACGCTGGCCCACGCGGCCATCGGCCTCTCGTCCACCGACCCCGCCCGTTTGATGACTTGGGGCGAAGGGTTCGGCGGTGGGCTGGCGATAGTTGCGGCGTCTCTGGTACCCGGCGTGATCCGCTGTGCGGCCCTGAACCCATTGCCGGGTGATCTGAGGGCCATGTGCGATGGAGCAGTCGGGACGGATAGGGCTGTGCTGGACGGCCTCGACCCTGTCAGTTTTGCCGCATTGCTGACCTGCCCCCTGCTGTTGGGCACGGGACTTCTGGACCAGACGGCGTCGCCCAAATGCCAATATGCCATCTTCAATCGGGCACGGGGACCCAAGACGCACTTGGTCTACCCTAAGTATGAACACGAACGAATCAATTTTTTTGAGAATGAACTGCTGAAATTCTTCCACATTTGAGGTGACGCATGCTCAGATTAGGAATTGCGGGAATCGGCGCCATTGCCGGCGATTATATCGGCTTGATTGTGGGCGGAAAGGTCCGGGATGTGGCGCTTACGGCGCTGTGCAGCCGAAATGAGGCGCACATCCGAGAGGCAGCACAGCGACATGGCCTTCAGGCCGCCGCATTTACGGATTATGGCGCTATGCTCAGGTCTGGCCAGGTAGACGCGATACTCATTTGTACTCCCCACGCACAGCACCCCGAAATGACCCGGCAGGCCCTAGAGGCGGGGCTGCATGTGCTGGTGGAGAAGCCGGTTGGTATTTTCGCCGACGAGGTGGCGGAAATCCTTCCCGTGCTGGCGGAACGGCCGGAACTGGTCTGCGGCGTCATGTATAATCGGCGGGCGGCTCAGGCCTACCGTCATGTAAAAAATTTGGTCCAGAGCGGTGAACTGGGGGAGCTGGTGCGCTGTAGCTGGATTATCACCAACCTCTACCGAACGGAGGCATACTATACCTCCGGGGCCTGGCGCGGTACTTGGCAGGGAGAAGGGGGCGGACTGCTGATGACCCAAGCCTCCCACCAACTAGACCTTATGCAATGGATCTGCGGTATGCCGGTTTCCGTACTGGCCCGCTGCTCCACCATAGGGCGGCCCATCCAGGTTGAAAATGAGGCTGAACTTTTTCTGACCTACCTCAACGGCGCCCATGGGCATTTTATTGCTTCAGCCCATGAGTGCCCTGGCACCAATTTGCTGGAGATTTGTGGGACGAGGGGCCGGATTTCCGTCCGGGACGATAGCGAGGTGGAAATCATCCGCCTGGAGGAGGACGAGCGCACCTTCGCAAGGTCCTGCCCGTCCCCCTTTGAACAGGTCTCCGGGACGGTGGAGCGCTTGACTTTCGACGACAGAAACAACAAGGCGCAGCAGGCGGCCACCATACAAAATTTGTTGCCGCTGCTCAGGGGGCCGGGCCAATCCAATGCAGCTTGGGAGGAAGGTCTGCGATCCCTCCAGATCATCCACGGCGCGTATCTCTCTCACTGGATGGGCCGCACGGTCACACGTGACCGGGGGATGAACGGGTGTTTGCCGTATCCTTAATCGTACAGGAGCATCAATGGCCATAGGGCACGGCCCTCTATAAGCAAGCTGGATATGTACCAGTGTTCTACGCTGATGGATTTCGATACGAAGCTCGTCGGCGTGACCAACGACTACAAGCAGACTGCCAACTCGGACGTGGTGGTGATCACCTCGGGTATTCCCCGCAAGCCG
>ENA-OQDA01000600-OQDA01000600.1-human-gut-metagenome-genome-assembly--contig:-NODE-600-length-14453-cov-11.404788_pt1 | contig 14453 bp, 10 predicted proteins | sample MGYA00242771_ERZ504603 | MGnify/ENA primary metagenome ERZ504603 (study PRJEB26092, sample SAMD00036328) | human gut metagenome | host: Homo sapiens | study: EMG produced TPA metagenomics assembly of...
GAAAAAGCCAGTATTTAGCTAAAAAAGAGTAAGGAAAAGTAAGAAAACAAAAACAAAATGTGATACGATAGAACTAACTTGGGAAAGCAGAAAATTAATTTGTAAAATAGAAAAGTGGGAGGAAGCATATGAAGAAAAAAAGTAATCGCGATTGTGTGTGCAGTCGCAGTGCTGGCGGCAGCCGGAGGGGGAGTGACATGGCATTTCCTTGGAAACGGTACAAAAGAGGACGATAACGTCGTCTATGTCAATACTGTAAAAGCCCTGACCAATCTGGGAACTGGAAATGGAATGGAAAACCGCTATGCCGGTGTTGTGGAGTCGGAAAATACCTGGAAAGTAGAGAAAAACAGCGAGAAAAAGGTAAAGGAAGTTTATGTGGAAGTCGGTCAGGAGGTTCAGGTCGGAACACCGCTGTTCTCCTACGATACCGAGAAATTCCAGAGTGACCTCGAGCAGGCGCAGCTGGATCTGGAACGCATAAACAATGAACTTTCAAGTATGAATACCAATATCAACCAGCTTTACAAAGACAAAAAGCAGGCATCAAAAGACCAGCAGGCAAGCATCACACTGGAAATTCAGGAAGCGGAGCTGGATTTAAAGAAAAAAGAATATGAAGGAAAATCAAAACAGGCGGAGATTGATAAATTAAACGATAACATCACCAATGCGACCGTGATCAGTGAAATCGCCGGTGTCGTAAAATCAATCAACAACGATGACAGCAGCGCCGGCGCTTACTCCGGTGACAGCTCCGACAATTCCTTCCTGACTGTTCTTGCAACGGGAAATTTCCGTGTAAAAGGCCAGATCAATGAACAGAATATGAGTGACGGTTCGATTACGGAAGGAAGCCAGGTGATCGTGCATTCTCGTGTAGATGAGAATCAGACCTGGACCGGAACCGTGACAAAGATTGATCGGGAAAATGCAAAGACCGGCAATAACAACATGTACAGCAGTTCCGGCGATGGCATGACACAGTCAAGCTCCTATCCGTTCTATGTACAGCTTGCCGGAACGAATGGTCTGATGCTCGGCCAGCACGTTTACGTAGAGCCGGATGTCGGCCAGCAGGAAGTCAAAACAGGAATCTGGCTGTCTGACTCCTTTATCAACGATGTCGACAGCAATCCTTACGTCTGGGCCGATAATGGAAAAGGCAAACTGGAAAAACGAAGCGTAACGCTTGGAACGTACGATGAAAACATGATGGAATATCAGATCACCGACGGCCTTGCAGAAGATGATGCAATCACCTTCCCGGAGGACGGTCTGGAAGAAGGGATGAAGACCGTAGTCAGCACCGACGGATCACTGGGACAGAGCAATCCGGCCGGCGGCGAGGATGACGGTATGCTTGACAACGACGATGGAATGGTCGACGACGGTATGAAGCAGGATGAAAACGGCATGGTTGACAATACCATGGACGGCGCAGAGTACAGCGGTGAGGAAGATACAACGAACGTGATCGGCGGCGCCGACAATGGTAAGGCAGAACCGGCAGACACACAGGAAGCCGGATCAGCAGATGACGGGGAGGTGCAGCCGTGATTCTGGAATTAGAGAATATCTGTAAAGAATATATGCAGGGCAAAATCCCGGTTCCGGTTCTGAAAAACATCAACTTCTCCATGGAAGAAGGCGAGTACGTTGCGATCATGGGTCCTTCCGGTTCCGGAAAAACAACACTGATGAATATTGTCGGCTGCCTCGACCAGGCGACGAGCGGACGGCTGATCCTCGACGGACAGGACATCAGCAAATGCAGTGACAATCAGATGTCGGACATCCGCCTGCAGAAAATCGGCTTTGTCTTCCAGAACTTCCAACTCCTTGCAAGACAGAGCGCAATGGAAAATGTATGCCTGCCGTTGACGTACGCGGGCGTGCCGAAAAAAGAGAGAAGAGAGCGGGCAGCGATTGCCCTCGAGCGGGTGGGGCTCGGCGACCGTATGAGTTTCAAACCGACCCAGCTCTCCGGCGGACAGAAACAGCGTGTGGCGATTGCAAGAGCGATCGTCAACCATCCGAAAATTCTGCTGGCTGATGAGCCGACCGGAGCGCTCGACTCCCATTCCGGCGAGCAGGTCATGGAGCTGTTCCAGAGCCTGAACGACGAGGGCGTCAGCATCTTGATGATTACGCATGACGCGGAGATCGCATCGATGGCACAGCGCACCGTGGAGATCCGCGACGGAATGATGAAATCGAAGGAGGTGGCCGAAGCATGAAAAAAGGAAAAGCCGCAAAGAAAGCAGCGATTGCAGTCGTGACAGCGGTTGCCGTGGGTGGCGTAAGTGTCGGCGGCTATTATGGGATTCGCCAGGCGCAGAAGACAACCGTAAAAGTGTATCCGGTCAGTGACTTTACGAGTGGATACTGGGGAGACAGCATGAACATGGAAGGCCAGATCACCTCGACGGCTTCCCAGAACATCTATCTTTCCGACAGCCAGACCATTTCCCAGGTTCTCGTCAAAGAGGGCGATGTGGTAAATGCCGGAGACACGCTGATGACATACGATACCAGCATGATCGAGCTGGATCTGGAAACGCAGCAGTTACAGCTTGCACAGACAAAGCTGAAAATCCAGCAGAGTGAAAAAGAACTGGAAAAGCTGAAAAAGACAAAACCGGTATCGGATACGCCGCTGAATCCGGTGGAGCCGGATTTCCCGGATTTCCCGGATTTCCCGGATTTCCCAGATGAACCCATCGATCCGGATTTCCCGGACGAACCGATTCCGACCCCAGAACCGGAGCCGACGTACGAGGATGCTGTTCTGTACAGCAGTACGAATAAGCTTGTATTTGGTTCCAAACCATACAAAGGAGAAGGAACGCAGGAAGACCCATACACCTATCTCTGCGCACCGGGAACAGTCCTGACAGGCGGATTCCTGAATCAGATGGCAGGATACGCGGATGAAAAGGGAACGAAAAAAGAAGAGGACAGCGAAGGATACTGGTTTCGCCTGGAGATTCATGAGGAAAACAAAGCCGCAGAGGCGCTGGAAACCGTGTGGGAGCAGGATGGAACGAAGATTGCGAAAGCATACGAGACTTCGTATGAAGCAGTCCTGAGTCTGAAAGAATCCGAATCGGCGGATGCACCGGAAATAAAAATCACCACGCCGCTTGCCAACACAGAGGTGGCAGAGGGCGGCGAGCTGAAGCTGAAAATCGGAATCAATGAGAAGAAAGATACCGAAGAGAAGCCGGATGAGAAAGCCGACGATAAAACGGATGATAGAACCGAGAGTCCGTCCGAGGACGATGTGACACAGCCGGGTGAAGCCGGAAATGGAAGCGGTGAGGCAGACGATTCCACGGAAAACACCGAAACGGATGTCACTTACACATACGTCTGGAAACACAACGGAAAGACAATCGACGGAGATTTTAAGGATACTTACACAAAAGAAAACATCACAAAAGAGGATGCCGGAATCTATACAGTAGAAGTGACAGCGAAAAATGACAAGGGTACTTCCATGGCAGTCAGCACTGCAAATGTGGCGGTAAAAGAAGGAACGATTACCCCGACACCAAGTGTAACTCCGACCCCGAGCGTTACGCCGGGACCGAGTGTAACTCCAGAGCCGACCGTCAGCCCGGAACCAAGTACAACACCGATTCCGACCACAGAGCCGGTTCCAACAGAAACTCCGGTGCCGAGCGAGACCCCAGTTCCGACGGAAACGCCGACGCCGACCGAAGCCCCGGCAGAACCGGAAGCGGAACCGCAGAGCGAAGATGCGCCGGAAGCAGTGCAGACGACAGCAAAAACCGTATTCTACGGTGAAAAAGCATCGGTACAGTCCCTCTTTACATCATCCACAGGAAGCAGCGCAAATAACAATACTTCTTCCGGTGATGATACCCAGATGACCTACACAAAAGATGAATTGAAAAAAGCCATCAGCGAAAAAGAAAGCCAGATCCGTAATCTGAAGCTGGATCAGAAGGAAGAGGAACTCAAAGTCAAAAATACGCAGAAATCCCTGGATTCCCAGACCGTAAAAGCGACGATCAGCGGTGTGGTAAAGAAGGTTGGAAAATGCAGAAAACCCGTCCAACGACGGAAGCGCCTTTATCCAGGTCAGTGGAAACGAAGGTCTGTACGTGCGCGGCTACTTAAGCGAGACGTATCTCGATCAGGTAAAAGTCGGCGATGAACTCAACGTGACTTCTTGGTCTTCGGGTGCTTTTGCAGCGGCAACCGTAACCGAGATTTCTCCGTACCCGACAACAAGCTACATGTCGTACAGCGAGACACCAGCCTCCTTCTATCCGTTCACAGCCGTTATCCCGGAAGGCGGAGAAGGTTTTGAAAACGGTGACTGGATCGAGATTGCAATCACTGTCGGAAACGATGTAGAAAACGGCAACGGCCTGTACGTCAGCAAAGAATTCATCCGCGAGGAAAACGGACAGAAATTCGTTTATATCCGGGATGAAAATGATAAATTAAAGAAACAGAATGTGGTAACCGGAAAACTTCTGTGGGGCAGTTATTACGAAGTGAAGAGCGGTCTTTCCGAAGAGGATTACATTGCATTTCCGTACGGCAAAACCGTGGTGGAAGGCGCAGACACGAAGGAATCCAGTTCATCGGATTATTACAACAGTTAAGGAGGCGCATTATGTTAGAAAATGTAAGACTTTCCTTTCAGGGAATCTGGTCACACAAAATGCGTTCCTTCCTGACGATGCTGGGTATTATCATCGGAATTGCGTCGATCATCTCAATTGTCTCCACGATCAAGGGAACGAATGAGCAGATCAAACAGAACCTGATCGGAGCTGGAAACAACAACGTGACCGTCAGCTTAAAGCAGGGCGATGGTGATTACTGGATGGACAACGGACTGCCAAGCGGCGTGTCGAAACTGTCCGATGATCAGAAAAAGCGGATCCGCGAGCAGGATCAGGTGGAAAATGCATCGTTTTACACCGAAAGAACGTATGTGAGCGGCATCGCAAAAGGAAACACAACACTGGACAGTGCGAAGGCGCTTGGCGTGGATGAAAATTATCTGTCGACGTGCGGATATCAGATTTATCAGGGACGCGGCTTTGTGGAGAGCGATTTCTCGAAGACCCACAAAGTTGTCCTCCTCGACGATACCGCAGTGCTGACACTCTTCCCGGATGAGTCGCCGGTCGGCAAAACGATCGAGATCATGGGAGAGCCGTTCACGGTGATCGGCGTGATCAAAAAAGCCGATTCGTTCCAGCCGGTCATCAATTCCAGAGATGACTACTATACGTACAATCAGGAATCTTATCCGCTGGTGCTGATGCCGGATGTCTGCTGGCCGATCGTATTCCAGTATGATGAACCGGAAAATGCCGTTGTGATGGCAAAAACGACCGAGGATATGAGCACGGTGGGAAAGACAACAGCAGATATCATGAACGAATCCGTGACCAATACAACTGATTCTCTTTCCTATCAGGCAGAGGATCTGCTGGAGAAAGCAAAGAGTCTGCAGGAGTTAGGCCAGAGCACGAACCAGCAGCTGATCTGGATCGCGAGCATTTCGCTTCTGGTCGGCGGTATCGGTGTTATGAATATTATGCTGGTATCTGTAACGGAACGTACAAGCGAGATCGGCCTGAAAAAGGCGATCGGAGCAAGAAAACGCAGAATTCTGTTCCAGTTCCTGACCGAGGCGGCGGTGCTCACCAGCATCGGCGGACTGCTCGGCGTGCTGGGCGGCATCATCATGGCGCAGGTGATTTCGAGGGTATCGCAGACGCCTGTGGCGATCAGTATTCCGGCAATCATTTTCTCCGTGGTCTTCTCCATGGTGATCGGTATCGTATTCGGACTGCTGCCGTCGGTAAAAGCAGCGAACCTGAATCCGATCGATGCGCTGCGAAGAGAATAGAACAAAAAAGAGTTGAAAAATCCGTGCGGGTACAGCGTAGGTGCTGGATCCGTGCGGATTTTTTGTGCGGCGTGTGCGGATGAAACTTAAGATCTTTACTTTTTGCGGAAAGTCGGTTATACTGGAAAATAAGCGCAATTTGCGGCGCAGCAAAGAGGCATTCGAGTTTCGGATTCGGTATGTTTATGAAAATATAAGAAAGATTCAAAGACATTTCACATTCGTTTATGGTATAATCAAACAAGAGTATGACCAACGAAAAGGAGTATACGCGAATGAATATTTTGTTTTTTATCACACCGAAAAGTGAAACGGCTTATCTGTATGACGACTGCTCACTTCGGCAGGCCATCGAGAAGATCGAATATCATAAATACACGGCGGTTCCGGTACTGAACAAAAAGGGCTGCTACGTGGGAACACTGACGGAAGGAGATCTGCTCCGCATCATAAAAGAACGGTATCTTCTGAATTACCATGAAGCAGAGGATATCCCGCTCTGGCAGGTTCCGAAACGGTGGAATTATGAGTCCGTCAACATCAACAGCAACATCGAGGACCTGATCGAGATGTCCATGCGGCAGAATTTCGTTCCAGTTGTGGATGACGAGGGAATCTTCATCGGCATCATCCGAAGAAGAGATATCATCCAGTACTGTTATCAGAAAAGCGGCATCAAAGAAGAGGAAGAAGCCCGGCGCAGCGCGCGGAAACAAAACGCAGAACAGATGATTCTGCAGTAAAGAAGAAAATGAGGGAAACATTATGAAAAAACTGATCGATCTTATCCAGGAAGAGCTGGTAAAAGCCTTTACCGCTGCGGAGATGGACCCGTCCTATGCAAGGGTTTCCGTTTCCAACCGCCCGGATCTGTGCGAATACCAGTGCAACGGCGCAATGGCAGCTGCAAAAGCATACCACAAAGCACCGATCCAGCTGGCTGAAGCAGTTGTAGAAAAAGTGACCGATCACAGCGTGATCGGTGAAATTGAAGCCGTAAAACCGGGATTCATCAACCTGAAAATCAACCCGGAATTTCTGGCAGATTATCTTTCCAAAATGCAGAACGATGAAGATCTTTCTGTAGAGAAAGCAAAAAATCCGAAAACCATCATCGTAGATTACGGCGGAGCAAACGTGGCAAAACCGCTTCACGTCGGCCATCTCCGTTCTGCGATCATCGGCGAGAGCATCAAGCGTATGGGACGCTTCATGGGCCACAACATGATCGGTGACGTTCATCTTGGAGACTGGGGTCTGCAGATGGGACTGATCATCACCGAGCTGCAGGAGCGCCATCCGGAGCTTGTTTATTTTGATGAGTCCTTTACGGGAGAGTACCCGGAGGAAGCACCGTTTACGATCAGCGAGCTCGAGGAGATTTATCCTTGCGCAAGCGGCAAATCAAAAGAGGACGAGGACTATAAGAAACGTGCACTCGAGGCAACGAGAGAGCTGCAGCAGGGCAGAAGAGGATATCGTGCGATCTGGAAACACATTATGAACGTTTCTGTTGCCGATCTGAAAAAGAACTATGGAAACCTCGACGTTCATTTCGATCTGTGGATGGGTGAGTCCGATGCACAGGAGTACATTCCGGACATGGTAGATTACCTGAAAGACAATGGTTATGCACATTATGACCAGGGCGCACTCGTTGTTGATGTCAAAGAAGAGACAGACACAAAAGAGATCCCGCCGTGCATGATCTTAAAATCCGATGGAGCAGCTCTGTATGATACGACAGACCTGGCAACCATCATCCAGCGTATGAAACTGTACAAGCCGGACGAGATCTGCTATCTGGCAGACAAACGTCAGGAGCTTCACTTCGTACAGTGTTTCCGCTGTGCAAGAAAAGCAAAACTGGTGAATGATGATACCGTTCTTTCCTTTATCGGCTTTGGTACCATGAACGGAAAAGACGGAAAACCGTTCAAGACCCGTGAGGGCGGCGTTATGCGTCTGGAGCGTCTGATCGGCGAGATCAACGATGAGATGTATCAGAAGATCGTGGAGAACCGCAGCGTAAAAGATACGGATGCAAGAGGAACGGCACAGATTGTCGGACTGTCTGCTATTAAATACGGTGACCTGTCCAACCAGGCATCGAAAGATTATGTATTCGATGTTGAGAGATTTACTTCCTTCGAGGGAAACACCGGTCCGTACATCCTGTACACGATCGTTCGTACAAAATCCATCCTCGGAAAATATAAAGAAGAGGGAAATGAACTGAAGAAAGGCGCACTTCTGGCACCGAAGAGCGACAGCGAGAAAGCTCTGATGCTTTCCGTATCCCGTTTCAACGGCGTTGTGGAGAACGCATTCGAGGAGAAAGCACCGCATAAGATCTGTGCTTATATCTACGAGCTTGCAAACGAGTTCAACCATTTCTACCACGAGACCAAGATCTTAAGTGAGCAGGATGAGGCAAGAAAAGCATCTTACCTGGCACTGCTGGATCTTGTCCGCGAGGTACTTGAGACCTGCATCGACCTGCTGGGATTCTCGGCACCGGAACGGATGTAAGATTCGTCAAGAGGGAAAAAATAGATAAAAAACAGGCGATTTTTTTGGCAGCCGTCGGCTTCTGTAGTTCTTGCAGAAACGGCGGCTGTTGTGTTATACTTACATCACGATTTTTCATCCGCTTGGACATTTGTCCTGAAAAATCGATTCTATATTACTCTATCGAAGAGCCATTCGGCTCAATTTATATCCATGTACAAAAACAGAATATCGGACTGACAAACACTTTGACGTAAAAAGAGGAGGCGGGATCATTGGAAAAGTAGAACTTCCGGGAGGGAAGTATCGCCTGCTGTCAGTGCTCGGAAGAGGGGCAACGTCTGTCGTTTATCTTGCAGAGAAAACTGGATCCGGAAAGCGGTATGCAGTCAAGGTAAGTATATGTGACAGGGAAAAACTGCGCCGGGAAGCGTTTCTTTTACAGAAGTTTTCATATCCCGGGATTCCCTGTGCGGTGGAACTTCTGGAAAGTGGGACAAAAAGCTTTCTGGTGATGGAAGCTGTAAACGGAAAATCTATCGGACAGCGTATGCGTAAGGGAGAACGGTTTTCCAGCCGGGAAATTCTGAAAACGGGAATTGCCCTGAGCGGGATTCTCTGTTATCTCCATGCACAGAACCCGCCGGTTTTCTACCGGGATCTGAAGCCGGACAACGTGATGATAACAGAGCGTGGTGAAATATACCTTGTGGATTTCGGTGCAGCCGGAACAGAAGAAACGGGTGTGGAAGTCCGTTATGGAACCCGCGGTTATGCAGCGCCGGAGCAGTATAACGGGAAGTGTGACGCCCGTTCCGATCTTTATGCACTCGGCGCACTGCTTGCGGCAATGGCGAAGCATGCGAAAAAGCGGCAGAAAAGAGGACTCTGGCGGGTGATGGAAAAGTGTATGCAGAAAAAGCCGGAGGAGCGGTATGCGTCTGCCAGAGAAGTCAAAAAGGCACTGCGGCGGCTGGAAAGAAAGCAAAAAGGCAGGAAGACTCTGCGGATCTTTGCAGTTTTTGCTTTTCTGACAGGAGGAGCGGCTGCAGTTGCCAGCAGGATGCCATGGGGTCAGTTTCCGGCGGCAGACGAATGGGAGGAGCAGGGCGATCTCTGGTTCTGCGGAAATCCGGTGGAAGAAGGCAGTCTGCCGAACTACCAGAAAGCGCGGGAAGCGTTCTTAAAGGCAGACCATCTCAGTCAGGCGGGGCGTGTGGAGCAGGAACTTGTGGAATACTGTCTGGCGGATGATGCGGCAAGGGAAAAAATGCAGATGGAGCCATTGCTGGCTGAATTTTATGATGACACGCAGCAGGAGCCGGAAAAAGAAAAACGCTGCCGCAGATATCTTGCTGTTGCAGGAATGTATTTCAGTTTTTCCGAAGAACTGGCGCGTGAAAATGACATAGACGCCATGCGGAAAGGAATCGAAGTGCTGGAAAAGGCCGCAGGCGAGAATATGGAGGGGAAGTGGGAGGCGGTTATCTGGCAGAGACTGGCGGATGCGTGCTATCTTGGCGGAAAATCTGGGGATGGGGAAAGAGAACAGGACTGGTGCCAGGAGAGCTTTCTCTATTACGAACGGCTTCTGTGCAGCAGACAGGATGGAAACCGGCGGAAAAATCTGCTCAGGGCCGCAGAGCTGGCACTGCAGTTCGACATGCAGGAAAAACAGAACAGTACCTCAACGAGGCAGCAGAAATTCCGGGAATGGAGGAGGACATTTTTTATCAGCAGATCAGAAAAAGATGGGAGGAAGCAGGATGAGAAAAAAGACCATATGCGCAATGATGACAGGATTCCTGGCTGTCCAGGGAATCGAAGTCCACGCGGAGACACAGCAGACGACAGGCGAGGCCGCAAGTGCGGTGGAAAGCGTGGAATTAGAAGCTGAAATCATCGGGAACAGTGATGTGACAGATGCAGACGGGAAAGCCGGACCGGAGGAACTGCTGCCGGACGAAAAGTCAGAAGAAGAACCGCCTATAGAAGAGAAACCAGAGCAGGAACCAGAGCCGCCGGAAGAGAAAACAGATCCGGCAGAGACCGGAAAGAAAGAGACAGAAGGAGAAGAAAAAATGCTTCCCCCGACGGTAGTTCCGGATCCGGAGAAAGAACCTGCGGAAAGGTGGGAAGAAGAGGAGGAAGAAATTTCGGAAGATTCAGAATCGGGGAAGCCAGAAGAATTGCCGGAGGCAGGAGATATGGGTTCCGGGGAATCGGAATCAGAGGAAGGATGTGAAGAAACAGATACAAAAGAATCAGAGACAGAAGAGTCAGATTCGGAGAGAACGGATTTTGGAGAAATGGACACAGAAAAACCAGATTATGAAGATGCAGGTTCAGAAAAATCCGGAACGGAAAATTTGATGCCAGAAGATTCGGAACCGGAAAAGCCTGATATGGAAGAAACGAAGCAGGAATCTCCGTCAACCGAAAAAGAGTCAGAAAATCAAACCTCGGAAACAAAAGCACCAGAAAAAGAGGAGCCTACCGTAATGCCAGATGCCGGAAAGTCAAACACAGAAAAGCAGGAACAAACGGAGCCCGGGCAATCGTCTCCGGAGAAAGAAGAACTCAAAACAGACGAACAGCTGCCCGTTGCTGCAGCCACGCCCGAGGAGGTGACCCAAGATCCAGATGATACTCCGCTACAAACAGAAGAAAGCAGTCCTCCGCCTGCCGAAACTCCATCTGAGAGTGCCGGGGAGGAGCCATCTCAAATACCGCCGCAGATCATCGCCGATTTCATATTATCACAGATAGCAGACGAAGATTTCGAAGCGCCGAACCCCCTGATTATCCGCCCGGCCGACACCAGCGTCGAAATAGATCCCGGTTATACCCCGGAAATTCTGCTCGAGGGAGCCGCCGACACGGCTGAAATTCTTTCCTGCATGGTAAATGGCTCCGAAGCCGAATACGAATGGAAAGAAAACAAAATCTGTCTGAAAGCCGAGAGCCTTTCCGAAGGCTACAACCGCATCACTGTAAAAGTGCGTGGCGCAGACGGCATTGTCCGAACCATGAAACCGTGGGAAGTCAACGTGAAACCAAAAACTTCCACACTTGTCAGCCAGAGAACCAGCCAGAAACCAAAAGGAACCCACCTCTTGCAGTCCTTAAGGCGCCTCTGGAACCTGATTCGTGCCATTGCCGAAATTCAGAATCAGACCACCCGCTATCTGCGTGCACTCTGCAGAAAATAGCCTGATCCGGTTTTGTTTGTATTTCTAATTTCGATATGCTAGAATAAAAGACATGTCATACGATAAAAAAGTAAAAGAGGAAATAAGAGTATGTCAGATATGATATTATTTGATCTGGACGGAACCCTGACCGATTCCGGTCCTGGAATTACAAGATGCGTACAGTATGCGCTGGCATCCTTTGGCATCGAAGAGCCGGATCTGGAAAAACTGAACTGTTACGTGGGGCCGCCGCTTCTGGAATCTTTCATGAATTTTGCAGGCCTTGGCTGCGAAGAAGCACAGCAGGCCATCACAAAATACCGGGAGCGGTACGAGGCAGAGGGCATTTTTGAAAATGAAGTATACGAGGGAATCCCGGAGGTTCTGGCGTATCTGAAAGAGAAGGGAAAAATTCTGGCGGTAGCATCGTCCAAACCGGAAAAATACGTGGAGCAGATCCTGGAGCATTTCGAAATCAGAAAGTATTTTACCGTAGTAACCGGTTCAGAAATGAACGAAACCAGAACCGACAAAGGAGAAGTCATCGCAGAGACGCTGCGCCGACTCGGAGCAGAAGACAGCCGTTCCGACGTGGTGATGGTTGGTGACAGAAGCTATGACGTAATCGGGGCAAGAGAAAACGGACTGCTCTGTGTCGGCGTATCGTATGGGTACGGCGGAAGAGAAGAACTCGAGGCAGCAGGTGCCGCAAAGGTATGTGATACACCGGAAGAACTGAAACTGCTGGCGGAGGATCCGAAAGAAGAGAAGAAAAGACGCGACCGCATCAAAAAAATGAAGCCGGAGCGTATCCCGTGGCTGACAAGAGGAGAAAGTGGAACAGGAATCTTTGCGCCGAAAGAGAAAAAAGCAGAGAATATAAAAGAAAAAAGGACAGCGAAAACAGAGCCAAAAACGGAGGAAATCGTAATTCCTATCCAGCGGAAGCTATGGCGTCTTTTAAAACCGCTTCTGACGTACGAACTGTTTCTGATCGGAGCAACCGTACTTCTGGCGCTGATTCTGATGACGTTTACGACCGGCGGTTATCTGGAAGAGCGTATGCACGCGACATCCGTTCTTGCATCAGCAATCGGCAGTCTGGCGGCGATCCCGGTTCTCTGGAAACAGTACAAAAAAGATGAAGGCATGTTCCCGAAACCGGAAAAACGGTGGAGTGCGGCAGAGGCAGCCGCCTGTATTCTGCTGGTTATGACCTTCGGCCATCTCCTGAATACTGTAATGAACGTGACCGGCTTTACCAGAATCTTTTCCGGCTATCAGGACATGGCATCAAAGATTTATGAAGGACAGAACCCGCTGCTTCTGATCCTGTCCGTCGGTGTGCTGAGCGCGGCCGCAGAGGAAATTGTTTTCCGCGGCATGATTTACCGCAGGGCAAAAGATTTCTGGGGAACCGGCTGGGGCATCGCAGCATCATGTCTGCTGTTCGGTGCATATCACGGCAATGTGACGCAGTTTGTCTATGCAGCCGTGGTAAGTGTGCTTCTGATCCTTATTTATGAGCGGTGCGGAACACTCCTTGCCCCGGCTCTTGCGCACATGGCAGAAAATATCTGGGGACTTTACCGGAGCCAGTTCGTATCCTGGATGACCCAAAAAGCGCCGGCAGGTGCATGGATGTTCATCTTTTTGGAAGCGGTAATCTGCGCCGGAACGTTCTGGTATCTGTTTTTAAAGGATAAACAGGGAAAAACACAAAAATAACAGAAAAAAACCGCAGAATCCGCGAAAAAAATGCTTGTCATGAAAAAAACTCTGTGATACAATCTTACTGTTGCACAATAAGCACCCATGCGGTACCAAGGATGGTGCCTGTTTTTTGAAAAACAGGTTCCAAGGTGAAAAAACATGGGGAAGAATAAAACCATAAGGAGATAAAACAATGAGCGTAATTTCAATGAAACAGTTACTGGAAGCCGGTGTTCATTTCGGACATCAGACAAGAAGATGGAATCCTAAAATGGCTCCGTACATCTACACAGAGCGTAATGGTATCTACATCATCGACCTGCAGAAATCTGTAGGAATGGTAGATGACGCATACAAAGCTGTTGCAGACATCGCAGCAGACGGCGGCACAATCCTTTTCGTAGGAACCAAAAAACAGGCTCAGGACGCTATCGCTGTTGAGGCAGAGCGCTGCGGAATGTACTATGTAAACGAGAGATGGCTCGGCGGTATGCTGACCAACTTCAAAACCATCCAGAGCCGTATTGCAAGACTGAAAGCAATCGAGACCATGGAGCAGGATGGCACCTTCGAAGTTCTTCCGAAAAAAGAAGTCATTGAGTTAAAGAAAGAGCTTGCAAAAACTGCAGAAAAACCTTGGCGGTATCAAAGAAATGAAGAGACTGCCGGACGCTATCTTCGTAGTAGATCCGAAAAAAGAGAGAATCTGCGTACAGGAAGCTCATACACTGGGAATTCCGCTGATCGGTATCTGCGATACCAACTGCGATCCGGAAGAGCTTGACTATGTAATTCCGGGTAATGACGACGCTATCCGTGCCGTAAAACTGATCGTTTCCAAAATGGCAGACGCAGTGATCGAGGCAAAACAGGGCGAGGCTGAGGAAGCTGCATACGAAGAAGCAGCAGAGACAGACGCTGAATAATTTACGCGAAGTAATGAACTGGGGGGAACTTGAAATTCAGGTTCCCTTCGGCGAATCTCACAATAGCAGACCGGCATGAAGATGCAGTCTGCTGAATCACGTATACGGAGGAATAAAACAATGGCTATTACAGCAGCAATGGATAAAAGAGTTAAGAGAAGTAAGCGGTGCTGGTATGATGGACTGCAAGAAAGCTCTTACAGC
>ENA-OQDA01000605-OQDA01000605.1-human-gut-metagenome-genome-assembly--contig:-NODE-605-length-14390-cov-7.217977_pt1 | contig 14390 bp, 15 predicted proteins | sample MGYA00242771_ERZ504603 | MGnify/ENA primary metagenome ERZ504603 (study PRJEB26092, sample SAMD00036328) | human gut metagenome | host: Homo sapiens | study: EMG produced TPA metagenomics assembly of...
TTGTATGTCAATACGGCCAGGCTTCACATGTATCCCTATGATGAGAGATTGACGCCTCTGTATGACATATGCAGGGAATTTGGCAGGCCGATTATCTTTCACTCAGGACTTAGCCTGGAACAGCAGGCATTTTCAAGGTTTTCCAGACCAGCTGATTTTGAGGAGATATGCTGCAGATATCCGGATATCAATATCTGCCTGACCCATGTGGGTTGGCCCTGGGTCCAGGAGACAGCCGCCCTTCTTCTGAAATATGAAAATTGTTATACAAGCACGGCGCTGATGAATTTTGACGGCCCTTACCAGATATACCATAAGGTATTTAAGGAAGATATGGGGGAGCTGTGGGTGGAGCATAATATTTCCCGTAAAATCATGTTTGGCTCCGGTTCGCCCAGAATCCGGCCTGTCCGGTGCAAGCGGGGACTGGACAGTCTGGGGTTCTCTTCCGAAACCCTTGAGAACATATATTATAAAAATGCCCTCAGGTTTTTGGGACATGCATAAAAATGCCGGGCATACCCTTTGGGGATTGGAGGAATAGATAGATGGAGTTCAAACTAAAGGAAGCAGCTGTCTGCGCGGACCGGGAATTTGAGATGATTAAGATTACCCCTGAGGTCAGAGCGTTTGTGGAAGAAAGCGGGATTGAGAACGGGCTGGTCTATGTGATCACGGAGCATACCACCACGGGGCATCACGGTCAATGAAAGCCTGGACTGTGTGGAAAAAGACATTATGGAATGCTTAAGCCGCATTGCCCCGGAGGACTATCCGTACATCATAACCATTACCTGCCCACATACGGGACCATCGGAGGAAACACACCGGGTCATCTGAAGTCCCTGCTGACAGGAAATCACTGTGTATTTCCCATTGTGCGGGGAGAGCTGAAGCTGGGCCATGCAGCGGATATTTATTTCTGCGAATACGACGGAATCAAAATGCGCCATTATATGATATACGCTGTGGGGGAAAGGAAGGAATAGAACATGAAGCGGGCAATTGCAATGGCAGATAACTGCATTGATGTGTACTATAAGCTGGACCGGTATTACCTCACCGGAAACAGCATTGATTTTGCGCTTAATTACCGGGATTTGGGCGGTGATGTGACGGAGATGACCATTCTTGGCAATGACGTATTTGCCATGGCTCTGGAAGAACGCCTGAAGGAGAGGGGAATAGCCCTTCGCGTGCTGAAACGCGCGGACCGCCCCACCGGAATGGCCACCATGGATATTGTGGATGGGGATAAGAAGCATCTTCACTTTGAAGGGAATGCCATGGAGGAGATTGAACTTCAGGGGAGGACCTGGAATTTGTGAAATCCTTTGATATTGTATACGCTGAGCGCTGGTCCAGGATTGACCGCTATATTAAGGAGTTAAAGCAGCCCGGGCAGATTTGGGTGTATGATTTTTTCCAAACGGCTGGAGCAGGAGGGCAATGATCTGATATTGCCCTATCTTGACTACGCGTTTTTCTCTTATGACCAGGACGACAGCTATATCAGGGACTTCATGGTAAAAGTGAGAAAAAAGGGCACCGGTACTGTGATTGCCATGTTAGGAGAACACGGCAGCCTTGCCTACGACGGGGACCGGTTCTATGAAAAGGAAGCAGAGCAGGTGCCTGTGGTGAACACAGTGGGGCCGGGGATTCCTATATTGCAGCATTTACCTATGGCGTAAGCCTGGGGGAATCCATATCCCAATGTATGGACAGGGGAAAGAAACGGGCCACGGAAATCATCCGGCAGTTCAATCCATATAAATAAAAGAAAGCGGGAAATGAAATGAAGGATTACAAAATAATTGCGGTGGGAGATAATGTCTGTGATAAATACCTTTCCAGAGGCAGGATGTACCCGGGGGGCCAGTGTGTCAATACATGTGTGTACGCCAAACTCAACGGGGCTTATACCGCTTACCTTGGAAAATACGGCAGTGACCAGGTGGCTGAATGTGTCCGGGATACACTGAAGCAGATAGGGATTGACGACAGCCATAGCCGCTGCCATGAGGGTGAGAACGGATTTGCCCTGGTGACACTGAAAGGAAATGACCGGGTATTTCTGGGCTCCAATAAGGGAGGAGTCGCCAGGGAGTATGGCTATGATTTTACAGAGGAGGATTTTGCGTATATCAGCCAATTTAATCTGATTTATACTAATTTGAATTCTTACATCGAAGATGATTTAAAGAGTCTTAAGGAAACCGGAGTTGCCATTGCCTATGATTTTTCCACCAGATGGACAGACGCGTATCTGGAGAAGGTGTGCCCGTATGTCACGGTGGCCATTCTCTCCTGCGCCCATTTGACCAGGCAGGAGCGGGAAACGGAGATGAAGAAGGTACAGTCTTATGGAGTTAAGGTGGTCCTTGGCACCATCGGGGAGGACGGATCCTATGTACTGTATGATGACAGCTTTTTGTATGCGCCCGCTGTCCATGCGGACGATGTGATCGATACCATGGGCGCAGGTGATTCTTACTTTGCAGCCTTCCTGTGCTCTTTGTTAGAAACCTCGCAGACAGGTGCTGTGGTGGAGGGCACAGAGGATCGCATGAAGGAAAGACTGGTGGAAGCCATGAAGAAGGGAGCTGCATTTGCGGCTAAAATGTGCGCCAAAGAAGGGGCGTTTGGCTACGGCGTGCCTGTTCTTGGGAGGACTGAAATATAGGGGTCAGGTGCCAGTGACATGTATCGCACGTAAGCGCCTAAAGGACAGGCGCTAAGTGCTCATAACCAGCCGCTGCGCTAAGTGCTCATAATTAGGAGGAAATGATAATGAGACCGGATGTGTATGAAAATAATGGTGAAGGTATTCTGTGTGTTTATAAAAATGAAAAGTGGCTTGTCAGTATCAAGAACTGGAAGCCTGACAATGACATTGACGGTATTGCCCACCTGGAAATCCATCATTCTACGGATGAACAGTTTATTCTGGCAGCGGGAAAGGCGATTCTGATTACCGCAGCGAAGGCGGATGACGGGTTTGAGATTGAACTGACTTTGATGGAGCAGGGGAAGGTGTATAATGTGCCGGCAGAGTGCTGGTTCTATTCCATCACCCAGAAGGATACTAAGATGATGTATGTCCAGGATTCCAACTGCTCCATGGAAAACAGCGATTTCTGCGACCTTTCCAGGGATGAGATTGCGTACATACAGACCAATGCCCGCAGGCTGTTCGCTCTGTAGACGGAGCGCCTATGGAAACGGAGTTTGTGCTGTTTGACTTTGACGGTGTTATTGCAAATACAGAGGAGAGCAATGCAGCATATCTGGAAAAGGCCCTGTCGGCCTTTGGAATCCAACTGACGGATGATGACCGGAAGGCCTTAATCGGTACCAATGACAAAACCAGAATCGAGAGCCTGCTTTCCAGGTCTTTGGTCAAGGTCACGGCAGAGGACCTGGCGGGAAAGCGCCGGCAGGTGGGAAATACATACGAAAACAGCTGTATCCGCCCCATGCCGGGGGTGGTATCCCTGATTCAGGAGATACGGGGCCGGGGAATGAAGACAGGACTGGTGACCTCTACCTCCACCCGGCTGATTATGATTGCACTGAACCGGATGAGGATGACCGCGCTGTTTGATGTTGTCATATGCGGCGATATGTGCGCCAACCATAAACCGGATCCGGAGTGCTATAAAAAGGCAATGGATTATCTGGGAGCGGAGCCTTGTAAGTGCATTGTGTTTGAGGATTCCGCTGTGGGCATACACGCCGCCAGGCTGGCAGGAGCCCGGGTGGCGGCGTACCGCGGCTCGGGAATCCAACAGGATATAAGTGAAGCTGATTTGATTGTGGATTCATATGATGAGTGTAAGGATATGCTGGATGACATAATGCAGGGCAGAATAATGCCCTGTAAATAGAGAAACGGCAGATTGGGCCGGTTTTTCCTGTTGGGGAAAACCGGCTCTGTTTATTTTCATGGAAGCCGGAGAAGAATGATTGGTAAATTTATATTGCCGGCGCAGGGGTTATGGGATAAAATATAGTAACGCTTAATATGGGAGGGAGACACTATGATTTTATCAGACAGGACACTATTTAAAATGCTGGAGGCAGGTACCTTGTCAATCACGCCGTTAGATAAAGAGCAGGTACAGCCGGCCAGTGTGGATATACGTCTGGGGAATACCTTCAGTATTGTGGAGGATTTATCCACGGGAATCATTACTTTAAAGGATGAGGTCAGATACAAGACCATAAATACAGACACATACATCCTTCTTCCGGGCCAGTTTGTGCTTGCCACAACCATGGAGTATGTTTCCCTGCCTGACAACCTGACCGCTTTCGTGGAGGGGAGAAGTTCCCTGCCTGGGGCGTCTGGGTCTGTTCATACAGAATGCGGGCTGGGTCGGACCGGCTTGCATGGGGAGGATTACCCTTGAACTGTTTAATGCAAACCGATGTGCCATTGAGCTGAAGGCAGGACGAAGGGTTGGCCAGCTTGTGTTTGCGGAAATGGATGACACAGCCCTGAAACCATACAATGGAAAATACCAGGGGCAGAAGGGCGCCACCGGGTCGCGGGTATATATGGACTGACGGCCGGGCCGGACTTCAGGCAAAGAGGCGCTCTGCCTGGAACTGCTGCGTATATGATAATACATGACGGAGAACGTCCGCTCATTGATTGACGGAAGATATGGGGGCATGATATGATAGTACCAGTTACAAGGTTCGGCGGAGAATAAATATAAAATTGAAAAGGAGAAATAACATGGCATTCTATTTTGAGGAACCTTCCCGCACGTTCAGCGAGTATCTTCTGATTCCAGGCTATTCATCCACCCAGTGTATCCCTTCCCAGGTGAATCTGAAGACGCCTCTGGTAAAATATAAGAAAGGAACGGAACCATCGGTATCCTTGCTTCTGCAGCTATCTGTGCATTCATCTGTGGTGTTACAGAGCCTTTCGAGTTTGCATTTATGTTCCTTGCTCCTGTTCTCTATGTGATTTATGCTTTACTTTATGGTATTTTCACAATGATTACAGTAGCTCTTGGATTTAGAGCAGGCTTCTCATTCTCAGCCGGTGCGATGGATTTATTATTCTCATCTTCACTTCCGGCTGCAGCAAAGACATGGCTCATCATTCCTCTTGGAATCGCAGCTTTTATCGTATTCTACATTGTATTCTATTTCGCTATCAAGAAATGGGATCTTAAGACCCCTGGTAGAGAGGACGATGATGTTGAGGCAGAGAAGAAGGCAGTGCTTACTAACAATGACTACACAGCAGTAGCAAAGACTATTCTTGAGGGCTGCGGTGGCAAAGAAAATATTGCAAGCATTGACAACTGCATCACAAGACTCAGACTTGAGGTTAAGGATATCACTCAGGTTGATGACAAGAAGATTAAATCTGCAGGTGTTGCAGGCGTTATGAAGCCTGGCAAGAATTCTGTTCAGGTTATTATCGGAACCAAGGTTCAGTTTGTTGCGGATGAGTTTTCTAAGCTTTGCGAGTAGATTTGGTCTGCAATATAGCAGTGTTGATTCACATTAGGTGATTCACATAATTTCATAATACATGATTAAAAGCCACACCGGGTGTTATGCCTGGGGTGGCTTTTTTGAGTTCGGGCCGTAAGCCCCGCCCGGTCGTGGTGCACACGGACTCTCGTTTTCGCTACGCTGCGCTGTTAAGATACTGTACGGATTATGCTTTTGGGTTTTCAATGCTCGACGAAACCGGCTTTTATGCGCCGTCCGTGGCGCATAACGCCTTCCCCAGCCGTCCATGGCTGCGGATTTCTGTGCTTCATGGGCATAATCCTACAGTATCTAAACAGCTTCGCTATGCGCTCTCACGAGAGTCCGTGTGCACCACGCCGGGCGGGGCTTACGGCCCTTACGCTGTGGTGGAATCCACCTAAGAGCGTCGCTGGTCATACTGTTAGGTGTGAACAGTAACTTCAAAAATATTTGTGGAAACTTTAAAAGTGCTATTGCATAAAAGTTTTCATTATGGCATAATATTACAGAATTGCGGCGGACGTCTGCGGACTATGCCTAAGAGAGTTGGATGCGTCTGGCTTCTTTTTTATTTTTTAGAAAATATACATATAGGTTTTGATTGTGTGTATATTTTCTAAAAAGAAGTTCAAGAGTTGTTAGTATCATCGAGCAATCTTAAATGATAGTTTAATAAGCTGGTATTTATAAGGATTCGAGTATTTGCTCGAAACCTTTTTTTAGTTTACGCGACATAGGCGCGTACTATCGGGGAAAGTCGCTAACATACCCCAATAGTGTGAAATGCATAGCTTTACAGCAAGGGTTGAAAAACAAACAAATGTTTGCTATAATAAATAAAGTGAGGAAATAAAAGTATATTAGGTTTAGTAATTTAAGTATTTATTTAATTTATTGTAATTAGGGAAAATCCAATATCAATCGATTGATAGAAAGAGTGATTTTATATGAACATATGGCTAAAGTTAAGGAAAACAGCTGCAATTACACTATGTGAATTACTTGCAATTGCTACAATTTTTACAGGCTGTGCCTCCGCTGATTTATCCGGCACTGAAGGTGCCGGGCATGCCGCAGGAGCTGTAGTGGCAGGTGAGGATTCTTCCGGTGCTTTAGGCAGCAAGGATAACGCGGATGGGCCACAGGAGGATCTTGTAAACAACAATTCCTACGTTTCCATCGATGCTATTCCGGCATATGATGGCAAGGCATATGTGGCTGTCAACAATAATGAGCCTTTTTTTACGGACAGCGATATGACTACCACTGCTTTTGAAAATTACAGTGATTTGGATTCACTTGGCAGATGCGGTGTGGCTTATGCCAATATCTGCAGAGATATCATGCCGACTGAGGAGCGTGGCAAGATAGGCATGATAAAGCCATCAGGCTGGCATACGGTGAAGTATGATGTGATAAAGGACAGGTATTTATATAATCGCTGTCATCTTATTGGCTATCAGCTTGCCGGGGAGAATGCCAATCCGAAGAATCTTATTACCGGCACGAGATACCTGAATGTGGAGGGCATGCTGCCGTTTGAGAATCTGGTAGCGGATTATGTAAACAATACAGGAAATCATGTGCTTTACAGAGTGACTCCGATGTTCTCGGGCAGCAATCTAGTTGCAAACGGCGTTCTCATAGAGGCAAAGTCGGTTGAGGATAACGGTGGCGGCATACTTTTTAATGTATATTGCTATAATGTGCAGCCCGGAGTCGGAATAAACTATGAGAATGGTGACAGCTGGCTGGATGGCACCACTCCGCAGCAGAGCGCTCAGACGGATACACCGCAGAATGAAGGCTCGCAGAGCAGCGCTGGAAGCGGGGCAGGAGAATCCGGCTCTTCAGGCAGTACAACAGGAAGTGCATCATCAGGCTCAGACAGCTCAGCAGCAGAAAATAGCGCTGCAGATTCCTCAAACAGCGAGACTATGGTTCATATCACAGCAACCGGCAAGAAATATCACCGTGCGGGCTGTCGTACCTTGAAAAAGAGTGACACAGAGGTAACGCTTGATGAAGCAAAATCCATGGGCTTGTCTCCGTGCGGAATTTGCAATCCACCACAGTAGATGTGCATTAGCATTTGCAAGCCACGACACTGCCAGGGCACACGCATATGTTTTGATTGAGCGAATAGCGAAGCCGCTTAGATACTGTAGGATTATGCACATGAAGCACAGAAATGACTTGCCATGGAGGGCAAGTCAAGGAGAACCGCGCCACGGAAGGCGTGTTTCGACGGTTTCGTCAAGCATAGAAGCGTAAAAAGCATAATCCGTACAGTATCTTAGCGGCAAAGCGTAGCGAAAGCAAAGCATATGCGTGTGCCCTAGCGGTGCCGTGGCTTACAGTCCGTCCTGTAGTACATACAGCAAAATCCCCTGTAACCCTTGACGATTGCAAAACCGAAAAGTATAATAGAATAGCTAATGAATTCAATATTTTAATATAGATGGAGGAAACCAAATGGCACTGAGCAAAAAGCCGGTCAACGGCATGAAGGATATACTACCTGCAGAGATGGAAATCCGTGATTATGTGACAAGTGTGATCAAGGATACATACAGAAGCTTCGGATTTACACCGATAGAGACACCATGCATGGAGAATATAGCAAATCTCACAAGCAAGCAGGGCGGAGAAAATGAGAAGCTTATCTTCAAGGTAATGAAGAGAGGCGAGAAGCTGAATCTGGAGACAGCAAAGGAAGAGTCGGATGTAGTAGACTTTGGAATGCGCTATGACCTTACAGTGCCACTTTCAAGATATTATTCAAACAATGCCAACAACCTGCCATCGCCGTTTAAGGCACTTCAGATGGGAAATGTGTGGAGAGCGGATCGTCCGCAGAGAGGACGTTTTCGTCAGTTCATGCAGTGCGATATCGATATTCTCGGAGAACCGTCGAATCTGGCAGAGATCGAACTGATCCTTGCCACAACGGCGCTGCTTGGAAAATTGGATTTTAAAAACTTTACGATCCGTATTAATGACCGCCGTTTCTTAAAGGCGATGGCTGCATACAGCGGATTCAAAGAGGAAGATTATGACAGTGTGTTTATAACGCTCGATAAGATGGACAAGATCGGATTGGACGGCGTGGCGGCAGAGCTGAAAGGAAACGGATATGCGGAAGAATCGGTGGAAAAATATCTCGCTCTTTTTGAAGAGATCACGAATGATGTGGAAGGCGTCCGTCTCTGTAAAGAGAAATTACAAGGCTATCTTGCGCCTGAGGCGGCGGATTCACTGGAAATGATCATCACGAGTGTGGAGAGTCAGAAAGAAGCTGAATTTAAGATGAGTTTTGACCCGACGCTTGTGCGGGGAATGTCTTATTATACAGGAACAATCTTTGAGATTTCCATGGATGAATTCGGCGGAAGCGTCGGCGGAGGCGGACGTTATGATAAGATGATCGGAAAATTTACGGGACAGGATACGCCGGCAGTTGGATTTTCCATCGGGTTTGAGCGGATCGTCATGCTGCTGTTGGAACGGGGATACGAAGTGCCGACGAGCAAACCGAAAAAAGCGTTTCTGATCGAGAAAAAACTTCCGCAGGAGAAACTTCTGGAGGTGCTTGAAGAAGCGCGCAAAGAGCGGGAAGCAGGCAGACAGGTTATGATAGTAAATATGAAGAAAAACAAGAAGTTCCAAAAGGAACAGCTTGCAGAACAGGGATATACAGATATTACGGAGGTGTACAATGGCTGAATCAATGCAGGGACTTAAGAGAACTCACAGATGTGGAGAATTATCTGCGGCAAACGCAGGTGAAAAAGTGACCATTATGGGATGGGTTCAAAAGAACAGAAATAAAGGCGGGCTTGTGTTTGTAGATGTGCGTGATCGTTCGGGAATCATTCAGGTCGTATGTGAAGAAGGCAAGACAGATGCGGCGCTGATCGAGAAGGCAGCAGGACTTCGTTCCGAATATGTCGTTGCGATCGTCGGAGAGGTGGCAATGCGTTCCGGCGCTGTAAACGATAAGATTGCGACAGGGGAGATCGAGGTTATCCCAAGTGAACTCAGAATTCTTTCAGAGGCTTTGACACCGCCGTTTCCGATTGAGGAAAACTCTAAGACAAAAGAAGAAGTTCGTTTGAAATATCGCTATCTTGACCTTAGAAGAGCCGATCTTCAGAGAAATCTGATGATGAAAAGTCAAGTGATGACATTGACAAGACAGTTTTTCTCAGAGGAAGGATTTCTTGAGGTAGAGACGCCGGTACTCGGAAAAAGTACGCCGGAAGGCGCGAGAGATTATTTAGTGCCAAGCCGCGTGCATCCGGGAAGTTTTTACGGACTTCCGCAGTCGCCGCAGCTTTATAAACAACTTTTGATGTGTTCGGGATTTGACCGGTATATTCAGATTGCAAGATGTTTTCGTGACGAAGATCTCCGTGCGGACAGACAGCCGGAATTTACACAGATCGACATGGAACTTTCTTTTGTCGATGTAGATGAAGTGATCGATGTAAATGAACGTTATCTTGCGAGAGTATTTAAAGAAGTTCTCGGCGTAGATGTACCGCTTCCGATCCAGAGAATGACATGGCAGGAAGCGATGGATCGTTTCGGTTCGGATAAGCCCGATCTTCGTTTTGGCATGGAACTTACAGATGTGACAGACGTCGTGAAAAACTGCGGCTTTTCCGTATTTACCGGAGCAGTCGAAAATGGCGGAAGTGTACGCGGTATCAACGCGAAAGGTCAGGGCGGGATGCCGAGAAAGAAGATTGATAAACTGACGGCATTTGTGAAAGATTACGGCGCAAAAGGACTCGCTTATATTGCGATCCAGGAAGACGGAAGTATAAAATCTTCCTTTGCAAAATTTATGACGGAAGAAGAGATGGATGCGCTGATCAAGGCGATGGGAGCAGAAGCCGGTGATTTACTGCTTTTTGCGGCAGATAAGAACAAGGTTGTGTGGGACAGCCTCGGAGCGCTTCGTGTGGAACTGGCAAAACAGCTTGAACTGCTTGATAAAAATGAATTCCGATTTGTATGGATCACAGAGTTCCCTCTTCTTGAGTGGAGTGAAGAGCAGAACCGCTATGTGGCAATGCATCATCCGTTTACGATGCCGATGGAAGAAGATCTTCAGTATATCGACAGTGATCCGGGAAGAGTGCGTGCGAAAGCATACGATATCGTATTAAATGGTAATGAAATCGGTGGCGGAAGTGTCAGAATCTTCGATCAGGATATTCAGAGCAAGATGTTCAAAGTACTTGGATTTACGGAAGAACAGGCTCAGGAGCAGTTCGGATTCCTCCTGACAGCATTCAAATACGGAGTACCGCCGCACGCAGGACTGGCTTACGGTCTGGACCGTCTGGTTATGCTGATGGCAAAACAGGACAGTATACGTGACGTGATCGCATTCCCGAAGGTAAAAGATGCATCTGACCTGATGACAGAAGCACCGGGACATGTAGATGCAAAACAGCTGGAGGAACTCGGAATTGCAGTAGTGGCAAAGGAAGAGAAGAAAGACGACGCTGAGTAAGTAAAGAATAAAATGCCGGGAACAGTCAGATAAAGATTATTCCTGGCATTTATTAAATTATTTGAATTTTCAGATAGAAAGAAAAATTCAAAAAACTTGAAAAAGATATTGACATAATGAGAAAGTTGCGATATACTAAATATCGTTCTGATGAACACGAAAACATAAAATATACTTGATGTGCGATAGTAGTACAGTTGGTAGTACGCCACCTTGCCAAGGTGGAGGTCGCGGGTTCGAGTCCCGTCTGTCGCTCTGAAAAGACGTTGCAAGTAGTTGTTATGCGATAGTAGTACAGTTGGTAGTACGCCACCTTGCCAAGGTGGAGGTCGCGGGTTCGAGTCCCGTCTGTCGCTCTGAAAAGACTGTTTGCAATGTCTTTTTGTTGTATTAATTTACGATCACAGAAAGAACCCGATTGAAATCGTATGTGGCACTGTGCTATACTAAAGTTTGTATAAAAACTGCAGAAAAATAGCATGTCTGTAGTTGCAAAAGCGAAAAGAGAGTGAACAAAAAAACGAGGATGTGAGAAGATGAATCAGGAAAGAGTAGTAAAAGCAGGTCTTCTGGGACTTGGAACGGTTGGCAGCGGTGTATATAAGCTTGTAGAACACCAGAAAGATGAGATGGCAATGAAAGCCGGGGCAGGTCTTAAGATTCAGAAGATACTGGTACATAACATGAATAAGAAGAGAGAAGGCGTAGACCAGTCTCTTTTAACAGATAAGTGGGAAGATATCATTAATGATGATGAAATCGAGATCGTGATCGAGGTGATGGGCGGTATCGAGCCTGCAAGAACTATGATTCTGGAAGCCCTGCATGCAGGAAAGAATGTTGTAACTGCAAATAAGGACCTGGTGGCAACACATGGACATGAACTTCTGGAAGCAGCAGAAGAAAGAGGAGTAGACTTCTTATTTGAAGCAGCCGTAGCAGGAGCAATCCCGATCATCCGTCCACTGAAACAGTGCCTGGCGGCAAATGAGATCCAGGAAGTCATCGGTATTGTCAATGGTACAACGAACTTTATCCTGACCAGGATGATCGAAGAAGGCATGGATTTTGACGATGCACTGGCACTTGCTACCGAGCTTGGCTATGCTGAGGCAGACCCGACAGCTGATATCGAAGGACTGGATGCCGGACGTAAAGTGGCGATCATGGCATCGATCGCATTCCATTCCAGAGTGACATTTGATGATGTATATACAGAAGGGATCACGAAGATTACGGCAAAAGACGTAGAGTATGCAGAAGAATTCGGTGATGTGATCAAATTGCTTGGTGTTGCACATAATACAGAAGGTGGTATAGAAGTTGCAGTACATCCGATGATGATCCCGAAGGAGCATCCGCTTGCATCTGTCAGAGATTCCTTTAATGCAGTATTCGTACATTCCGATGCGGCAGATGATACCATGTTCTATGGATGTGGAGCGGGAGAACTTCCGACAGCCAGTGCGATCATGGGTGATGTGATTGATGTGATCCGTGATATCCAGTATCACTGCACAGGAAGAATCAGCTGCACCTGTTATCGTGAGACACCGATAAAGAACTTCAAAGAAGTAAAAAAGCAAGTTCTATATCCGTATGCTGGTGGATAACAAGCCGGGCGTACTCGCAGCTATTGCAAGTGTATTCGGTGTACACAAAGTAAGTATCGCCAGAGTCATCCAGAAGACGAAGGCTGATGATGCGGCAGAACTGGTTATTGTGACAGAAGCGGTAAAAGAAAAGCATCTGGAAGATGCACTGGAGCATCTGGTGGATATGGACACAACACGGGAGATCGGAACCGTGATCCGTGAATATTAGATCAGAAATATACAGTCACGAATATAGAGTTACGAATATAAAAGTATAATTACAAAATTATAAATAGCAGAATAGTTTCAGAGGACGGAGACCGTAATAAGCTCCGTCCTTTATAAACGCCGGCAGACAATTGAAAAACTGCCGGTAAAAAAGAATAATCAGATAACAATATAGATAAGGAGTGAAGATAAGATGGAAGAACAGAAAAAAGTGAATCCTCTGGCGACAGAAAAAGAAGGAAAACTGATTGCCAAATTTGCAATTCCGGCGATCATCAGTATGCTGGTAAGTTCATTATATAATATTGTAGACCAGATTTTTATCGGACAGGGCGTCGGCCTTCTTGGAAATGCGGCGACAAATATTGCATTTCCGGTGTCGATCATCTGTACGGCAACGGCGCTTTTGCTTGGAATCGGGAGCGCATCGAATTTTAATCTGTGCTCCGGAGCGGGGGATCATGAGAAAGCAAGCAGAGTTGCGGGAACTGGACTTTCCATGCTGGTGATCTGCGGAGTGATCATTGCGGCAGTGGTACTGGTATTCTTAAATCCGCTTCTGCATCTGTTCGGAGTGACGGCGAAGATCTTGCCTTATGCACAGGATTATACAGGAATCACGGCATTCGGAATTCCATTTCTGATATTGACGACCGGAGGCAACCATCTGATCCGTGCAGACAGAAGCCCGACGTATTCTATGACCTGTATGCTGACAGGAGCGATTATCAATACGATTCTGGATCCATTATTTATCTTCGGATTCCACTGGGGAATCAAAGGTGCTGCATGGGCGACGGTGATCGGACAGATCGTATCCGGGATTATGGTAATCGTATATTTCGGACGATTCCGTAAAATGGAACTGAAGAAAGAGATGTTCTGGCCGAGAGGACAATTCCTGAAGATGATCCTGTCGCTGGGTATGGCTTCGTGTATCAATCAGATTGCGATGGCGGTGGTACAGATTACAATGAATAATACACTGCGTCATTACGGTGCGGCTTCCGTATATGGAACGGATATTCCACTGGCGTGTGTGGGAGTCATCTCCAAGGTAAATATGGTGTTCATGGCGATTGCAATCGGGATCTCACAGGGATGCCAGCCAATCTGGGGATACAATTATGGCGCAGGATCCTATGACAGGGTAAAACGTACGTACTGGAAAGCGTTCCGGATCGCAATGACGGTTGGTATCGTATTCTTCCTGTGTTTTCAGTTCTTCCCGACACAGCTTGTGAGTATCTTTGGTACGGGAAGCAAAGAATATTATGAGTTTGCGGCAAGATACTTCCGGATCTTTATGTTCATGACATTTGTGAACGGAATCCAGCCGATGTCCTCCGGATTCTTTACATCGATCGGTAAGGCGAAACTGGGTATTGTGGTATCACTTACAAGACAGGTGATCTTCCTGCTTCCACTGATTCTGATCTTCCCACTCTTTATGGGAATTGACGGTGTGATGTATGCAGGACCGATCGCAGATGCGGCGGCAGGTATTGTTGCAATCGGATTTGCAGTAAAAGAAC
>ENA-OQDA01000606-OQDA01000606.1-human-gut-metagenome-genome-assembly--contig:-NODE-606-length-14388-cov-4.113036_pt1 | contig 14388 bp, 13 predicted proteins | sample MGYA00242771_ERZ504603 | MGnify/ENA primary metagenome ERZ504603 (study PRJEB26092, sample SAMD00036328) | human gut metagenome | host: Homo sapiens | study: EMG produced TPA metagenomics assembly of...
TTATATGTATGACATTTCCATGCAGGAGCTGGCACGGAGGATGAACTACTCAGAGCCCTATTTCTGCAAGTTTTTAAACAGTACTTTGATCCAGAATTTTACTGCTTATCTCACCGAGTACCGCATTGCTGAGGCAAAAAGCTTTTGGAGCTAGCCCACTTTTAATATAAAGGATGTGGGAAAAGCGGTAGGCTACAGTGATTCCAATTACTTTACAAAGGTATTTAAGAGGATCACCGGACAGAGTCCGACGGAGTATCGGAATGGGTGATAAGGAAAAATATAAAGAAAATATAAAGAAAGTTAAAATTATACTACGATTCGCAAAAATTTACCATGTTCATTGTGCGCTTTTCCTTATATAATGAAATCAACATAAATAAAGCGTTAAGATATATATCAAAAACGTGAATGATGTATTAAGAGGAGGATGTGTAACATGAAGAAAAGATGGTTAAGCACAGCACTTTGCGCAGCAATGGCTGCAGGTACTCTGGCAGGCTGCGGTCTGAAGACACCAGAGACTACGACAGCTGCTCCGGCTGCAACTGAGGCTGCAAAGGAGGAGACCAAGGCAGAAGAGAAGACTGAGGCGGCAGAGGGTGAGACCAAGGCAGAGGCAGCAGCTTCCGGCAAGTATGACACTGCAAATATGCCTGAGGTAACTCTGGTATACGCAGAGGTTAACCCACTGGATACGATCGTTGGCCAGATGGCTACCGATTTCAAGGAAAAGGTTGAAGAGCTTTCCGATGGAAAGATGACAATCGACGTACAGGCCAGCGGCGTTCTGGGTTCTGAGAATGACGTTCTGGATACCATGTTAGGCGGCGGCGGTACCATTGATATGTCCCGTATTTCCGCATTCGCATTAAATGGCTACGGCGCAAAGAAGTCTCTGCTTCTTTCCATTCCTTATACATTTGCTGACCGTGAGCATTTCTGGAACTTCGCAACCAGCGATCTGGCTGATGAGTTCTTAGCAGAGCCGGTTGAGCAGGGCCTGGGCGTAAGAGGTCTGTTCTACGGTGAGGAAGGCTTCCGTCACTTCTTCACAGTTAAGGAAGTTAAGGGCTTAGACGACTTAAAGGGCATGAAGCTGCGTGTGTCCAATGACCCGATTATGAATGGTATGGTGGAAGGCCTCGGCGCAAGCCCAACGGTTGTTTCCTTCAACGAACTGTACTCCGCACTTCAGACCGGTGTTGTGGACGGTGCTGAGCAGCCAATCGCAAACTACAAGTCCAACGCATTCCAGGAAGTTGCTCCAAACCTGATTCTGGACGGCCATACACTGGGCGCAATCCAGGTTATCATCACAGATGAGGCATGGGATAAGCTGACAGAAGAGCAGCAGAACATCCTGATGGAAGCCGGCAAGGTTGCATCCCAGTTCAACAGAACCATTTCTGAGGAAGCTGAGAACAAGGTGCTTGAGGAATTAAAGGCCGATGGCATCAACGTGGTTGAGGTTCCTGATATCAAGCCATGGCAGGATGCTTGTAAAGGCATCATCGAGTCTTCTACAAAGGACCAGGCTGAACTGTATCAGCAGATTCTTGACATGAACAAATAATAAACGGCAATCAGACAGGCACAGGGCAAATGAATAAACTCTGTGCCTGTAGTTTTTGAAAGGGGAATCAATATGCCTGCAATATTTCAAAAGATTGATAAAATCAGGCCTGCATATGATATGACATACAGGGTTGTACTGTTCCTTTGCAAGCTGCTTCTGGTAGTGGATATCCTTATCACCACCATGGCTGTGGCAGGAAGGTACATTTCGTTCATTCCCGATCCTGCGTGGAGTGAAGAGGTTGTTCTGACCTGCATGTCCTATATGGCAGTGCTATCGGCAGCTCTTGCCATCAGAAGAGGCGCCCATATCCGCATGACCGCATTTGACGTGTATCTGCCCAAAATCGCCGTCAAGGTGCTGGATATTCTGGCCGATCTTGCCGTGTGCATTCTGGGCGTCATCATGATGGTGGTCGGCTGGAACTATGCCACCACTCTGGGCGGCCGCGGTTTCTACGTGTCCATGCCCTGGCTGAGCCGCTTCTGGATGTACTTCCCGGTGCCGCTGGCCGGTGTTGCCATGATCATCTTCGAGATCGAGGCACTGTACAACCACATCAAGAGCATTTTTGTAAAGGAGGAAGTGTAATATGACAGTTCAGACACTGGCAATCATTGTCCTTCTTGTCAGCTTCTTTGTGATGATCTTCCTGCGTTTCCCCATTGCATACGCCGTTGGTCTTTCCAGCGTGCTGTGCATGATGGTGCAGGGTCAGGCACTGACCGATGTCTGCCGTCTGATGGTCAAGGGCATCTCTTCCTTCAGCCTGATGGCCGTGCCGTTCTTCATCACCATGGGCGTGCTCATGGGCTCCGGCGGCATTTCTGAAAAGCTGATCGCTCTGGCTGATGCCTGCGTGGGCTGGATGCGCGGCGGCATGGCAATGGTCAACATCGTTGCTTCCTACTTCTTCGGCGGTATTTCCGGTTCTGCATCTGCAGATACTGCTTCCATCGGCTCCATCATGATCCCCATGATGGTCGATCAGGGCTACGATGCCGACTTCTCCACTGCTGTTACCATCACCTCCTCCTGCGAGGGTCTGCTGGTTCCTCCGAGCCACAACATGGTCATTTATGCCACCACTGCCGGCGGCATCTCGGTCGGCAGCCTGTTCCTGGCAGGTTATCTGCCCGGTGCTCTGCTGGCCATCGTCCTGATGATCGGTTCCTATATCATCTCGGTCAAGGAGAATTACCCCAAGGGCTCTCCGTTCAGCATCAAGGGCTTCGTTAAGCAGCTGGGCACTTCCATCTGGGCACTGGCCGCTGTTATTATCGTTGTGTTCGGCGTTGTTGGCGGTGTGTTCACCGCTACCGAGTCTGCAGCTATTGCAGTTATCTACTCTCTGTTCGTGTCGGTGTTCGTCTACAAGGGTCTGGACTGGAAGGGTGTCTGGCATGCACTGGATGAGTGCGTGAACACTCTGTCCATCGTGCTGATCCTGATCGCCACCTCTGCAGTCTTCGGCAACTGCCTGACCATGCTGCATGTGCCGGATCTGGCTGCAAATGCCATCACCAGCGTCACCGATAACCCCTACATCATCGCTCTGCTGATCGACCTGATCATCTTGGTTCTGGGCTGCATCATGGATATGGCTCCCATCATCCTGATCGCTACTCCCATCCTGCTGCCCATCGCAACCTCCATCGGCATCGATCCCATCCAGTTCGGTATCATCGTGGTTCTGAACTGCGGCATTGGCCTGCTGACTCCTCCTGTCGGCGCTGTGCTGTTCATCGGCTCTGCCGTTGCAAAGCGCCCGATGGAAAAGGTCGTCAAGGCGACTCTGCCGTTCTACCTGTGCATGTTCGTTGCACTGCTGCTGCTGACCTTCATCCCCGACATCAGCCTGGCGATCCCCAAGCTGCTGGGCGGCTACGTCAGCCCCATCACCAACCCGCTGGGTCCTGTGTTCATCCACTGATGGCCTGACGGCATAAGGTAAAACCGTTAAAGTCCTCTGCATGAAAGTGCAGGGGACTTTTTGTATGCTAAAAACTTTATTTTTCCTCTTGCATTCTTTCAAAATAGTGCTATAATAGTAAGGCAATCGTTTCCAAGGCCGCTCGACGGGGTAGCCGATATTGAAGGTTGTGATGGGCACATACATTTATAATATGGCCCCAATAAGTCAGAACCAGAAATGAGGTGAAAAGAATGAAACAGGGTATCCATCCGAACTACGTTGACTGCACCATCACCTGCGCATGCGGCAACGTCATTAAGACTCGTTCCACCAAGCCTGAGATCCACGTCGAAGTTTGCTCCAAGTGCCATCCTTTCTACACTGGCAAGCAGAAGCTGGTTGACACCGGCGGACGTGTTGAGCGCTTCAACAAGCGTTTCGGCCGTAAGTAATTATGGTTTTCTGAGCACCGTTTCCTTTGGGAAACGGTGCTTTTTTGCTGCCTTTTTGGCATATGAAAGGGCGGCCTTAATCATTCTTAAGAATTCTTTTTGCATCCCGCCACAGGATTGTCTTAATTTTTACACATTTTCAGTCTAAAATATACCAGCATTGAACTAGATGAAAAAGGAGCGTTTGCTGTGATCGAAGTATCGCATCTGAGCAAAAAGTATGGCACGCACCCTGCCATTGAAGATTTGTCCTTTACGGTGGGCGACGGCCAGATCTTCGGCCTGCTCGGCCCCAACGGCGCGGGCAAGTCCACGATCATGAATATCCTCACCGGCTACCTTGCCCCCACCTCCGGTGAAGTGAAGGTGGCGGGCTTCAGCCTGCCGGAGCAGGCCCAGCAGGCCAAGGCCTGTGTGGGCTATTTGCCCGAGCAGCCGCCGCTCTACCCGGAAATGACGGTGCAGGAATATCTGGATTTTGCTGCAGAGCTGAAAGGCATCAAAAAGAAGGCCGACCGCAAAGAACAGGTGCGCAAAGCTGCCCGCCGCACCGGGCTGGAAGAGGTGCTGCCCCGGCTCATTCGCAGTCTGTCCAAGGGCTACCGCCAGCGCGTGGGCATTGCGCAGGCACTGCTGGGCGCGCCGCAGCTCATCATTCTGGACGAGCCTACCGTGGGCCTTGACCCTGCACAGGTCATCGAGATCCGCAGACTGATCCGGGAGCTGGGGAAAAGCCACACGGTCATCCTGTCCAGCCACATCCTCAGCGAGGTGCAGGCAGTGTGCAGTCAGGTGCTGATCCTTTCCAAGGGGCATCTGGTGGCGGTGGGTGCGCCGGAACAGCTGGCCGAAAAGCTGAACCCCGGCAGCCGTCTGCGCGCTACCGCTCTGGGTGGGGGGAAGACCGTGCTGAAAACAGTCGGCTCCATTCCGGGCATCCGCAAGGTGGAGATCGAATCCGAGGCCGACGGACAGGTGACCTTTACCGCAGAAAGTGCCGATGCTTCTGACCGCCGCGCCGAGGTGTCCCGCGCCCTTTCGCAGGCCGGATGCACGGTGCTGGCGCTGGCAGCGGAAAACAGGACGCTGGAGGAAGTGTTCCTTGCACTGACCGAAAACGAGTCTGAAACACCATCGGATGAAGGGGAGGAGAAAACGGAATGACCGCCATTTTCAAACGCGAAGTCCGCAGCAGCTTTCATGGCATGATCGGCTATGTGCTCACCGCCTTTATGCTGGCGGCAACGGCCATCTATTTTGTTGCCCTGAATCTGGGCTACGGCCTGACGGATTTTGGCTATTACACGCTTTACCGCACCACGTTTGTGCTGCTTTTGTATATCCCGGTGCTCACCATGCGCTCCTTTGCAGAGGAACGCCGCACCCGCACCGATCAGCTGCTGCTTACCAGCCCGGTGTCTGTGTGGGAGATCGTGCTGGGCAAATTCTTTGCCCTGTGCGTCATCTTTGCACTGCCGTGCCTTGCCGATGCGGTCATGATCCTTGTACTGGCCGCACTGGGTGCCACCGGCACGGCCACGCTGGCAAACTTGGCCGCTCTGCTGTGCTATTATCTCATGGGCTGCGCCGCCATTGCCATTGGCGTGTTTCTTTCCAGCCTGACCGAGAATCAGATCATTGCTGCGGTGGCAGGTGTTGCCGCACTGCTGCTGGCCTATATGATGCCCAGCCTGCGCAGCATGTTCACCGCAGGCAGCGCAGTGGCGCTGGCCCTGTTCACCGCCATTGCAGCAGTGCTCAGTGTGGTGGCAGGCCTGCGTACCCGCAGCTTTACGTTGGGCTGCCTGACCTTTGCGGGCTGCTGTGTGGTGCTGACGGCATTGTTCCTGCTGCAGAGCAGCTGGCTGACCGAAGCGTTCAGCGCGGTGCTCAGCGGGCTGTGCCTGTTCACGCCGTTTGAAGAGTTTGTCAACAACAGCTTTTCCATCCCGACGCTGGTGTACTACCTGACCGTGACCATGCTGATTTTTGTTCTTCACGGCGCAGGGGCTGGAAAAGTGCCGCTGGAACTGAGGGGAGGGGAACAACATGAAAAATTTCAAATTTTCTTCCTCCGCAAACGGCAAGGTGTTCCGCAATGGGCTGTACTCTACGGCCATTCTGGCAGCAGCCATCGTGTTGGCCGTGCTGATCAATCTGCTGGTGGGGGCCATCCCGAAAAAATACACCGAGCTCGACCTCTCTGCCGCCAAAATGTACACGCTGGGCGACAGCTCCAGGCAGCTGATGCAGAGCCTGGATCAGGATGTGACCGTTTATTATCTCTGTGAGACCGGCAGCGAGGATGCCATTATCACCAAGCTGCTGGATCACTACGCCGACGAGAGCGGTCACTTCCACTGGGAGCAGAAGGACCCGGCGCTTTACCCGACCTTTGCAGCGCAGTACGGCGCAGAGAATGCATCCACCGGCAGTCTGATCGTGGTCAGCGGTGAGAACAGCGAAGTGCTGAACGCCGCCGAACTTTACGAGTACGATTACTCCGATTACTACACCACCGGCGCTGCCAACGTGACCTTTGGCGGCGAAAAGCAGATCAGCTCTGCCATCTACAAGCTGACTGCCGCAGCAGAAAGTCATGCCTACTACACCACCAACCACGGCGAGCAGGCGCTTACCTCCTCACTGACCGAGGCGCTCAAGGCGCAGAATATCGATGCCCAGCCGCTGAATCTGCTCACCGGCACCATCCCGGAGGACTGTGATCTGCTCATCATCAGCGACCCCGCTTCGGATTTTGCAGCGGACGGCCTTGTGAATGAAATCGCGCAGCTGCAGACCTATCTGGAAAACGGCGGCAAGGTGCTGCTGACCACCAGCGGCTATACCGAAACGCCCAATCTGGATGCAGTGATGGCACAGTTCGGCCTTGCACGTGAGCCGGGCCTTGTGGTGGAGGGCGATGCGGGCCACGCGCTGTACGGCTACCCGTACTCGCTGTTCCCGGACTACGCGGCCGCCGACGAAAGCACCGCGCTGGACGGCGTGAATCAGAGCACCCATGTGATGCTCTCGGTGGCACAGGGCATCACCATCACTGAGACAGACGATGTGACGGCGGAGCCGCTGCTGTATACCACCGAGGATGCCTACAGCAAGCAGGACTTTGATGCCAGCTCTTCTTCCGCAAAGGAAGCCGGCGATACCGACGGCCCGTTCTCGCTGGCCGTATGGGCGCGCAATGACTCCACCGGTGCCGAGGTGATCTGGATCGGCTGCCCCAACATGGACAACGAGCAGGTGTACCAGTCCATCCCGGGCAACCTGACCTTCCTGCAGGGCTGTGCCGCTTCGCTGGTAGGGCAGAGCCTGCTCATCGACACCAAAGCACTGGAAGCTGCGCCCATCACGGTCCCGGCTTCCGCATCCATGACGCTGGGCATGGTGTTCGTATTCGTGCTGCCCGCAGCAGTGCTCATTGCAGGTGCTGTGGAGGTGCTGCTGCGCCGCCGCAGGATAGGGGGCACTGCCATGAAAACAAAACAGCGCACCCTTGCGGTGCTTCTGGTGCTGGTACTTGTGCTGGGCGGGCTGCTGTGGTTTGTCAGCCGCAGCAATGCCGCAGAAGAGGCTGCTTCCAGCGCCGCCGCAGAGGGCAGCATCCTGCTTTCTTCTTTTGCGGCGGGCGATGTGACCAGCATCCGGTATGCCTATGGCGGCGAAACGCTTACCCTAAATTACGATTCCGGCAGCTGGACGCTGGCGGATGACCCGGACTATCATCTGGATGCATCTGCCTGCAATACCATGGTCACGGCGCTGGCATCCCTGAACGCCAAACGTCAGCTCACGGCTCAGCCCGGCGAGGACTACGGCCTTGCCGATCCGGCTGTTACGGTCACAGTGACGGCGGCAGGCGAGACGAACACCTTTGCCTTTGGCACCGAGAACCCGGTCACAGGAGATCTGTACGTGCAGAAGGCAGGGGACGATGCCGTGTACACCGTTTCTGGCAACAAGGCGGCCTGCTTTGAGCTGACCAAAGCGGACCTTTTTGGCGCGTTCAACCCGGCGGGACTGACAGCCTCCGCGCTGGAAAGTGTTTCCATTACGACGGGCAGCGGCACCCTTGCACTGAATGCAGTCTCTGAGCCTGCGGAAGCGGAGAGCGATTCCTCGGAAAGTGCGGCCGATTCCACCACCTATCAGACCGTGTGGCGGCTGGCCGATGAACCCTCTGCCGATCTGGACGACAGCAAGGTGCAGAGCATCCTCTCCGCTCTGGCAGGCTATGTGACCGCACAAATCACGGATGCCGACCCTTCGGCCTATGGCTTTGCTGCACCGCTTGCAACGGTGCGGGCCGCCTCTGCCGATGGGACTGTGACCCTCCACTACGCCGAAAATGCAGACGGCTGCTGGATGATGGTGGAGGGGGACAGTTCCGTCTATGCGGTTGACCTTGACACTGTGCAGGCCCTTCTGATAACGGCCGCTGCCTTAAAAGCTGAATAAAAACCTTTGTGCGCCGTATGCGGAAAGCCCGCTGCGGCGCATGTTTTTTTGTTGCGGCGTGTAAAGCTTCGGCAAACATTGGCAGAGTGATTGACATTTCAGCAAAGATTGATTAAGATAGACGAGACAGGGCAGAATAACTGCGCAATATAAGAGCCTGCTTTTGCAGGTTCTCCGGTCGTCATGGATGTTGTGCGGGGCTGGGTCGCCCTGGTACGAGGGATGGGGCATGGCCCTGTCTTTTTTCGTATCTGAGTTACAAGGAGGATAAAGTAAAAAATGGACAACTCGGTGATCGTTTCACTGCGGGATATCGTAGTGGAATTTGACGGTCAGCGCATTCTGGATGGGCTGAACCTCGACATCCATGACAAAGAGTTCGTAACGCTGCTGGGTCCTTCCGGCTGCGGCAAAACCACCACCCTGCGTCTGATTGCAGGTTTTCTGGAACCCAATTCCGGCAAAGTGCTGCTGAAAGGTGAGGACATTACCGGCGTGCCGCCCTATAAGCGCCCGGTGAACACCGTTTTTCAGAAATACGCACTGTTCCCGCACCTGAACGTGTTCGAGAACGTGGCCTTCGGTCTGCGGCTCAAAAAGATGGACGAAGAGACCATCCGCCGCAAGGTGCGCAACATGCTGGAAGTTGTTGGCCTGAAAGGCTTCGAGCGCCGCAGCATCAGCCAGATGTCCGGCGGCCAGCAGCAGCGCGTGGCCATCGCCCGCAGTCTGGTGAACGAGCCGGAGATCCTTCTGCTGGACGAACCCCTTGGCGCACTGGACCTCAAGCTGCGCAAGGAGATGCAGCTGGAGCTGAAGCGCCTGCAGCGCGAAATGAACATTACCTTTATTTATGTTACCCACGATCAGGAGGAAGCCCTTACCATGTCCGATACCGTCGTGGTCATGAACGGCGGCAAGGTGCAGCAGATCGGCACGCCGGAGGATATTTACAATGAGCCGAAGAATGCCTTTGTTGCAGACTTCATTGGCGATTCCAACATCGTGGACGGCGTGATGCACCGGGATTTTCTGGTGTCCTTCTCCGGTGTGGACTTCCCCTGTGTGGACCGCGGCTTTGCCCGCGAGCAGAGCGTGCAGGTAGTGGTGCGCCCCGAGGATATCGAGGTGGTCTCTCCTGTGGAAGGCCAGCTTGTCGGCGTTGTGAACGATGTCATCTTCAAGGGTGTCCACTTTGAAATGCATGTGGAGTGCGAGGGCCGCGAATGGCTGATCCATTCCACCCGCGCCTGCACCCCCGGTGAGACCATTGGTATGCGCATCGGCCCCAACGAGATTCACATTATGGCGCGTTCAGAGGGGTGAGCCGCAATGATGAAGATTTACGATAAAAAGCTGGCCTATCCGTACTTTGTATGGATGACGCTGTTCACAGTGGTGCCTTTGATCATCGTGGTGTACTATGCATTTACGGATGCAAACGGAGCTTTCACGCTGGATAACCTCACCTCCATCAGCGGCTACGGCTCGGTGTTTGCCCGCAGCCTGCTGCTGGCCCTCATTGCCACGGTCATTTGTCTGGTCATTGCGTTCCCGGTGGGCTATTTTCTTTCCCGCCTGCGGGTGAACAAGCAGCACATCATGCTCATGCTGGTTATGCTGCCCATGTGGATGAACTTCCTGCTGCGCACTTATGCATGGATGGGCCTGCTCAGCATCAACGGCCCGGTGAACGCTGTTCTGGGCGTGTTCGGCCTTGGCCCCTTCAATATACTCAACACCTCCGGCGCGGTGGTGCTGGGCATGGTGTATAACTATGTGCCCTATATGATCCTGCCGCTGTACACCAGCATGACCAAGATCGACCAGAGCCTGGTGGAAGCTGCGCAGGATCTGGGCGCTTCCACCACCAAGACCCTTCTCCGGGTGCTCATTCCCATGAGCGTGCCCGGCATCAGCACCGGCATCACCATGGTGTTCGTCCCGGCGGTGTCCACCTTTGTTATCAGCCGTATGCTGGGCGGCGGCTCCAACCTGCTCATTGGCGATCTGATCGAGATGCAGTTCCTTGGCAACAGCTACAACCTGAACGTGGGTTCTGCCATGAGCCTTGTGCTGATGATCATTGTGCTGCTGTGCATGAGCTTCACCTCCAGCTTTGATGAAGATGAAATGGAGGGCGTGTCCTGATGAAAACGAAACATCTGCGCCTGATGCAGCGCGTCTATATCGTGCTGTTTTTCTGCTTCATGTACCTGCCCATTGCATACATGATCGTATTCAGCTTCAACCAGTCCAAGGGCTATTCGCTCTTCACCGGCTTTACCCTCAAGTGGTACTCCAGCCTGCTGCACAACTCCTCCATCCTGCATGCGCTGCTGGTCTCGCTGGAAGTGGCTCTGATCTCTGCGGTCATTGCCACTGTGCTGGGTACAGCGGCAAGTCTGGGCATTGCGTCCATGGGCCGTGGGAGCCGCCTTGTCGTCACCAACATCACCTATATCCCGGTGGTCAACCCGGAAATCATCACCGGCATTTCGCTCATGCTGCTGTTCGTGGCCTACCAGCGCTTTGCCGGGGGTGTCTCCTGGCTGCCGGATACCATCATGGGCTTCCCGACGCTGCTCATTGCGCATATCGCGTTCAATGTGCCGTATGTCATCTTCAACGTCACGCCCAAGCTCAAGCAATTGGATATCAAGCTGTATGAGGCAGCGCTCGACCTTGGCTGCGACCCCAAGCAGGCCTTCTTCAAGGTCATCCTGCCGGAGATCAGCCCGGCCATCCTGTCGGCATTCCTCATCTGCCTGACCTATTCCATCGACGACTTCATGATCTCCTATTTCAACTGCGGCACGGTGGAAACGCTGCCCATCGCCATCTACTCCATGACCCGTAAAAAGGTCAGCCCGGAGATCTATGCGCTGTCCACCATCATGTTCGTGGTCATTCTGTGCATCATTCTGATCTCCAACGCAATGGAGAGCCGCAGCTACCGCCGCGACCAGAAGGCGCTGAGAGGGGAGGGCGTGTGATGAAACGTTTTGCTGTGTTGCTGCTGGCGCTGGCAATGACGGTCTGCTGTGCAATGCCCGCCTTTGCCGCCGGCACCATTGAGGTCACCGAGGATGTCTCGGTGTCGGACGATTACGACTGGACCCGCTTCAAGGGCCAGAACGTGGCCATCAATGTCTATAACTGGGGCGAGTACATCTCCAACGGCTCGGACGACAGCGTGGACGTGGTGGCGGCCTTTGAAAAGCTCACCGGCATCAAGGTGAACTACACCACCTTCGACTCCAACGAGTCCATGTACGCAAAGCTCAAGTCCGGCGCAGCCAACTACGATGTGGTCATTCCGTCGGATTACATGGTGGCAAAAATGATCGCAGAGGGGATGCTCAAGCCTCTGAACTACGACAATATCCCGAACTTCAAAAAGATCAATCAGGAATACGTGGATCCGGATTACGATCCGCAGAATGCCTACACCGTGCCCTATATGCTCTGCACCACCGGCATCATTTATAACACCACCATGGTGGACAAAGCGCCCACCAGCTGGGCCGACCTGTGGGACGAGCAGTACGCAGGCAATATCCTGATGTTCAACAACAGCCGCGATGCCTACGCCATTGCTGCTTTTAAGAGCGGCCACGATATCAACCCGCAGTCCACCGAAGAGGTGGATGAGGTGGTGGAAGAGCTGAAGGCTCAGAAACCGCTGGTGCAGGCCTACGTCATGGATGAGATCTTTGATAAGATGATCGGCGGCGAGGCAGCCGTCGGTGTGTACTACTCCGGCGATGCCATCACCATGATCGACGACAACCCCGACCTTGCATGGGTGTTCCCGGAGGAGGGCAGCGTGCTGTCTGTGGACTGCATGGCCATTCCTGCTGCCAGTGAGCATGCAAGGAAGCGATGCGGAAATGTTCATTCAATTTCATGTGCGAGACGGATATCGGCAAGGACAACCGCCGAGTACATCGGCTACACCCACCCCATGCAGGATGTGTGGGAGGTGCTGGACGAGGATCTGAAGGAGAGCGAGATCGCTTATCCGTCCGAAGAGAAAGCCGCCAAGGAAAAGGTGTTCACTTCCCTGAGCGACGATGTGAACAGCGAGCTGGACGTGAAGTGGAGCGAAATGAAGAGCTACGACGAGGGTGGCAGCAGTCTGCTGTTCCTTGCGCTGCTGGCAGCCATGGTGGCGCTGGCCTGCTTCAACATCTGGCGCAAGGTCCGCAGGCGCAACCGCAATCAGTATTAAACGCAAAGGAGGCTGCTGCACAGAACAACGTGCAGTGGTCTCTTTTTATAGAAAGGAAAACCATGGAACAGTTCTTTTACACCGAGACCATGACAGTCATGAACGCAGATGCCGACTTCCGCAGCCTGCTCAAGCCCAGCGCCCTGCTGCGCTATGTGGAGCAGATTTCGACAGACCACGCCCGCGCCTTTGGTATGGATGACCAGTTCTTCAAAGATCGCGGTGTGACCTTTCTGGTGGGCAAGCAGGCCCTGAAATTTGACCGTGTGCCCCAGCGTGCCGAAACGCTGACCCTTACCTCCCGGGCGCAGGTCAGCAAACACGGTTCCGTCAAACGCATCACCACCCTGACCGATGCCGAGGGCAAAGAGGTGGCTATGGTGGACTGCCGCTGGATCGTGGCAAGCCTTGCCGAGGGCCGTATCCTGCGGGAGCCGGGCTGGACGGTGGAGAATTTCTGGAACGATACGGTGGAGGGCGAGCTGCCTTTGCAGCTGCACAAGTGCAAGGATGGTCTGACCAGCGCAGGGGAGTGGACGGCGCGTTATTCCCAGTGCGATCTGAACGGCCATTTGAACAACGCATTCTATTTGGACCTTGTCTGCGATGCGCTGCCGCTGGAAGTGATGCGCAAAGGCCCCGTGACCTTTGCTTCTATCAACTACCACCGCGAGATCCCGATGGGAGAAACGGCAGAGGTGTTTTATGCTCCTTCGGCGGATGGCTGGTATGTGGTCGGAAAGCACAACGGCCAGACCAGCTTTGAGTGCTATCTGGAGGTGGGAAAGACAAACGTGTAAATCGTTGATTTCTCAAGAGAACCGCTGCGCCGCTTTTAGCTGAAAATAAGCGAGCAATGCAAAAAAGCGTCACCCGTGCAGAAAAAACGGCGCATTTTGAGAATTGCATCCTCTGAGGAACAGGGAGTACTCTTTTATTAGAAGGATCTTCTGATTGTCCAAAGGAGGATAAAACAAATGAAAAAACATCTCCGAGTCCTTGCGGCCGTTCTGGTACTGTGCTTCAGTCTGCTGTGCCCGGCGGCATCTGCCGCCAGGGTACAGACTGCGGCCTGCAAGCCGTCCACTGCAGCCGTTCAGACCATTTCTGCCGGCAAAAAGACGGAGCAGATGGTCTGGGTCCCAACGCACGGCGGCAAAAAAATATCACAGCAAGTCTACCTGCAGCAATATGAAAGACCCGGAAAAGGTTACATTATCGAAAGCAAAAGCGGAAGGCTTCACTGCTTGCAAAAAGTGCTATTAAGAAAATAAATAATGATCTGCAAAGCCCTTGCCGGAAATTTTCTGGCAGGGATTTTATATGTGTCTACAAAAAGTTAACAAAAGAAATTACAGAAAAATTACAAAACCCTATTGCAAAATGGTTTCAAAGAGTTACAATATGGTTACAGCAAGGGCACAAGCCCTGCTGAGTGTGAAATCTTTTTCTTCTTGTTTTTTGGGATATCGGGCACAGGTTCTCCTCCTCCGGCTGTTCTCCTTCACAGTCGTGATCCATGTGCCGCACAGGCGGTATCCCGCTTCGTGTGCAAAAAAGCTCGTCCGTTCATGGACGAGCTTTTTGCTTCCATAAATTACGCAAAAACCGGCTTCTCATGCGGGAAAGTATGACCTTACGCCATTTTGGTGGGCAATTTGCCTGTTTTCTGCAATGGACATTTACAAAGTTTGGCGCAGGCGGGGGTTTGTAGTTCCGGCTGGCTTTGTGG
>ENA-OQDA01000610-OQDA01000610.1-human-gut-metagenome-genome-assembly--contig:-NODE-610-length-14350-cov-3.227800_pt1 | contig 14350 bp, 15 predicted proteins | sample MGYA00242771_ERZ504603 | MGnify/ENA primary metagenome ERZ504603 (study PRJEB26092, sample SAMD00036328) | human gut metagenome | host: Homo sapiens | study: EMG produced TPA metagenomics assembly of...
CGCGGCGGCGGCCGGGCCTGGCCTGCACCTGGCAGCACGACGGCGCCGCCGCGGCGGCGCGCCAGGTCGCCGACCGGGAAACTACCCACCGCGCGCCGAATGAGGATCGGCAAACGTACTATCCTGTGCAAGTATATGTAAGAACTCCCTGGGAATAGACAAGAGAGCTGCGCGCCGGACGGTTCCAGTCCGGCCGTTTATGCATTCGGACGAGACGAGGAAGGCGAATCATGGCGAGAATCAGCGTAGACGACTCCTTCTGCAAGGGGTGCGGCCTGTGCGTCGACGCATGTCCCGAGCAGATCATGGCGCTCGACCACGACAAGATCACCGCGAAGGGCTACCACCCCGCGTACTGCACCGACCTGGACGCGTGCACGGGCTGCATGTCCTGCGCGGTCATGTGCCCTGACGTAGCGATCACGGTAGAGAGGTAGACCCATGGCAGAGAAAGTGCTCATGAAGGGTAACGAGGCTTTGGCGGAGAGCGCCCTGCGCGCCGGCTGCCGCTTCTTCTTCGGCTACCCCATCACGCCGCAGACCGAGCTCGCGGCCTACATGTCCAAGCGCATGGAGAAGGTCGGCGGCACGTTCTTGCAGGCCGAAAGCGAGATCGCGGCCATCAACATGGTGTACGGGGCGGCTGCGGCCGGCGCGCGCGTCATGACGTCGTCCTCGTCGCCGGGCATCTCGCTCAAGGGCGAGGGCATCTCCTACATGGCCGGCGCCGATCTGCCCGGCGTCATCATCAACGTGCAGCGCGGCGGCCCGGGCCTCGGCGGCATCCAGCCGTCGCAGGCCGACTACTGGCAGGCCACGCGCGCGCTCGGCCACGGCGACTTCCGCGTGGTGGTGTACGCGCCGTCCACTGTCCAGGAGATGGCCGACTACGTGTACTCGGCCTTCGACGTGGCCGACAAGTACCGCACGCCCGTCATGATCCTGGCCGACGGCATGCTGGGCCAGATGATGGAGCCCGTGGTCATGCCCGAGCCCATCGACTCGCTGCCCGAGAAGCCCTGGGCCACCAACGGTCACAAGCACCGGCGTCCCCACAACGTGGTGAACTCGCTGTACCTCACCGCCGAGGCCCTGGAGGACCTCAACGTGGAGCGCTACGAGCGCTACGCCGCCATCGAGCGCGACGAGCAGCGCGCCGAGTCGTTCATGACCGACGACGCCGACATCGTGGTGGTCGCGTTCGGCGCGAGCGCCCGCGTGGCGCGCAGCGCGGTGGTCGCGGCTCGCGAGAAGGGCGTCAAAGCCGGCCTCATCCGCCCCATCACCCTGTGGCCGTTCCCCGTGGACGCCATCGAGGCCACCATCCCTCAGGCGAAGGCCTACCTGTCGGTGGAGATGAACATGGGCCAGATGGTGGACGACGTGCGCCTGACCGTGGCCGGCCGCCGTCCGGTGGATTTCTACGGCCGCACCGGCGGCGTCATCCCGACGCCGGTGGAGGTGCTGGCCAAGCTCGAGGCTATGAACGAAGCAATCGCCGCATCCGCGAAAGGAGGGGAGTAGGCCATGGCCGACAAGGAAATGAAAGTCGTGTTCGAACGACCCCATGCGCTCCTGCCCGTCGTCACCAACTACTGCCCTGGGTGCGCCCACGGCATCGTCAACCGCCTCGTGGCCGAGTGCCTCGACGAGCTGGACGTGGAAGGCTCCACCGTGGGCATCGCCCCCGTCGGCTGCACCGTCACGTCCTACGACTTCTACGGCTGCGACATGATCGAGGCCGCGCACGGCCGCGCCCCGGCGGTGGCCACCGCGGTGAAGCGCGCGCTGCCCGACGGCGTGGTGTTCGCCTACCAGGGCGACGGCGACCTGGCGTCCATCGGCATGGCCGAGACGGTCCACGCGGCCACGCGCGGCGAGAACATCACCGTCATCTTCGTGAACAACGCCATCTACGGCATGACGGGCGGCCAGATGGCCCCCACGAGCCTGCCGAACCAGGTGACCCAGACGTCCCCCTACGGCCGCAACACCGAGACGGCCGGCTTCCCCATCCGCGTGTGCGAGCTTCTGAGCTCGTTGGACGGCGTGGCGTACCTCGAGCGCGTCACCGTCGACTGCCCGAAGAACGTGCGCAAGGCGAAGAAGGCCATCAGACGAGCGTTCCAGACGCAGATCGACGGCCGCGGCTACTCGCTCGTCGAGATCGTGGGCACGTGCCCGACGAACTGGGGCATGACGCCGCAGGACGCGTTCGCCTGGATGAACGAGAACATGCTGCCGTACTATCCGTTGGGCGTGTACAAGGACGTGGTGGCCGAGGGCTACGCGGACGCGGCCGAGGCGGCCTCGGCGCGCAACGCCGCATGCCCCCAATCGCGCACCCCGACTCGCAGGTGGAAGGAGGCGCGCGATGAGCCGCTCCGTCAACATGGTGCTGGCCGGCTTCGGCGGCCAAGGCGTGCTGTTCGCCGGCAAGCTGATCGCCTACGCCGGCTTGCTGGAAGACCGCGAGGTGTCGTGGCTGCCCTCCTACGGCCCCGAGATGCGCGGCGGCACCGCCAACTGCAGCGTGTGCCTCTCCGACGACCCCATCGGCAGCCCGCTCGTGCTCGCCCCCGACGTGCTCGTTGCCATGAACCAGCCGTCCCTCGACAAGTTCGAGGCAAGCGTGGCCGAAGGCGGCATCGTGGTGGCCGACTCCACGCTCGTCCAGCGCATCCCCGAGATCGAGGGCGTGCGCATGTGCGCCATCCCCGCGACGGCCATGGCCGAGGAGGCCGGCTTCAAGAAGCTGGCGAACATCATCCTTGCCGGCAAGCTGTTCGCCGAGACGCGCTTCTGCGAGGAGGAGACCCTCTGGAAGGCCATCGAGAAGTGCGTGCCCGCCAAGAAGACGGCGATGCTCGACATGAACAAACGGGCCCTGCAACTGGGAATCGACGCGTAAGGAGCGACCATGGTAGCTGAACTGGCCGAGATCGGCCTGCGCATCAAGGGCCTTCGCGAGGCGTGCGACGTCTCGCGCGAGGACATGGCGGCCGAGCTGGAGGTGCCGCTGGAAACGTACGCGCGCTGGGAGGAGACCGGCGACGACGTGCCCATCTCGGCCATCTACCACATGGCCCATCACTTCGGCGTGGAGTTCACCGAGATCCTCACGGGGACCGCGGCCAAGCTGGACACGTACCAGGTGGTGCGCTGGGGCGAAGGGCGCGAGGTCGACCGCTATCCGGGGTACCACTTCGAGGACCTCGCCTGGCGCTACACCGGCAAGATCATGCAGCCGCTGCTCGTGGTGCTCGACCCCTCCGACGAGCCGGCGAAGCTCGTCACGCACACCGGCCAGGAGTTCAACCTCGTCATCGAGGGCACCGTCGTGGTCACCTGGGCCGATAAGGAGTTCGAGCTCAACGCCGGCGACAGCATCTACTTCAACCCGGAGCACCCGCATGGCCAGCGCTGCGGCGGAGATGTCCCTGCAAAATTCGTGACGATCATCGCAGAGTAGGAAGCACAGCCCGTGAACCATATCCTGAAAAAATACTGCCCCCGCATCGAGTTCGATTCGTACGAGGACTTCTACGAGAACTTCAAGATCGACGTGCCCGAGGCGTTCAACTTCGGCTTCGACGTCGTGGACGAGTGGGCGCGCGTCGAGCCCGAGAAGCGCGCGCTCGTGTGGTGCGACGACCGCGACGAGGAGCGCACCTTCACGTTCGCCGACCTGTCGAGGCTGTCGAACCAGGCGGCCAACGCGTTCGCCAAGCTGGGCATCGGCAAGGGCGACGTGGTCATGATGATCCTGCGCCGCCGTTGGGAGTACTGGGTGTGCGCCGTCGCCCTGTGCAAGCTGGGCGCCACCATCATCCCGGCGTCGCTGCAGCTGACGAAGAAGGACATCGTCTACCGAGCCGACAGCGCGCGCGTGAAGGCGGTCGTCTGCGTGAACGACGAGTACGTGTGCGGCCAGATGGAGGAGGCGCTGCCCGAATCGCCGTCCATCGAGAACCGCATCATCGTGGCGGGCGAGCGCGACGGCTGGACGCCCTTCGACGAGCTGATCGAGGGCGAGTCCGGCGAGTTCGAGCGCCCGAGCGGCGAGGGGCGTCACGAGCAAGGACATCATGCTCGTCTACTTCACGTCCGGCACCACGGGGCTCGCGAAGGCCGTGTGCCACAACTTCGCGCATCCGCTAGGCCACATCATCACCGCGAAGTACTGGCAGCAGGTGGAGGAGGACACGCTGCACATGAGCGTGACCGACAGCGGCTGGGCGAAGTTCGGCTGGGGCAAGATCTACGGCCAGTGGATCGCCGGCGCCACCATCTTCGCCTACGACATGGACAAGTTCGTGCCCACGAAGCTGCTGCAGAAGATCCAGGACTACAAGCTGACCACGTTCTGCGCGCCGCCCACCATGTACCGTTTCATGCTGCAGGAGGACGTGAGCGCCTACGACCTGTCGAGCGTGCACAACTTCGCCACGGCGGGCGAGCCGCTGAACGCCGAGGTCACGCTGGCTTGGGAGCGTCTGACGGGCAAGAGGATCCGCGAGGGCTTCGGCCAGACCGAAGGCCCGGTGCTGCTGGCGACGTTTCCCTGGGTCGACCCGCGCCCGGGCTCCATGGGCAAGCCCTCGCCGCTTTTGAACATCAAGCTGCTGGACGACGACGGCAACGAAGTGCCCGACGGCGAGGAGGGCGCCATCTGCGTGACGGGGCTCAAGGAGGCTTATCCGCCGGGCCTGTTCGTGGGGTACTACCGCGACGAGGACCGCACGCGCGAGGCCGTGGGCGGGGAGTACTACAACCTGCACGACATGGCGTGGCGCGACTCCGACGGCTACTGCTTCTTCGTGGGCCGCAACGACGACGTCATCAAGTGCTCGGGCTACCGCATCGGGCCCTTCGAGGTGGAGAGCGCCCTCGTGGAGCATCCTGCCGTGGTGGAATGCGCCGTCACGGCCGCGCCCGACCCCATCCGCGGCAAGGTGGTGAAGGCCACCATCGTGCTGGCGCGCGGCTACGAGCCCTCCGACGAGCTGGTGCGCGAGCTGCAGAACCACGTGAAGCACACGACGGCGCCCTACAAGTACCCGCGCATCGTGGAGTTCGTCGACGAGTTGCCCAAGACCATCGGCGGCAAGATCAAGCGCAAGCTGATCAGGAACAACGACGGCATCGAGGATTAAGGGGCCGGCCTGCCGGCCGCGTCGGCGGCCGACAGGCCCGGCTTTGCATCGTCGCCCGAAAAACACGCTTGCAGGAGCGATTCCGTGTTTTTCGGGCGACGACGTGCGTTCGCGGGCGTCGTGCTATGATGCGGCCATGGATCACGACGAGCCGACATACCGCGACTACGCCCGTTGGGCGCGCATGTCGCTCGAAGACATCGCTCGCGACTGCGACGTGCAGGCGTTCCGCGCGAGCGGGCCGGGCGGGCAGTGCGTGAACACCACCGACTCGGCGGTGCGCATGACGCACGTGCCCAGCGGCATGACAGCGACGTCCCGCGAATCGCGCAGCCAGTTCCGCAACCGCCAGCTGTGCCTGCAGAAGCTGCGCGACCGGTTCGCGCGCGAGGCCGTGCCGCCGAAGGCGCGCCGCGCCACGAAGGCGACCCGCGCTTCCAAGGAGCGCCGTCTCGCCCAGAAGCGCCGCCGCTCCCAAACGAAGGCGCAGCGCGGCCGCGTCGACGAGTGACGCGGAGCGTCCGAGACGGGGACGGCGCGACGCCGTGACCGGGCATTACGGGAAGCGGCTGCGGAAGCCGAGGGGCGAGGGCGGGCCTTCGGAACCTCCAGGGACGCATCATATGGCGAGAAAGTGTGCGATTCGAGGCCGACCGGAGGGCAGGAAGCAGGCGGGCGGGCCGCACGGTGGGCGAGCGACCTGCTTCCCGCGAGCCGTCCTGCGCGAGCCGCCCTGCGAGCCGCGTCGAGAAAGGCGCTCCTGCGGGGCGCGCTTGCGCGTCGACGGCGGATGCGCTTTTCCGCTGTCGAACCGGGCATGTGCGTAACGGTTTCGCTCCTTTCCTTCTACGAACGCGCTACGGTTCGGCGACTGCGCGTTGCGCGGGCGTATCGTGGGACGCGTAACGACGGTTGCGCGGCCTGCGGGCGGCGTATAAGTGATAAGGAGCACGCGCATGGCGGATTTGCAAAGTCCGAGGACCGGATCACCCTGCGAAACGGCTACGGCATCCCGTGTTTGGGGTTCGGCACGTGGAAGATGCCCGACGGCGAAGTGGGGATCGACGCCGTCCATCAGGCGCTTCACGACGGGTATCGCCACATCGACACGGCTGCGGCCTACGACAACGAGGGCACGGTGGGCAAGGCGCTCGCCTCGGGCGGCGTGTCGCGCGAGGACGTGTTCGTCACCACGAAGGTGTGGAACACCGATCGCGGCTACGACGCCACGCTCAAGGCTTTCGAGGAGTCACGCGCCAAGCTGCACCTCGACTACGTCGATCTGTACCTCATCCACTGGCCCGCTGCGAAGGGGGCCGAAGCCGACTGGCAGCGTACGAACCAGGAGACGTGGCGTGCGCTCGAGACGCTCTACCTCGACGGGCTCGTGCGCGCCATCGGCGTGAGCAACTTCAAGCCCCATCATCTCGAGCCGCTCATGGATGCGGCCGACATCCTGCCGATGGTCGACCAGATCGAGCTGCATCCCGGCTGCAACCAGGAGGTTACGCGCGACTTCTGCAACCGCCACGACATCGTGGTGGAGGCGTGGTCGCCGCTGGGCTCGGGCCGCGTGCTGGAGAACCAGCTGCTCATCGACATCGCGGCCAGCTACGGCTGCACGGTGGCGCAGCTGTGCCTGCGCTGGTGCCTCCAGCGCCGGGCCATCCCGCTGCCGAAGTCCACGGACCCGTCGCGCATCGCCGAGAACGCACGCATCTTCTGGTTCAACATCACCGACGAGGACCTGCAGCGCATCGACGAGCTGGATCCCCTCGGCCAAAGCGGCCTCGATCCCGACGCCATCGACTTCTAAAGCCCGTTCGGAAAGCCCGCGAAAGCGGGCTTTCCGCTTGTGCGCCCGCCCGCGCCTCCCGCAGCGAAACGCCCGGCCGACAACGGGTCAACGCGTTGGCAAGGGCGGCGCTGCCCCGCCGTGCTCCTTCCGGGCTCTGCCGTATCGTGGACAGGGTACGCCTCGGCGCCTGCGCGCTGGGCATCCGAGCGGTCTGACGAAAGGAGCGGTTGCATGGCGGACGAAGCTCACGACGGCGCGAAGCGCGCCCCATCCGAGGCGAGCGGAGGCGGGCAGCCGGGCAAGCAGCAGCTCAAGCGCGTGCTCACCGTGCCCGACATGATCGTGTACGGGCTCATCTTCATGGTTCCCATCGCGCCGATGGGGATCTACGGCGGCGTGTTCTCGGATTCGGGCGGCATGCCCGCGCTCGTGTACCTCGTGGGGACGCTGGCCATGGTGTTCACGGCGCTGTCCTACAGCATGCTCATACGCGAGTGGCCGGTGGCGGGCTCGGTGTACGCCTACACCTCGCGCGGCCTGGGCAAGGGCATCGGCTTCGTGACGGGCTGGACGCTGCTGCTCGACTACCTGCTGATCCCCGTGCTCATGTACGTGGTGGCCTCCACGGCGTTGTCCGGCCTCGTGCCCGAGATCCCGCCTTGGGCGTTCGCCGTGGTGTTCGTGGTGGCGAACACGTTCGTGAACGTGCGCGGCATCGGCCTCACCGACATCGTGAACCGCGTGGCGCTCGTGCTGGAGATCCTCGTTCTTTTGGTCTTCGTCGTGCTGGGCGTCCGGTGGCTGCTCGCCGACCCCGCATCGCGCGGTTTCTCGCTGGACCCGTTCTTCAACCCCTCCACGTTCGATCCGAACCTCGTCATGAGCGCCGTGTCGCTGGGCGTGCTGTCGTTTCTGGGCTTCGACGGCATCGCCACGCTGTCGGAGGAGGCGAAGGACGGCCGGCGCGGCCCGGGGCGCGCCATGATGGCGTCGCTGGCCATCGTGGGCGCGCTGTTCGTGCTGCAGACCTACATCGCGGGCTGCATCAGCCCCGACGGAGCCGCGTTCGCGGGCGACTCGGGCAACGCCTTCTACCTGGTGGCGCAGGTGGTGGGCGGCAGGTGGCTGTACGTCGTGTGCGCTGTCGCCACGGCGCTGGCCTGGGGCATCTTCACAGCGCTGGCCGCGCAGACGGCGGTGTCGCGCATTCTCTTCGCCATGGGGCGCGCGGGCGGGCTGCCCAGCCCGCTGGCGAGGATCCATCCGAAGTACCACACGCCCTACGTCGCGTCGCTGTTCGTGGGGACCCTCACGCTCGTGCTGGTGCTGACGTTCGGGCGGCTGGGCACCGACACCATCTCGCTGTTCGTGAACTTCGGCGCGCTCACCGCCTTCCTCATGCTGCACGTCACCGTCATCGGGTACTTCTTCGTCAAGAAGCGCGACGGCCGCTGGGCGGCGCATCTGCTGTCGCCTTTGTGCGGCATCGCGGTGATCGGCTACACGTGGTGGAGCCTCGACGTGCCGGCGAAGGTGCTCGGCCTCATCTGGATGGCGGCGGGCATCGTGTACTACCTCGTGCTGCACTACGGGCTGAAACGCGACGTCAAGCTGGACGGGTAGCGCGCTCGCCCTTCTGCGGACGCCGTGCGCCGACGGCGGCGCGCATCCGTCAACGCTTGCGTGCCGAATAGGCACAAGCGGGGAGGCGGGCGCCAAGGGCGCTTCGCGCGGTGTACAATCGAGCCACCGAAGGGCGCGCGCGTGCTCGAGGCGCGCCCGGTCAACGCTTCCAGGAAGGAGCTCTCATGGGAATCGTCGCCGCGTACGCCGTGCCGCATCCGCCCCTCGCCATGCCCGAGGTAGGCCGGGGCCAGGAGCGCGCCATCCAGGACACCCTCGACGCGTATCGCGAGGTGGCGCGCCGCATCGCCGCGCACGCGCCCGAGACCATCGTCGTGGTGTCGCCCCACGGCCCCGCTGTTCCGCGATTGCTTCCATCTGTCCACCGGCGACTTCGACCGCGGCGACATGGGGCGCTTCGGCGCATGGGACTCTTCCATGACCGTGCAATACGACGGCGAGATGACGGCCGCCATAGCCGCGTGCGCGCGCAAGCACACGGTGCCGCTGTGCGGCAGCGGCATGGGCGGGAAGGATCTCGACCATGCCACCATCGTGCCGCTGCATTTCGTGAACGAGGCATATTCGACGTACCAGGTGGTGCGCATCGGGCTGTCGGGCCTCTCGCCCCAGACGCACCTCGCGCTGGGGCGCTGCATCGCCGAGGCGGCCGCCGATCTGGATCGCAGCTGCGTCCTCATCGCCAGCGGCGACTTGTCCCATAAGCTTGCGAGCGACGGCCCGTACGGCTACGCTCCGCAGGGCCCCGTGTTCGACCGTATGGTCACCGCGCTGTTCGATGCGGGCGATTTGAGCGGTCTGCTGGAGATAGACGAGACGTTCGGCGAGGAGGCGGCGGAATGCGGCCTGCGCTCGTTCTGGATCATGGCGGGCGCGTTGGAAGGCCTTCCCATCTCGCACGAGCTGCTCAGCTACGAAGGCCCCTTCGGCGTGGGTTACGCGGTGGCCGCGTTCGAGGTGCAGGGCTCGGCCGGCGACGGCGCCGTGCGGACCGCGGTTGACCGCGATGAGGATCGCAGCGGTGCGCGCGACGCAGCCGCGAACGATGCGCCGGTCGACCCGTACGTTGCGCTTGCCCGCGCCAGCGTCGAAGGGTTCGTGCGCACGGGCAACCCCATAGCGGTGCCCGACGGCCTGCCGCCCGAGCTGTCGGACAAGCGCGCCGGCGTGTTCGTGTCGCTGCACGAACACGGCGAGCTGCGCGGCTGTATCGGCACCATCTCGCCGGTGACGGGCAGCACGGCCGCCGAGATCGTGCGCAACGGCGTGGCGGCGGCTTCGGAGGATCCGCGCTTCCCGCCCGTGCGCCCCGACGAGTTGGACGCGCTGTCGTATTCGGTGGATGTGCTGTTCACGCCCATGCCCGTCGAGTCGATCGACCAGCTGGACCCGGCCCGCTACGGTGTGATCGTGACGAAAGGCTGGAAGCGGGGGCTGCTGCTGCCGAACCTCGACGGCGTGGACTCGGCGCAGCAGCAGGTGGACATCGCGAAGCGAAAGGCCGGCATCGACCTGTTCGACGACGACGTGGAGCTGGAGCGCTTCGAGGTGGTGCGCCACGAACGCGGGGGAGAGCCGCGCCGTGGCTGACGGGCGCGCCGTGTGCGGCGTGTGCCCGCACGCCTGCGCGCTTTCCGAGGACGGCGCGGGCTGTGCAGGGCGCGCGTTGCCTACGGTGGACGGGTCGTCGACGAGAATTACGGGCGCGTGACCTCGATCGCGCTCGATCCGGTGGAGAAGAAGCCGCTCGCGCGGTTCCGCCCGGGCTCGACCGTGCTGTCGCTGGGAAGCTACGGGTGCAACCTGCGCTGTCCGTTCTGCCAGAACGCGGATATCGCCTGCGCGGGCGCGGAGGATGCGGCATGGCGCTACGTGGCGCCCGAAGAGGCGGTCGGCCTGGCGCTGCGGGCCCGCGATCGCGGATGCGTAGGCGTCGCGTACACGTACAACGAACCGCTCGTGGGTTACGAGTACGTGCGGGACGTCGGACGGCTCGCGAGCGAGGCGGGGCTTGCGAACGTGCTGGTGAGCAACGGGATGGTGAACGAAGAGCCGCTTACCGAGCTCCTCGGCATCGTGGACGCGGCAAACATCGACCTCAAGGGGTTCACGCAGGGATTCTACGATACGGCGGGCGGCGACCTGTCCGCGGTCAAGCGCACCATCGAAACGCTGGCGGCCGATCCGACGTGCCACCTCGAGGTGACGACGCTCGTCATCCCCGGGCTCAACGACGATCCCGACGAAATCGATGCGGCAGCGGCTTGGCTGGCATCGCTCGATCCCGCCATCCCGTACCATCTCACGCGCTTCTTCCCGTGCCATCGGATGCTCGACCGGCCTCCAACCCCCGTGTCCGCGCTCCATGCGCTGGCGGATGTGGCGCGTCGCCACCTGAGCGACGTACTTTTGGGGAATTGCTGAACGATACGCAACATTTCGGAACGCGCGTCCTCGTCGCGGACAAATGCGCTATCATATCTACGGTGCCGAAACGGCACCTTCTTATTGGAGATGGATGGGTCCTGGTGGGCTCCACGGCCTTCAAAGCCGCTGTGAGGCGTGCAGAACGTCTCGGGTGTGTTCGATTCGCACACATCTCCGCCAGAAACGCAAGCGCCCCGATCGGGGCGCTTTTCGTATTCCCGGATAGAACCTCCCTCGGGGCGTCATCTTCCTCCCGGCACCCTCGTGTCGCCTTCGCGGCGAGTGACGGCTTGGGAGTCGAAGTACTCGAGCAGGGGGATGGCGTACTTCCTGCTGGTGCCCATCGCGTCCTTGAGCTCGGCTGCGGTGGCGGGGCCGTCAACCAGACGGGCGCGCACGGCTTGCTCGAAGGCGGCCAGCGCCGATACGTCGAAGTAGAAGTCGGCTCCGATGCGCCGTACGAGGCCCTGCTTCTCCAGACTTCCCAGCGCGCGGTGGACGAGCGAGGAGTCTAGGCCGCTCGATGCGATGAGCTCGCCTGTGGACGGCGGCGCCCCGGCTGCGGCGGCCAGCGTCTCGCGCAGCTGCTCGGCGGCCTGCTCCTCCAGCTTGCGCGCGCCTGCTCCGGCTTTGGGATGGCTCACCTCGCCCCGCTCCGTCACCGCGGCGCCGCGCGCGACCGCGTCGTCCAGCAGCGCGTCGAAGCAGCCCGCGTCCGCGCGCGGCAGGCAGCGCCGGCGCAGCGCGTCCTTCGCGATGCCGGGTGGCGGCCGGGTTCTCGGCATGGAACTTCAGCAGGGCGTTCTCGATGGCGGCGCGCTGCTTCTGCAGCACGGAGGGGGCGGCGTAGCGCAGCGCGCGCTCGCCGCCGAGGCGCACCGCAGCGCCGTGCGCGGCAAGGGCCTCGAGCTCGCGGGCGGCCGCGTCCTCCTCGAGCCCGGAAAGCGTCGCCAGCTCGGTGGCCGTTACGGGCGCGGCGGTCAGCGCGAACGCGGCGTGCGCCACGGCGGCCTCGTCGCCTTCGCGCAGCGCGTCCAGCAGCTCGAGCGCGCCCGGTGCCAGCGTGGTGGTGCGGCGGGGGCGGGCGCGCAGCACCTCGCCGCCGCCGACGACGTGCACGGGCGAGTACGAGCGCACGACGAAGCGGTCGCGCCATGCTACGGGCAGCGGCTCGTCGAGGCGGATCTGCGCGTAGGCGCGCTCGCCGACGCCGAGCGACGGCCGTCCGTCCATGAGCAGCACGCGGCCGGTGACCTCGCGCGTGCCGTGCGCCACGTGCACGCGCGCGCCGCTGACGAGCGGCTTGCCCTTGCCTGGCACGCCGAGGAACGCAAGGTGGGCGTCGAAGCGGTCGGTGGCGCTCGCCGCACCGGGCGCGGCCAGGAAATCGCCCGGTCGAACCTCGTCGGTGGACACGGCGTTCAGGTTGAGGGCGACGCGGTGCCGCGTCGGCGCGATCGACGGGCTCGCCGTGCACCTGCACGCTGCGCACGCGCGTGCGCAGGCCGGAGGGCAGCACCTCCACCTCGTCGCCCATCCGGGCCGACCCGCTCCACAGGGTGCCCGTGACCACGGTCCCGGCGCCTTTGATGCTGAACACGCGGTCGACGGGCAGGCGCAGGCGCGAGCCCGCCTTCGCGCGCCGCGTGGTGCGCGCCGCGCGTGTCAGAGCCTCTTGCAGCTCGGGAAGCCCGGCGCCCGTGCGGCTGGACACGGGGACGATATCGGCATCCGCGAAAGGCGTGCCGGCCAGGCGGCCCCGCACCTCATCGGCCATGAACAGCGCCCATTCCTCGTCCACGAGGTCGGTTTTCGTGAGCGCCGCCACACAGGTGCGTATGCCCAGAAGCTCCAGCACGGCCAGGTGCTCCTCGGTCTGCGGCATGATGCCGTCGTCGGCGGCGATGCAAAGAAGCGCCAGGTCGATGCCCGTCGATCCCGCGATCATCTGGCGCACGAAGCGCTCGTGGCCCGGCACGTCCACCACGCCGAGCACGGTGCCGTCGGGAAGCGCCAGCGCGCGAAGCCCAGCTCGATGGTGATGCCGCGCTGCTTCTCCTCTGCCAGACGGTCGGGGTCGGTTCCGGTCAAGGCCAGCACGAGCGACGACTTGCCGTGGTCGATATGGCCGGCCGTGCCCAGCACGAGGTCGGTCTGCGTGCGCCCGCTCATGCGCGGCTCCCCTCGGCTCCGGCGTCGAGCGCGTCGAAGTAGGCGCGCACGGCCTCGGCGACCTCGGCTAGCTCGTCCTCGGCCACGGTGCGCGCGTCCAGCAGCACGGCGTCGTGCTTGATGCGCCCGATCACGGGCACGTCGCGCCGCGCAATGAGGAACGTCTCGCACCCCTGCGCGTCCCCGCGCGAAAACTCGATGCGCACCGCATGCGAGTCGATGTCGCACAACGGCAGCGCGCCGCCGCCGGCCCGCGCGGTATCCGGTACCACGTCGATGCGCGCCGCCCCTGCGGGAAGCGCTTCCTCCAAGGTGCGCGCCAGCCGCTCGGCGCGCCCGCGCACGGCTTCGGCCGGCTCGGACAGCATGCGCAGCGCAGGGATGCGCTCGAGCGCGATCGCGGGGTCGAGGTAGAGGCGCAGCGTGGCCTCCAGCGCGGCCAGCGTCATCTTGTCGAGGCGCATCGCGCGGGCGTAAGGGTTCTTCTTCAGCCGGTCGATGAACCGTTTCGCTCCCACGATGATGCCCGCCTGCGGGCCGCCCAGCAGCTTGTCGCCCGAGAACGACACGAGGTCGCAGCCCGCCTGCAGCGACTCGGCCACGGTGGGCTCGGCGTACGCGCCGAACGCATCGAGGTTCAGGAAGGCGCCCGATCCCTGGTCCTCGTACACCAGAAGCTCGCCCGCGCCCGGCTCGCCGGATGCCGTGCGCCGTGCGTTCTCGGCATCGGCCAGCGGGCGCAGGTCGCGCGCCGACACGCTCTCGGCGAAGCCCACCACGCGGTAGTTCGAAGGATGCACCTTCAACAGCATCGAGGTGTCGGCGCCGATGGCGCGCTCGTAGTCGACGGCATGCGTCTTGTTCGTGGTGCCCACCTCCACCATGCGCGCCTGCGACAGCTCCATGATGTCGGGCACGCGGAACGATCCGCCGATCTCCACCAGCTCGCCGCGCGACACCACGGCTTCGTGCCCGCGCGCGAACTCGTGGAGCACCATCATGACCGCCGCCGCGTTGTTGTTCACGGCCAGCGCCGCCTCGGCGCCGTGAGCGTGCAGATGAGGCGCTCCACATGGTCGTGGCGGCTGCCGCGCGCCATGGCATCGTGTCGTACTCCAGCGTGGAGTAGCCGCGCGCCACGTCGCTCACGGCG
>ENA-OQDA01000611-OQDA01000611.1-human-gut-metagenome-genome-assembly--contig:-NODE-611-length-14330-cov-3.270365_pt1 | contig 14330 bp, 18 predicted proteins | sample MGYA00242771_ERZ504603 | MGnify/ENA primary metagenome ERZ504603 (study PRJEB26092, sample SAMD00036328) | human gut metagenome | host: Homo sapiens | study: EMG produced TPA metagenomics assembly of...
GTACCATCGCTGCGCTGATAGTCAACCGTGGCCCCAACCTGGCCGGCCACAACCACACTCACCTTGCCGCTAGCCGCCTGGGGTAGCTGCACGCACCAAATTAGCGCCCTCAGGCACCTGGGTAGCCACCAAAGCCGTAGCCCCCTTAGCGTCAACCGCATTATCTAGCGGGTGATCCTTAGCGGTAACCAAAGTGGTAGACAAGCCCTTAGTGGGCTAGAAACCTGGAACTCACGGATCTGCACCCAAGCCCCATTACCGTTAGCCGCAGTGGCATTCAGGCGCACATAAACAACCAGCTCGGTGATATCGGATTGAGCAATGCGGGACAGTGCCGGATCGGTCAGGATCGGGTGAGTGCAGCATGCATATACTTCTTTAGCACCAAATTTCTTCAGGGCACGTGCGCCTTCGGTCAGGGAGCCTGCGGTATCAACCATGTCGTCTACCATGATGCAGGTTTTGCCTTTAACGTCGCCAATCAGGTTCATAACCTCAGCAACGCCGGGTTCCGGACGACGTTTGTCGATGATAGCCAGCGGTGCATTCAGCATTTCAGCGAAATTGCGGGCACGGCTTACGCCACCAAGGTCCGGAGAGATAACAACCATGTCTTCCAGATTCTTGGATTTAATGTATTCTGCCATCAGCGGGCCGCCGGGCATATGGTCAAAGGGGATGTTGAAGAAGCCTTGAATTTGTGCAGCGTGCAGGTCGATGGTTACTACACGGGTAATGCCTGCAGTTTCCAGCAGGTCTGCCATCAGCTTAGCAGTGATAGGCTCACGGCCGCGTGCTTTGCGGTCCTGGCGTGCATAGCCATAGTAGGGGATAACAGCAGTGATGTGGTTAGCGCTGGCGCGTTTGAAGGCATCAGCCATAATCAAAAGCTCCATTACGTTATCGTTAACGATAGGGCCGCAGGTCGGTTGTACAATGAAGATATCCTTGCCACGTACACTTTCGTTAATCATTACCTGAACTTCGCCGTTGTTGAAACGGTTAACTACAGAATCACCAACGGTGGTTCCGAGGTAAGCAGCGATTTCGCGTGCCAGATCAGGGTTTGCATTACCGGTAAATATTCTTAACTTATTCTCGTCAGACAACATGTCCAATCCCTCCAAAATTACCTTGTTGTAGTTTGCTGGTGCGATGAGCAAAACTTTACTTAAATTTAATTATACACAAAAAACACGTAAATCACAAGTTTTTTGTAAACTTTTTGACACATATGTGACTATAAAAGCTTATTTATCCTCGTTACGGTATTTTTCGGCCCAGCCTTCGATATTTTTCTGACGGGCACGTGCAATGCCCAGAGCATTTTCGGGTACTTCCTTGGTGATAGTGCTGCCTGCACCGATGTAGGTGTTGGCCTGTACGGTTACAGGTGCAACAAGGTTGGTGTTGCAGCCGACGAAGGCGTTGTCACCGATAACGGTGCGGTGCTTCTTCTTGCCGTCGTAGTTGACTGTGATGCAGCCGCAGCCCATGTTAACGCCGCTGCCGATATCGCTGTCGCCGATGTAGGTGAGGTGAGGCAGCTTGGTGCCTTCGCCTACGTTAGAGTTTTTAACCTCTACATAGTTGCCGATTTTAACGTGGTCGCTGATAACGGTGTCGGGACGCAGATGAACGTACGGACCGGCGGTAACGTGGTTTTTAACCTCGCAGTCATGGCCGTAGATGAATTGCAGATGGTTGTCGTCACCGATTTTTACATTAGTAAAGCGGGCGTTAGGACCGATTTCGCAGTCCTCGCCGATTTCAGTTGTACCTTCCAGCCAGGTGTAGGGATAAATAACGGTATCGCGGCCGATTTTTACGCTTGCTTCGATGAAGGTGCTGGCAGGATCCATAATGGTTACGCCTGCATCCATCAGCTTATCCAAAATGCGTTGGCGCATAACGCCTTCAGCAACGGAAAGCTGCTTGCGGGAGTTGATACCCATAACCATATCGCTGTCGGCAGTGGAAATACCGCCAACCTTAGCACCTGCTTCGTTGAGCTTTTGCAGTACGTCAGTCAGGTAATATTCGCCCTGCGCGTTGTCGTTAGTCAGGGTAGCCAGCACGTCAAACATTTGCGGGCATTCCATGCAGTAAATACCGGTGTTGATTTCCTTGATAGCTTTCTGTTCTTCGGTAGCATCCTTCTGCTCTACGATGCCCTGTACATTGCCGTCAGCATCGCGTACAATGCGGCCGTAGCCGAACGGATCGTCCATAATTGCCGTAAGTACGGTAGCAGCAGCGCCGCTTTCCTGATGTGCTTCGCAGAATTTTTTCAGCTCTTCGCCGTCCAGCAGCGGGGTGTCGCCGCACAGGATGAGCGCAGTGCCGTGGAAGTCCTTCAGGGTATCGGCAGTCTGCATTACAGCGTGGCCGGTGCCAAGCTGCTGGGCCTGCAGGGCGATGGTTCCCTGATTGCCTACCATTGCTTCTACCAGTTCTGCCTCATGGCCGACGATAACAACCTTTTTGTCTGCGCCGGCAGCGCTTGCAGCGTCAATTACGTGCTGCAACATGGGCTTGCCGCCTACCTTGTGCAGTACTTTGGGGTATTTGCTGCGCATTCTTGTGCCTTTGCCTGCGGCGAGGATTATTGCTACTAATTCTGACATGTGAGTTCTTCCTTTCCTGACTGTCTATAAGGCATCATCTGCGTCACAACGTTTCCTAGACGTACAAGTAGTACGCCGTCGTCACCGTCGTTTAGCATCTGATACCTTCCAAACAGCCTGACGTAGTTTATAGTTGATAAAAATTCGGTCTGCCCATAAGGCATCATCTAAAAATACCTTCTAGCCAGCCTTATGTATTCTATATTATTTATTTACTTCCAATGTTACTTTCTGCTGTTCTTCGTCTACGTTATGCAGGGTGAAGAAGGCAGTGTAATCTTCTACCAGCTTGCGGTCTGGTGCAGCGGTGGCGATTAAAAAGGCTTTGCCTACAACCTGAGCGCCGACTTCGTGAGCCAAAGCAATCATGCCTTTGGCGGTGCCACCGCCCTTCATAACATCATCCACAATCAGCACACGGCTGCCGGGCTGCAATGCGCGCTTGGGCATGGCCATGTTTTGGATAACCTTGGTGGAGCCGCTGACGTAATTGATGTTGACGGTGCTGCCTTCGGTAATATCACTGGTGTGACGGGCGATGACAAGAGGCACGTTAAATGCACGCGCAGTTTGCATAGCCAGCGGAATACCGCTTGTTTCAACCGTCATGATGCAGTCCGGTACCAGCTCCTGCAGACGGAGCATGAAGATTTCACCCAGACGCACTACGGTTTCCGGATGGCAAAGAATATCGGTAGTATAAAGCATACCGCCGGGCAGGATGCGGTCCGGGGAGGTGAGGCGGGCAGCAAGCTCTTCCAAGAAGGCTGCGTCGTCCTCCGGCAGATGGCCGGGGATAAAGCGTACACCGCCGGCAGCGCCGGAAACGGTTTCTACCTTGCCGAGGCCGTAAAGCTCCAGTCCGGATTTTACGGCTAAAACATCCTCGCTGAGGGTGGATTTGGCGATAGCAAATTTTTTGCAGAAATATGAAAATGAAAACAGCCGATATGGATGATCGGCTAAAAGTTTACTTAACGCTGCTACGCGTTCAATTCTTTTGGCTTTTACCATATGTAAGCGTCCTCCTTGCAAGTTCTAAATCACTTGGTTTATCTATATCCATGCCGATACAGGCATGACGGGTGATGATGGCTTTGCAGCGCATTTCCAGAAGTGCGGAGGTGCGTGTTTCCGCATCGGCCACTGTCAGACGATGGCACAGGAGCTTTATCAAGAAGCCCCATCCGAGCCAGTTGCACAGCTTAAGCGGTGATTTGCGGCGGGCAAATATTTCGCGTGCTTTTTGCTGGCCGCCGGGAATAATCTCTTTGGCCATCAGCATCATATTGCCGCCGGTAAAGATGCCGTCGCGCAACTTGCCGTAGGTACGCTTTGCATCGGGATAAGCACTCAGGCAGGCATCCTTGGGGATGATGGGATAATAAAGCTGGCTTTCGGGGAAGGCATTGCAGGCTGCAAGAAAGTCGCGTACTGCAAGGGAGGTCAGCAGCGGAATGTCGTCGCATACTCCTAGCAGCTTTTCGCTGGCATCAGGACCTAAGGCTTCGGAGGCAGCGACGGCTGTAGCCGGCAGGTCGCCTGCGGCTTCACACAGCAGAACGTCGGCCGGTAACGTACCCTCTAAAAGCGCCAAGGCTTCGGGGCGGGCAGCTACGACAATACGGCGGATGCGTCCGCTTCCCTGCAGGGCTGCAATGATATAGTCTATGAGGCGCTTATCGCCAAGCGGTGCCAGGCAGCGGTGTTCGGTGCCGGCATAGGACTTCAGCCAGGGACTGAGGCCGCCTGCTACAATAAAAGCATCTATATTAGCAGTTGTCATGCTTACGCCTTCTTCTGCGGCAGATGCTCGCTGAGGGAACGCATGAGGGTGTGCTCGGCGTTTTCCAGATGGATACGGGCTGCGTATTGCGCACGTTCTACATCATGTGCGGCAATTGCTTCTACCAGATTGCGATGTTCGTCCATGGTTTCCACTAAACGTCCCGGGTAGCTCATAGAACGGCCGCGGATAGTAGTCATCTGCTCGCGCAGGTTATTGATGATGCTGCGCAGACGCTCGTTGCGGCTGGCAGTGTATAACATATCATGGAAGGCAGTATCTACTTCGACGATTTTATCCATATCATTGTTGGCGATATGCTGGCCAATTTCGATAAGATACCGTTAAGCTGTTCAAGCTCCTCATCCGTAATACGCTCGGCAGCCAGACCGGCAGCCAGAATATCAAGGCTGATACGGATTTCGTAAATTTCGGTGATATCTTTAATGGAAATATCGGCAACATAGGTACCGCGACGGGGAATCATAACTACAAAGCCTTCCAGCTCCAGCTTACGGATTGCTTCGCGCACGGGCGTACGGCTTACGCCCATTTCGTCAGCCAGCTGGATTTCCATGAGGCGTTCGCCGGGGCTGAAGGTGCCGTCAATAATAGCTTGACGGATATTTTCACAGACAAGCTCACGCAGAGGCTTGTAGCTGTCTAGTTTTATAGGCTGCAAATGTCCGGACATATTAGTTTCTCCTTCCGATAGTTGTCGTAATTGCTGTTTCTACATCAAAATCTGTCAGTGCCTGCTGTACGCGCTTGGCAGTTTCTTTGTCAGCAGTAAGGCCGAAGACGGTCGGGCCGCTGCCGCTCATAAGAGAATAGTAGGCGCCTGCTCCCAGCATAGCAGCCTTAATAGAGGCTATAACGGGGTGTGCCGGGATTGTAACTGTTTCTAAAACATTGCCCATATAGGGAACGATGGCTTTGCCGCCTTCGCGCAGATATGCTTCCAGCTGCCAGATGCAGGGTGCATGTACTACACGGCCGTGGTTAAAGTTCTTGTAAACCCAGGCGGTGGAAACCTCCAGTCCGCGGGGCTTGGCCAGTACCAGCCAGGTTTCGGGCATGTCCTCCAGCTTGATGAGGACTTCGCCGCGACCTGTTGCCAGCATGGTGCCGCCTTCGATGCAGAATGGGATATCGCTGCCCAACTGCGCAGCGAGCTGTTCCAGCTCATAATTTTCCAGGTTAAGCTCCCAGTAACGGTTCAGACCGCGCAAAACTGCTGCCGCATCACTGCTGCCACCTGCCAGTCCTGCCGCTAGAAAAATTTTTTTGTTCAAGGCGATGTGAACGTTCGGAATAATATCGCAGTGACCTGCGAGCAATGCGGCTGCTCTGTAGGCCAGGTTGTCAGGACCGCAACTGAGGTTGTGCAGATTGCAGCTGATCTGAATGCCGTTACCCTTGCTGATAACAACCTCGTCGCTCAGGCCGACGCTTTGCATAATCATACTTACCTCGTGGTAGCCGTCCTCACGCTTGCCGAGAATATCAAGTCCCAGATTTATTTTGGCATATGCCGTTTCTTTTATTTGCTTCATTATAAGTTCACCTGCCTAATGTTGTATACAGTATTATTTTATACTGCTTATGCCTGCATAGCAAGAATTTTTTTCGAACGTTCGGGATTTTGGCGAGAAAAATATTTAGTAGTTGCCTTTCTGCGTTAAAGTGTTACAATATATACATAAAAAACATATTCAGAATATTTTGCTTGCAAAGGAGAATTTTATGAATCCCGCTTTGAAGAAAAAAATTTACCATTATGCTATGGTGACCTTGGCCTGTGCGATTATGGGTATTGCCATGAATACCTTTTATATGCCTAATAAGATGCTCAGCGGCGGCATCGGCGGCGTTGCGTACTTGCCTATTATGTTGCCGGCCTGCCGATGGGCGCTACCAGCTTAATCTGCAATGTGCCACTGTTCTTTTTAGCCTATAAGTATATGGACCGTGAATATACTATCAGCGCGCTGTATGGTATTATTGCTTTTTCTGTATCTTTGGATTTCTTTCATTTTCTGTCAAACTATACTGTAGTGCATGACAAGCTGCTGGCCTGCATTGCCGGCGGTGTGCTTTACGGCATCGGTGCCGCGTGCATGTACCGCGTGGGCGGCTCCAGCGGCGGTACGGATATTATCGGCGCTATTATCCAGAAAAATTATTCTATCTCTATTAGTACAACTGGTTTTGCCTTCAACATCTGCCTGCTGCTGGCCAGTGTTTCCTTATTCGGTATTGAGCCGGTGTTGTACACATTGCTTACCTTTTTTGTGATGACCAAAACCTGTAATGCGTTTACGACAGGCTTTGATTATAAAAAGAAGGTTATTATCATAAGCGAGCATCACGAGAAAATTGCGGAAGCGATTATTAAAATCGTTGGCCGCGGTGTTACCTATATCAGCGGCGAGGGCTGCTTTACGCATCGTCACCGCGAGCTGGTTTTCGTAGTCATCAAGCTGACACAGCTGGCGAAGGTACGCTCCATTGTGCGAGAGATTGACCCCAGTGCTTTTATGATTATCAGTGATGTTAACGATGTCTTCGGCCGTGGCTTTACGCTTAAGCCGTCCGGTCCTAACTTCCCCAGACCTAAATTTCCGGAGAAGCATGAATAAGATTATACTTTCTTCCCCTGCCTGTTCGCCGGCAGGGGATTTTCTTTTACTATAAATACGAAAATATTTTTATAATATTACAGACATGTACGTTTGAAAGTGCTATAATAGAAGCAAAACAGATAGTAAAGGAGAAGAAAAAGTTGCAGCGTACTTATATTTCTATAGATTTAAAATCGTTTTATGCGTCGGTAGAATGTCGCGAGCGCGGACTTGATCCTCTGGATACTAATCTGGTAGTGGCAGATGAACGGCGGACGGATAAAACTATTTGTCTGGCGGTGACGCCTTCGCTGAAAAGCTATGGTATTCCGGGGCGCGGGCGCTTGTTTGAGGTGAAGCAGCGTGTGCAGCAGATAAATGCCGCACGGCGTTTTGCTGCTCCCGGCAGGCAGCTTTGCGGTTCGTCGTGCTCTTATTCGCAGCTGCAGAGCGAGCCGCAGCTGGCACTGGATTTTATTATTGCGCCGCCGCGTATGGCCTATTATATGGAATACAGCACGCGAATTTACGAAATTTATCTGCGTTATGTGGCGCCGGAGGATATCATCGTCTATTCTGTGGACGAGGTGTTTATGGATGTAACGCAATATTTTGAGCTTTACGGATTGTCGGCGCGGGAGCTGGCGATGCGGATTATTTTGGATGTTTTGCGCGAAACAGGTATTACCGCTACTGCAGGCATCGGCACTAATTTGTTTTTGGCGAAGGTGGCGATGGATGTGCGGGCGAAGCATATTGCGGCGGATGCCAACGGCGTGCGGATTGCGGAGCTGGACGAGCAGAGCTACCGGCGTGAGCTGTGGCAGCATCGGCCGCTGACGGATTTCTGGCGCGTCGGCCGTGGCTACGCGAGCAAGCTGGAGGCGCGGGGCATATATACTATGGGAGATATAGCGCGCTGCTCGGTATATAATGAAGAGCTGCTGTACCGTCTCTTCGGAAAAAATGCGGAGCTTTTGATTGACCACGCCTGGGGCTGGGAGCCTTGTACGATTGCCGATGTGAAGGGATACCGGCCGCAGGTCTGCAGCCTGAGCTCGGGGCAGGTGCTGCATCGTGCGTATGAATCGGCGGAGGCACTTTTGGTGCTGCGTGAGATGGCAGATGCGTTGGCGCTGGAGCTGGTGAGCAAGGCGCTGGTGACCGACCAGATAGTGCTTACGGTGGGCTATGATATCGACAATCTGAAGCAGGGCAGCAGCTACCAGGGTGTGGTGAAGATTGACTGTTACGGGCGCAGGGTGCCGCAGCATGCGCATGGCAGCTTTAATCTGGGGTGTTTTTCTTCATCATCTAAATTGCTGGTGCAGGCGGCAGCGGATTTGTACGAGCGCATTACGGACAGCAATCTTTTGGTGCGGAGGCTGACCTTGGCGGCGAATCATGTGCTTCCGGCGCAGGCTGCTGCCAAGAAGCAGGAACAGGAGCTGAGCTTGTTTAACTTTGGGAATGAGGCAGTGCAGCAGGCTGCATGGCAGCGCGAAAACAGATTGCAGCAGGCACAGCTGGAGATTAAGCGGCGCTTTGGCAAGAATTCCATTTTGAAGGGCATGAGCCTGCTTGACGGGGCAACAGCAAAGGAGCGCAACGAACAGATAGGAGGTCACAAGGCATGAACGATAGTTATGAGGATATTATCAATTTGCCGCATCATGTATCAAAGCGGCACCGGCAGATGCCGCTGGCAGAGCGGGCAGCGCAGTTTGCACCCTTCGCAGCTTTGGAGGGACACACTGTCGCTGTGCGCAGTACGGCGCAGCGGGTGCGCCTGCAGATGGATGAGCAGGAGAAGCAGCAGGCTGGCTGGGACTGCTGAAAGCGGTCATACAAAAAAGAAGCTGCGGCACATAGGTGCCTGTCAGCTTCTTTTTGCGTAAGGTATATGGTTATAATTTAGATTTTAGCCTTGCCGCTTAAATCTGCCAGCGTAAAGTTGAACAGCTTATCATAATTTCTGCGGATGGCAACCTGCGCTGTCAGGTCATGCAGATTATATACTACGGACCATTGCGTCATGCTGGTTGCATCTTCGGTTTCCGGCTGGCTGACAAGGGAAAGCAGGGACATAGCTTCAAAGGGCGTAAAGATGCTCTTTTTAAACTTTACAGCAGAATCCAGTACAGCAAAGCGGTCATAGGCGTGTCCCAATCCATGCATTTTGGGTGCCAGATAATGGTTGGCAACATAATTGGTATCGATAACAGTCATATCATCAATAGTATATTCCAAAACAACGTTTTTTCCGTCTGCATCGCTGAGCAGAAAATGGAAGTTGGCAGTTTCCATAGATGAATTCATATCATATTTTTCCAATAATGCTAAAGCTTCGTCTACATTGGCTGCCTTATCAAGCATCAGGCGCAGAGCAGCTGTTGTTGTAATCTGAGGCTTGCCGGTGCGTTGGTGCGTAGGCTTGCCGTCCAGCTTCAGCACGCTGACAGCAAGGCCCTTTTCGTTCATACCGTCCATAATCAGGTATGGCATTGCTACTGCTGCCGATAAATCACTCTTGCCGTCGCTGAGGCTGCCGATATCGTAGCCTACCCAGCCTGCATCCGCTATACCGATAGAGCGATAGCCGTCCTTAGGAGCAGTACGTACCATTACGGCAGTCATTTTCATTTTATAGTCAAAGTTGCGTCCGTAGATAGGCTTGCCTTCTTCCGTGCGTCCGGCGAAGGCACTGCAGCCGGCGTCAATGGCGCCCGGAGCCGGTTTGGCTGCGCCGAGAAGCTCCCTGCCGACGAAGGCCAGCATGGTGTCAACGCTGTTGATATTCTGCTGCAGCATTTTGTCCAGCTTATAGTCTGCCGTATAATCCATTACGTACAAACACCCGTTATCCAAATCTTTAATGGTAGAAATTGATGCCTTTTGCGCTTTGTCGGTTACAGAGGCAGCAGGATTTTTAGCCATGATGCTGCTGCAGGGACACATAATAAGTGTTGCCATAAGTAAAGCGGTGATTGTTTTCATGCCGGAACCTCCTCTTTGGTTTTCATAATAAAATGTTAAAAGCTGTAGCTCAGGCCGCCGTACCAACCGGAAAGCTTGTACAGACCGGTGCCGTCATCGTTTTTGATTTTCAAATCCAGAACACGGTAGCCGGCGTTGGCGCTGAGGTTTTTACAAGGACTGTATTTTACGCCGATATCAAGGTCGTAGGTGTGCCCGCGGCCGCCTAAGGGCAAGCCGGAAAGCTCGCTGTAAAGCTGCAGCCGGTGTGCCTCATCAAGGTAATGCTTGCCGCCGATGCCGAAGGCAGGGGCGAACTGGTTCAGCTGCTTAGCACACTTTTTATTAAGTACGGGACTGCTGAACTGCAACGCAGTATCGAAGCGGTAACAGCGCAGGCCTGCGAGCCAGTAGGCGGGGCCGTTTTCAGTTGTTTTGATGGGAGAAAGATAGTTAAAGGAAGCATAGTCCAGATTCAGCTTGGTGCGGCTGTCCGCCGGAATCAGGCTGCCTGGTGCCGGTATGTGGTGCGAAGCATAGCCTTTTTCGTGGATAGCGATGTAATCTACATACCAGTTTTTGCCGCTTAGCCTGTATTCGGGTGCATTACCGTTTTTAATGTTGAGCGTATCGCGGAAATTACTGTAAGCAGCAGGCACAATTCCGTGAGATGTAAATTTCAGTTTAGGTGCATAATAACGCAGCTCCAGCTGCAGATCATCATCTGCTGTCTGTGCGCTTGCCATAGCAGGCAGAAGCAGCAGAATTGTTGTGAAAAATGAGCTCTTGGACAGCATTCTCATCCCTCCCTTTCTTAAATTTAATTTTAGCAGAAAATGGACAAAAAAATATAAATTTAACATAAATTTTCGCTTTGTTACGATAGAGGAGTTTACTTGACTTTTTTTAGAGCAGATTTACAGCAGACAGGAGCAAAGTGAAGTTAAAAAAGCCTTAACGGTGATTATTTCGGAAAAATCATCTGTAAAAAGTCTGCGATATGAGATAAATCCGTAAGAATTTTTAAAAGGCAACATCCGGAGAACCCAAACAACATATAAGTTATGCCAAAAGGATATATTCCCTTGATGATATTATGCTATAATAAATGGGAATAATTTGGGATAATTTTGCGGAAAAAAAGGTTTATTACAGCATTTTTGTAATAAAAGTAATTGACGCAAGTGTCAAAAATGTTATACTATATAAGGAACGAATAGTTTAGTGTTTTTCGTGTGCAAGGAATCAGGTTTCGGTGGAGAAAGAAATAAATGTTAAGTGCTTACGGTTTTCCCTTTCTGCTTGCCGCTTTGGTAAGCTATATATTGACCCCTTATATTAAAACATTAGCCTTTAAAATCGGCGCGATTGACAAGCCCGATAACCGCAAGGTGCATAAGAAGATTATGCCGCGTCTTGGCGGTTTGGCTATTTATATTGCCTTTATGATTGCCGCAGTGGCAAGCTTGGAGCTGACGAAGGATATTGTCGGCATTCTGCTTGGCGGCAGCGTGATTGCCATCGTAGGCGTACTGGATGACAAATATCAGCTGCCGGCAAAGGTCAAGCTGCTGGGGCAGATTTTTGCTGCCTGCGTACTTGTGGCCTTTGATATCCGTATCGAATGGCTGAACAATCCCTTCGGCGGCTATTTTTATCTTAACGAATGGTTTATTTCTATACCGCTGACAATTTTCTGGGTTATCAGCTTTACGAACGTTGTCAACCTGATTGACGGTCTGGACGGCCTGGCAGCAGGCGTATCCGCTATCGCTTCGATGACAGTCATTCTGGTTGCGGTTCAGATGGGTTATTACCATATAGCTGTAATGACTGCGGCTCTGGCCGGCGGCATTATCGGTTTTATCCGTTATAATTTTAATCCCGCTACTATTTTCATGGGCGATACAGGCAGTATGTTCATCGGCTATATGCTGGCAGCTATTTCGGTTTATGGCGCAGTCAAGACTGCTGCTACCGTAGCGCTGATTGTACCGGCGATTGCACTGGGCCTGCCGATTATGGATACAGCCTTTGCGATTATGCGCCGCTACAGCAACGGCCGTCCAATTTTCCAGCCCGATAAGGGACACTTGCATCACCGCCTGTTGGCGATGGGCATGAACCAGAAGCAGGCAGTTCTGCTGATGTATGCTATTACAGCCGTGCTCGGTATCGCAGCTGTGCTGTGGGCAGAGTTTGACGGCTTTTACGCCGCACTTATTATAGCGGTTATTATTACGGCAGTTGCCGTTGGTGCTAAGAAAATCGGTATTCTGAACGACAGATAAGGAGGGAGGAAGAACCGTGGAGAAGATAAAGTTAATGACAGTTTTCGGCACTCGTCCGGAGGCTATCAAAATGTGCCCGCTGGTGCTGGCAATGCGTAAATATCCCAAATATATTCAGCCGATTGTGGCAGTTACCGCACAGCATCGCGAGATGCTTGATCAGGTACTGGATTTGTTTGGCATTACGCCTGATTATGATTTGAACATTATGTCGGCAGGTCAAACCCTGTATGATGTTACTACCCGCGCGCTGATGGGCCTGAAATCCGTTATGGAGGAAGCAAAGCCCGATATGGTGCTGGTGCATGGTGACACCTCGACTACCTTTGCCGGTGCTCTGGCTGCCTTTTATGCGCAGATTCCTGTAGGCCATGTGGAAGCAGGCCTGCGTACTGGTAATAAATATTCTCCTTACCCGGAGGAAATGAACCGCAAGCTGACCGGTGCGATTGCCGATATGCATTTTGCGCCTACCTCTACCAGCAAGGCTAACCTGCTGAAGGAAAACATCTGTCCCGAGCAGATTCTGGTAACAGGCAACACTGTTATCGATGCTCTGCAGACTACGGTGAAGGAAGGCTACCGCTTTGAGGACGAGGAGTTCAATAAGGTATTTGCCAGCGGTCATCGTCTGATTCTGATGACTACCCACCGCCGTGAAAACCTGGGCGAGCCTATGCGTCATGTTTACCGCGCTTTGAAGAGCGTGCTGGAAGCGCATCCCGATGTGGAAGCAATCTTCCCGGTACACAAAAACCCCAAGGTGCGTGAAATCGTGCGCGAGGAGCTGGGACATTTAGACAGAGTGCATCTGATTGAGCCTATGGAATATGAACCGTTTGCCAATCTGATGGCTAAGGTTGATATCGTGCTCACAGACAGCGGCGGAATTCAGGAGGAGGCTCCTGCCTTAGGCAAGCCGGTTCTGGTTCTGCGTGATACCACTGAGCGTCCGGAGGCTGTTGAAGCCGGTACGGTTAAGCTCGTAGGCACAGCTTATGATGATGTTCTGCGCGAAACCAATCTGCTTTTGGATGATGCCGAGCATTATCGCTCTATGGCGGAGGCTGCTAATCCTTACGGCGACGGCAAGGCCTGTGAACGCATTATTCATGCGATTTTAAGAAAAAATGGCTTTGATGTAGAAATTTTGCCGGAATTCGCGTCTAAAGCGTAGACAAACACTGTGAAAAATATTAAAATTAAAAGAGTAAATATGATTAATTTGTGAATTTATGCTAGGGTGTGGAATCATGCAACAATATAAGCCCGATCAGGAACATATCAGAATGTTGGAAGCTCTGGCTACAGTTTCTTCGCTGGCTTTTATGGCTGTGATTGATTTTATGCTGGCTTATTTTGGCGGTGACTGGCTCGACCGTCATCTGGAAACCGGTGACCATACAATGCGGGGTATCTGTATTGCTCTGGCAGTAATATCACTGATTATGACCTACTATAATCTTATTCAAAGAAGCATCTATTCAAGAAATGATGCCGGAAAAAAGAAAAAGCAGGATGAAAAATAATTTTGACTTAACGCCATTGGTCAGACAGGGCGGTACGCCTGTGATTATACGTACTGCGCTGTGTGTACTGGTTTTGGCGGTTATAACAAGGCTTGCAGGTCTTGATGAAATCTCTACCGGGTTGTTCCGCGGCATGGTCGTGGGTGCGCTGGACATGGTTATTATGTGCAGCGGTGCGCGTAAGGCTCTGGCATTTAAAGATGATCCTGAGCGCGGCGTGAAGCTTTTAAAGCGTATCGCTACTACCGGATTTTTGCGGCAGGCAGCCTTTTTGTTGCGATGTTGAAGATGAAATACCATGTGTTTTATGTGGCCGTGGGCTTTCTTCTTACACATATATTCTATATTTTAAATTTAATATTTATCGCGTGCCAACTCCAAAAAGAAGAGGAACGTGAAGAAAGGAGTGTGAAAGATGGGAAATGAAGCTGCTGCTATGGCGCAAGAGGCTGAACAATCCAAAGAGATAATCCATTATCTTGCAACCAATCTAGCCA